>ERZ1034543.43-NODE-43-length-34265-cov-46.562759_pt1 | contig 34265 bp, 34 predicted proteins | sample MGYA00520654_ERZ1034543 | MGnify/ENA primary metagenome ERZ1034543 (study PRJEB33760, sample SAMEA4777712) | hypersaline lake metagenome | biome: hypersaline environment; feature: brines | place: Spain | collected 2012-08 | depth 0 m ... | reverse complement strand
CCTCGTCGATCCACGCCTCCCGGTCGTTGGCCTCGAAGAAGTCGACGAGCCGCTCGGCGGCCGCCGCCTCCTCGCGCGAGGGCGAGGGGATGGCGACCATGTCGTACAACAACTTGCGCGCCGGCGTGTCACAGGCGCGCGGGTAGCCACCGCCGGCGACGACGTCGGAGCCGGTTCCGGCGTCGGCCGCGGCAGTGTCGGTCGGCGAAGCGTTGGTGTCGGTGTGTTCGTCGGCGTCCGTCGCCGTCTCGGCGGCGTCGCGCTGGTCGCCAGCCCGTCGCTCCTCGGTCGTCGGGCTCACGACACCACCTCTTCGACGGCGTCGAGCAGCTCGTCGACGTGGTCGCGGGTGACGGTGAGCGGCGGCAACAGCCGCAACACGGTCCGGCCCGCGGGGAGTGCGAGTATCTGATGGTTCAACGCCAGCTCACGGAGCAGCCGGTTCGAGCCGCGTCTCACCTCGATGCCGACCATGAGGCCGTCACCGCGCACGTCACGGACGTCGTCACCGAGCCGGCGCTCGGCCTCGGAACGGAGGTACGCGCCGACCTCGTCGGCGTGTGCAGCGAGCCCCTCGCGTTCGATCACGTCGATGGTCGCGCCGGCCGCCGCGGAGACGACCGGCCCGCCAGAGAACGTCGAGCCGTGGTCGCCGTGTGCCTCGGCGATCCAGTCGCGACAGAGCGCCGCCCCGATCGGGAGCCCGCTGCCGAGCCCCTTCGCGGTCGTGAGCACGTCTGGAACCACGTCGTGTTGGTCAGCCGCCCACATCGACCCGGTGCGGCCGAGCCCCGTCTGCACCTCGTCGAGGATCATCGCCGCGCCGCTCGTGGCCGTCGCGACGCGAACCGCTTGGAGGTACTCGGTCGGGACCGGGTTGATCCCGCCTTCGCCCTGGAGCGGCTCCAGGATCACCGCGGCGGTCTCCTCGTCGACGGCCTCCCGCATCGCCTCGGCGTCGCCGTACGGCACGAACTCCACACCGCCCGCGAGCGGCTCGTACGGCTTCTTGTACTTGTCCTTCCACGTCGTCGCGAGCGCCCCCATCGTTCGACCGTGGAAGCCCTGCGTGGTCGCGACGATCTTCTCGCGGCCGGTCGCCGCGCGAGCGAACTTCAGTGCGGCCTCGTTGGCCTCGGTGCCGGAGTTACACAGCCAGACGTTGTCGACGTCGACCGGCCCGGTGTCGGCAAGCCGCTCGTACAGCGCGGTTCGTGCCGCGTTCGGGTACGACGCCTGCACGTACATGAGGTCCTCGAGCTGCGTCGTCGCCGCGTCGACGACGGCCGGGTGACAGTGACCGACCGGGACACACGCGTAGCTCGCGCCAAAGTCGAGGTACTCGGTGCCGTTCGCATCGGTGACGTACACGTCGTCACCGCTCGTGATCTCGATCGGTTTCTCGGAGAAGACGAACCCGCTCACGCGTCGTTCACCTCCGACTCCGTAGCGGTAGTCTCAGCCGGCTCGGCCGCCGCCGCGAGCGCCGAGTCGGTGATTGTCGTGCCGGCGCCGTCGAGTGCCGACTGTATCGGATCGGTCGCGTTCGCGTCGGCGACGACGACGCGGTCGGCCCCGTCGGCGAGCGCTTCCGTCGCGGCCAACACCTTCTTCCGCATGAACCCCTCGGCGGCGGCTTCAACCGCCTCGAGCTCCGCCGGCGTCGTCGCTGACGTGATCAGCGTGTCTGGGTCGTCCGGATCGGCGTAGACGCCGGCGACGTCCGTCAACAGGACGAGCGTCGCGTCGAGGCCGCCCGCGACAGCGGCGGCCGCGCGGTCGGCGTCCGTGTTCACCGGTGTCACGGTCCCGTCGGACTCGTGGCCGGCCATCGGCGGCGAGAGCACCGGGGTGTAGCCGTCGGCGAGCAGGCCGGCGAGCAGGTCGGCGTTGACCGACTCGATCCGCCCGGAGTGTTCGCCGCGGCGGATCTTCCGTTTGCCGTCCTCGACGACGCGCACTGCCGACTTGCGGGGACCGGCGAGCAGCCCGCCGTCGACGCCGGAGAGACCGACCGCGTCGATTCCGGCCGCACGACACTGCGCGGTCAGCTGGGTGTTGAGCCGGCCGGCCATCGCCATCGTGAACGCCTCCATCGTCTCGGCGTCGGTGAACCGACCGGTGACGCCGGAGGCGGACTCGACGTACTCGGGCTCCATGCCGAGTCGTTCGATCGTCTCGTCGACGACCGTCGAGCCGCCGTGGACGACCACGACGTCGCGACCCGCTTCGGTGAGGCTCACGACGTCCGCAACCGCCCCGGCGGGGTCGACCGCCTCCGCGCCGCCCACCTTGACGACGACGGGGGGAGTGGTCGGCCCGCTCATGGCGACCCCACTGGGTGTAATCCCGTGAACTCGAGACCGGCGGTCTCAGGCAGTCCGAGCGCGACGTTCGCCGCGTGGACCGCTTGGCCGGCCGATCCCTTCATCATGTTGTCTATCGCCGAGAACACGACAATCCGCTCGTTCGAGGGGTCGAGCTCGAAGCCGACCTCGGCGTAGTTCGTGCCCGCGACCGCCTTCGGCTCGGGGTACCGGTAGACGCCGCCCCCACCGGAGACGATGCGGACGAACGGCTCGTCGGCGTACGCCTCGCGGTAGGCCCGCCACAGGTCGCCCGTCGAGACGGGTGCCTCCGGGAAGACGTGACACGTCGCCGAGGCGCCACGGACCATCTCGACCGCGTGAACGGTAAAGGAGACGTCGAGCCCGAGATACGCTTCGATCTCCGCCTCGTGGCGGTGCCCGGTCGGCGCGTACGGGCGCACCACGCCCGAGCGCTCGGGGTGTGATGAGGCCGCCCCGCCACCGGCACCCCCCTCGGAGGAGCCGACCTTCACGTCGACGACGACGTCGCCGTCGTCCGAGCCGAGCACGCCCGCGTCGACGAGCGGCTTCAGCCCGAGGATCGTCGCGGTGGCGTTACAGCCGCCGCTGGCGATCAGCTCGGCACCGGGAAGGTTCTCGCGGTTGAGCTCCGGAAGCGCGTACGCCGCGCGTTCGAGGTGTGCGGGTGCCTCGTGGCCGTCGTACCACTCGTCGTACGCCGCGGCCGTCGGCAGCCGGAAGTCGGCCGAGAGGTCGACGACGGTGTCGGCCGCCGCGTCGAACGCGTCTATCCGCCCCATCGAGACGCCGTGTGGCGTCGCCGCGAAGAGCACGTCGACCGACTCGAGCGTGTCGGGCGACGAAAACCGGAGGTCGAGGTCGCGGAGGTTCGGGTGTGAGCGACCGACGGTCATGTTGTCGGCCGACCGCGAGGTCGCCTGGACGACCTCGAAGTTCGGGTGACCGGCGAGCAGCCGCAACAGCTCGCCGCCGGTGAACCCGGTGCCGCCGACGACACTCGCAGTGTACGATTCGTCCGCGTCGACGGTGGCGTCGGCGTCGGCGTCGACGTCAGCGTCAGCCTCGGTCGGAGTGACGTCACTCATGCGGTGACCTCGTCGGTGTCGATGTCCGTCTGATCGGAGTCGTCGAACGCTGCCACGGTGGCCTCCAGCCAGTCGACGATCCGTGCGGGGACGTCGACGTCGGTCGCCTGGGTGAGCGCTTTGAACTCGACGGTGTGGTTCACCTCGTGGACGGTGTACGCGCCGGAGTCGGTCCCGCCGACCTCCATCAGGTCGATCCCGAGGAGGCCGCCGCCGACCGCCTCGGAGGCGCGCTCGACGAGCGTTGTTGCAGCCTCGTCGAGGTCGAACGCGGCCGTCTCGCCGCCTTTCGCCGCGTTCGTGAGCCAGTGGTCCGCCGCGCGGGTCATCGCTGCGATCGGCTCCCCGTCAGCGGCGAGCACGCGGATGTCGCGGCCGGGCTTATCGACGAACTCCTGCACGTAGAACACCTTGTGTTCGTAGTGGCCGAGCGTGGCCTTGTGTTCGAGGATCGCCTCCGCAGCGCTCTTCGAGTCGATCTTCGCCATCAGCCGCCCCCACGAGCCGACGACGGGCTTGAGCACGCACGGGTAGCCGAACGACTCGATGGCCTCCATCGCCGCGTCGGTCGTGAACGCGACCTCCGTCTCCGGGGTCGGCACGTCCGCGGCCGCGAGCGCGAGCGAGTTCTTCGCCTTGTCGGCACAGATGTCCGCGGTTTCTGGCGCGTTCACGACCGGCACGCCGTACGTCTCGAGGAACTGCGTCGCGTACAGCGACCGGCTCGTCGAGAGACAGCGGTCGACGACGACGTCGAGGTCCTCGACGGGAGCGGTGGTCGCTGTCAGGCCGAACCGCTGGTCGCGAACGTCGATCTTCTCGACGGCGTGTCCGCGGTCGCGGAGCGCTTCGAGCAGGAGCTTCTCGTCCCGCCGGATCCGCGAGTAGAGCACGCCTACACGCATGTCGACCACGCTGTCGTCACCGTCATCTACTCGCCCCAGTCCTCCTCGAGCTCGGGCGCCTCCTCGAGCGTGACGGGATCGAGCGAGATGACCTCGAGTTCGGTCCCCGTGACCGGACTGTCGATGATCTCGCCGACTTCGACGTCGGCGGGAAGTTCGATCTCCTCGCCCGTGATCGGGTCCTCTGCCAGCACCGGATCGGTTTCGCTCGTCATCGTACACACCACTCGCGTCGCTAAAAACATAAACCCTTCGAACTTATAATTTTGTTTACAGTACGCAGAGAGGACACTACTCGGACACGAAGGCGATAGACCGCTCGTGTGTGATTCAGTGTCAGTTTTCGATAATACGAATCCGTGCGAGACACGGCGGCGCAGGCGGCCCCAGAGCGGTGCTCGCCGGCGCCAACCGTCGGGGCGGTCGACGTCGCTCGACCGGCGAGTCCGCGCCGGGCCGCGTGTCCGCGGTCGGGGCACGTCGGCGTCGTGCCCCCAGGTCAACGCGCACGCGATCACACATATGACGCCACCTCGCGGTCGAGCGTCTCGGCCGCGGCCGCCAACCGATCGCGGCGCGTCTCGAGCGTGTCACGGTCCGTGGTGAGCGCGTCGGTGGCGACGCCGAGTCCCTCGGTGACCGCATCGGGCGCGGGCCCACCGGTCGAGTCACGACTCGCGACGCTCTCTGCCGGGTCGAGGGCCGCTTCGACCGCCGCGCGACTCGCGTACGTCGTGAGCGACTCGTCCGCTACCGCGTCCGTCGCGGCCGCGACCACGTCGGCCGCAGCCGACGGTGACGTGTCGTCGTCGACCGTCTCGGCCGCCGTCGCGACAACCTCGTGGGCCGTCCGGAACGGCATCCCACCGGCCGCGAGCAGGTCGGCGACCCCCGTCGCCGTCGAGAATCCGGCCCCGGCGGCCGCCGCGAGCCGGTCGGTCCGCCACTCGGCCGTTGCGACGGCGCCCGCCGCGACGGCCGTCGCCTCGCGGACGTCGTCGACCGTCTCGAGTACACTCGCGTGTGCGCGCTGGAGGTCACGGTTGTACGCGCGGGGAAGTCCCTTGAGTAACGAGAGCGTCCCCGTCGCCGCTCCGATCGCGTCGCCGGCGACCCCGCGCGTCAGCTCCAGCGTGTCGGGATTCACCTTCTGTGGCATGATAGAGGAGGTCGACGAGTAGTCGTCGTCGAGCCGTACGAGTCCCTTATTCGAGAAGACGATCAGGTCTTCGGCGAGCCCCGACAGCGTCGTCGCGAGCGTCGCCGACGCGGTCGCCGCCTCCGCGAGGAAGTCGCGCGTTGAGACGGCGTCCATCGCGTTGAAGACGAGTCCATCGAAGCCGAGCAACTCGGCGGTGCGTTCGCGGTCGACGTCGAACGGAGTGCCCGCGAACGCCGCCCCGCCGAGCGGCGACCGGTTCGTCCGGTCGTACGCGTCGAGCAGCCGCGTCGTGTCGCGTGCGATCCCGCCCGCGTACGAGAGCACGTAGTGGGCGACCGTCGTCGGCTGTGCGGGCTGCAGGTGAGTGTACCCCGGCATCACCGTCTTCGTGTGGGCGTCCGCGACGTCGACGAGCGCCTCGCGGAGCGTCAGCGTCGCCGCCACCGCGTCGAGGAGGTCCTCGCGCAGGCGGTATCGGATGCACGTGGCCACCTCGTCGTTGCGCGAGCGGGCGGTGTGCATCCGGCCGCCGTCCGGGCCGACCCGGTCGATGACGGCCGTCTCGATGGCCTCGTGGACGTCCTCGCCGGCCGGGAGCGCCTCGTGACCGGCGGCCTCCACGTCCGCGAGCGCCCGCAGGATGGAGCCTGCGACCGCGTCCTCGAGAATCCCCTGCTCGGCGAGCCCGACGACGTGCGCCCGGTCGACCGCGAGGTCGGCCGCGAACAACGCCTCGTCTGCGGCCAAACTGGAGAGGAACCCGCGGGCGGGGCCGCCGCTAAACCGGTCGCGACGAACGGCCGTCCCACGCTCGCCGTCCGCGGCGGCATCGGAGCCGACGTCGGAGTCGGGCTGCCGGTCGGAGTCGGGATCGCCGTCGCGCATCTACTCGTCGCTCGTGGCGTCGCCGCGTCCGTCCGTCGCGAGCTCCGGCGTCGAGACAGACGCGGCCACGCCGTTCGCGAGCCGCTCTTGGAGCCCGTGGTACTTCGCGACGCCGGTGGCGTCCTCCTGGGCGATGCCGGCGACGTCTTCGGTGTTGAACGACGCCATTTCTTCTGAGTACACCGCGTACGCCGAGTCGCGAGCGACGACCCGACAGCTGCCGCCGGACACCTTCACCGTCGCGGTGCCGGTCACCGTCTCTTGGGTCTCGTCGATGAAGGCGTCGAGCGCGTCTACGAGCGGCGCGAAGACGAGCCCCTCGTACGCCTTCTCGGCCCACTCGTGTTCGATGCCCGTCTTGAACGAGCGCTCGTTCTTCGTGAGCACGAGGTCTTCGAGCGCCTGGTGGGCGGTGAGCAGTACCGTCGCGGCCGGGTGCTCGTAGTTCTCGCGCACCTTGAGGCCGAGCATGCGGTCTTCCATCACGTCGGTGCGCCCGACGCCGTACGCGCCCGCGTGCTCGTTGAGGTGCTGGATGAGGGCGACGGGGTCCATCTCCTCGCCGTCGACGGCGACGGGGACGCCCGCCTCGAACGTCACCTCGATCGTGGTCTCGCCGTCGGGCTCTGCGGTCCACTCGTAGATGTCCGCCGGCGGCTCGTAGTCGGGGTTCTCTAACTCGCCGCCCTCGACCGCACGCGACCAGATGTTCTCGTCGATGGACCAGACGCCGCCGTCGCCGGCTTCGACCGGCAGGTCCTTTTCTGCTGCGTAGTCGATCTCCCACTCGCGGGTAAGTCCGAGCTCGCGAACCGGCGCGATGACCTCGAGATCTGAGCCGCGCCAGACGGCCTCGAAACGGAGCTGGTCGTTCCCCTTCCCCGTACAGCCGTGTGCGACGGCGTCACACCCCTCCTCGACGGCGACCTCGAGGATCGATTCGGCGATGACGGGACGGGCAAGCGCGGTGCCGAGCGGGTAGCCTTGGTACGTCGCGTTCGCTTTCACCGCGTCGAAACAGAGGTCGGCAAACTCGGTTTTTGCATCGACCACGTGGAGGTCGAGTCCGAGCGCGTCGGCCGTCTCTTCGGCCTCGTCGAACTCGTCGGTCGGCTGGCCGACGTCGACGTTGACGCCGATGACCTCGTCGTAGCCGTACTCTTCTTTCAAAAGCGGCACACAGACCGTGGTGTCGAGTCCGCCGCTGAACGCGAGTGCAACGCGTGTCATTACCGTGTACGACCGGCGGACCGGTATTAAATTCACCGATAGTATTTTTGGAATTTATTGAGAGCGCTGCCGCTCACACGAGAGAGCAACGGCTCTCTGGGGCGAATTGGCGCGAACGCGACGAGGGAGAGAAGTTATCGGCCACGGAGGGCCGGTCGTCGCGCCGCGCCGGAAACCGGTCGCAGCGGTCGGACACCTCGTCGCAGTCGCAGCGCTCGTCGGCCTCGGCGAGGCGCGTCGGGACGAGCGACTGCTAGCACTATACAACAGTATGAGTGGCCTCGTACAAGAGTATTCCGGGATCGGCGCGGGTCAGGCGGGCACACGCTCACAGAGCGGCGCGGTACGCTTCTAAGGTCCGGTCGACATCCTCGTCGGTGTGCGCGTACGAGGCGAACTGACACTCGTACTGGTTAGCCGTGAGAAACACGCCTTCGTCTACCATCCGCTGCCAGAACACCCGCTCCCAGCGGTCGGTCGCCGCGTCGGCGACGTCGGCCCCGGTCTTCGGACAGTGGTCGTACCGGGCGCAGGTGGCGTCCTGTCGACAGCCTCCCGCACAGCAGGCGTCGACGTCGGCGGGCGCCTCACGGGTGAACACCGTCTTGAACATCGAGTCGGTGCCGACGACGGTGTACTCCGGCGCGCGTTCCCGACAGATCTCGGCGATACCCTCCCGAAGCCGCCGACCGAGGCGATTCACGTGGTCGTAGACGTCGTGTTCGGCGGCGTACTCAAGGCTCGCCTTCCCCGCGGCCATCGTCACCGGGTGGCCCGAGAAAGTCCCAGACTGGAAGACGTCGCCCGCGGGCGTGAACCCCTCGATCACGTCCGCGCGACCCCCGATTGCCCCGACGGGAAAGCCGCCACCGATGATCTTTCCGAACGTGGTGAGGTCGGGCGTGACCCCGAATCGCGACTGTGCACAGCCGAGGCCGCCGACCCGAAAGCCCGTGATCACCTCGTCGAAGATCAACAGCGCGCCGTGGTCTGTACATAGGTCACGGAGCGTCTCGTGGTAGCCGTCGACCGGCATCACGATGCCCATGTTGGCGAGGATCGGCTCGACGAGGACGGCCGCGATGTCGTCGCCGTGTTCGGCGAACACCTCGGTGGCCGCGTCCGGGTCGTTGAACGGGATCGGCAGGGTGTGTTCGGCGAACGACTCGGGGATCCCGGCGGTCGACGGGTGCGGATTCTCCGGGCCGCCCTCTACGAGCGTCGACTCCTGAGCGCCGTGGTAGCCGCCCTGCATCACGACGATCTTGTCTCGCCCGGTGTGGCCTCGCGCCAGCCGGACCGCAGACACCGTCGCCTCCGTACCGGAGTTGACGAAGCGGATCGATTCGACGCTCGGGACGTGTCTGGCCACGAACTCGGCGTGTTCGACCTCGATCTCGGTCGGTGCGCCGTACATCGGTCCCGCGGCCGCGTGTGACTGGACGGCCGCGGACACCGGCTCCGGGAGGTCGTGGCCGTACAACAACGGTCCGTACCCCATCACCCAGTCGACGTACCGGTTGCCGTCGGCGTCTATCACGTGACCCCCGTCGCCGCGCTCTACGAAGAACGGGTGCGGCATCGTCGCCCGAACCGACGAGTTGACCCCGCCGGGCATCACCGACAGCGCGCGGTCGTACAGGTCGCGAGATCGCTGGTGCTCCATAGATAGCCGTACGACTGCCCGGGTGAAAGGCGTTGTCGACCGGCGGCGGTACTGCTGACCGACGCGCACCGAACACGGCGCACAGCGGCCCAAGTGACCGCACCAATCAGTGAGCGTCACCTGTCGTCGGTGCGCTGCGTGAGAGTCGCAATCAGTCGTCCTCGAACGAAGTAGACCGCGACAGACACGGCAGTGAGTCCAGCGACGACGAACCCGGCCTCGGTGAACTCGCCGTTAGCCGTCGAGGTGCCAGCCAGGGCCGCGGCGAAGAACGTCGGCGCTCGTCCGACGATCAACAACACGATGAATCGTCGGTACGTCAACTCAGTTACCCCTGCGAGCGCACAGAGGGCGTCGTCTGGAAACGTAGGGAGAAGAAACGCAATAAAGAGCCCTGTGGTACCGTACTCAGCGACGAACCCATCGAACCGTCCAAGCGTCTCGGGCGCGAGGACTCGTTCGACGAACGGCCGTCCGTACCGCTTGCTGGTCATAAACACGACGGTACTCCCGATGACGACTCCGAGCATGCTGTACAACGTGCCAAGGCGGGCGCCGAAGAGGTAGCCGCCGACGCCGGCGAGCACCTGCCCCGGGATTGGGGCCACGATAGCTTGGAGCGCCTGGAGGGAGACGAACGCCAGTGGAGCGAGAGGACCTGCTGCGACGAGTCGCATACGGAGCCACGGCGGGTCAAGTGCCCTGGGAGTGGCCAGCCAGAGCCCGGCGCCTACGGATAGTGTCACCAAACAGACACCACCTACAGCTATCAGAGCCTGACGCCGGTGTGCTCGGGAGCGAAACACCGACCCAGAGTACGCGCTCTCACTCCCAGCGTCTGGGTCCCCAGGCGTGTCGTCGTCGCTCACCGTGTGGAGATGTCGCCGCCGCGGAAGCGGGCGCTCTCGGCGAGTTTTCCGAGGTACCGCCAGGACGGTGTCGGTCGGCCGCCAGGACGGGTTCGACCCGCTCGCATTGCGGCTACCACGTCTCGTGCTGTCGGGTCGCGAACGTCGACCTCGACGTGAGTGAATCCACGGCCAACAACGGATGCACGGTGGGCGTCACTGCCGCCAAACTGTGGATACTCGCTCGTGGTAGCGAAGCGCTTCGCCTGCCGGTTTCGAAGACCTGTGAACGAGTGAGCATTGAATACCTCGACACCGTCGCAGTCTTCTGTGCCGGTGGGGTGGACTCCGTGGCGGGTTCGCTGGAACGGGTGTGGAATAACAGCTACCCCACCGTCGTCACGAATATTCTCGATCGTCGCCGCCAGCGACCGACCCGGGGCTGGCCGTCGTTCGACACCGATAGCGAGGAGGTGACCGTCGGCGGTCGACACCTCCACGCCGGGGATGCCGATGAGACCCGCCGCTTCGGCCCGCGGTACGGCACGGTGTGCGGCACTGATCCGATCGTGATCGGTGACGACGAACCCATCGATAGGAGCCTTGACCGCAGCTCGTACGACGCTCTCAATGGTCGCTTGTGAGTCGTACGAGGCAGCCGTGTGTACGTGACAGTCGATTGCCACTTTCTGACCCGAACCGCTCATAGGTACCCGAGCTCGAGCCCGACCACGGTAGCACCGATGCCAAGCACCAGTAGTCCGAGTACGACGTGGGCGCCGACCGTCTTCGGTGCCCGGTACTCTGAGATCATCAGTGGAGTGGCGAGCGTTACGAGCACCGCTGCGACCCAGCCGTTCCAGAACGGAAGGAGTTGTATCGCGACGTAGTTGCCAAGGACGACGGCACTCGTGTGGACGACGGTCGTCCCGTGATAGTAGCTCGTCGCGTCGATAGATTCGAACCCTTCAGCGCTGTGTCGGACGAGTCTGAGCCCACCGAAAGCGAGGATAGCGAACCCGACCACGGCGCTAACTACGTCGTTCGGGGCGAGTTCGTAGTGGAACAACAGCGCACCGGTGACGAGGTACGCGAAGATGTCGATAAACGAGTCTATCTGACGCCCAAACTTCGACGTCGTCTCGGTCCGACGCGCCCAGTAACCATCGAGTTTGTCGAACCCGAACGCTCCGAACATCGTCAGGATCGCCCAGTTCGGCTCTCCCGACAGGATGAGAAGCGTGCTCAACCACGCCACGAACAGCGCAGTCAGACTGAGATAATCCGCCGTGGTGAGCGCCGAGAGGAGGTGGGTGCGATCCGTTGAACGAGCCCAGCCGTTTCGCGTTGCCAGTCGGCGGGAGACACCAACCAGCGGCTTCGAGTCGTCTGACATCCTCGTGATACCGTTCTTTTCGCATCTGCATAAATCTGTCCTGTAGATATATATTTAGTAGAAATATATATACCTAGGGCATCGGACCGTGGTGGAGGATCCACAGAAGCATCCCCACCTCTGAGGCAGAGAATCCGGTGATCGCGTCGCGAGATTCTGTGAACGACACTCAGACAAGCACGAGTCGTCGTAGCTGAGGGGGTCAATAGAGCGTGCCCGCATCTCGGATCAGCAGTTCAAGACGGTCCCGAGATGTCGAATAAACGCCCAGGAGCGCACGGACAGGGTTTTATCAGACAAGAATAGATCTATCTATAGGAGTATATATGAAAGGCCGAGCAGATTCTTCCAACATCACGAGGCGGTATGAGCCGTTTCGTGACGAACGTGGAGAGTGGTCGTTTGAGATTCGGGAGTATCAGGCTGACCTCAACTTGATCACGCCATCAGACGTGCCGGCTACGCCGTCTCCGAGCGAAGCGTACCGTGTGGTCGTCTTTCTGGAAGGGTATATTCAAGAAAAAAAGAGCGCCGGAGACTGGTCAGCGGATGCACTCGATGAGTTCAACGTCTTTACGTCTACGACAGAAGTTGAAGCCGTGGCAAAAGCGCTCAGAGAGATCGCAGATCGCGGTGAGAACTAGTCCGAGTCACGTCACACGCGAACCGCACAGGGATGGTTCGGTATCAGTGACCATGTGAACGAAACATATACAATTAAGATGAGTCGAACTCTACGGCAGCAAATCACTCTCGAACGTGATACGTCGAGAGCGCACCGACACGCAGGTAGTCGTGCGTCCGGACCCGTCTGAACCCTCGTCCTTCGAACAGCCGTCGTGATGGCTCGTTATCGACGGCGACGAGTGCAGTCGCGGTGTCACACGTCAACTCGTCTCTGGCTACTGCCATCGCATCCAGTACGGTCCGCGATGCGACACCTGCACCACGGTGGTCAGGATGGACGAAGACCCGCCGGACGTACGCTCCACTGACCGTGATGCTGCGTTCCAGCGGCTCGACGTACGGTGCTTCCTCGTCACCGACGAGAGCTCGTCCTACCGGCATATCACCAACGTACGCCACGACTACCCACTCTCGCTCGTGCGGTTCGACGGGTCGTGAGAAGTCGATATCACCCGCGAGCGAGTGGACGTCACCTGGTGCAACTCGTTCGAGCCGCACTCCGGATGGAACAGGTGACAGGGTTTCACTGTCGAGTTCGGTGATCGACGCTTCGTACTCGTACATTCGCGTCGCAGTGAGGCCGACCCGTTTGAACACGTCGTAGAGTGTCCGAGCAGTGGGAGTTCGAGTGAGCCGCCAGTACTGTACCATCACGGTGAGTTTCGAGAAATAAAAACATAAATCTACAGGCGGAGCAGGCCGAGTGCCTCGGGCTCGTACGGAAATCGGTGGGTTCCGTGATGACGAGACGCTCCGCGTCTCGAACCACTTGACCCCGGGGCGATGACATGGTAAGCTAGTTGGAATTGGGTAGGGTCAGATCAGACCTTGTGTCCAAGGCTGTGTGCAAAGCTGTTATAGGGTTCGCACGGTACGTCAATCGATGCAGACACTCTCATGGAGTACACGTTACAGCCAGATGAACGGGTTTCTGAGGGTATCAAGCGAATCATCGATGGCAAGGTCGAACGAGCCATCGACCACATCGACGGTGAGGACGACCCTCACGAGAGAGTACACGAGGTTCGCAAGCGCTGTAAGGAGATCCGGGCGGCCATACGGCTCGTCCGCCCTGTCTTACCGACGTACAAGCGGGAGAACGTCCACTATCGAGACGCGGCACGGCGGGTCTCTGCAGTCCGTGACGCACACGCCGCTGTCGAAACGTTCGACGAGCTACTCAAACCTAGCCTCACGGCACAGAGTGAGTCGATAGAGCCCGCGCCTGCTGACATCCGTGCAACGTTGGTCGACCGGCGTGACACGATGGCCGTCGAGCAGCGTTTAGACCGGCGGCTAGAGAACGTTCGGGCGGATCTGATCGACGGACGAGAGCGCATCGACGACCTCCCTATCGCCACAGAAGGGTACGACGCGGTTAGCGGTGGGCTTCGAAAGTCGTACAAACGAGCCAGAAATCGGATGGAAGACGCGTACGACGACCCAACGTTCGAGCGATTTCACGAGTGGCGCAAACGGATCAAATACCACCGCTACCACACCCGGTTGCTCCGTCGCGTTTGGATAGAGCCAATGAAGACCCGACGAGCAGCGCTGAAGGAACTGTCCGACGTCATCGGCTACGAAAACGATCTCGCGGAGTTCGCAGAGATGATGACCGATGAAGCGTTATTCTCCACGGAGACCCGAGAGATCCTTCGTGAGGTCGTGCGTGCGAACCGGGCAGAACTCCATCGGAAAGGGCGGCCGCTGGGTGAACGCCTCTTTGCAGAACAGCCCGACCGCTTGGTCGACCGCTTCGGCGCGTACTGGGAGGCGACACGCGAGTACGATCCATCCCTCTGACCAACTCGGGTGGTGACCGCTGTGCGTCGTGCAACACAGCATGCTTGCGTCTGTCAACACGTGGGCTGAATCTCGTCACGCCGTTTCGACGGGTCTCGCTGCACCGATCAGCGACGCTCGCAGTCGCGTGTAGCCTGTTGAACGGCGATGCGGGCGACGTTTCCTCCGTACTCAGCGGTTCTGCGAATGCTATCCAACAGGAGGCCGACGACGTACGCCTCTGCGGGGTCTTCGTGATCGTAGAGCTCGCGGTCGACGTCGTCGAGGTCGGTAATCAGCGCGTCGCGTTTGGTGAGCGCACTGTACGCCCCCTCGATGCCAGCGTCTTCGAGGATGACGTCAGCTGCGTTGTCGACGACCTGTCTCGACGTATACGATAGCGTCGTAATGCGATCGACGAACGACGAGGGTATCGACGTCCCAGGGTCGAGCGTGAAGCGAGCCACTTTCTCGGCGTGGTCGGCTACGCGCTCGAGTTGACGGCTCGTGTAGTAGTATTCGAACAGCTCATCACGGGTGTACGCCAGCTTCTCTACTTCACGGAGATCACTCAGCGCTCGACGGAAGTGTCGCGTTATCATTGCGAACAACTTGTCGGCTTCACTATCCCGGTTGATGACCCGTTCGGCGAGCGACTCGTCACCGTTCACCACCGCGTCTACGGCGTCACGATGCATTCCGAGCGTGACGAGACGGAGCCGAAGCACAGACTTTCGAACGTCGACGTTTTCGGCATCGATGAAGTTCAGCAGTCGTATGCTGGTCTCTGTAGCCTCCAGTAACTCGAATCCAGACAGGTCTTTTACCGTGGTCTCGACGTGTGCCCGACGGTCTGTTGAGTGACCCGTCTTGTCTACCAAGGTGCCCTCGTCGAACCCGACGGCGTGAAGCGCCTCGACTCGTTGTCGCACCGCCCTATTGGAGTCGGTCGAAACGTCCAGCGTTGCGGACCTCGTGGTCGAAGATCGGTCTACCGACGGCTCGACCAGCAGTGAGCCGTCCTGATTCGGATACAACGAGAGCGTCGAACCGGCGTCGATGCCGTGTTCTTCAGCCCACGACTTTGGGAGAGAGACGGTGTACGTTGTCCCACCCGAGAGCTGGACCTTGCGTGTCTCCATGGTCGCCCACGAGTGCGACCCTACGTCGGATTTTATATTACCGGTTCAGTCGGGTATCGAGCCGTACGTGTTTATATTGTGGCGAGTACGGTGCGTATCGATCCGGCGCGTATCTGCCACAGTCTGGACGGTACATACCGGTATACACATTCTATTGGCTAGGGCTAAGAGGCGGCTCTCTTTCGTCGTCGTATGTCCCGCCGTGTATGGCAACGACCCCTTGGAGCAGGTGGTCGCGACACGACACGAGCACAAGTGGTCGAAGCTATCGATCAGACCGCACCCGAGACCAAGACAGACCTGGCGGAGACGGTCGGTATCTCGAAGCAGTACTTATCAGAGATACTTCAAGAACTCAAACGAGCAGACGTCGTGCAGAAAGGGTACGTCGTAGACGACACCGCCCTCTACGAGGATGCGAAACAAATTTCGAAGCTCTACGACGGTGACCGCAGAGACGATCGAAAACCGTCGAACCAGCCGACCGCAAGTCGAGGAACCGAGGTGCTGTCGTTGCTGTCTCGACTCGAATCGGTGACGACTCGCCAGTACGAGGCGGCTCAAGCAGCGTTTCTCGGCGCGGACATCGATCGCTCCGCCGAGACGCTCGAGTCACTCACGAACGAGCGCTACTCAGCTGTGCTGTCTGAGCTCAAGTCGTACACGCTGACCACCGACTGGCCAGGGAATCGAGTAGCGGCGGACCTCTCAACGATCGCGACGAATCTCGAGATCGTCGGCGACCGGTCCTGTTTTATTGCAGACGTCGCCGAGAGAGAAGAGGCGGCTGCGGGCGGGATCGTCGGCGAGCGTATGGAGGATATCTTCGAGTCCGGGACGCGGATCAACGAGTACTTCTGTGCAATACTGTTCGATTGTCAGCTATCGGTACACGAGAGGCTTCGGGAGGAAGAAGAAACCGTCCACCGAGACCTAGACGAGTTGTTCGAACTGGTGACGGCGTACGATCCGAGCATGTACGGCTACCTCGTCACGATCACGAGGGCATTAGAACGGTCGATCTACTACTGGGTCGACGCGGCAGAGCTAGCCGTGCAGTTACACGCGGGCGTCCAACCAGCTCACACCGAAATCTGAGAGTCGATCGGCTGAGGTGCACGCGCGTGGCCCACGAGCCGACGAGGGCACCTCACCCGCCGGTCATTCTGAGATCACTTCGTCAGCAGCAGGGGCGTATCGGGTGAGAAAGGTCTCCATGTCACGGAACGCGTCAATCCGCTCGCGAAGTGTCTCGTGGCTCCACGTCCACCACTCGGTCGCCTCGATGCGGGCAGCCGTCTCTTTCGAGAAGCGTCGTCGGATTGGCTGGGCTGGAACACCAGCGACAATGGTGTACGGGGGAACGTCTTCGGTCACGACCGCGCCAGCGCCGACGGCAGCCCCATTGCCAATACTGACTCCGGGGAGGACGATGGCACCGTGACCGATCCACACGTCGTGGCCGACGTGCACCCGGTCGGCAGCACGCCAGTCGAAGACCGACTCGTCGTCGTCGCCGAGGTCGTACATCGCCGCCCGGTAGGTGAAGTGATGCGCCGAGGGACGGTCGAGTGGATGATTTGTCGGCCCCAGACGGGCGGCCGCGGCGACGTTCCCGAACGTTCCGATGGTCACGTAGTCGAATTGAACGCGTTCCATTAGGTACGAGTAGTCGCCGACCCGCGACTCGGTGACCCGAGCGTGCTCGCGAACTTCCGTCCACGCGCCGAGTTCACTGTCGACAATCGAAACCGGGTCGTGAAGCGTTGGTTCTGGCCGCAACTCGCGTGTCCGGTCGGGGCCGTAGCTCTCGTAGTACGTCATCGCTCGCGTCGGCCCATCGTCGAGGCGAGTATGTTCTTCGGAGCGTTGGCGAACGCCTCAACGATACCAGACTGCTCAACGTCGTCGTCGTCACGGAGCGCCGAACGGACCCGTTGGCTGGCCAACTCAACCGAAGCAGCCAAGAGGAAAATAAGGATGATACAGGCCATCATCTCCGTGTAATTGAACGTCTGCCGCTGAATGTAGAGCTCCAGTCCGAGACCGCCGGCACCGATGATTCCCAGGCCAATCGCCGCTCTGACGTTGTGTTCGAGATCGAAGGCGATCCACGCGATGAACTGTCGAAACACCTGGCTCAGCATACCGAACGAGACTATCTGTGACCGGCTCGCCCCAGTCGACCGGATTCCTTCGATAGGGCCGTCTTCTATCTCCTCGAGTTCGTCGGTGAATAGCCGCCCGAGGTAACCAGTCGTATCCACCATGATCGCCAACGCGCCGGTGAACGGGGTGACACCGGCGAGCGGTATGAGTATTAAGAACCAAACCAGTCCGGGAATCGCACGAATGAGACTCATGGTGCCACGGAAGACGAAGTTGAACGGATACGGCACGACCCGTTCACTGGACATGACGCCGAAAAAGAGCGCCAGGGGGAGCCCCAGCACGGTTCCAGCGAAGGCGACAGCCATCGTGACGAACATCGCTCCCCAGACGATCTGTCCGCCCTCTATCGTGAGGATCAGATTCTCTTCGACGATGAAACGCAGATACGCACCGACGTCAACGAACGGCACGCCGAGATACGTCGTCGGGGGAAAGTACTCGAGCAGCGCCTCGTAGAACTGATCGACCTGTCCGACCAGCTCAGCGAGGTTGAACTTGATCACGAGCAGGCTGGCGTAAAACAGCGAGCCCGTGAGGACGAGACCGACGAGCGTCCACAGGCGCCGCCGGGTCTTCCGACGCTTCATGTCCTGCAGTTTCTGTTCGACCGACGAGTCACCGGCGTCTCCGTATCCAAGATAGACTGCGAGTGACTCTCGTGTCGATCGTGACGTGCTCATGCTTCGATCCCCCGCTGTGTCTCTGTCATCGGCTCCTCGTCCGAGTCGTCAGGATCGTCGGCGATGAGATCTTCTACGGTTTTCTTTTGTTCAGCCAGGCCAACAGTCTCTACGTTCCCATAGAGGTCGTCGATCAGCGCGGGCGTCAGTTCATCCCGCCGCACGTCGAACAGCTTCTGTCCGTCTCGCAGTCCGATGAACCGATCGCCAAAGTGAGCGGCAATGTTCACCTGGTGGAGACTCACCAACGCGGTCACGTCGTGTTCGTCGGCGGCTTTCCAGAGGTATCCCATCACGGTCTCTGCACTCGACGGGTCGAGACTCGCGACGGGTTCGTCGGCGAGGAGGAGACGAGGGTCTTGTACGAGCGCGCGAGCGATTCCGACACGCTGTTGTTGTCCGCCAGACATCTGTGAGACCCGCTGGTGACCCTCCTCAAGCAGACCGACCGTCTCCAGCGCTTCGAGTGAGCGAAGTTTGTCTTCGCGCGACTGCCACTGGAGCACGCTCTCGACCATCGAAACGCGATTGAGCGACCCCGTGAGCGCGTTGAGATACGCCGAGACACCGTCAACGAGGTTGTGCTGTTGGAAGATCATTCCAACGTCGGTCTGAGATCCGGAGATCGTCTCTCCGTCGAGGTAGATATCCCCTGCCGTCGGATCTGTCAACCCATTTATACAGCGCAGGAGCGTCGATTTGCCGGCACCGGACTCACCGAGCAGGACGGCGAACTCGTCTTCGACCTCGAACGACACCTGATCGAGTGCGGTTACCTCTCCGTACTGTTTGGACACGTTGTCGACTTTGAGCGTGCTCATAATAGTATCAAAACGGTGGTTCCGGTCAGGCCGACGGATCGATGCCGACCGTGTTCATCCGTTCGATAATCGGCTGATAGTCCTCGAGTGAGGTATCGCTGAGTGTGGTGAACGGAAGCTCCTCTTCGTTGTAGTCCGATGGATAGTACTGCTCGATGGTGTCTTGATCGGAGTTGAGAAGCACCTCACCGATCTCGGCTTTCTTTTCCGACTCCCAACTCTTCCGTGCGTACATTGGCTGTTTTGGGATCGGGAACGACCACCAGATCGGCTTGAACTGTGGCGTTTCGGTCCCCATCGTATCGAGGAACGAACTCTTGTCTTCAACCCGGTCGGGCACGTCGGTGTCCTCTGGAAGGTGGGGGATGCCGTTTCCACCCCACGTCGTCGCTCCGTCTGCTTCGCCGTTCGCAAGTCGCTGGAGGGCCTGGTCGTGGTCGGTCCACGTGCCCTCAAAGTCGACGGGGTCACCCTTCGGTGCGTCCCCGATATCGAGGCCTGCTTCTTGAAGCGTGTACAACGCGAAGATCGAGCCACTAGTGGAGAGCCGGTCGGCGAAGGCCCACTCGCGTCCCTCGACGTCCGTTCGCTCGCTGATGTCTGAGTCCGGCTGAACGAGCATCATTGAAAAGTAGAACGCCGACCCGCCGGTCACCGTCGTTCCGTAGACGTCCATGATACTCGGATCGGACAACAGTGTTACGTCGTCCATTCCGATCTCCGCCTGTTCGCTCTTGAGTGCCGGGCGAATAGCCGAATAATCCTGTGGCACTTGCATCTCGACTTCAACACCGTCGACCTCACCATTGAGCAAATTTTGGACCGGCTTGTATCGTCTACGCGCGTCGGCCGGAGTCCCCGGCGTCAAGAGCATCGTTACCTCCTCGACACCGGTCGACCCCGTACCGCCGATGACACTGCCGCACCCGGCGAGTCCAGTCGTCACGGCGGTCGCCGCTCCGCCTATGATGAACCTGCGTCGACCGGTTAGCCGTGTACCGTTGCTCGTCGCCGTTCTCACGCCATCGACAGACTGATCCTCTGACATCAAGTGGAGATTTCTAACGGGAAGTATAACGGCTTGCTAGATAGAGTACAGCCAGTCTGTACGGAATACCCTCAGTCTGTGTCCGAACGTCATAACGAAAACTCCGTAGGGTCGAGTATGTACGCCGTATGACGACAGATGGTGTGAGCCCCGGTGTATTGAAAGAAATAGAGAGTACCATCTGAACGCTTATGCGACGGTTTCGGACAGATTCGGTCGAATGTATGGTCGACCCCTACGATAGATCCGATAGGTTCGAACTGATAGCTGCCTGTGAGGAGGCGACGCTCGCGCAGTTCGCGAACGAGATACTGCAGACTGACCCGTCAGTGTCGGTCCGTCAGGCTCCTCGGCCGCAGTTGGTGATGCAACAGGTGCGTGAGCCAGTCGAGCGGCGGCCGTTCAATCTCGGAGAGGTCCTCGTGACGCCAGCAGAGGTCGAACTCGACGGCGTGGGCGGGTTCGCGATGGTTCCCGGAAAAGCGGAACGAGCAGCCTTCTCCGGCGCGATCGTGGATGCAGCTGTTGCCGGTGAGCACGAGCGCACGGCAGCCATCGTGACCACCCTGAGAGACGTGGCCACCGACCAGCAGGCCCGTCGGAACAGAGCGTGGGCTGAGAGCAAACACACGGCGGTCGAGTTCGACACAATGGAGGGTCAAGAGTGAGGACACTCGGCTTCGACCCGGTCCACGACGTCCGACGAACCTTCGACGCGTTGTTGAGCGCGATGAGCAGGCCAGGAACGACCCATCGCGTTCCAGAGCCGGCTGACCACGCTGTTCTGGCAGCCTTAGTCGATCATGAAGTGACTGTTGCGACGGATGACGACGCGCTCGAGACAGCACTCGCCAACCACGGCCGGTTAGACCGTGTTGGGCCAGCTGAAGCAGATGTCGTCCACGCTCCCCGCCGCTCCGCTTGGGACGTCGAGGCGTGTAAGCGTGGAACGCTGGTCGAGCCGAGCGAGGGGGCGACCATCGTCTACCGGGTCGACTCGGTGAGTGCCGGCAACGAGATTGGGACGACACTGGAGCTTTCGGGACCGGGCGTCGACGGAACAGAGACACTCTCTGTAACGCTGTCTGAGCGGGACGTGATGGCGCTTAAAACCGCACAGAGTGAGTTCCCACGCGGCGTCGACGCGATCGTTGCTGCACCATCGAGTGTGACCGCGATCCCGCGTTCTGCGAGTATAGAGGTGATGTAAGTGGGGTACGTAGCAGTCACCGCCGGTGCCGAGATCATCGAGCGTGCAGAAGAGCTGTTCGAGAAACAACGCGTCGCCGGCGAAGACGCCGATCTCACCGTCGAGCAGATCGACGGACAGCTTGGACGGCTAACCGACCAAGCGATGAGCGAGGGTGGACTGTACGCTCCCCGATTGGCTGCACTAGCGGTCAAACAGGCACAGGGGGATACCGTCGAGGCGGCGTTTTTACTTCGAGCGTACCGCTCCACGCTAGAGCGATTCGACGAGACGGCCCCCATCGATCCGAGCGACATGGTCGCGTCAAGGCGGGTGTCACCCGCGTTCAAAGACGTTCCCGGTGGTCAAATTCTCGGGGCAACGAAAGATTACACACAGCGACTCCTAGACTTCGGCCTCATCGACGGCGACCCAACAGACCCAACCGAAGCGTGGGACCTTCCCGAAGAGGGTGACCCAGAGGAACTGACCAACGTCACGGAGGTACTCAGATCCGAGGGATTACTCCACGAGCCCGATGCGCCGGACGTCGACCAGCCTGCAGATACCACGCGGGAATCCGTCACGCACCCCGCTGACCGAGACGAGATTCTACAGGAACTGGCTCGTGGTGAGACGGGTGCCGTAACCGCGCTGGGGTACTCAGCGTTGCGCGGGTATGGTCAAGTCCACCCGACGCTCGCAGAGGTCCGTGTCGGCGACCTGCCGGTTCGCATCGAGCACCCGTACACTGGCGAGGAGGTAACCGTCACGCGCACGCGCGTCACCGAATCCGAGGCAGTCGTACCCGTGTACGAGAAACGAGAGAATCCACAGTTTGCCTTCGGATATGGGCTCACGTTCGGGCGAAACGAACGCAAAGCCATCGGGATGACCATCCTCGATGCGTCCACACAGCTCGAAACGGCGGCCGAACCCGCAGAGAACCCCGAGTTCGTCCTCGATATCGTCGATGGGTTGGACTCGTTCGGGTTCATCGAACACCTCAAGCTGCCACACTACGTCACGTTTCAGTCAATTTTGGACCGCATCCGTGCGATCAGGAGTCGAGCCAACTCGAACGACGGACACTCCGAGCGCCAGCCCGCCGAATCGGCGACCGACCCAACGGGTGACAATGACTGAGCTGCCGACGTCGAGTGACGACACGGGCTCCGTCGCGACCGACTCTGTCGACGCAGCACTACAATCGCTGGATGACGAGGGGATGGTTGGGTACAACTACGCCTACCTCGACGAACACACGAAACGCGAAGTTCGGCGATCGATGCTCAAGGCGGTCGCGATCCCCGGCCATCAAGTTCCGTACGCGTCGAGGCCGATGCCACTCGCCCGTGGGTGGGGAACTGGCGGCATTCAGGCGTCGCTCTCGATGTTGGGGCCGACAGACACGTTCAAAGTCATCGACCAAGGGGCAGACGAGAGCGTCAACGCCACCAATATCAGACGGCTCGCGGAGACCACCGCCGACGTCGCGACGACGACGGACACCACGGAGGCTGATCTGATACAGAGTCGTCACCGCATCCCCGAAGAGGTACTGACCGGCGAGCAGCGGCTCGTGTTGCAGGTACCGATCCCTGACGCACTTCGAACGGTCGACGCCTCGGATGCGGCAAATCGCCGTCGACACGGTCACCGAAACTACGGGAAGATGTGGGTCCATCTCTACGAGAACGTCGTCGAGTACGGCGAGATTCAGATTGCCTCACGCTATCCAACGATGGTCGCCGACCGCTATCTGATGGACCCCTCACCGATCCCACGGTGGGACGTTCCAAAGCTCGACGACGCCGACCATCTCACGATACTGGCCGCAGGAAGGGAGGCACGTATCTACGCAGTCCCGCCACACACGGCGGTCGAGCCATTGGCCTTCGAAGACCGGGCGTTCACCGTGGAACGATTCCCTGAAAAGTCCTGCCACGCCTGTGGGTCGACCGACACGTATCTGGTCGAGGTGTCCGAGGAACTGGGGACAGACGACGCGGCGTCTTTCGAGACACGCTACGCGTGTAACGACTCGAGTTTCTGTGAGAAGCGCAGAGAGGATCCCGATCTGCAAAAAGACCACCACCTCGAGCGCGACGAGGTGCAGTGGGGGCCTATGACGGCCGACGCAGACGCCGGGGGTGAATCGTCGTGACGCTCCTCGAAGCGACAGATCTCGAAGTGGTGTACGGCTCCCGCTGTCACGAGTGTCTTTCGTCCACGGGTAGCCGCGCTGGAACCAACCAGTGCGTCAACTGTGGGAGCGTCGTCGCGTGTGCCAGAGCCGACCTCAGTCTAGAGCCGGGAGACGTGCTCGGGATCGTCGGTGAGTCTGGCAGCGGGAAATCGAGCCTCGCCGAACTCCTCGCGCTAGAGCAGGCCTCCGAGGCGACGGTTCGTGGGGACCTACAGTACGCGGGATACGACGGTAATCTGCTGGAGATCGATTATCAGACGCGACACGACCTACGGACGAGCGAAATCTCCTTGGTTCATCAACACATCCGGGACGGATTGAATCTTGAGTTTACCGGCGGTGGGAACGTGGCAGAGAAGCTGCTTTCAGCCGGCCACCGGTCCTACGCGGACGTCCGTGAGCGTGTCAGCGACCTCTTCGAGGAGACCGAGATACCGGTCGATCGGATAGACGATCGAACGAACACGTACTCTGGCGGTATGCAACGCCGTGTCCAGATCGCTCGCGCACTGGTCACGAATCCCGACCTCATCGTGTTGGACGAGCCGACAACCGGGCTGGACGTAAGCGTCCAAGCGAGGGTGCTCGACATGTTCCGTCGAGTGCAGCGAGAAGAGAACGTCGCCACCATCGTCGTATCACACGACTTGAGCGTTGTACGCCTGCTCGCCGACAGGACACTCGTGATGCGACACGGACGCATCGTCGAGTCTGGACTCACCGACCGAGTCATGGAAGATCCGCACCACGAATACACACAGACGCTGATAAATTCAGTAATATGATAATACTATCTGTCGACGGTCTGACGAAGACCTTCGACGTGCACGTGCTCGGCGACACACGAGTCGTCGGTCTCAAGGACGTATCGTTCGACGTCACTGATGGAGAGTTTCTCGCTATCGTCGGAGAGTCAGGAAGCGGGAAGTCATCGCTGTTGAAGTGTCTGTACCGAACGTACGAGCCGACGTCTGGATCGGTCGTCTACACCACCCCGGACGGACCGGTCGACGTCGCGTCATGTTCGGACCGGGCAGTGATGTCGCTCCGGCGAGACGCGCTGGGGTACACCTCACAGTTTCTCGACGAGATCCCGCGGGTTCCGGCGGTCGACGTCGTCGCTCGGCCGCTCGTCGAGAAAGGCGTGGGTCGCGCAGACGCGAGAGAGACGGCCCGTACCCTGTTGTCAGCGCTGTCCGTGCCAGCGGAGCTGTGGGAGGCGTACCCGGCGACGTTTTCGGGCGGTGAGCGTCAGCGAGTCAACCTCGCCCAAGCGATAGCACCGAAGCCGGATCTGCTCCTCTTAGACGAACCGACGAGTGCTCTCGATCCAAACACCCGTCGGGCGGCTATCGACCTCCTCTCGTCGTACCTCACGTCAGACACGACGGTGATCGGTGTCTTTCACGACACCGATGTCGTCGAAGCCGTCGCGGACCGTGTCCTCGTCCTGGACGACGGTCGACTCCAGCACATCGTCCCCATTGAGGCGTACGAGGGGCGGGTGATGAGCGAATGAGTACGACCGTCCAAGCGTCTGAAGAGAGCCTCGCGGTCGTCGGTGCACGTATCGTCACGACCGACCGCGTGATCGATGGTGGTGTCCGGATCGAAGGGGACCGGATCGTCGACGTCGGAGTGGTCGATCACGACGCAGATACGGTGATCGACGCGGGCGGTAGTCTCGTCCTTCCTGGCTTAATCGACCTGCACGGCGACGACATCGAAGGACATCTGCATCCGCGCTCAGGCGCACGGATGTCGTTGCCGATGGCACTCGCTACGGCCGACCGAGCCAACATCTCTGCAGGTATTACGACGAAGTTCCACGCAATCTCGTTCGAACTCGACGAAGAAGCCGACCGATCGCCGGAACTCGCAGCGCTGTTGAGCGATGCTATCGCCGGAGCTACGAGCCTCCTCGTCGACCACCGACTACACGCTCGCTGTGAAGTGACTCAACAAGAGTGTATCGACGCTGTGCTCGAAGTGATCAAGAACGGTGATGCAGACCTCGTTTCGGTGATGAGTCACGTCCCTGGAAAAGGTCAGTTCCGGGACGTTGAAGCGTTCAAAACGTACTATGAAAACTCCGCGAATCACACCGTTGAGGAAGCTGAATCGATGATTCAAACGCGCACTGACGTCTCGATGGCCCGCATTCGGGATCGAGTCGATCGTGTCATCGGCGCAGCCCACGACGCCGGGGCAGTGACTGCTTCACACGACGATGAAGACCCTGCTGAAGTCGAGCGACTCGCTGCAGCGGGAATCGACATCACGGAGTATCCAATTACGCTCCAGACGGCCACACGAGCGACGGACGTCGGGGTAACCACCGCGATGGGTGCGCCAAATCTCGTCCGAGGAGAGAGTCAGTGGGGAAATCTCTCGACGGCCGATGCCATCGACGCCAGAGCTGTCGATGTCCTCTTAGCCGACTATCATCCACCATCACTGCTAGCCGCACCGTTTGTCGACACCGGTGAGCCGCTTCCGGCGCGCGTTCGTCGAGTTACTGCCAATCCGGCTGACGCCGTCGGATTGTACGACCGGGGCCGCATCGAACCAGGTGCGCGAGCGGATGTACTGGTCGTCGACCCCGATCCGACGCCGACGGTCGCCCGCGCTGTCGTCGCCGGCCAGCCCGTCTATCGTGCCGAGCGGGGAGGACGATGACGGTCCCGCTCGGTGCAGCGATGGACATCCGATTCGGCACGACCGTCGAGGAGTTCATGCAGTACGTCACTGCCATCGGGCTGACACACGTAGAGTTCAAACACGAGTATCTCGCAGGGCATCCAAAAGCGCCAGATCCGGCCACGATCCGCGAACTTGCCGAGCGATACGACGTCACGCTCTCGTATCACGCCCCGTTCCGCGATTGGAACAGTGGGAGCTACGACGACGCCGTGCGGCGAGACTCAGTGGATCGGGTCAAACGGACACTCGACGACGCCAGTGAGGCAGGAGCGACAGCCGTAGTGATTCACGGCGGGTCGGTCCCAACTCGGTATCCCGAGTGGGTCCGGGATACGGCCCATGAGAATGCGCGTCACTCACTCGCAGCGTGTGCCGAATACGCGCAACTAGTCGGTGTCCCGCTGTGTCTGGAGAACCAGCCGATCGACGATCGTGAGCAACGGCACACGACGTCCCCAGCTGATCTCAAATCGATGATCGACTTTGTCGACGTTCCGCCGGCGTACCTCGGCGTTACTCTCGATGTCGGACACGCAAAAGTGAACGGGCACGACTGGAGGGCGTTCGTCGACACGTTCGGCGACCGGATCCGCGTCTGTCATCTTCACGATAACGACGGGACCGCCGACCAGCACCGGCCACTCTTCGAATACGAGCCTATCGTCGATGCGGTTCCTGCGGACTGTTTCGTCTTCGAGACCAAGTCCGTCGCTGACATCGGTACCGTTGTCGGTGCCGACCGTGCACCACCGGACACGGAGGTGACCGGTTGTGAGTAGCCCGTACGACGCGCTCATCTTCGACTGTGACGGCGTGCTGGTCGAGCCAACAGACACCGGCGTGTTGGTCGACGCCGTCGTCGACGCATTCGACGCCTTCGGAGTAACCGTCGACCGAACCGTCGCCAGACGGACCGTGGTCAAAGACGTCGTCCCACTCGAGATCGCTCGCGACCACGACATCGATCCAGAGGCGTTCTGGCACTATCGGGAGTTGCGCGCTAGCCTGGCTCAGCAGACACACGTTCGAGATGGCGGCAAGGCTGTGTACGACGACGTAGCCGAACTGACCGCAGTCGATCTTCCGACGGCAATCGTGAGCAACAATCAGCACGCAACTATCGAGTTCCTCTGTGCACACCACGAGCTTCCAAGCTTTGACACCGTCATTGGACGGCGACCGACGCTTGAGGGAGCCGCCGAGCGAAAACCAAAGCCCGACAACATCGAGCGGGCCATCTCACATCTCGGTGTTCAGCACGCGCTGTACGTCGGGGACTCACAGAAAGACGTCGTCGCTGCACAGCGAGCCGGTATCGACGCTGCGTTTGTGCGCCGTCCGCACGTACGCGACGTGACGCTCTCCGTTGAGCCGACGCACGACCTAGCAGATCTATCGGCGCTCGTAGACCGGCTATCACTGACTCCCAATCGATCGTAATGTGTGACCCCCTGCCAGAACACACTCCACCACGTGACCACGGCCCAGCCGACGCGTACCTCACGACGGCACGGCGGGCCGAAATGGCCGGCGCGTCGAACGATCGAGCGAATTCAGACCGATCCACCACACGTCGTGCCATGGTCGGGGCGCTCGGTGTGGGAGTCATTACGTCGCTCGCCGGCTGCTCTCGGTCGCGGGTTGACGGCAATGTCGCGGTGAACGAGACGCCGCTGCGTCTCACCCACGAGTACGCGACACAGGCGACGTACTCCGGAACGAGGGTTCTCGTCGAGGTAGTCGTAAAAAATGCTGGAGAGACGCCGATTCTACTCGAACAGCGGACACCGAGGGTCACCTGTACGTTTCTGAACGACGCCGAGAGAACGCTCTTCGAATCCAGTGTCGAGCTGGTGAACCCACTGGACGCTGGCGAATCGACCACACTTGAGTTTCCGTTGACCATCGATACGGCGGCTGTAACGCGGTACGTGTTAGAAATCGAGTGGGTCACGTCTCAGGACTAGCTCCCAACGTGTCAACTCACACGAGGTGTCCGTGGAGAGTCTCGGTACCTCACGGTCGAACTCGTATACAAAGAGGGTCCGAGTGACGACGGTGAGGTGTCCGAGTCGAAGCCTCAGACCGCCTCGGTGCCGCTCTTGCCGGTGCGGACCTGCACGGCGTCTTCGACCGGCAGGATAAACACCTTGCCGTCGCCCGGTTCGCCGGTCGAGGCGGCCTCACAGATGGCCTCGGCGACCTCGTCCGCGGGGATGTCCGCGACGACGACGTCGACTTTGACCTTCTGGTGGAGGTCGACGGTGAACTCCTCGCCGCGCCACTGGCCCGTCTTTGCGGGCTGTGAGCCGCGGCCGGAGACGTTCGTCACGGTGAGCGAGGGCGCGTTGATCTCCGCGAGCGCCTGTTTGATGTCACCGAGCTTGTCGGGGCGGACGACCGCACTGACCATCTTGATCGGCGAGCCTGCCTCGACGCCGCCGTCGGCGCGCGGGCCAGACTCGGTGGTGTCGACGACGGTCGGTCCGCCGTCGGTCGCGACGCGCTCGCCGCCGAACTCGGGGTAGGTCTCGACGCCGTGTTCGGCGATGTCGAGGCCGTCCTGCTCGTGGTCGGGCGTGACGCGCGCCTGCCCGAGCGCCTTGAGCACGTACCAGACGACCGCGGTCGCGGTCAGCGTCCAGCCGCCGATGATGACGACGCCGGTCAGCTGTGCGACGAACTGCGTGCCGACGCTCGCTTCGAACGCACCGGGAACGGCCACGAACGGCATCAGCAAGGTCCCGAGCACGCCGGCGCTGCCGTGGACGGGGAAGACGGCACAGACGTCGTCGATCTTGAGCCGCTCGGAGACGAAGTCGAAGACGATCGGGAGCTGGATGCCGGCGAGCCCGCCGACGACGAAGGCGCCCCACCACGCGGTCGTGTTCGGGATCGCCGTGATGCCGGCGAGCCCGGCGAGCATGCCGTTGGCGGTGTACAGCGTGTCGACCTTCCCGGACTGTATCCAGGTGACCGCCGCCGCGCCCATGGCGCCGGCTGCCATGGCGATGGTCGTCCCCATCGCGACCAGACTAAGGGTGTTCGCGCCGTCACCGAGGTCGAACGCGCCCGCGGTGCCGACGTTGAAGCCGTACCAGCCGAAACAAAGCATCAGGGTGCCGAGCACCGCGAACGTCATCGAGTGGCCGGGGATGACGTTGACGCTGCCGTCGTCGTTGTAGCGGTCCATCCGCGGGCCGAGCACCGCCGCGGCCGTGAGCCCGGCGATACCGCCCATGCCGTGGACGATCATGCCGCCGGCGAAGTCGGCGAACGGCGCACCGACGAGCTGCTCGACGAGGCCGGTCTCCGGTGCAGCCCACGTCATGGCCGTGACCATCGGGTAGATCACGGCCGCGAGCAGGAACGTGTACGTCATGTACGCACGGAGCTTCGCGCGGCCGGCGACGGCCCCCGAGACGATCGTCGCGGCGGTCATCGCGAAGACGGCCCCGTACAGCCAGCCGACGTAGCCGCCGGCCCCCGCCGCAGGCGCGAACCCGGCACCGGTCATCAGGCTCTCGAAGCCGGTTCCGATGACGAAGAACACGGAGACGCCGACCGCCCACGTCAGCATGTTCTTCGTGAGCTGGTTGGCGACGTTCTTCGAGCGGACCTGCCCTGCCTCGAGCATGGCGAAGCCCGCGTGCATGAAGAAGATCAGGAACGAGACCGTGAGTATCCAGGTCTGGTTGACCGCCTCGACGACCGTGGCAATATCAGTCATCGGATACCTCCGTCTCGGTCCGGCCGATCCGTGTACGATCCAGTTCGAATGTGGCGTTTGACCACGCGTTTGTGCTGTGAATCACGTTAGACACTCCGCAAAGCCACACATATAAACACTTGAGTTGAGATCCGGAAAAAATTTTGTCGCTCAGATCGAGCGCGTCAAATATAAGGACGTATCTAAGATGTATAAGGTCGTATTCTGGACAGCCGGCGAGCAATTCTTGCACGGAAGGTTGACGGTCGTAGTGACACAGATACGACACGATCGTCGAAAACGGCGACGATCGGCGTGTTCGGGCCGGTGCGCGTCGGTCCCGCGCAAATATTGCTATTCGCGTCGCGCGTGCGACTCGACGAGAGCGCGTGTACGGCCCAATATCGGACCGTAGCGACGAATAGCCGGAGAAGTTGACGTTCGTACAGCCCGATCCGAGCGGTGTGAGCGAGCGACCCGTCGCTACTCGGCTTTGAGTCCCTCACCTTGGACGCGCATCACGGCCTCGCCGTCGGCGAGGTTCGGGGCGTCGACGAGCCTGACGATTCGCTTGTTCCCCTTCGACTTACGGAGGTACATCCGGAACGTCGAGGCGTGACCGAGGATGTTGCCGCCGATCGCCTGCGTCGGATCGCCGAAGTACGAGTCGGGGTTCGAGGCGACCTGGTTAGTGACGAGGATAGCGGTGTTGTACAGATCACCGATTCGCATGAGGTCGTGGAGGTGTTTGTTGAGTTTCTGCTGGCGATCGGCGAGTTCGCCTCGACCGACGTACTCGGCGCGGAAGTGAGCGGTGAGCGAGTCGACACAGACGATGCGGATCGGCCACTCGCCCTCTTCGTGTTCGCCCGCGAGTTCTTTGGCCTTCTCGGCGAGAAGGATCTGGTGATTGGAGTTGAACGCCTTCGCGACGTGGATCTGATCGAGGAACGCGCCGACGAGCGTCTCCATCGCCTCCTCGTCGTCCGGGGTCCCCTCGACCTCTCGGCGCTCCATCTCGGCGGCGAGGATCTCGTCGTCGAGCCCGCGCACCATGTCGTCGATCCGCTCGGGACGGAACGTGTCTTCGGAGTCGACGAAGATGCAGCCGCCGTCGAGCCCGCCGTGTTCCGGTGAGAGCTGAACGTTGACCGCCATCTGGTGGGTGACCTGCGACTTGCCGGAGCCGAACTCGCCGTACACCTCGGTGATCGACTGCGTCTCGATACCGCCGCCGAGGAGGTCGTCGACCTCCGAGACCTGCCAGGAGAGCTTGCCGATCTCCTGGCGGCGTTCGAGGACGGTCGCGCCCGTCTCGAAGCCGCCGACGTCCGCCGCGTCGCGTGCCGCGTTGATGATGTCCGCGGCCGACGACTCGCCGATGTCGGCCGTGTTCGACATCTCACCGGGACTCGCCACGGCGATCGACTGGTAGCTCTCGAATCCGTTGTCGATCAGCTTGTCTGCGGTCGCCGGGCCGACGCCAGGAAGGTCCTCGAGTTCGTCTTCGGGCATGTACACCGAGCTTGTGCGGCTTCGGTTATAAAGTCTGGTTTACACCCGAGTGAAAGTGAAACGGCCGCGGGAGACGACGGGTACTGGGTCGTCGTGCGTGATAAGCCGTCGCCGATGCCACGGTGGCGGTCGCCGGCTCGACGACCGCGACGGACGGGCGTCTGGTACGCTCACGCAGTTGGTGCGGGAGGCTGGCTCACGGCGGATGGGTGCTCGCGTGGGCGACGCAAGCGAGGAGGCCCTCAGAAGCCGACGCGGTGGACGTACGGCAGCGACCGGATCTCGACGAGCAGCTCCCCGGACAGCTCGGCGTCGGTGATGACGTACAGCTTGGGGTCGTCGGTGAACTCCGGGTCGTCGCTCAACACCTGCCGAATCGAGACGTCGTGGTCGGCGAGGATCCCGGTGACCTCGGCGACGATCCCGGCCTCGTCGGCGGCCGCGACCTCGATGGTCATCACCGTGAGGTCGAGCACCGGCGCCAGATCCATCAGACTCGGCACCGACGAGATGTTCGTGAAGATGCGTTTGAGCTCCGGATCCGCGAGGATGGCGTCCGTCGTCGAGTCGACCACGCGACGGTCGACGTCGAGTTCGCGGGCGATCCCGGTGTACGGGATCTCGATCCCGCCGGAGACGACCCGCCCGGCCTCGTTGACCGAGAAACCGCGCTCTAAGAACAGTCGGATGACCGCCTGCTGGCTCGGGGACCCCTCGAACTTCTCGAGGATCTCGTCGAACATTCGCTACACCTCTCTCGAGAGAGCGCGATGAAAAGTCACCCGGTCGCACACGACGGTCGGACCGCCGGCGACGACCACGTCCCCCGTGGCACCCGACGGCTTATACGCGATGCCGACGAATTCGTCGGCGTGTCAGCGCCGTCGCACCTACGGTTTTTCCCCTACGAGGAGCCGTACCCGAACCAGCGCGAGGCGATGGACCGGATCGCCAACGCGTTAGCACGGGGTCAAGACGTGCTGTTCGAGGGCGCGCCGGGGACTGGCAAGACGCTCTCGGCGCTCGTCCCCGCGTTGGCACACGCCCGCGAACACGACCGCACGGTCGTCATCACCACCAACGTCCACGAACAAATGCGCCAGTTCGTCGAGGACGCTCGCGCGATCACCCGCACCGAACCGATCCGCGCCGTGGTGTTCAAAGGGAAGTCGTCGATGTGTCACATCGGCGTCGACTACCAGGAGTGTCAGACGCTCCGGGACACCACCCGCGAGCTGGTCGAGACGGAAGCAGACGTCCGCGAGTTAGAGGCCCGTGAGCGCGAGTTGCTCGCGGCGAGTCGCGAGGGAGACGCCGGCGCTGCCGAGGCCCGCGAGGCGGTCATGGACGAGCTCGAGGACCTCGAGAGCGAACTCGACGAGTACGAGACGGCGAACGTCTGTGCACACTACCGGAACAACCTCGTAGAGGACACAGACGAGTTCTTCGAGTGGCTCTTCGAGGACGTTCGCACGCCCGAGGACGTGTACGCGTACGCTGACGAGCGAGAACGCTGCGGCTACGAACTCCTCAAAGAAGGGATGGAGGGCGTCGACCTCGTCGTGTGTAACTACCACCACCTGCTCGACCCGACGATCCGCGAGCAGTTCTTCCGGTGGATCGACCGCGACCCCGACGACATCCTCACCGTCTTCGACGAGGCACACAACGTCGAGGACGCCGCCCGCGACCACGCGACCCGCACACTCACCGAGACGACCCTCGATGCCGCAATCGAGGAGCTAACAGAGAGCGACGACTCACGCGCCGAACCGGCAGCGAACGTCGTACGAGCGTTCCGGCGCGCACTCGTCGAGACGTACGACGACGCGCTCGGCTTCGGCGCGCGTGAGGCCGTCGGGGAGCGGTGGGAAGACGTCGCCGTCGCCAACGACGACCGTCGGGACGACCTCACGCTCGCGTTCCTCCGCCACTACGAAGGGACGGGGATCGACGCCGAGACGGAGCTCGCGGTCCAACTCGGGCAGGCGCTCGACGAGGAGTACGAGCGACGGTACCGCGACGGCGAGACCACGAGCCGCACCGAGTGTCAGCTCCTGCAGGTCGCGCGGTTCGTCTCGACGTGGATGGAAGCCGGGACCGAACTCGGACAACACCCGATCGTGTCCGTCCGGCGCGACGGAACGACGGACGAGGTGTACGGCCGCGCCGAGCTGTACACCTGCATCCCGAGCCGCGTGACGGCGGAGCTGTTCGAGGAGGTCGCCGCGAGCGTGCTGATGAGTGCGACGCTCCGGCCGTTCGACGTGACAGAAGAGGTGCTCGGGTTAGAAGACGCCGCCTCGCTCGCGTACGGGATGGAGTACCCGGAGGCGAACCGTCGGACGTTCGCCGTCGACACCCCACCGCTTTTCGCCGCCGAGCGCAGCGACACCGAAACCCAGGAGACGGTCTCGACGCTGCTTCGGGACGCTATCCGCTTCACCCCGGGGAACACCCTGGCATTTTTCCCCTCGTACGCGGAAGCCGAGCGGTACTACGAGCGGCTCGGCGGCGACGGTGGGCTGGCGGGAGCGACCCTCGGACCACGCTACCTCGACGGCCCCGGCGAGGACGAGGCGGCACTCCGCCGGAGGTTCGTTGAGCAGGACGACGCCGCGCTGTTCACCTCGCTGTGGGGAACGCTTGCCGAGGGGGTAAGCTTCGACGACGACGACGCCCGAACCGTCGTCGTCGTGGGCGTGCCGTATCCACACCTCTCAGACCGGATGGAGGCGGTCCAGGCGGCGTACGGCCGCGCGTTCGCCGACCACGACCGTGCGCGCGACCCTGGGTGGGCGTACGCGGTCGAGGTGCCGACGATTCGGAAGACACGCCAAGCACTCGGGAGGGTCGTCCGCGGACCGTCTGATTACGGGGTTCGGATCCTCGCCGACCGGCGCTACACCGCCGCAGACATGGGAAAGTACTCCGTGCGCGGGTCGTTTCCGCTCGAAGAGCGCGAGGAGTTGATAGACGTCGACCCGGAGAAGCTGAAGTTCGCGATGTTGAACTTCTACCGCGACCACGACGCGTACGACGGACCGCCCCCCGACCCGTGAGCGACGTCACGAGCG
>ERZ1034543.42-NODE-42-length-34285-cov-8.065352_pt1 | contig 34285 bp, 33 predicted proteins | sample MGYA00520654_ERZ1034543 | MGnify/ENA primary metagenome ERZ1034543 (study PRJEB33760, sample SAMEA4777712) | hypersaline lake metagenome | biome: hypersaline environment; feature: brines | place: Spain | collected 2012-08 | depth 0 m ... | reverse complement strand
GGAGATTTGAACTCCGGAACCCCTGCGGGAACGGATCTTAAGTCCGTCGCCTTTGGCCACTTGGCTATCCCGGCATATTGCTTTGAAACTTTTCTGGAATAATTTTCCTTTGGACAAAACTTGTCTGTGTAACTGTTTAATACATGTAGTTGGCTCTCGACTTCAAATTCTTCTGGTTCAAGAATTTTTGGGATTTAAGTCCGAACGGTTGAATAGATACACGGTTTCAGGTTCCGAGCTGCAGTCTAGATCCTGTTGATTCCGGAATTTAGTCTAGAAAGTTCTGCTCTGACGTAGTTTAGTCTTCTCAGGATCGGGCTTTGCTATCTCATACGCACGATCGTTTATTTCAGCGTATTTTCCGCATTCAGGGCATCTGAGGTAGCCGGCGTGGTCTCCTTCAACTGTTTCTCTGTAGCCGCAGACACATTCTGCCCGTGAATCAACCTCTTCCACCTGGAGATCAATATGCTCTAGAATGGTTCCGTAAGTGAAGTAGTTGAAAAGTTTCTCGAAACGGTGGGAGTCACAGATATTTCTGTTGACCTTGATATGTGCATAACCGTTTGTGGAGACTCGTGAAAGGTCCTGCATCACGCTGATCAGTACATTCCCTAATTTATCCATTCTCTGTAATCACCTGATTCCTCCATTTGGCTATAATTCACTCTTCCAGTAAATACTATCTACTACTCCACTTTAATAAAGATTTTTTGGCCTCCTAACAAACTCCAAACACAAATATAGAAACATCTCAAGACAGTTTAAATTTATTTTAAAGATTAGAAAGTCTATTTTACCCCAATCTATAGTTTTTTAAACTTTGAATTATCTTTTAAGCTTTAAATTCTTCTGCTAAAATTTTCTGAATTTTACCGGACTCAAGATTGAGGATTTTTGACCTCTAATTTGACTATTTTGATTTTTACAGGTTTCACCTGAGCCAGGTTTCAGCGGCTCTATTCCAAAAACCATTTCTGAAAGAATTGCAGGGAAAAGAAAAAAGTCGGAGACTTACATAGTCGGGTAAATTTTCAGAGAAATTTTAGCGGTTCGAAGATTAGAAATCTTCGTCTCCAGCTAATTCAGAAATCGAATTAGCGGGGCGTGGATTTGAACCACGGACCTCCGGGTTATGAGCCCGACGAGCACTCCTGGCTGCTCCACCCCGCTATCAGGGTTAGAAACTTCTAAAGTAGGAAACGGCTGTGAGTTTTTTAAACTATGACGTGGTCTGAGGTATTTTGAACTGTTTGGTCTTAAAAACTTCCAGTGAGATTTGATTTTTCATGGCTATTTCGACGGAGCTGGTTGTTTTACTGGCGCTTGTCTCCTCGGCTCTTGGTGCCTCGATGAGTGCATTGATGAAGAACGAGTCCGAGAAGTTTTCTGCATTGAAGACTTCGTTCGTGGTTATTTTTTATGTTCTTGTTTTCCTTGCGCCCTAAGTAGCTTTCAGAATCTATGGTTCAGGCCTATCTTTCGACTCTGTTTCCGTGACTGCTGCCGTTCTCGCAGGTTTCTTCGGTACGGGGAAGGTCTGGGCTGGTGTCAGGGCTTTCCAGGAAATAGATTTCTCCGTGGCCCAGCCGATGAAGAAACTGGCACCTCTAATTGTAGTGGTTGGGGAATTAGTTTTTCTGAGCCTTGAGCCATCTGTTCTACTGGTTGCAGGAATCTTCCTATCCGTTGCAGGTTCCTATGTCCTGATGATTGATACTTCTGATCTTTTTTCTCCATTCAGGAATCTAGGTGATCTTGGTGTCCAGCTTGCAGTTCTTTCAGCAGTTTTCTTGGCTCTTGGAGCTCTTTCGATCCGTTTTGCGTCTGGAGGTGTCCCTGAGTATGTGGTCACGTATATCTGGTATCTCGCAAATCTTGCAGGTCTTGCATTGATGCTCTGGAAGCGTGAAAGCCTCCCATCGCGTGATCTCTTCGTCAACAGGAATTTTGTGGCTGCAGGAGTCCTTAGTTCGGTTACAGGTGTTCTTTCCGTGTTTCTATATGCGGTTGCGTCTTCCGTGGCGCTTGTGACGGCTGTTTTCCAGTCCTCGGTGTTTTTCAGTGTCTTGATCGGCGGCGGTATTTTCAAGGAGAAAAACACTGCGTTGAGGCTGGTGGGAGCTATAATAATAGTTGCCGGGATAATTATACTGTCTCAGGTGTAAAGATTTTGACAGGAAAAAAGATTCTGGGGATTGACGAAGCAGGAAGAGGACCGGTAATCGGCTCAATGTTCATCGGAGGGTTCCTTGTTGAAGAGGAGAAACTCGAGGAACTGGAAAATCTCGGTGTGAAAGACTCGAAGAAACTATCCGACAAGAAGAGAGAAAGTATAAGAGATAAACTTGAGAGCGTAGGAGATGTTTTTCTCGAGGAAATAACAGCTTCCGAGATCGATGACCTTAGAGAAGTTATGAGTTTGAATGAGATCGAGTTGAAAGGCTTCGCCGATCTGGTTGATAGAGCGGAGCCGGACGAAGTTATTATGGACCTGCCGGAGCCGGATGGAAACCGGTTTATCGGTAAAGTGAAAGATCTTCTGGATTCGGACGGCGAGAAAATTGATTTTACAGCTGAGCACGGCGCGGATGATACTTTTCCTGTGGTTTCCGCGGCTTCCATCGTGGCTAAATCTGCACGTGAGTCGCACGTGGAAAAACTGCAGCAGAAGTATGGATACGATTTCAAGTCAGGTTATCCACATGACGAGCCGACGATAGAGTTCCTGGAAAAGTTTATCGAGGAGAAGGATCGTTTGCCGGAGGAGACAAGGCTTTCATGGAGTACGGCTGAGAGAATCCTGAGAAAGCATCAGCAGGGATCTCTTCAGGATTTCTGAATTTTTCTGGAAGGTTTTTGTGTACAGTTAAAAAATTCCCATGTGTTTTTCTCTCCATGCCTGATGAAAAACCTGAAGGATTTTTCGTCGACTCCCGTGTAATTGTGCGGGACGAGGAAGACGCAGAGAAAATCTACAGTGAAAACTACTACGGAAAATACAATGAAGACACGCTGGAGCTCTCACTTGTAGAGGCATACCACCTGATGGACAGGGAACTTTTAGAGGTCTCAAATGACGGCGAAAAGTTTTCAAAGGATGACGCGTTCCAGGTATTCTCTGAGAAGGACGAGGAATTCTACCACAAGCTCCAGGCGTACTCGGATCTCCGTGAACGAGGATTTATCGTCAAAACTGGTTTCAAGTTCGGAGCTCATTTCCGAGTATATCCAAGAGGAGTAAATCCGTACGAAGAGGGACCAAAAAAGCAGAAGCAGCATACAAAGTGGATTGTCCACGCAGTGCCTGAAAACGAGTCTCTGAGTTTTTCCGAGATGTCTCGTGCAGTACGGCTGGCGCAAAATATCCGGGCTACAATGCTCTGGGCAGTAGTTGACAGCGAGTCAGGTGTTACATACTATGAAGTCGACAGGTTGACTCCTTAAAATCTTCAGAGTTAATTTTAGCTTGAAGCTTTACTGGACTGGAGAATTTTTCCCTTAGAAATGTTTTACTGGAATATGTTTATTCTCTGTCTGCGGCCGAACTCCGACTTGATTTTTCTACCGAACCAGATTCCTGCAATGAGTCCTGCCAGATGCGCTGAGGAGGCAAATCCTCCAATAACTGGTAGAGTGACTCCTGCAAGTTTACTGGTTACATTAATTAGCTCCATTAATCCGAAGACGCCTACAGCAGTGCGGATTTTCATAGGTACAATGAAGTAAAGCAGGACTTCGGCATCAGGGTACAGTACTGCAATTGCTCCTACTGCCGCGACGACTGCTCCAGATGCTCCTACGGCGGGATTCAGGGTTCCTACGCCGCTGGCGAACTGAGCACCGTGCAGGAAGTACAGCAGGTTGCTGAACAGGACGTATCCAATGCTGGCGAGTATTCCTGTGCCTATATAGAATCTGAGGAGTTTTCTGCTTCCAATATTTTTCTCAAGTGTCGATCCGAAGAAGTAAAATGTTATCATGTTTGCCAGTAAGTGGAAGAGTCCTCCGTGTACAAGTACGACCGTTAAAATCCCCCATGGCTGTGTCAATAGTGTCTGTGCATATCCTGATGCTGCTGCGGCCTGTTGGGTAAGCGCAGGATAAAGCATGAGAAGCCTCTGGAGCCCGGGCATCATTCCCGTAAGTAAATACAGTACGGAGGTTGCAGCGATTATTGATAAGGTGTAGTTGTTTTTGAGGGTGTGAGTTATGTCTTCAAGAAGGCTTGGCTGTGTTCTTCCTCTGTGAACTTCTTTTTTTGTGTTTTTTTCTCTGAACCATTTTCCACTATCTCCAGAACCTGTTTCAGAGGATTTGTTTTCTTTTTCTTCTTTACTGCTTTTTTTCTGATCCTTGGATGTGCCGGCCATGTACTTCTCTTTCTTTCCTGTTTCCAGGCCGTCGCAGTCGTGGTTTTCAGGAAGACGATGCTCTGAGCAGAATTTTTTCCCGCAGTAATGGCAGGTAAAGCTCATCGTCTGTTTACCGCACTCAGAGCACTCAGCCATAAACCGTCTTTCACATACATCTTTTTATCAATCTTCGTAGAGTAGCTCACTCGTTACAGAGGTATGTCTCAATCAAAAGCATGACTCGGTTCTCGCCAAAAGACAAGAAATAAGAAATGAAGAGGTTTTGACCTCAAAGTCGTTCTGCCAGTTCTTCCACAGGAACACGCTCCTGCTCCGTGGAGTCACGGTCCCGAACCGTAACGGTTTCAGGATCTTCCTCAAGAGTCTCGTAGTCCATAGTGACGCATACCGGTGTACCGACCTCGTCCTGCCGCCGGTAACGCTTACCGATGTTTCCTGTATCATCGTACTTTACAGAGAAGCCTTCCTCGCGCAACATCTCAGCTACTTCCTGCGCTTTCACGCCGAGACCTTCTTTATCCATAAGCGGGAAGACAGCGACCTCAGTAGGCGCAACATCCTCTGAAAGATGAAGAACTGTTCTTTTCTCGCCGTCAACTTCGTCCTCGTCGAAAGCATGCGCCAGCACGCTGTAGACAATCCTGTCGATACCGAATGAAGGCTCGACAACCTGTGGAAGGAAGTGTTCGCCGTTCTCTGTGACCTCCTCAACGCTGAAGTTACATTTGTCTGCAGGGATGGAATAATCTTCGCCATCTACTTCAACTGTAACTTTCTCCGCCTCAAAGGCTTCCGAATTATTTTTAGCGAGTTCCTCAAGTTTATCGGAGATTTTCCCTGCCTTGTCGCCGAATTCTGGACCTAAATAACCCATGTCAGGACTGACTGTGTTTTTCTCTACTGTCTTCGGCTCGTCGTACTCCTTGAAGATGGTGTAGTCTTCACGGCTGTACTCGTTGTGTTTCTTGAGGTCGTAGCAGCCTCTGTATGCGAAACCTGTGATTTCGATCCAATCGCCGTCGACATAGGATTCTGCGTCCCAGCAATCTGATGCGTAGTGGGAGAGCTCGTCATTCTGGTGCTGTCGGAACCTGAAGCGCTCCATGTCGATTCCTATCGATTCGTACCACTGCTTCGCGATACCGAGGTAGTACGCGATCCAGTCAGACTCAACGATTTCGTCTTCAACGGCTTCCCTGACGGTCATCTTGACTGGTTCGCCGTCTTCTTTGTCCTGTTCTTTCCTGCTGTACAGCTTCAGCTCGACGTCTTCAACATCCTCTACCGGAGGTTCATCTTCCTCGGGATCGATGAAGTGTTCAAGCTCGGCCTGGGTCAGTTCCCGGACTCTTACGAGACCTTTCCTTGGTGAGATCTCGTTCCTGTATGCCTTTCCGATCTGTGTGATTCCGAACGGAAGCTGGTTTCTTGCGTACTCCTTCAATCGTGGGAACTCCACGAAGATGCCCTGTGCGGTCTCCGGTCTGAGGTATCCTGGCTGGCCTGAGCCTGGGCCGATCGAGGTCTCGAACATGAGGTTGAAGTCCTCGACCTCTACATCTGTCAGGCTTTCGCCGCAGCTGGGGCAGACAAGATCGTGTTCTATGATGAGGTCCTCTATTTTCTTGTTGGAGAAGGCTTCTGCCTCGTCGACTTCAGTATTATCTTCTACTATGTGGTCTGCACGACTTGAGGTCCCGCATTCCGGGCATTCTATTATCATGTCGTCGAACGTGTCGAGGTGGCCTGATGCCTCGAAGACTGCTTCAGGCATGACTGTTGGAGCCTCGATTTCACGGTGTCCGAGTGACTGGGAGAATGTTTCTCTCCACGAGTTTTCGATGTTTCTCTTGATTTCTGCTCCTTCTGGGCCGAAGGTCTGGAAGCCTGCGGCACCGCCGTATGCCTCTGAGGACTGGAAGAAGAAACCTCTCTTCTTCGACAGTTCAGAAAGCTTTACTGTAAGGGACTTGCTCATGCAGAAACACCTGAACTGGACATTTTTATAGCAGAAGCTAAAGGTTTTGAGAATTTTTTATTCGATGCAGATTCGGGTTCGAACCTGCGAGAGTCCAAAACATCCACCCTTAGTTGTCATGGGTATCAAACTGGTTTTCGAGCCGCAAGCTTAAAAATTCGAGCATAAATCGGCACAGCAAAACTTCTGGAAATGCTTAAATACGAGCAAGGTAATACTTCGTAATATACGTGTTTCTGCATGAAAAGTACTGAACAACTGGACGCAGAGGGAAAAACAGTCCTCCTCAGGACGGACCTCAACCTGCCGATAGAAAACGGGGAACCGCAGAAAACAGTGAGATTCGAGCGATATCTGGAAACTATCCGAGAGTTGAGTGAGATCGGCGCAAGAACTGTTGTGATGGCTCATCAGGGGCGTCCGGCACGTCAGGACTTCACTTCGCTGCAAACTCACGCAGATATCCTGAGTGAGGAGATGGATCAAGAGATAAACTTTGTCCAGACATTTTTCGGACCGCAGCTCGGCGACGCGGTCGCATCCATGCAGAACGGCGATGTGACTATGCTTGAAAACATCCGTTTCCTCTCGGAGGAGCTCCAGAACGTCGGCGCGCAGAGACACTCAAGAGATTATTTCGTGAAAAACCTGGCAAAATACTTTGATGTATACGTAGATGATGCTTTCTCCGCAGCTCACCGCTCACATGCTTCCATGGTGGGGTTCACGCCGTTACTGGATTCTTATGCGGGTCCTGTTATGAAAAACGAGCTAGAGAGCTGTAAACGCGTTAAAAAAGAATTTGATAACGGAATACTTGTACTGGGGGGAGAGAAGCCCTCTGATATTATAGGAATGATGAAACATATGATTGAAGACGTGGAAAAAGTTTTACTTGGAGGAATTCCTGGAGAACTGGCTCTGAATATTCGGGGCCACGAGCTGGGAGAGAAAAAGGACTGGATACAGGAGAACGGGTTCGACGCAAGCGCAGACGAGCTTGAAAAACTTCTCGAGGAACACGGGGAAAAGATAATCGTACCTGCAGATCTGAGGACGGATTCAGGAGTCTACACGCCTGGAGAAGTCCCTGAAGATGAAATGACTTGGGATATAGGCGATCAAACAAAGGAAAAATACTGCAAGGAGATCCATGAAGCAGATGCAGTCGTCATGAAAGGGCCAATGGGTGCCTTTGAGGATCATCCTGAAGGTTCGGAAGTCGTAGTGGAATGTATTGCAGATTCTGACGGTTTTACAGTTCTTGGAGGAGGCCACACTTCTTCACTGGTCCAGAGATTTGGCTACGAGCTTGAAGATTTCGATCATGTCTCGATAGCGGGAGGGGCGTTTGTCAGATATATGAGTGGTGAGGATCTGGCGGCTGTAGAAGCTTTACGTGATGAATAGGTCCTAATCGAGGTTTTCTGTAGAAAAAATTCTATTTTTGGTGGACAAAATTGTGTTGGGTCTGTAGTGGAAAAGATTAAAATAATCTGGTCAAGTAGACTTGAGTGTGGCTGGAACATCTACAGGATTTTCCACGAGTATTTTCTACAGCTCCAGCTATAACTATTGAATATTTTCCTGAACTCGCTTCAGGATGATTTCTATGAAAGTTGATCAATCAGGCAAAAAAACTGAGCACCACTGCAAGCCCACGATCGATGCAGCCTCAGCTATAACTGATACTGAACTACTGATGGACTTGACGCCGCTTATCTCCGGATCATCGTGGGGGCCTCACAGCTATAACTTCTCAAATAACTCTAAACTCTTCAAAAGAGAATTTCAGATCTTTAAACAGTTATCCTAGATCTCTATATATCTCAAAAGTTTTAGGACGCGTGCTTAGGCTTTTAAGGTTTTGTCTCAAAGTTCTGAGATACAATGACTGATATCGAGAATCCTCTTCAGCCCGAGGAGGAGCAGGGTATGCGTGAAGCGTTTGAAAACCAGGCGGAGGAAGTACTGGAAAACGCTGAACGCTATCGAAGCGATGGAGGCTTTAAGTTCGGCCTGGAGACTGAATATCCTGCGGTAGACGAGAATCTAGAACCTATAGGGCGTGAGACCAGAAATCAGGTAATTGAAGGTCTTGATTTCGCGGATGTAGAGGTTGGAGGGTCACAGGTCGAGGTCAGGACTGATCCACTCGAACCTGAAAGCCTGGAGGATCTAGAAGAAGAGATGAGACTGATAGAAGCCGATCTCCAGGATGAAGCAGCTGTAAGAGATATAGAGATTCTGAGGGCCGCTACCAATCCTTTCATGGATTTGGAGTCGATTGAGAGAACTGATCAGCCTAAGTACGACAGAGTGCCGAGCTTCCATAATGGAAACAGGAATTCTAACGTTCAACCTGAGTTCGGAAGGTCTTCGACGATCGATCCAAGGGATGCAGGACTCCCGGCGGCTATAAACTCTACCCAGGTCAATGTAGAGGCGCAGAGCCTGGAGGATGCAGTTGAGAAGGCAAACTTCACGTACATGATCTCGCCATTTCTCTCAGCGATCTCAGGCAACGCACGTTTCATGGATGGAAAAGATCTCGGCTTCTCGGATGTCAGGATGCCTCTGTGGGAGAAAAGCCACGACGTGAGAACGGACGAACAGCTCGGCGAGGAAACTATTCCTGTCGGAAAGGTGGATTCCTACTTTGAAGATACACAAGACTACTTTTCCAGGGTCAGTGATCTACCTTTCGTCCTGCAAGAAGAGGAAGCAGCACTGGACATCGGTATCGGAACTTTCTGGAAAGATACAAGGATAAAATTCCCGGATTTCTACGAAGAAGATAGCTACGAAGCCGTAGTAGAGTCCAGGATAGTCTCAACTCAACCAACCCTCCAGGACGAGATTGCGATGCATGGATTCTACCTCGGACGACTGGCATACGCACAGGAAGAAGACGAGGAACTCATGGATATCGAGAAGGTCAACAGGAACAGGTACAACGCGATGCATAACGGACTGGATACCAGGCTCTACGACACTGATGGAGAACTACAGGACGCGACTGAAGTCCTGCAAGATGAGCTTGAAAAGGCGGAGATCGGCCTTGAATACGCCGGCATCAAGGATCCTGGCTACATGGATGCGCTGTACGATCGCCTCGACTCCGGAACGCCTTCAGACCTGATGGCTGAAGGATTCCATGAGGCAAGAACCGAGGGGAAAACCAGAAAAGAATCTCTGGCAGAAGGACTTGACAGGCAGGTGAGATAGAATCAAGGTAGAAAAAATCGGAGAGGGAGAATCGGAGTACGCCGTGGTCACGTGCGTCCACGGCGACGAGACCTCTGGATGGGAAGCAGTCCAGAAACTGAAGAAATCCGGTATAGAGATAAAAAAGCCGCTGAAAATCATCCTAGCGAACGAAAAAGCATTCGAGGCCGGGGAAAGGTTCTTGGATATCGACATGAACCGAGTCTTCCCCGGAAACCCGGAAAGCGACAGGTACGAGGAAAGAGTAGCCGCGGAGCTGGTGGAGGAGATCGAAGACATGAATTTCATAGATCTCCACTCTACGGCTTCCCGTGAAGCACCGTTCGCAATAGTAGAGCATCCAAGCGATGAGCAGCTGGAGATGCTGAAGTCGACAGGTATCGAAAAAGCTGCGGATATGACTCACGTCGGCGCGAAGAATCCCGAGCTCGAGTTCGTAGGCGTCGAAGTCTCGGAGCAATTGGAAGATCCTGCGGAGGACGCTTTTCAGGTCCTGAAAAATTTCCTCGCCGCTGAGGGTGTGATAGATCGGGAATACGAGCGCAGCGATCCCGAACTTTTCGAGGTCTACGCCACGGAAGAGGGTGAAGGATACGAGTTTCTGGCGAAAAATTTCGAGAAAGTCGAGGAAGGCGAAATCTTCGCAAGGAAACCCGGGGACGAGAAAGCAGCGGACGAAGCATTCTACCCGGTACTGATGTCCACCGACGGATACGACGAGATAATAGGGTTCAAGGCGAAGAAGAGAGATATCTAGTTTTCTCCGTCTGTCTCTTTGCCGAGTATTTCTTCGGCTTGCCTGAGCGAAGGCAGATCCTCCATCTCTCCTTTTTCATTCGTAATAACTCCTGAATCCGCTTCTTTGAATCTCCTGATCTTTTCACGTGCCTTTTCGACCTCTTTTTCTCTGGAATAAGTTTTCTTCGTCGGCGGCACCTGGTTCGGGTGTATCAGTACTTTCCCCCAGGAACCGATTTCCTTGCCGTATCTGAGCTCTTCCTTGAAGTCTTCGATATCCTCATCTCTGAACTTCCTGGAGACGGCATCCATGTACTGAAGCCTGTGCTTCTTGGCGGAGACCAAAGTCTCCATCAGCATACTGTTCAGGGGATTGTTATCGTCAAGTTCTGGCCTTTCGATCCCGAGTTCGGCCCTCAGATCCTCGTATCCAAGGCTCACCAGCAGGCAGTTTTCAGCTTCAGAAAATATTTTCTCCCGGTTCTCGAATCCCTTGATAGACTTGATTATGATTTTGTAAGGAGTCCTCGATTCACCAGACTTTAGGAAGTTCTCTATCTCCCTGACCTCTCCAGCACTTTCGACCTTCGGGAAAACCACGAGATCAGGGCTAACCTCCTCCAGGGTTTCCCTATCTCTTTCAAATTCCTCTGTTCCGATTCTGTTCGGCCTCACGTAGATATCCTTCGAGCACAGATCCCTCTTCCTGATATCAGCTAATTTTTCCCTGGCTCTTGGTTTTCTCTCCTCCGAAACGCTGTCCTCAAGATCGAAAAGTATCGCGTCGGCCTCAGTTTCACGTGCATTCGGGACGTACTCATCTAACCTGTCAGCAGGGATTACAAGCAAAGAATCCGGACAGGGGTTCGAGACCGTGTTCACGTCCTCGATGGAAAAGCTGGTCGTCCATACAGTTTCAAACTTACCTGATGGATTTTTAGTTTCTTGGTTGCCCCAGATCAGGATTCCGGGTGCCTCCGGTTTCTGCGCGGTAAAAGAAAAGTGATTTAAGATTTACAAAGAAAGAAGAATCCATGGCTCTGAAGGGTGGACGTGTTTGGATTTCTGCACTCGAATGATTCTCTGAGCCATAGCTATCTCAAGATTTCTTCCGTGAAAAATTTCTCCTGGCGCTGAAGCTTGATCGAGAAGTGGCGGATTGAATTTTCTATATTTTCCTGTTTTCAGAAACTCCTTTAGCCTCTGCTTTACCGTTTTAAGCCGTTTTCAGAGGCTTTCCTTATTTAAATTTTTGCAGCAAATCCTAGCCTGTGGTATAATGACTGCAAATTCAACACCGGGTGGACATTTTTGGCAATCCCGAAGCGTATGACCTAGACGAACTTCTATCAAAATACGGCGGTAAAGGACTCCATTTCAGGCTTCTGGACGAAGAGGATTTCCCGATACCAGAGACCTACGTTGGCGAGGTAGACCCGGAAGATCTTGATCCAGGCAAGGAGTACGTTGTCAGGAGCAGCGCCAGCGATGAGGACGTCCTGGGAACTACTGGAGCAGGTGAAAACGAATCTGCGTTGTCTGTGCCGGCTGAAGAGGTCCCAGAGGCTATAGAGGAAGTAAAATCCCACTATGGCGGAAACGGCGGTGTGGTAGTCCAGGAGGACCTGACGGACGAGATGCGTTACTCTGGAGTTGTATACACGAATCATAACGGCCAGATGATGGTTTCTCTCGGTGAAGGCAATTCAGTTCATTCCATTGTTGAGGGAGCGGATCCGGATTTGAGAGTGGAGATAGACGGTGAAAAAAGGATGTACGGTGAACCGGTGGATCCAGGTATTCTGAGGGAAATTGAGGATCTCTCGGAGGAAGTGGAGCAGTATTTCGGCCGGCCGATGGATATAGAGCTTGCCTACACTGATGACGACGCAGAGCTTCTTCAGGCACGTCCTATGAACAGCTTGACATACGAAACACTGGAAGAGCATGAGAAAAGGAGGCTTGAAGAGAAAACACGGCACCTGAAAGATCTGGGTCTCGATGAAGTAGTTCTGGGCCACGGAAATTATCATGAAATACTTGGAGGAAACGACGCTACGCCGCTCAGTATATCACTGTTCAGTTACGTTTTCTCAGGTGACGGAGACGGAACTCTGGGTGGTACACAGCTTGGAAGAAACGAGCTTGGCTACGAGAACTGTGATGAAATCTCTCCATGGACAGTAAACTTTGGAGGCCAGGCATTCTTCAACTTCGCAGGTGATGCGCTCCAGTTCAGGCCTGAAGGAGTGGAAGCAGAGGAACTGATGGATGTGATAAACGAAGTCTACATCCCAATGGTGAAGGGAGATACTGATCTCCTGAATTACCCTGAACTGGGGATGTACGCTAACTTTGCGGATGAGGCGGAAGAACTCGGTCTTCCCGGACAGCCTTACGAGGATCTAGTGGAGAATCTGCAGTCTGAGCTCCAGGAATTTGATATACCTGATGAACCTCCTACCAAGAAGACTCCGGGAGAGCTTGAAACAGTAGATGAGATACTTGAAGCACTGGATGAGACTGTAGAGAACATCAGGGAGGAACATGCCAGAGAATACGTGAAGGCGAGAAGACTGGACTTTTTCGCCAAGGAGGATCTAAGGTTCAGGCTCCAAGAGCTGAAACATGAAGATCCTGAAGAGTACGAGAGACTTATCGAGGCATTCTCAGACAGGATTGAAGACGATGACCCACAGGCATTGAGGGATGCGATCGCCTACGATGAATCCATACCGGTTTTCCAGCCTCCTGACACCGAGGAATACAGGTATCAGGGAAGCTTTGAGCTCTCAAATCCGAGAAGCGTGCCGGAAGGACGGGAGTTCTCTGAGGGCAGGGAAATCCCGAACGACGAAATTGCAGAGCTCGCCGAGATCGCTAGGGAAGCTAATGAATTCAGCGAGAAGTACAAGTTCTTCCTCCACCGTGAGTACGACCTTGCTAAACAGCTTGTAGAAGAACTTGGAGAGGAAACCGGTTTTGGAGAAGACGTTTTCATGCTGGAGTACGACGAACTTGATCTGCTGGAAGAGGAGCCAATACTCGCGGATTACCGTATCGACCTGAGACAGGAAATCGACGACAGAGAGCTCTTTTCAAGCCCGGTCTTCGAGTCAGATCTTGAGAGAGGAGAGCAGAGAACTTTTGAGAAAGGACCGGAACTTGCATTCGGCAAGATGGAGGGATCAAGAGACCTTCGGGTAGGTGAAGACGCCCAGGTGGTTGACGCTGTCGACCAGACAGTCAGCGTCGACGAAAACGCCGAGGTTATCTTCACGCCGGATAACGTCAAACCAGGATCACATCTTTACACAATTCTATCTGACTACGATATACCTGTGGTCTCTGTGCCCGAAATCGAGAAAATCCAGGAATCAGAAAACGTGAACGTGGAGGTGGAAGAAGGAAATGTCAGAATCAATCATGATTAGACACTCGGCATACCAGATAGACTGGACACAACTAAACAGGGCAGAGCTGGAAAAACTCGTAAGCCTTGAAACAGACCCGGGAGTTGACAGGGAAAAGCTCGAGGAACAGCTTGATACAGAAAAACTGGAGGATCAGAACTTCAGTAAAATCTACACGTCGCCACTGAAACGCGCCCGGCACACCGCGCAAAAAATTTCCGAAATCCTGAAACTTCCGGTAGAAGAGAAAAGAGAGCTGAAAGAACTAGAGTTCGACGAAATACCTGAAAAAATTTTCCAGAAAGGTGACGAAGCCGTAAGACAGTACTTACTCGACAGAACAAGGGAAAATTCCGCAGAAATTGAGTTCATCAGAGAAAAAAAGGAAGAAGATGTATTGATGGTCTCTCACGGCTTCAAAATGAGGCTGATATACCAGCAGCTGTTCGAAAAGAATTTCAAAGAACTCAGGGACGACACTAAATTCAGAGAATACCTCACAGGATTCAACCTTGAAACCGGAGAAACTGAGACCATGAACAATGAGAGAATATGACAGCAGCAGAAAAATTCTCACGGATTGAAAAATCTTCAATAGAAATAATGAACAGAGGAGAGTAAAAATGCCTGATATCGATCCATGGGGAGACGTCGAGATAGGAAACTACAAGGATAAAATGGAGAACTTCGGGATCTCCCCGATAAGCGAAGTCGAGGATCGGATGCCCGATAATTTACTGATCCGGAGAGGAATAATCTTCGGACACAGAGGCATGAAAGAGTTCACAGACGCGAGAGAGGACAGCGAAGACGTTGCCATGATGACAGGAATCATGCCCTCAGGAGTCTTCCACTTCGGCCACAAATCGGTAGTGGATCAAATACTGATGTACCAGGAGATGGGCGCAGATATAACTGTAGCCGCCGCAGATATTGAGGCATACAACACCAGGGATATCGGATTCGAGAAATCCCGTGAACTCGTCCTGGAAGAATATCTGAAAAATTACGTGGCGCTCGGCCTGGATTTAGATAAAACGGATTTCTACTTCCAGAGCGAGGGCGGCAACAAATACCATACAAGAAGCAAGCAGTTCGCGAAGCACCTCACGCAGAACGAGGTGGAATCCACCTATGGAAGCGCGGCGCCTGGAAAAATTACTTCAGCACTGACGCAGTACGCAGATATCTTGAGACCGCAGTTCCCGGAGAGAGGCGGCCCGAAGCAGACCGTTGTTCCCGTCGGAGTCGACCAGGATCCTCATATCCGTCTTACTAGAGAAGTCGCCAGAAAGTTCCGTGACCTGGAATTCAAGAAGCCGGCAAGCACGTACAACAAGTTCATGCGCGGTCTCCAGGGCGGGAAGATGTCGAGCAGTGACCCGAAGAGTTACATAGCCCTGACAGATGATGTAGAGGACGCGAAGAAGAAGATCGACCAGGCGAAGACTGGTGGACAGGATTCACTCGAGGAGCACCGTGAGAAAGGTGCTGATGTCTCCGAGGACATGGTTTTCGAGCTGCTGGCGTTCCATCTGATCGAGGACGATCAGGAGCTTGAACGGATCAGGCAGGAGTACTCTTCCGGTGAGATGCTGTCTGGGGAGCTGAAGCAGATCGCGAAGGAGAAGCTGGAGGAGTTTTTGCTGGAGCACCAGGAGGAGAGAGAGGAAGCTGAGGCTGAGATCCAGCAGTTCCTTGATGAGAACGACCAGAGGATTTGAGTCCGGAAAACTGTTTTTAACCAGCAGACCGAAGGATTCAGTATGCTGGAGGAATTTTTTCTTCTCGAGGAGGAGCATCAGAATTTCGGCAGGCTTGCAGTTCTAGGTCTTCTATCTGGAATTGTAGGTTTTATGGCTGCTGAAATTCTTTTTCCGACTCAGTCAGATATTTTGTCGGTTATTTTTGCGGCCGTTCCTATGATTTTCTCGCTTACGAAAAAGTTTCTCGACGATGAAGCTGATGGAAGACCTCATATACCTGAAATTGAGGCTTATCTTTCGATTTTTGCAGGTGTTACATTAGCGTTCTTCATGCTGGCGCTGCATGTTTCAAACGCCTTTGAAATACAGAATGCTGTTTTAGGTCCGGCTGGCGCTGCTGTTAGTAGTGCAGGGTTCTCCGCGATACTTTCGAATAATCTCATGGTTTTTTCAGCAGTTTTTCTTCTTTCAATGCTTATAGGCTCTGCAGGAGCTTTTATCCTGACGTGGAATGCCTCTGTACTCGGAGTTTTCCTCGCTGGAATTGCAGAATCGCAGCCTCTGAAAGTATTAGCATATTTGCCGCATTCACTGTTTGAAATGTCGGGTTTCATCATTGGAGGAATCGCCGGTAGTCTGATTTCCGCTGCGGTCTACAGGCACCACTTTGACAGGGAGACCTGGCTGGATTATGGCAGACTACTGGCTCTCGGAGTCATATGTATATTCATCGGAGCCTTCCTCGAAACGGCTTAAGTATAAAATATTTCCACGTTTAAACCCTCAGTGTGAAACTCTCCGAGCAGGCAATCAGGATTCTAGGAGAACTCCAGGAACAGAAACAGCTTACAGTCGGACAGCTAGAGCAGGAAGGATACGACCAGTCAATGGTCAACAGGGCAGCACTGGAGCTCCAGGGAAAAAATCTTGTAGATATAACAGAAGACGAAGAATCCATTTATACTTTGACAGAAGCCGGAAAACAGGTGAGAGACAAAGGATCGCCAGAACACAGGCTTCTGAAGCGAGTAAAGCAAGGAGATAAAGAAATTTCTGATTTACAGGATCTCCAGATCGATGTAGCCTTGGGGAAAGCCCGTGAAAGAGGTTGGATAAAGATACGTGACGGAGAAGTCGAATTACTTGAACCTGTGGAAGAAGCACTGGAAGAGGACGTATTGAAGAAGAGACTAGAAGAATCAAGGTTCAAGGAAGAATACAGTGAAAGAGGACTTGTTAAAGAAGAGTTCAAAATAGTTAGAACTCTTGAAATTACTGATGAGGGAAGAAATCTGGGTCTGGATGACGTAGAGATAGAGTTCAACGTTGAATCGAAGGCGGAAACTCCCAGAACCGGGAAAAGACATTTCTATAAAGATATACTTGGATTCGCACGTGAAAAATTCGTCGAAATGGGCTTCCAGGAGATGAGCGGCGACTTTGTTGTTCCAAGCCTCCTGAACTTTGACGCACTCTACACAGCTCAGGATCATCCGGCGCGTGACTTACATGACACATTTTTCATGAAAAATCCGGAAAAGGCCGATCTCTCCGAGTACGGCGACAAAGTCGAGCATATCAAGGAGACACACGAGGACGGCTGGACTACGGGGAGCAGCGGTTGGGATTACGACTGGAGTGAGGAAGAAGCCGCTAAAAATGTATTGAGGACTCACACTACAGCAGTAAGTGCTCGAAGACTACATGAGATCGATTTAAACGAGGAAGAGCTGCCGAAGAAACTATTTATAATCGGAAGGAACTTCCGGAACGAGACCGTTGACAGGACCCACCTCGCAGGTTTCATCCAGCTCGATGGAATCGTGGTTGGGGAAGACCTGAACTTCAAAAATTTGAAGGCATACCTGAGCGAGTTCTTCCAGAAGATGGGGTACAGTGAATTCCGGCTTATCCCGTCCTATTACCCGTATACTGAGATGAGTACCGAGGTGCAGGTCTACGATGAAGAGGAGGATGAATGGCTTGGAATGGGTGGCGCAGGACTTTTCCGCCCGGAAGTCGTCAAACCGCTGCTCGGATTCGAGGCAACAGTTCTTGCCTGGGGTCTTGGAGTCGGCAGAATAGCTATGAAGGCGGCCGGAATCGAAGATATACGTGAACTTTACAGGAACGACATCGAAATATTGGAAACAACTCCAAAATGGAGGCCGCAGAACGTAGGTGACTCGGTTTGAAAATCAAAGATTTTCAGCTTACAGTCATCAATGAGGTTGAAGACTGATGCCAAACATAGAGATTGATAAACGAGAATTCGATGACCTGGTCGGAGAAAGCATGGATGAGGAAAAAATGATTGAAGAAGGCTCGATGCTCGGAGCACACTGGCATAGAATTGAAGGAAACGTGTGCGACGTCGAAACATACCCGAACAGGCCGGATCTACTCAGCGTTGAAGGTCTTGCACGGGCTTACAGAGGATTTTTCGACCTAGATAAAGGCAGGGAAGAGTACGAGATCCAGGAAGGCGAGGAAAAAGTCGAAGTAGATGACTCAGTAGACGATGTCAGGCCGTTCATCGGCGGGGCGATTGTGCGTAACCTGGAGCTTTCAAAAAAGAAGATAAACGGATTGATCCAGCTGCAGGAGAAGCTGCATGAAACCATGGGGCGCAGACGTGACAAGCTCGCCATAGGCCTTCATGATCTGGACGAGGTTAAGCCACCTTTCACTTACAAGGCAGTAGAGCCTGAAAAAGTTTCATTCACGCCGCTCGAGTACGATAGAGACATGCAGCTCGGGGAAATTCTGGATGAACACGAGAAAGGCCGGAAATATTCCTGGATTCTTGATGACGAGGACATGTATCCGATAATTGAAGACGCGGAAAACAGAGTTCTCAGCTTTCCTCCGATAATTAACAACCAGTTGACAGAAGTTCACCCGGGTACAACTGACATATTCATAGATGTGACTGGGAAGCACGAGGAAACTGTTAAGAAGGCTCTAAACATTCTTGTAACTGCTCTCGCCGAACGCGGAGGACAGATAGAGTCGATGGATGTCGGTGGAGAGAAGATGCCGATGCTCGAGCCGGAGAAAAGAGAGCTGGATGTAGAATACTTCAGGAACATCTCGGGACTGGACTTGGAGCCAGATGAGATTGCTGAGCGACTTCAGATGATGAAATTCGGCGCCGACGCTGGAAAAGAGAAAATTGATGTCGAAATTCCTGCTTACAGGACAGACGTCATGCATCAGTATGATTTAATCGAGGATGTGGTTATCGCCCACAGATACAGCAATATCGAGGCTGAGATGCCGAACGTCGACCAGCCTGGTGCGAGAAAACCGATAGAAGATCTCGTGGAGAGAGTTAGAAAAATTTTAGTTGGAAAAGGCGCTCTTGAAGCAAATACATACTATCTATCCAGTAATGAAAAACTTTTCGACAGGATGGAGCGCGAAGAAGAGGATATCGCGGAGATGTCCAACGCGCTTACAGAAGATTATGCAGTAGTCCGCAACTGGCTCACTCCCTCGCTTTTCCAGACTCTTCACGACAACAGGCATCACAGCTACCCACAGGAGTTTTTCGAGGCGGAAGACGTTGTCGAGCTCGATGATTCAGCGGTAGGTGCCTCGAATCACAGGAAACTCGCTTATTTGATCTCAAACTCGGGTGTAAACTATACGGACGCCCGAAAGACACTTCAGGTGCTTGAAAGAGATCTGGGTGTAGACTTTGAGGTCCGAGAAGCAGAGAGGAGCTTCATGAAAGAGGGCAGATGTGCTGAAATTCTGGTTGAAGGAGATAAAATCGGTTTTATTGGCGAGTACTCTGATCAGGTTGTCGAGAACTGGGATTTGGATGGCTCGGTCGCCGGTTTCGAGATATACTTGGAGAAACTGGTCTAGAAAAATTCTGAATGGAAAAAATAGTGAGAGAAAGATTTTTTTGGGCTTTTTACTCTTCTTCACTTGTTTCTTCTGATTCCTGTTCCTGAGCTTTCTCACTGCTTTCTTCTTTTTCCTCATTCCTGTTCTGGTTTTCCTCCAGATCTTCTACTTCACTTTTTGAGGGGATTATTAGCCATGCTGCGAGGTAGAGTATTAATGGTGCTCCGCTGCTGAGTATTACAAGCAGTGTGACGATTCGAACAAGTGAAGGATCGAGATCGTAGATTTCCGCGATCCCTCCGCATACTCCTCCTAGCATTCTGTCTTCTTCGGATCTGTAAAGACGAGTCATGGTATCAATTGCGGTGCCGAGATTTAACTATCTAATCGAAAAGTTCTAGAGAAATTTTTCTGGAAAGAAAAAATTTGAGAGAAATGGGGGACGTTATCAGGAGTTTTTTACCTGACTTCGTCCTCGAATGCGTGCTTGTATTCGTGGAGTTCGTCCTCTGAGAACCAGATTCCGATCTCTTTCTCTGCTTCTTCCTGTGTTGCTGATGCGTGGATGATGTTCCTGTACAGGTTTCCTGCGTCGTCTGCGTGATCCATCGACATGTGTGCGTATCTTCCTCTGATCGTGGCAGGGTGTGCTTCTGCTGCGTCTGTGTCGCCGATGATTTTTCTCATGTTCTCAACTGCGTGAACTCCTTCGACAACTATAGCGACAATTGGACCCTCTTTCATGTACTCTGCCAGTCCTTCGTAGAAAGGCTTGTCGACGTGCTCGGAGTAGTGCTGTTCAAGGAGCTGGTCTGTTGCCTGTACCATTTTCATTCCCATGATTTTCAGTCCTGTATCCTCAATCTGGGATGTGATTTCTCCGACGATTCCTCTCTTCACTGCGTCAGGTTTGAGAGCTACAAAAGTTCGATTAACGTGTTCTGTCATAATTTGATCAACCTCTTGGACAGAGAATTACACGAGAAATTTTTAATAACTGCAGCGACCGGAAAATCAGTTCTCCGCGTCAAGATTCCTGTGGAAAGTCTCTTCACACGGTAACAATTGAATCTGATCCATTTGCCTCCACTCTGAACCAGTCTTGTTCAGGTAATTAGCTTCAGAAGTCCATTCGTACTCTGTAGTATTTTCATCTTCACAGATATTGTATGCCTGAGCCATAAGCTCTGATTCTGCGCGTCTGTAGTAGTTTGGCTCTCCTTCTTCAGGTTTCTCGTATTCAGCGTAGTTGTATGTTGTTTGTTGTCTCTGCTGGAGGCCGACGCAGATTCCTGCGTCGATTCCATGGCACTGTGTCTCCATCTCAACCATTCCGACTTTCATAGGTTCTTCAGGTGTCACGTAGTTGTTGAATCCTGCTCCTGCTGCCACGATAAGCAGCGAGATCAGGATAAAAAGCAGGTCTTTCTCAATCCCGGTCTGGAATCTTTCCGGTACAAGATTTTCCAACTCCATGTTACGAGTGCCGTGGTTCAGCTTCTTAAATGAACTGGTTTTGCTGTAGTTCGCAGCAGGAGCGCATGGTTTAATAATCTGAGTCCCGCCGGTTTAAACAGATGCAACTGGGAACGATAGAGGGCGAGGTCAATACCTCTAACTTCAAATTTCGGGCTACAGAAGAAGTTGGAAAGTTTGACTTCGTTTCAGTAAAGAGCAACGATCAGTGGATTCTTGCACAGGTCGATGAAGTCACAAAGAAATCAGGAGGAGAAACAATCGCCAAAGCAAACATAATAGGATACCGGGACAAGGGAATGACTCGTGCGCCGCGACAGGTCATCGAACCGGACTCCATTGTATACACTGCAGATCAGGACTTGATTTCCGAGACTCTCGGACTTAAGGACGACGGGTTCATGGTCGGAAACCTGGAGACGAATGATGACATAGATATTTTTGTCAACCCAGAGGATTTCTACAAGCACTTCGCTGTCCTGGCGCAGACAGGCGCAGGAAAATCATACCTTACAGGTGTTTTAATCGAGGAGATGCTTGAACAGGACTTCCCTGTCATGGTAATCGATCCTCACGGAGAGTTTTCATCACTTGAGATGCCTAACCCCGAGAATACCGAGGAACAGAAAGGCTATGACGTGAAGGAATACTCTCCGAATACTGATATTAACAAGTCGGCCATGCCGCTCCAGTTTTCTTCGGAAAATTTCAGTAAGAAGGAGCTTCAGACCTTGATCCCGGATTCACTGACCAACTCCCAGATGGGTGTGCTTTACAACGCGCTGAAGAAGCTGAAGGATAAAGAGGAGGACTACAACCTGATCCAGATTGAGGATGCGGTGCAGCAGGAGGATTCCACGGCGAAATGGAATCTCTTGAACTACCTTGAACAGCTGGAGGAATCCGGGCTTTTCTCACAGGAGCCCGTAGATCCGAAGAATCTTGTTGAGAAAGGCCGGGCAACGATTGTGAACTTGAAGGCTGTCGAGCCTGATACTGCGGAGATGGCGGTTTATCTTCTTGCCAAAAAACTTTTCGATCTGAGGAAGAAGGACAAGGTTCCGCCGTTCCTCATGGTCTTCGAGGAGGCGCACAACTTTATACCTGAGAAAGGTTTTGGCCAGGCGATTTCCAACCCGATTATGCGGAAGATCGCGTCCGAAGGTAGAAAGTTCGGTCTCGGAATCGGTGTAATCTCGCAGCGCCCGGCTAGGATCGACAAGAACGTACTAAGCCAGTGCAATACGCAGTTTATTTTGAAGGTGACGAATCCGAACGATCTCAAGGCGATCTCGAAGTCTTTCGAGGGCGTGAGCTCCGAGGTTGAGGACATGATAAAGTCTCTGCCGCCAGGAGTATGCTTCGTTCTTGGAAACCAGTATCCGGTTATGACGGATGTGAGGCAGAGAAAGTCGAAGCACGGTGGTGAGACACAGACTGCTGATAGTTATCAGGAGAAGGATACGGTAAAGGTCTTTGAGACCCGTGCAGAGCTTTCTGAAATTGAGAACAGGTATGATGAAAAATTCTCTATAACTCACTATCCTCTCTATCTAGTTGAAAACGACGAAAAACAGATTCTGGTCGATGGAGTGGAGGATCAGGTCAAAGCCGAACGCAGCAAAGCTTCAGAAGACGAGGAAGAGATTCTCTACAAGGTAAGGCAGAATGTTGGGAAGGGTAATATGGTCGAGGAGCTTGGAATCTCTGTTTCAAAACTGAGTAAGAAAATATCGGATCTCAGGAATAAGGGTCTTTTGAAACAGGATGAACTGGAAGTAGAGGAATCTGTACTGGATCTGGATCTTGTGGAGGAAGATGTCGCGATGGAAGAACTAATGGATTTCCAGGTAAACGAAGAGAAAGTTTCTCAGAGACTTGAAGATGGTGAGGTTAGAAGGGTTTACTATCCTTATTACTCGACCGATGACATGGTTTACGATCCGATTCTGGAGAAGGAAATAGGATAGAACTCCCAGTGTTTTAAGAATTTACTTCGAATCCTAGTTCGTCGGGAAGGGTTCATGGTCTAGTTGGTTATGACGTCGCCCTTACAACCGCATCGCGTGAGCGTTGCTCGAACTCACACGCGAAGCGAGTGAGTGAGGCGAAGATCCCCAGTTCGAATCTGGGTGAACCCAAACCACGTATCGCAGATCCAGAGATTTGAAGTTTAACATCAAGCTTCCAGAAAGCTGGTCCCAAACCAAGAACCCGGTGTTGTTACCAAAAAGTATTAAAATATCTGGGGCAACATGTCTTTGTGGGCTGTTGTCAAAAACCACGTTACAGGGTTTAAACAAGAGAAACCAAGTTTAACTATGACAGGTTACAAACAGGCTATTTTGCTCAGGGACGATATCGGCATGTCTCGAGGAAAAATGGTTGCTCAGGGTGCTCACGCATCTCTGAAGGCGTACAGGAAAGTAGGTAATGAAGACAGGAAATCCTGGGAAGATACTGGCGAGAAAAAAATCGTACTTCAGGCAGATAAGGAAGAAATAGTGAAAAGATTTCAGACAGCGAAGTCAGAAGGTATTCCGGCAGCCCTGGTGAAGGATGCGGGTCATACTGAGGTTGATCCAGGAACGGTTACAGCGGCGTGCATAGGACCGGCTGAAGAGTCCCGGATTGACTCGATTACAGGCGATTTGAAACTGATAAAATAAAAACAGTGTTGATCAAACAACAATACGCGGATGGGAAAAATGGAAGAAGAAAAAGAAACACAGGAAACGGTAGATCTGACAGGAATGGACTGGAACTACATGTCCGATACTCCTGGAATAAGAGGAGCTATCAAGGAACAGGTCAACGATTTTGTAGTCAAGGAACTGGCATCGCATGACACTGGAGAAGGAGATCATGTGGTCGTTAGACTCAGGAAACAGAACATGACTACTCTGGAAGCTATCGGAAAACTATCCAACATGCTTCACATCTCCCGTGACAGGATCGGATACGCAGGCAACAAAGACAAGAGGGCGGTTACAGAGCAGTATATTTCAATCCAGGGAGTTTCCCAGGAGGACGTCAACCAGATCTTCACCGACGAATTTGACCTTGAGGTAGTAGGAAAAAACGGTCATATTGGACTTGGGAATCTGGACGCGAACCGTTTCGAAATTGTAATCAGAGACCTGAATCTTCCGATCGAGGATATCAGGAACAGGTCGCTCAAGATAATTAACGAGCTTGACGGAAAGTTCCCCAACTACTTCGGAGAACAGCGTTTTGGATCCGCGAGACCGATCACACATCAGGTCGGCCGCCATATTCTGAGAGGAGAGTACGAGGAGGCTGTCTGGACTTACATCGCGAAGCCTTACGACAGCGAATACAAGAGCATCAGGAAGACCAGAGAAAACCTCTGGGAGTCGAGAGATCCTGAAGACGCGGCCGAAAAATTCCCGGAGAGCTACAGGTACGAGAAAACACTTCTTTACCACTTGACCAAGAACGAAGGAGATTACAAGGGAGCTATCAAGAGACTTCCTGAGGGTCTTCAGGAACTTTTCATTCATGCATACCAGTCGTGGATCTTCAACAGAGTTCTTTCCAGCCTGCTGGAGGAGGACTGGTACGATGAATCCTATGAGATTCCGCTGGTCGGCTACAAGACCGACCTGAAGGACAATAAACCGGAAAACATGATCAAGGAGATTCTTGAGGAGGAAGGAGTGGAACAGGAGGATTTCAGGCTTCAGGACTTCCCTGAGCTGAGAAGTGAGGGAACATTCAGACGCGCATTCGCAGATTTCAGGAACTTCGAGATCCTTGACATTGATGAAGACGACCTGAACATGACTCAGAACAAGATGACTGTAAAATTTGACCTGCCGAAAGGCTGTTACGCTACAGTGCTTCTCAGAGAAGTAATGAAAAACTGATTTACCGGTTTTTCCTGAGTCTATGTCGAACTGGTTATTTTAAGCTTGGATCAAAGAATTTTTCCCATGATTGAGCCAGTGATCTGGCTGCTCTATGCGGCAGTACTTTACGTTTCAATCTTCTCACTGCTTGTATTCCTCGAGAAAGGAAAACTCAGGCAGGAAGTCGAATGGCTGGATCAGTGGCCAGGTATAACACTGGTTATACCGGCTTACAATGAAGAAGAAAGTATAGCGATGACTATAGAATCTGCTCTTGCAGTGAATTATCCAGAGGACAAGCTGAAAATTATTGTAGTGGATGATGGCAGCCAGGATCGCACGTCAGAGATAGCAGAGGAATATACGGATGATAAACGAGTTGAACTTGTGCAGCAGGATAATCAGGGCAAGGGAGGAGCACTCAATACCGGTCTTGAAAAATGTGAAACCGAGTTCATGGCGTGTGTCGATGCTGATTCCCGGCTCGAAGAAGATTCGATAAAAAACATTGTTTCTAAGTTTGAAGACGGGACTGCAGCGATTGCCTCTGCTATGAAAGTTTATTCTCCTCAAAACGTACTTCAGAAGATGCAGTGGCTCGAATACATCGTTGGAATATTTATGCGGAATATACTGGGGTTGATAAACGCGATCTACGTGACTCCTGGACCGCTCAGTGTTTACAGGGCGGATGTTCTCAGGGAAGTAGGTGGCTTCGATGAGGATTCTCTGGTCGAGGATCAGGAGATCTGCTTCAGGCTCCAGAAACATCACTGGAAAGTTGATCACTCGCGGAGTGGAGAAGTATATACTATAGCACCGGAAAACCTGAAAGAGTACTATCATCAGAGAAAACGCTGGTACCGTGGATCTGCTGAAAATATGCTCAAATACCGTGAAATGATTTTGAACAAGGATTACGGTGATTTTGGCCTGTTTGCACTACCTCAGAATATAATCACGTCTTTACTATCTGTTGCAGTTTTACTGCTTACAGTCTACATAACAGTACAGCCGCTGACAGGCGTGGTATCCGATTTCATCACGCTTGGATTCCAGGCATTCAATCTATCTGGTCTTCCATCTTCCCTGGCAGAGTTAACCACTTTGATATACTGGTCGGTGCTGAACGCCAGGTACGTCACCATTCTGATGCTCGGAGCACTTTTCTCAATCTCCTTCCTCATAGCTTATCTTGCGTCCGAGCACACCGAAGAAAAATTGACTAAAATGGGGTTGATCCCTACATTTATCTATCTGGCATGGTATGTTTTCTTCACAGGATTTGTCTGGATGGTGGTTCTGGTCGACATGATCACAGACGCAGAGAGAACGTGGTGAAAATGAAGGAAAGAATAGAGACACTGGAGGAAAAAATCTACAGTAACAAAAAATTCGCAGTTTTTCTCACAGTCTTCGCTGCTACACAACTTGCTGTAGTCCTCTCATCATGGAATAGCCCGTTGATATGGGATTCCTCTGTCTACGCAGGGATGGGTAAAAGAATTTTCTCCGGATGGCAGTACGGTATCTGGGAGTCATTCCGGCCACTGATGCTTCCTGTGATACTGGGGTCACTGTGGAAGGCAGGCATGCCGCTTGTAGGCTTTCCAAGACTCCTTGGTGTACTTATCTCAGTTACAGGTATTATAGGCATTTACGTAATGCTCAAGAATTTCTTCCAGAAGAATACGGCGTTTTTCACCACAGCCATACTCATGTCGTCAATGATTTTCTACAAATACTCGCACTACGCATTGACAGGGGTGCCGTCAGCAATTCTTGTATTTACAGGCGCCTACATGGCGCAACGCGACAGGAAGATATTCTCAGGTTTTTTCAGCTCCCTGGGATTCCTAACCAGGTTCCCTGCAGCAGTAGCAGCACCTGGAATAGCAGCTTACCTGTTCTTTGATTCTCTGAGAGATGGAATATGTTTTGAAGCATTCAAACGACCTTTAATTTACACTGTTTCGTTTTTCGCGACTACGATCCCGTATTTTGCCTACAATATTCATCTCTATGGTGATGCATTCAGACCGTTGATAAATGGCGCCACAATTCCGGCCATGAATCCAGATAAATATTTCTACGGCGTTTATTATCTTCTGGAAGCTGTGAAGGCGCAGCCATTTATCCTGTTCCTGCCGCTGGGTATTTTTGTCGTTTTGAAGTCCAGGGACTGGGATTACGGTGCTTTCCTGGCGCCTATGATCTCATTGTACGTGTTTTTCACTGTTTACTCTCACAAGGAGCCGCGTTTCATGCTACTGTTTTTGCCTTTCCTGGCGCTCTTCTCTGCTGAAGGTCTTAGAGAGCTTAAATCAAGGGAATATGTCTCACAGGATGTTTTCGTCAAGATTGCCTCAGCATCTCTGATGGTTATGATGCTTGTAAGTTTCTCTGTGTCATTCGGTCAGAGCCAGTGGGTGAACCAGGATAGGGTTGAGTTTCTGGAGGAGACCGGTGAGTTGGAGGGAGTGGTGGCTGGTAACGATCCTGTGGTTGTGCTTTACGGGGACTTTGAGTTTGTTCCGATAAGGCCTGAGAACCTCAAGGAAATCTACGGAAATATCAAGGGAGAGGCTGATTACTATGCATTTAACTCGTGTTCGTGGTACTGTACTCCGGCTATAGATAACTGTGAGTCCATGCTTTCGAACTTTTCCAAGGGAATGCGGAGCAACTACAGTGAAAAGTTTTCGCTTCAAGGAAGTAGTTGTAACTACACCATCTACGAGGATAAATAAAGCATGAGAGAGGTCAGAAAATACAGGTATCTGTTCGCAGCCGTCCTTACTATCGTAATTTTTGTAATGGGTATTCTTTTCAGCAATTTTATGGATGGCGCGAGATACAGTTCTCTTAAAACAGATATTCAGGACAATAATGTCCAGCTTGAGAGTCGTCAGCTCCAGTTAAACTATCTCCAGTCTGATAACGTTGAATCCTGCAGAGCACTTGAAGCAGGCCTGAAAGATATTGTCTCAGGATATAATAAACGTCTTGGAAATATACAGGGGTATTCTGAGAGAAGTTTCTTCAATGCAGAAGAGTTTGAAACAATGAAACATTCCTATATTCTTTCAGGGCTTCGTTACTGGATGTTTGCTCAGGAGCTGCGGCAGAAATGTGATTACAGCGATAATACGATACTTTTCTTCACCTCGCAGATAGGTGACGCGTCGGACTGCGAGGAGTGCGGGAAAATGGGTGAGCAGTTAAGCCTCCTCAAGAGGAAATACGGCGATAGTTTGCTGGTATTCAATATACCTACTGATATGGAGGATGGAATGGTTGATATGCTGGAAGGCCAGTATAACGTGACAGAGGTCCCGACTATAATCGTAAACGGTAACCAGAGCAAGAGAATTGAAGGCTTCAAGTCACGCAGGGAAGTAGAGAAATATCTCACGGTGGAACCGGAATGAACAGGCTCCAGAAAAGGATAGCTATCGTAATTTTAGCAATTGTAGCGGGGGGGGCACTTGGAGGGACAGCATCCCATCAAATATCCGGAGAGAAGATGGATGAAAGACAGTACTGTCAGACTGTGGAGGAAGGAATACAGAGCAACATGAGCCAGGGATTCATCAACTGCTATCCTCCAGGAGTCCTGAACGTCAACCTGAGTCAACAGGTAGAGGAAAACTCCCAGACACGGTGCACCTGCAGGAGGAAGATAGGTCAATCAGTACAGACGATCACATTTACAACCTCAAACTAGAATCACTAGAATCCCAGAAATCTCAAAATATTCTCAATCCATTTCCGTGTCACTAGTACCTGAATTTTCTCGAAATCGATAACTTGTTACTTCTGCCTTCTTTAGTCTTCTTCAGTACTCCTTCATCAACTAGATCTGATACAACACCTGAAATTTTTGCCTTGGAGTAATCAAGCTCCTTCACGAGATCCTTCTGCAGATACTCGCCGCCATTATCTTCAATCATTTTTAATACCTCTTTTTGATCATCTGACATGTCTTCATATGTTTCAGATAGATCACTCCGTTTATGGCGAAGTAAAAGCGCTGTAATTGCAGTCAGAATCAATAAAATTCCCAGTATCTGGGTTATGAACGTGTAATCTATGTTCGACCGGTCTTCTGTGGAGAAATCCTGGTAGAGAGTGAAAAAGCTTAACGCCTCACCGAGTTTGGGGTTTAAATCCCATTTAACGGATATTCTCCTACCGTTGCTTGATGTTTCGTAGTTTTGCGGGCTTATAACCTGTTGGGATGCGTTTTCACGGTCCAGAAGTGCTGTACCGGTCGGCAGCATTACCTCAAGGCTGTAAGATTCTGTAGGCCTGTATACAGGATGCCTGTACCTGAAGACATTGACGCCATCCTGCTCGGATACAAGACCCTGTGAACGATACTTGAGGTTTACAGTAAAGTTTTCTCTCTTATCTGTAGGGCATTCTATTTCTGAGCCCAGTGCAAGATTAGATGTCTGGCATTCAACTTTCTCACCATCAATAGTGGCATTTACTGTTTCAACGTTTCCTGCAGTCGTATAGCTGAACGCAGAAGATGTCAAAAGTTCTACATGAATGTCAGCAGTTATCTCATTGTTCTGGAGGTCGATTACCACGTCTTCATCAGATATTGTCGTGGCTGTTACTGTCGTAACCATCAAAAGCATTGCAACAGCCAGAAAAATTTTTCTCATTCTTCTCCTCCTTCAACTAGAGAAAAATTATGTATTCACATTTATGTTACCTGAGGGAAAAATAGGTAAAAAGCTGTACTCATTCCTGTTCTTCAGGCTTCGAGACCAGGACTCCTCCCAGTCCCATCTGCGCATACTGATGCACAGTGTTTGCGACTTCCTGTAGACTGTCCTGCATGTCAGGCAGCTCCATGTTGAAGTTATCAGGTCCTTCAATCTGTACATAGGTCGGTCCGTAGTTGATAACAGTTTGAACGGCACGAGTGAAACTGTCTGCGTCAGCTCGAACCTCCGCAACCTGTGAGAAACCCTCTTCGAGACCTGGATGCGGGTTCTCAACTTTATCGATTTCTTCTACATTAGCCTCCTTTAATTCCAGTTCGTCTTCGCTCTCCATCTTCTCAAGATGGTCATCAAGTGAATCCTCTACATCATCTCTTGTAGGTCCTACGGCCTCGAATACCATCCAGAGCTCAATTCCTGACATACACGAAAATTGGAGGCACAGTTTTAAACAAATGACTGATTTAATTCAGAGAAATAGAAAAAATTAGAGAAAAATGTGTTTTCAGGCAGCTCACTTGAGAGTGTACTTTACTTCTCCGTCTTCCTTCCGCATATCAAGCTTACCTTCTTTGGCAAGCCAGCCAAGTCCTTCGTGCAGTTTCTTGTTGTTAACCTTGTCGGCAGTGTAGTTCAAAATCTGGTTGGCCTTTGCCTCACCCTGCTCCTTCAGAGCGTCGTAGATCTCGCCTGCTGTGCCACCGATCGAGGTCTGCACATCGACTTCAAGCTCGAGAGCCTCAGAATCTTCGTCCATTTCACCTGTTTCTGGCTCGTACCCCGAACTTTCGCGTGATACTTCACCAGTAGAGACTCCTTCTTCGGCATCATGAACCTTCAAAATTGTTTCAAGAGCGACGTCAGGTGATACGGAGATTGCGTCGATTCCTTGGTCTACTAGGAAATCTGCATATCCCTCGTGTGTGGAAGGTGCGTCTCCACAGATCCCTACATGCCGATTCTTGCCATGAGCCTTCTCGATAAGAGTTTCAACAGACTTCTTCACGGCTTCATCTCTCTCGTCAAACAGTTCTTTCAGCTTATCCGAGTTCCTGTCGACTCCAAGAGTTAGCTGGGTCAAGTCGTTCGTTCCGATGCTGAAACCATCAAAGACTTCGGCGAACTCCTCGGCGCGAATGATATTCGCAGGAATCTCTGCCATTGCATATACATCTATATCTCCCTGATCTAAGCCGTATTCTTTCATCTTGGCTCGGACGTTTTTTCCTTCCTCGACTGTACGGCAGAAAGGCACCATGACTGTGATATTGTCCAGACCGAGATCGTCAATGCATTTTCTCAGTGCCTTGCACTCGAGCTCGAAAGCCTTCTGGAAGACCTCGTCGTAGTACCGGGAGGCTCCTCTGAAACCGATCATTGGATTGGCTTCATCAGGTTCGTAGTCTTCGCCGCCTTTCAGCTCCGCATATTCATCTGACTTGAAGTCGGATAGCCTGACGACTACCTGGTCAGGGTAGAAAGCGGCACCGATCTTCCCGAGACCGGATCTAAGAGCTTCCACGTACTCGTCATCACGTCCCTCTTCGATCAGCTTGAGAGGATGCTCTCCGACATGGCTCGAGATGATAAATTCTTCTCTCGCGAGTCCAACACCTTCAACCGGTAGCTGTGCAAGATGGAAGGCCTCGCTCGGCTCCCCGATATTAACCTGTACATCGGTATCAGTCTCCGGTATTTTGTCCAGATGATGCTCCTGGACCTCGAAATCAAGCTCGCTGTCCCAGATTTTACCTGTACTGGAGGAACAGTCAACAGTAACTGACTGACTGTCACTCAACTGTGAAGTCGCGTTTTCCGTTCCGATTACAGCAGGAACACCGAGTTCACGTGATACGATAGCTGCGTGAGACGTTCGACCTCCCTTGTTCGTGATGATGGCTCCAGCTTTCTTCATTATCGGTTCCCAGTCAGGATCGGTCATATCGGTTACAAGAACCTCTCCTTCCTCGAACTGGTCGATCTGCTTAGGGGAATCCAGTACGTGTGCCTTGCCGGATCCTATCTTGGAACCGATCGCCGAACCCTCAAGCACGACCTCTGATTCCTCCTCTAGCTTGTAGTCCTTGATGACATTTTCATCCTTCTCCGCCTGAACGGTCTCCGGACGAGCCTGGACGATGTAAAGCTCTTTTGTCTGGCCATCGTACACCCATTCGATATCCATAGGTTTCTCGTAGTGCTCCTCGATACGCATTGCGTACTTGGCCAGCTCCTTGACGTGGTTATCGCTTATACAGAATTTTTCACGGTCTTCGTGAGAGACTTTGACTTCCTTGTTCTCCTGATCATCTCCTTCCTCGTGCTCATCGTTCCTGACAAGCTTGACCTCCTTGTCTCCAAGCTCTCGTTCAATTATACCTAGATTTTCCTTGAAAACCGTAAACTCGTCTGGATTGACCTCTCCCAGCACGACATACTCTCCGAGACCGTAACTTGCGTTGATGGTAACGACGTTATCAAAGCCTGAGTCGGGATCCAATGTGAACATAACTCCTGAGGCTCCGATATCCGAGCGCCCCATCTTCTGGACTACAGCGGAAAGTTTCACATCGAAGTGGTTGAATCCCTTGTCTTCTCGATAGGAAATCGCTCTATTCGTGAAAAGAGATGCGAAACAATCCTTAATTCTCTTTATAAGGTCCTGTTCGCCTGAAACATTTAGGTAAGTCTCCTGCTGTCCTGCGAAACTCGCTCCCGGCAGGTCCTCAGCGGTAGCGGAAGATCTGACAGCAACTTCAGGGTTATCTACACCGATTTCCTCGGAAAGAGTTTTGTAGGAGTCTACAAAATCTTTTCTCAGGTCCTCTGGCATATCGGCTTCTTTAATCAAGGAACGGATCTGCTTTCCTCTTCTCTGTAGATCGTTCACGTTATCCGTGTCCAGGCCGTCAAGTAAGCTTTCTATCTTGTCGCGTAGACCTGTATCATGTATAAACTGGTCGTATGCCTCTGAAGTAGTGGCATAACCTGGTAGAACAGGCACGTCTGTCTCGTTTCTCAATTCTCCTAGGTTTGCTCCTTTTCCTCCAACTTTTGCAGTGTCGTCGGCTGTGATTTCTCCGAATCCGAGAACGTTTTTCATACTACAAAATGCCGGAAACCGCCATATAAAAAGGCCGTTATCATTCTAGAGTGGCACAGAAATCCTGCAGAGAAAGTTAAAGCGGGAAAATCTTGTTCTTCAGTCTCTGTCAACCATTGTACGGTCGATACGTCCGATCTCAGGTCCGCTGGTATCCTCGCCCACCAGGATCGCGTTATCGGTCGCTACTGATCCTGATCCGACAAACGGAGATCCCATGTTGACGGTGCCGATATCGATATCTTCAAGGTCCAGAACTTCTTTGATATGCTCTGCGTCTTCTTCACTTGCATCTCTGTGGATAACTGCGCCGTAGGAGTTTGCGACTGCAGCGGTACCGACAGTTTTCACACCTGCGATACTTCCAACCTCTACAGGAACTTCCAGAGCCTCCTCAATTTCTTCTTTACTGTCTTCAAGGTTCTCACTTATTACAGCTCCGCTGTCGTTGGCCAGAATCAAGTTACCAAGTGCAGTGTCTCGTGTTTCAATTACATGAAAATTTACGTCTGATTCCTCAAGTTTCTCACGTTCTCGATCGGTTATAGTATCTGGAACCAGGATACAGTTTGAGTTACCTGCTGTGAAAAGTCCTACGAGTCTTGTTCGTGCTATATAGGTCTCGCAGTAATCTGTTCCGAAACTTTCTTTTTTCTGGAACTCTGGAGGGAAAATACTCTGCGTGTTAGTTGCGGTCGCGTAGAATCCCAGGTTCGTGTTGCCTTCGTAGTTGTGTCTTTCTATTTCCATTTTTGATCGGTTCTCCTGGGAAAAATTATTTTTCAGAAATCGAGTTGAGAGGGAAAAATTGCCTCTAATCGATGTCGTTTTTTCTCCAGTGTCTGTCCTTCCGCGGCTTGATGGACTTTCTCATCGCACGGTCCATACCGAATGCTTTGAGTGAAACCCATCTAGGAGCGGATTTTGCCTTCTTGTTAGCCTTTGCAAGCTTCTTCTTCAGTGCTGAACTCTTGTTTGAACTCATATCGATTCTTCATCTCCTGAAACTTATATTACCAGTGTTTTCGTCTTTATCCTTCTGAAGCTCCCTGAGAATATCCTTCAGGGAATCATCGTCAACAGTGTCTATACGACCCATTTCTCCCAGCCTGGCGATCTGAGCCGAAACTGCGTGAGCAAGCTCCGGATTCGCCGCCCGGACGTTTCCGAGACGGGAGATCGCGTCCTTGGTCATGTGCTGGTATGCTTCCTGTTTTATGGATTCTTTCTGTTCTTCCAGAGCCTTCTCCTGATCTTGAGAGTCTCGCTGATCATGCAACTGCCTCCGTTTCTTTTCCCGGAGTTTTTCAAGCTCTTCGTCGTCCATAATCTAGGAAAAAGGAAGTTTAAAGTGCTTCTTCGGATTTTTCGTCCATGAAGCTCTGTCCTTTCTCTGTGATCTTTCTTCCTTCGCCTTCCTCTGTCTCGACCATTCCCGCTTCCTCCAGATTCTGGAGAGCAGTCCTGATTACTTTTCCGGATGCTTTTCCGTGGTGCTCCGGTCCGTGGCCGTTGTTCTTGTTGCCGCCGTAGATTGTTCTGAGCTTTGAGACTCCGAGCGGTCCGTCAATGTAAATTTTTCTGAGGATCGCTGCTGAGCGGATGTGATACCAGTTCTCCTGCTGTGGAGGACTGTCCCGGTCGCTACCGGATTTTACGTAGCTCGTCCACTCCGGTGCCTCGAACGCGTCTTCAAGTTCCTCGGCAACCTCCATAATCAGAGGCTCGGCTTTTACGTCGTAAACCGTTGTCATACAAGATAACCGATGTTCAAAAACTTTTAAATCAACCCTCAACC
>ERZ1034543.36-NODE-36-length-36580-cov-8.778754_pt1 | contig 36580 bp, 37 predicted proteins | sample MGYA00520654_ERZ1034543 | MGnify/ENA primary metagenome ERZ1034543 (study PRJEB33760, sample SAMEA4777712) | hypersaline lake metagenome | biome: hypersaline environment; feature: brines | place: Spain | collected 2012-08 | depth 0 m ... | reverse complement strand
CCGGTCGCGACGAGCCGTTCATCGCGGCCGAGCGGCCGGTTCGGGTGCGCCGGTGACCGGCGCGGGCGGGCCCGTTCGGACGCCGCGGTCGAGCGCCCCCCGCGACCGAAGTCACTACTTCGGCGCGTCCCTGCGAACCGGTATGGACCGGAGCGAAACTCGGGCGGTCGACCGCCGCCCACGCCGGGTGTTCGGCCGATGACCGACGACGGGACCGCGGCTCGCGACGTGGCCGTCGTCGGCGGGGGCGTCGCCGGGCTCTCCGCGGCCGTCTTCACGGCCCGACAGGGGCTCGACACCCTCGTCGTCGACCCGGGCGAGTCGATCCTGCGGCGCAACGCGCGTCTCGAGAACTTTCCCGGGTTCCCGCTCGGGGTGAACCCGCGCCGGCTCCTCGACCTCCTCGGCGAACAGGCCGAGACCGCCGGCGCGGACCGGCTCGACGCGCGGGCCACCCGGGTCGGGACGGTCGGCGCGGTCGACGACGCCGCGGCGGACGACCCCGACCCGGCGGCGAGCGCGCGGTCCGACGCCGCCGCCGACGGCGCGCGGTTCGTCGTCGAGACCGACACCGCCGACCCGGTGCGGGCGCGGTACGTCGTCGCGGCCACGAAGAACGAGGTCGGCTACCTGGAGGGGATCGACGGCGTCGGGATCGTCGACCGCGGGAAGTCGTACGTCGACGTCGACGAGCGCGGACGGACCGGCGTCGACGGCCTGTACGCGGCGGGGCGGCTCGCGGAGAAGCCCCATCAGGCGGCGGTGTGTGCGGGTCACGGCGCCGAGGTCGCGGTCACGCTGTTGGAGGACGCCGACGCGCCATTCTACCACGATTGGGTCGCGCCCGAGGGGTACTTCACCGACCGCGGCCGCGAGGTGCCGCCCGGCTGCGAGGAGATCGACGCCGACGAACGCCGGGCACGCGAGGCCGCCGCGCTCGACGCGACGCGCGAGCGGTTCGCCGAGCCGCACCCGGACCCGCAGGAGACGCACCCGAGCCTGGAGGACTGAACGCACGCGACCGGACCCACCCAACCGTGATCGGACCCACGCTACTCGACATCGCGGGCCACATCGAATCGCTCGCGGCCGACGACGGCGAGTTCTCGCTCGTCTGCGCGCGGTACGGCGACCGGCCCGTGCCGGCCTCCTGCGCCCCGGACTCCCGCGTCCCGGCGCCCGCGTCGCCGCCCTACTCCTCGTCCGGCTCGATCCGCACGAGGTCGGCCTCGACGTCCTCGACGAACGCGCCCTGCCCCCCGACGGTGACCTCGCCGTCGTCCGTCTCGACGACGAGGGAGTGTTCGACCGGGAACTCGTTGTTCGTCGGCTCTACCATCCCCTGCTTCGTCTCGACGACGCGCCCGACGAGTTCGACCGCCTCGTCGTCGTCGGTCCGTCTGCCGGCGACGGTCACCCGGGGCGGGTCGCCGGCGCGGAGCCGTAACGTCGCCTGGAGGACGGTGTGTCTGAAGTCCGTGTACTCGGCCGGGAGCGGCGCCGGGTCGGCGACGAGTACCTCGGTCGCGGCGGGCCAGTAGTTCCCGAGGAACGAGCCGACGATCACCGGCGCGAGCTGCTCCTGCGCGAAGGCGATGGCCTGCCGGTCGGTCGTCGACCGGCGGAGCAGCTCGGGCGGGGCGACGACGCCCGCCGCGGAGTCGACGGTGAGCAGCGTCGGCATCGCCTCGCTCCAGGTGCGGACGACGTTCGCGACGCCCGACAGCGCCGGGTCGTCCGCGCCGAGGTCGGCCGCCGCGTCGGAGACGACGAGCAGGACCAAGACGCCGCGGTCGGCCGCGTCGACGAGCGCGTCCCTGATCTCGGGGAGCTGTCCGGCGGTGAGCGACAGCGTCACCTCGGAGTCGGCGCCCTCGAGCAGCGAGCGCATCCGCTTGAGGACGGTGACTCGCGACTTGATCACCTCGAACTGCTCGGCCTGGCGCTCCACGCGGGAGTACCGCTCCGCCAGTCCGGGCCGCATCGCGTCCACGTCGGACCGGAGCCGGTCTATCACCTCCTCGGGCGGGTTCGCGCGGATCGTCGTCGGCACGACGTGGTCGTTCACCTCGACGAAGCCGCGCTCCGCCAGCGACTCGCTCACGCTGTAGACGTACCGCTTCGAGACGCCCGCCGCGTCGGCGACGGTGCTCGCCTTCGCCTCGCCGTGTTCGAGCAGACTGAGATAGGTGTCGACCTCCTTGTCGGAGAGTCCGAAGCGACGGAGGAGGTCGGTCAGCGTCCGGTCGTCCATACGCACGCCTCTGCCGAGCGACACTTATAAGGGTCGGTACCGGGCGGCGCCGCGGCCCCGCGACCCACCGGCGACGGCCGACCGCTCACCGGAGCACGGCGACGGCGTCGACCGCGACCCGCCCCCCGCCCTCGCCGTCGCGTTCCACCGCGCTCCCGTCGCCGAACAGGTCCGTCTCGACCCCGTCGGGGACGGCGACCGTCGCCGGCTCCGCCGCGAAGTTGACGACGACGAGCAGGGGGTCGCCCCCGTTCCCGTCCCCCCCCGGCGGCGTCCGCTCGTACGCGGTCACCCGGTCGGCGTCCCCCTCGACGACGCGCACGTCGGCCGCCCGACCCTCGAACGTCACGTCGCCGTCGCGGAGGAGCGGTTCGGCCCCGCGCAGCGCGACCAGCCGCCGGTGGAACTCGGTGAGGTCGTTGTCGCCGTCGTGCCACCGGATCGGCCCGCGGTACGTCTCGTTGCCGCGCTCCTGTCCGGCGTAGATCATCGGCGCGCCCGGCAGCGTGAACGTCACCGCGGCGGCCGCGCGGAGCGCGTCGCGACCGTACTCCGCGAGGTAGCGGTCCTCGTCGTGGTTCTCGACGTACCGCATCTGCGAGCGGCCGTCGTCGAAGCCGAGCCACTCGCCGCGCGCGAGGGCGGCCTCGACCGCGTCGGCCGGCTCCTCGCCCGCGCCGACCGCGCGGAGCGTCTCGTACAGCGAGGTGTCGTAGTGGCGGTGGAACTCCCCCTCGCCGTAGAACGGGTCGTGGGGCAGCGTCTCGTCGAGGAGGAGGGTGTCGTCCGGCACGCGGTCGGCCACCTCCTTCCAGAAGCCGTGGGGGACCCCCCACGCCACGTCGGCGCGGAAGCCGTCGACGACCCCCGCCCACTCGTCGACGACGTCGAGGAGCCACTCGCGGACCGCCGGGCTGTCGAAGTTGAGGTTCGGGATGCGGCCCCACTCGAAGTAGTAGTCGGGGGCGTCGCCGTCGTCGAGCTCCGCCCAGTCGATCCCGGTCACGTCGGCGGCCGCGTCGGTCCGGCGGTAGTGGTCCGCGTACGCGTCGACGCCGGCCGAGTGGAGCTGGAACGCCGGGTGGTCGCGGGAGGTGTGGTTGATCACCAGGTCGAAGACGACCCGGATGTCGGCGTCGTGGCACGCCGCGACGAGCGACTCGAACGACTCGCGCGAGCCGAGGTCCGCGGCGGTGTCGTAGTAGTCGGTGACGTGGTAGCCGTGGTCCGTCGGCGAGGCGAGGACGGGCGTGAGCCAGAGCGCGTCGACGCCGAGGTGCTCGAGGTACTCGACCCGGCGCTCGATCTCCGCGAACGTCGTCGGCAGCGTGTCGCCGGCGAACGACCGAACGAAGGCCTCGTAGATCGTCGGCGACTCGGCCCACTCGGGCGTCGGGTTCGGGTCGGTGACCCCGACCGACGCGGCCGTCACGCCGGCGTCGTCTCCGTTGGTCGCGGGGGCGCCCACCCGAACCGTCTCCGCAGCGCCGTACCGCTCCCCGTGCGGGACCGCGTGAATCCGGACCGAGTCCGGGAGCGCGTCGAGCGGGACCGAGAGCGTCCGGCCCTCCGCCCGCGACTCGATCGCCGCCACCGTCTCCGGGCCGGCGTCGCGGTCGTCGACGAGGAACGTCGCGTCGAGGGCGTCAGGGTCGCCGGCGCGCTCGACGTCGTCGACGGCGGGCGCGGGATCGACCGCGGCCGCCAGGCGGAGCCGGTCCGCCTCCGCCGGGGCGTCGGTCTCGACGACTGCCGCGTCCAGCGAGACGCGCGGCCGCCCGGGGCCGGGGACCTCGCACTCGCCGTGGAACGCCGCCGAGCGGTCGCCGTCGGGGACGAAGGCGAAGCCGTGGCGCCCGGGGGGGACCCGCACCGTCGCGACCCACTCGTCGCCGTCGCGCTCCGCCCGGTCGAGCGCGAGCCGGTTCTCGTTGTGGGGCCACAACAGCGAGACGCGGTCGGGGTCGCCGTCCGTCGCGACGTCGGCGGCCGGGACGCGGATCTCCGTCTCCCGCCGCTCGTCCCGGAAGGCGCGGACGCGCTGTCGGTGCGTCCCGTCGGGCGCGTCGAGCGCGAGGACGTAGGTTCCGGGGGCGTCGGGCGCGAGGTGGACGACCGGGTCGTCGTCGCGAACGGTTTCGCCGGCCCGTAGCACCGGACCGTCGCCGGGGTCGAGCGCGGCGTCGCCGCCGGTCGCGGTCGCCGAACTCGGCGGCCCGGTCGCGTCGGGGTCCGGGCCGTCTCCGGCGGCGAGGTCGCTGTCGGCGGGCGCGTCGCGGACGCGCCAGCGGTACGTTCCGTCGGCGTCCGGGGACCGCGCCGCCAGCTCGACCGACTCACCGACGCTGGTCGTCCGCGGGGGGCCGGGTTCGTGCACGCCCCGGCTGTCGGCGCGCCGCGGTTTGAGGGTTTCCGTTCGCCAAACGAATGAACAATAATTACACCAAAGCTTCATACCGAGCGGCGGCGTGTGTTCGCGTAATGCAGCTTCGCGACGCGCTCGACGACTACAAGCGCCACGCCGGCGGCGGGACGCGCTTCCCCGGCGAGCGGCGCACCGTCTCCGGTCGGTTCTCCGGCGGCGACGGTCGGCTCGTCCACGTCGGCGACGACGGCGAACTCCGCGACTTCGGCTACCCGCTCACCGGCCGGACCGGCCTCGTCCGGTCGCGGATCGGGCTCGCCGTCGGCGACGAGGTCACGTGGCTCGACGCGGCCGACACGACGCAGCGGTACGTCGGCGACACCGCGCTGGTCGAGACGGTCCACGAGACGCCGCGCGCGACGGTCACCCGCCACGACGTGACGCTCGGCGACGCGCACCTCACGCGGGCCTCGGTCGAGTTCGCCGGCGCGGACGACGGGGACGCGGACGCGACCCCCGTCGACCCCGCGGACGCCTCGCTCGTCGTCTACGCCCGCTTCGCGCCCGACGGCCGCGACGACCGCGTGGGGCAGCTCCGGTTCGACGACGCCGTCGAAGTGTACCACGCCGACGAGCACGACTTCCTCGCGAGCGCGACCGGCTTCGCCGACCTCCGCGGCCAGCTCCCGACTACGTTCCCCGAGCTGCTCGCCGACGACCCCACGGACCTCCCGCGCGACCGCGACGGCGACCGGTACGAGGAGGAGCGCCTCTCCGGCGAGGTGATCGCCGACGTGCCGCTCGACGACGGGGTCGCGACGGTCGCCACGCTCCTGACGGACGGGGCGGAGACCGACCGCGAGGCCGCGCGCGAGCGTCTCGACGACCTGTTCGCCGACCACGACGACGTCGACGCGCTCGCGGACGCGGCCGCCGACGCGCTCCCCTCGGTCCCCGAGTCGGCCCCCGCCCGCGAGTCGGTCGTCGCGGACCTCCGGGTCCTCTCGCTGCTCTCCGCCCCGTCCGGGCTCCGGATCGCGGGGCCCGACTTCGACCCGTACTACGAGCACTCCGGCGGCTACGGCTACACGTGGTTCCGCGACGACGCGGAGATCTCCGGGTTCCTGCTCGGGGCCGCCGACGCGCTCGCCCTCGACCTCGACGACTGGCACGCCCGGTCCGCGGAGATGTACGTCGCCACGCAGCGCCCCGACGGCTCGTGGCCCCACCGGGTGTGGCCCCGCGACGGCGCGCTCGCCCCCGGGTGGGCGAACGCGCGCATCGAGGACGGGCCGGACGTCGACTACCAGGCCGACCAGACGGGCAGCGTCGTCGCGTACCTCGCGCGGGCCCGCGAGGCGGGCGTCGACGTCGAGGGGCTCGACTCGACCCTCGTCGCCGCGCTCGCTGGGCTCGACCGCACGCTCGAACCGGACGGCCGCCCGGTCGTCTGTCAGAACGCGTGGGAGGACTCCGCGGGCCGGTTCGCCCACACCGCCGCGACGTTCCTCGAGGCGTACAGCGAGCTCGGCCGCCACGGCGAGGGGCTCGCGGTCGACGCGCTCGACGACCCCGACGCCGTCCCCGGCGCGGCGTCGCTCCCGGACGACCTCGCCGCGCACGCCCGCGACCGGGCCCGCGAGGTGTACGACGCGCTCGACGACCTCTGGGTCCCCGAACGCGGCTGCTACGCCGTCCGCGAGACGCTCGACGGCGGGATCGACGATCGGCTCGACTCGGCGACGCTCGGACTCGCGGCCGCGCACCGCTCCTTCGACGCGCTCGGCGCGGCGGGCGACGGGTCCGGAGCCGGCGGCGCGGTCGACGAGGAGCGCCTCGACCGACTGGTCTCACACGTCGAGACGGTCGTCGACGGCCTCTCCCACGAGACCGACGACATCGCCGGCCTGATCCGGTACGAGGGCGACGGCTGGCGGCGGGCCGACCAGCTCTCGGAGAAGGTGTGGACGGTCTCGACGGCGTGGGGGGCGAACGCCTGCGCGGAGCTCGCCGCGCTGCTCGCGGCGCACGACGACCCGCGCGCCGCCGAGATGGCGGCCCGGGCCCGCGACCTGCTCGCGCACGTCTCGCCCGGCGGAACGCTGTGCGAGCCGACGACGTACCTCCCCGAGCAGTACTTCGACGACGGGACGGCCGACAGCGCGACGCCGCTCGGCTGGCCGCACGCGATCCGGCTGGCGACGGTCGCGCTGCTCGACGACGAACTGCCGCAGTTCGCCGACGCCGCGACCGCGGACGACTGACCGAACCCCGGCGACTATTCACACACCAAATCCGCGGAGCGGCGCGCGCCTCCGAGCGGCCGCCACCGGCGGCCGCGAGGTGCGCGTGCGAGGGAGTCGGGCACGACGTGGGCGACCGGAGGGAGCCCGCGGAACGCGCCCGACGAGGCTGGGGAGGCGTGAGGTGCGGTCGCTGTGCGGGTGGGACTCAAAGGGGCAGCCGCGGGGCGGGCGCAGGCGACGTAAGTACCATAACGAGCGAACGAAGTGAGCGACCGAGGAGCGTGGTTCGAGACGCCCCCGGCGTCCCGTCATCACGAAAGGCGCGAAGCGCCTTTCGAACGACAGCGAGCGTGCGCCCGCCCCGCGGCTGGGGCTTTGGAGGTATCCGTGACCGCTCCGCTAGCACCGATTCATAAATACACGCCGAAGCCGCTGCCAAACAGATATTATCGCCACTCGTCGCGGGGAACGCAGTCGGACTCGCGGACCGTGATCCACCGGGTGGTCCGCTCGTCCGGGTCGACGTCCCGCTCGAAGAACGTCACCTCGCCGCCGCCGTCGCCGTCGGTCCGTTTACAGACGAGCTCGGGCGACTCGTCGCGAACACGCGCGGATGACGTGGACGTGGACATACGTCACGATTGATCCCCGGTCGGATAATAACTGTTGGTTTCAGTCGGTGAGTAATAGAAACTACAAAAGTAGTTAGCGCCGCACCGGGACGCCGCGATCGTCGAGGTACGCCTTCGTCTCCTCGATCGAGTAGTCACCGAAGTGGAAGATGGAGGCCGCGAGGCCGGCGTCGGCGTCCGCCTCGGTGAACACGTCGTACATGTCCTCGGGACTGCCGCAGCCGGAGGAGGCGATCAGCGGGGTCGAGACGGCCTCGCCGACCGCCTTCATCAGGGGGACGTCGTAGCCGTCCTTCGTGCCGTCCTTGTCGATGGAGTTGACGAACAGCTCGCCCGCGCCGCGCTCCTCGGCCTCCTTCGCCCACGAGACGGCGTCGATCCCGGTGCCCTCGCGGCCCCCCTTCTTCGTGCACTCGAACCACACCGTCTCGCCGTCCTCGTCCTCGTAGAAGTGGTCGCCCGCGTCGTCGTACCGCCGCCGCGCGTCGACGGAGATGACGATGCACTGGCTGCCGAAGGCGGCCGCCCCCTCGTCGATGAGTTCCGGGCGCTCCAAGGCGCCGGTCGTGATCGAGACCTTGTCCGCGCCCGCTCGGAGGGTCTCCTTGATGTCTTCCTTCGTGCGGATACCGCCGCCGACCGTCAGCGGGATGAAACACTCGTCGGCGACGCGGTTCACCACGTCGAGCATCGTCTCGCGGCCGTCGGCGCTGGCGGTGATGTCGAGGAAGACGAACTCGTCGGCCCCCGCGGCGTTGTACTTCTTCGCCAGTTCGACGGGGTCGCCGGTGTACTCCAGATTCTCGAAGTTGACGCCGGTGTACACCGCGGCGTCGCCCTCGTCGTCGAGGTCGACGTCGATACAGGGGATGATACGCTTCGTGAGTCCCATTCGTTGTCGGGGCGTTGACCGCGCCCGCTGTTAAAATGCGCGGGGCTCACTCGACGTCGGTGGGGGCCTCGCTCCGCTCGCCCCGCTCCGCCCGCCGGTCGTACTTCGCGACGGCGCGGTCGGCGCGCGTCGAGATGCCGTTCGGGTTCCGGGCGGGGCTCCGGTCCCGGCGGCGCGCGACCAGCCCGTCGGAGGTCCCGCCGGTGAGCCCGAGGAGGACGTCGCGTCCGGTCGCGGCCCACCGCGTGGGGGTCGACTCGCCGCGGACCACGTCTTTCGCCGCGGCAACCGCGTCGGCGAGCGCGTGCGACCCGGTCCGAAGGAGGACCGTGGGGCGGACGCCGTAGTTCTTCAACAGGCGGTAGGCGAGCCCGCGGTACTTCCAGCCCCACTCGCTCGCGCTGCGCCCGCCGTCCGCCGCGGTCGGGGTCGGGAGCTCCTTCCGCGCGGCCAGTCCGGACCGCCACGCGACCTCGCGGTCCATCCGCGCGAGCCGGTGTGCGGCGTCGCGCGCGCCGCCGACCCGGAGGTACTCGTCGAAGCCGTCGAGGTCGCGGAGGGCGTCCCGCCGGAACGCGACGTTCCCGCTCTCGAAGTAGGTGACGTCCCGGCCGGCGATCCGGTTGCGCTCCGGCTCGTTCGGGCCGACCGCGTCCGCGTCGTCCGGCGTCCCCGGACCGGTCCCGGCGGCGTCGGTCTCGACGTCCGACCTCGCGGCGTCGGCCTCGACGCCCTGCTCCGCGGTTTCCGCTCCGACGCCCGTCGCCCCGGCGTTCGGCTCGTCCAGCGGTATCGGCGTCACCGGGCCGGAGGCCACGGGCGCGACGTCGAGGCCCTCGGCGACCGCGTTGCGCCACCCCGGCTCGACCCGATTGTCGTAGTCGACCAGCGCGACCGCGTCGCCCGTCGCCACCTCGATGCCGGCGTTGCGGGCGACGTTCACCGTGCGGTCGGAGATCTCGACCAACACGTCGACGTCGCCGCGGTCGCGAACCATGCCGGTCGTGCCGTCGGCCGAGGGCCCGTTGACGACGATCACCTCGGCGTCGGGGGCGTCGGCCGCCAGCGCGTCGAGGCAGGCGGCCAACCGGTCCCGACCGTTGAGCGTCGGGACGACGACCGAGAGGTCCATACGTGCGGTTATCGGGGCGAGGAGGTAAAAAGGACTGCGTGTGTGCGTCCGGTCCGGTCGTCTCGCGTCGATTCGACTACGAGCCGGGAAAAACGGCGTCCGACCCGCTCAGACGGTCAGGTAGTACACCTGCTTGCGCGCGTCCTTGAAGCTGTACCGCGAGTCGACGAGGCCCTCCTCTTCGAGGCGGTTGAGCGCGTAGCGGACGGTGCGGTCGGGCAGCAGCGACTCGTCGGCGAGGCCGCCCTGCGAGAGGGGGGCGTCCCCCTCCAGTACCTTCGCGACGAGCTTTGCGCTGGGGGGAAGCTCGCGCAGGCGGTCGCGGTACTCGGTCTCCGACAGGCGGTCTTGGTCAGCGGTCTCCGCGGGACTGGTACTCATGTCTCACACGAATTCCACGAGTAGTGGTAAAGGTTGGCTACATATAGGGGAATCTGCCTGTGATAATATAATGTCTTAATATTACTTCTCACCGGGCTATCATAGACGATCGATCAGGCGTATTTTCCGGGGGCGGCCCGTACCCCGCGGCGTGATCCCCGAGTCCCACGTCGACATCCTCGAGGCCGAGTCGTACGCCCACTTCGCGACCGTCGGACCGGACGGGCTCCCCCACGTCACGCCGGTGTGGGTCGACCACGAGGACCGCGAGTACGTCCTCGTGAACACCGCCCGCGGGCGGCGCAAGGAGCGGAACGTCCGCGAGAACCCGAAGGTCGGCGTCAGCGTGCTCGACCCAGACGACCCGTACCGGTACGTCTCCGTCCGCGGGGAGGCCGAACTGACCGAAGAGGGCGCTCGCGAACACATCGACGAGCTCGCCCGCCGGTACTTCGGCGTCGACGAGTACCCCCACCACGACGAGGAGGAGGGCGCGCGCGTCATCGTCCGGATCCCCGCCGAGAACGTCGCCACGAGCGGCTGATCGGCCGGGTCTCCGGAGCGTTCGGGCCGCTCGCAGCGGCCGCGATCGCGTCGAAGCCGACCGACCGCAGCGGGGTCCGCGCCGGACCGCATCCAGTACGGTTTTGTCGGTCCGGCGTCCATCACGGACAACGTGAAGGGACAGGACTGGTACCAGGCCGACGAGGTCGCCGAGGAGTACGACGACCTCAGGTTCTCCGGAGGCGGACAGCTCATCGATCGCCGCGAGAAAGCGGCCGTTCTCGCCGCGTTAGGTCCGATCGACTCGGGCCACCGCGTGCTGGAAGTCGCCTGCGGCACCGGTCGGTTCACCACGATGCTCGCCGACCAGGGCGCGGACGTCGTCGGGCTCGACGTCTCGCGCGAGATGCTCGAACAGGCCCGCGAGAAGGTGGCGGCCGCCGGCCACGCCGACGCGGTCGAGTTCCTCCGCGGCGACGCCTCGCGGCTCCCGTTCCCCGACGACCACTTCGACACGGTGGTGGCGATGCGCTTTTTCCACCTGATGGACGACCCGACCCCGTTCGCGAAGGAGCTCCGCCGAGTGAGCCGCGATCAGGTGTTCTTCGACACGTTCAACAGCCGCAGCCTCCGGACGCTGTACACCTGGCTCCTCCCCATGGGCTCGCGGCTCTACTCCGAGCGGCAGGTCGCCGCCATGCTCGGCGAGGCGGGGCTCACGCTCGCGAACGAGGAGCACGACTTCGTGTTGCCGTACGGCTTCTACCGCGAGCTCCCGGGCCCGGTCGCGAAGCCGTTCCGGGCGATAGACGAGCTCGCGGGGGAGACGATCCCGGGCGACTACGTCGCCTCGGTGTCGTACTGGGACGCTCGGGTGGCGGACGAGGAGTGAGCCCGGCGCGACGCGCCGGATCCGGCCTGTCCCGCCGACGCGGATCGACTTCTCGACCCTTCCTCTTCGTGTCGGTCGACACCGACGATCTGACGGTTTCGCCGCCGGTCAGCCGGCCTCTTCGACGACTTCGCCGACGGCGAAGTTGGACTTCACTTCGGTCACTTCGATCTTCACGCGCTCGCCGACCTCGGTGTCGGGGACGATGATCACGTACCCGCGCTCGACGCGGGCGATCCCGTCGCCCTGCTTGCCGAGGTCCTCGATCTCGACGTACCGCATCTCGCCCGGCTCGACCGGGGGCTGCGGCCCGTCGTCGCTCCGCGTCGAGGTGGCGTCGGCGTCGTCCGCCGAGGCGGTTCCCCCGTCGTGGGCGACGAGCGCGACGCGGTACGTCTCGCCCGGTTCGAGCGAGCCGGTGTCGATCTCGCGGTTGGGCACGTCGACGACGTACTCGCCGTCGTCGGTCTCGCGAACTTCCGCGCTGAACAGACAGAGGAGCTTCTCGGAGATTTCCATAGTAGACTCCATCGGAGGCTAGTCGCGGGCCAGTATAGTTGTACCGCCGACACTGTCAGGCGTCCCGGGGATCCGCGCGAGGGCTCCGATACCAGTTGACGAATACACATATGTACTTCGACAGAGATGTCCCGCGTATGGTTCTCTCAGACGGTCGCACGCGCAGCCGGGTCGCCCTCGTCCTCGCGGTGGTGGCGCTCCTCTCCCCGCTCGCGACGGGGGTCGCGGCGGCCCAGTCGATACAGAGCCCCTCCGGATCCGTGGTCGTCGCCGAGGGCGAGACGGTCGACAGCGTCGAGACCGCGGCCGCGACGATAATCGTGCGCGGCACCGTCGAGGGCGACGTCTCCGGCGCGGCCGGGTCGATCCGGATCGCCGAGACGGGGCGCGTCGGCGGGAACCTCCGGGCCGCCGCCGGCACCGTCGCCATCGACGGGACGGTCGGCGGCGACGCCGAGGTCGGCGCCGGCTCCTTCGAACTGACGGAGACCGGGCGGGTCGACGGCGCGCTCGACGTCGGCGCGGGGTCGGTAACGGTCGACGGCGGCGTCGGCGGCGACGTCCGCGCGGCCGGTGACTCGGTCGTCCTCGGCCCGAACGCGGCCGTCGACGGCGAGTTCCGGTACGACGCCGAGACGTTCACGCGGAGCCCGGACGCGGCGGTCGCCGGCGACGTCGTGGAGGACCCGAGCCTCGGCGGCACCGTCGGTATCGGCCGCGGCGGGGGGGACCTCCTGCCCCCGTGGGCCGGTGCCGCGTACGGCGTCGCCGCCAACCTCGCGCTCGGCGCGGTCCTCCTGTTCGCGTTCCCCCGGTTCTCTCGGCGGGTCGGCGACCGCGTCGGCGCCGACCCGCTCGTCAGCGGCGGCGTCGGCCTCCTCGGGCTCGTCGTCGCCCCGGTCGCGCTCCTCCTCCTCGCGATCACGATCGTCGGGCTTCCGCTGGCGCTCGTCGGGTTCGCGGCCTACGGCGTCGCGATCTGGGTCGGCTCCGTCTACGGGCAGTACGCCCTCGGCGCGGTGGTCCTCGACCGACTCGACAGCCCGAACCGGTGGCTCGCGCTCCTCCTCGGCGTCGTCGCGGTCGCCCTGATCGGGCTCCTCCCGTGGGTCGGCGGGGTCGCGGAGCTGCTCGTCCTGCTGCTCGGCCTCGGCGCGCTCGCGCTCGGCCTGTCCGACGCGTACCGCGATCGCGGAACAGCCGCCGATCCGGAACCGGTCGCCGCCGACTGACGGCGCGACTCGCGAGTCCGCTCCCGACTCGGGGCCGCGCTCGCGGCCGGCGGCCCCCCCGGCACCAACGACTTTGTCGCCGCTGCGCGAAGGGCCGCCCATGCCGATCCTCGACCTCCCGGACGCCGCCGTCTCGCCCCCGATCGTCACGCCGTTCGACGCCGACGGCGACGTCGACGCCGACGCGCTCGCGAACCACGTCGACGCGCTCGTCAAGGCCGGCCTCGACGGGATGGTCCCCTGTGGAACGACCGGCGAGTTCGCCAGCCTCGCCGACGCCGAGCGCCGGACCGCGGTCGAGACGGTCGTCGACGCGGCCGACGGGCGGGTCCCGGTGATCGCCGGCGCGGCCGACACCGCGGTCTCGCGGGTCCGCGACCACCTCTCGGCCGCCGCGGCCGCCGGAGCCGACGCGGGGCTCGTCACCCTCCCGTACTATCACACGTCGACCGACCCGGCGGGCCAGCGGGCGTTCCTCGACGCCGTCGTCGACGACCCGCCGCTCCCGGTGCTCCTGTACGACATCCCGGCGACGGTCGGCGAGTCGATCGACGTCGACGTCCTCGCCGGCGCGGCGGATCGGGAGTCGGTCGTCGGGATGAAGGACACGACCGGCGACCTCACGCACCTCGAGGCGAAGATCGGCGCGACGCCGGACGCCTTCGCCGTCTTTCAGGGGGTCGACGCGCAGCTCTACCCGAGCGCGAGCCTCGGCGTCGACGGCGGGATCCACGCCCTCTCGCAGGCGATCCCGGAGGTGTTCGTCGCGCTCGCCGACGCGATACGCGACGGCGACGACGACCGCGCGCTGGCGCTCCACCGCCGCGCGGTCGCGCCGCTTTTCGCCCGCTGCGCCGACCACGGCTTCGCGCCCGCGACGAAGGTCGCGGCCGCGCACCGCGGGTTCGTCCCCGACCCGCGCGTCCGCCCGCCGCTCACGCTGCCCGACGAGGCCGATCGCGAGCGGATCCGCGCGGACGTGGACGCGGCGCTGGACGTCGTCTGAACGCGGCGATCGCGGGGCGCTGACTGCCGGTCTATCTTTACTCGCCGCCGATCGGCGTCCCATCGGCCGCCTTCGGGCCCTCGGAGTCGAAGACGACGACGTCGCCGTCGGTCCGCTCGCTGGCGGCCGGGTCGTAGCCGTCGCGGACGCCGATCGCCTCCTCCAGTTCGCGCACCGCGCGCTCCTTCAGCGCGGCGGCCAGCTCCTCGGCGTCCTCCCGGGAGATGTCGCGGCCGAGCCCCTCGCACTCGTGGGCGCGGACGACGCCCGCCTCGTCGACCGCCTCGCCCATCGGCTGGCTCGTCCCGTCGAGGGCGACGCTGAACGGGTAGGTCCGACAGATCAGCGGCCGGGCGTCGTGGACCGTACACGCGCCCTCCCCGCCCGACTCCTCGTAGAAGGTACAGTCGCCGCAACCGTCGGTCGCGAGCGCCCACTCGAACGTCTCGCCGCTCGGCTCCCCGTCGGCGTCCGGCTCCAGCCCGAACGGCATCGGTCGCGCGACGTCGCGCCAGTCGTACGCCTCATCGAACTCGGCTTCGGCGGCGTCGGCGACCCGACGGACCTCGTCCGGAAAGACGGTCGCGGTATGGGGTTCGCGGTCGGCGTCGTCGCCGTCGTGGCAGCCGGACTCGGCCTCGTCGACTCCCGCTCCCGCGGGCGCGCCGCCCGGTTCGTCGGGGGCGTAGCCGGTACAGCAGCCGCCACAGCGCGTGCACTCGAACCCGATCGACTCGATGGCGTCCGCGAGGTCGGCGACGTCGAGGTCGCGGGCCGCGGCGAGTTCGGCTTCGAGCGACTCCATACCCGCTCGTTACGTCGCGCCGGGGTTAACGTCGTCCCTTCCGCTCACGGGGGCCGGTCGGCGGCGGCCGCGCGCCGGGCGAAGGAGCGAAGTGCGGTCGCCGCCTACCGGACGGGCGTGAAGGAGTTCGAGCGGAAACAGCTCTTAGAACGGGTCAACCGAGAGTCCTCGACGGTCGGCGTCGACATCCCGGAGTCGATCGAGATCCAGGGCGAGGAGATCGACCTGCGGTCGTTCGTCTTCGAGATCAAGCGCCGCGACTCGGTCCCGCCCGGCGAGCGCGACCGCGTCGACCGCGCAAAGCGGAACCTGCGGCGCGAGCGGCTCGACCGGCTCGAACCGATCGAGGAGAACGAGGTGAGCTACGAGGAGGGCGAGGAACTGGCGTCGTCGATCATCGGGATCGACCGCGCGCTGGAGGCGCTGGAGGGGCTCGACGCGCCCGACCCCGAGACGGAGGCGAAGCGGCAGGAGGCCGCCGACCGGAAGCGCTGGATGAGCTTCCTGAAGAAGGCGCTCGGCCGCGACGACGGCGGGGGCGGCGGTCGGACGCGCTTCTGACCGGGTCGACGGCGCTCGCCGGTCGCGGGGCTCAGTTCCCCGTGAAGTCGATCCGCGATCCGCTGCCGTCGCCCTTCCCGGCGGAGGGACCGAGCCGGACGAACTCGTAGGCGTCGTCGTCGAGGTACACCGCCCCGTCCGCCACCGCGACGCCGACCGACTCGAGGACGGCCCCCTCGCAGGGCCCGAAGTTACAGTAGCCGCCGTCGGCCTCGAAGGTGGCCCCGTGCTTCTGACAGAACACCTCCCCGTTGCGCACGAACGCCCCGTCGTCCTTGTCGAGGCGCACGTCCGTCCAGTGCTGGCAGTAGTTCCGGAACGCGCGCACCTCGCCCGCGGCCCGGGTGACGACCGCCTCGACCTCCGGCGACCCGTCCTCGCCCTCCCCGAGGTCGCCCTCGCCCTCGTCGACCGTCTCGGCGTCGACCGGGCGCAGCGTCGCGAGCAGCGTGCTCTCCTCCGGAACGTCTTCGACGCCGGCGATCCGGCGGCTCTCGTCCATGTCCGTGGGAGGCCGGCGACCGGCTTGAACGTTGCGCGTTCCCCGGCCGGAGACTCCCCTCAGACCCCGAGCCACTCGTCGTCGCGGACTTCGTGGCCGCGGTCCCGGCAGTAGCTCGCCGCCTCCCGGCGGACCGCCCGCGACCCCGGGACCGACTCCGTCTCCGCGATCCGGTCGACGACCCAGTCGGCCACGGCGCGGACGCCCTCCTCGTCGTCGAGCGCGTCGACGCCGCTCAGGGCGCGGAAGGTCCGCTCGAACGCCTCCTGTTGCGACCGGCCGAACTGCCCGTCCGGGAGCGCCGCCGCCGCCTCGACGACGCGTTTCATCGCCGCCGCGACGGCCGGGCGGCGGGCGCGCTCCCCGACCGTCGCCGGCGCGTCGAACGCCTCCACGTCGGCGTCCGGGATCAGGTCGGCGACGACGTAGATGCGGGCCGGCGACTCGAGCTCGCGCTCGCCGACCGCGGCGACGATCTCCCGGCCCGTCGCCGGGAAGGTCAGGGGTTCGAGCGCCGCTTCGAGGTCCCCGACGGCCGCGTCGTCGACCGGCGGTTCGGCCTCGTCGCCGCGGGCCAACTCCTCGTCGACCTCGCGCCGGCGCTGCCGTCGGTCCTCCTCGGCCGCCTGCTTCTCCCGTCCGTCCTTGGTGTCTGCCATCCGATAACTACGGTGTCAGGTGGCATAACTGTGTGCCCGAAATCCGTCGAGCGAGCGCGAAAGGCCGCGTTTCGTCCGTTCACAGCCGCTCGCCGTCGTAGTACCGCTCCTCGACGCGCCGGTCGAACAGCCGCGAGAGGAGCGTCGTGAGCGGCCCGGCGACCCCCTCGCCGTCGCCGTCGACCGCGATGCCGTCGACGGTCGCCACGGGACGGACCTCCCACGTGGAGTTCGTGAGGAACACCTCGTCGGCCTCGCGGACCGCGTCCGGCGCGTACGTCCCCTCCTCGACCGGGATCCCCTCCGACTCCGCGATATCGATCACGGTCGCGCGGGTGACGCCGGGCAGGATCGGGCCGTCGAGCGACGGGGTCCGAAGCGCGGCCCCGTCGGCGAAGAAGAGGTTCGCGGTCGCGCCCTCGGCGACGTTCCCGTCCGGGTCGAGCATGAGCGCCTCGTCCGCGCCGGTGACGCGGAGTTCGAGCCGCGCGAGGATTCCGTTGAGGTAGTTGTGCGTCTTCGCCGCGGCCGGCAGCGCGCGGCTCGCGGGCTTGCGGGTCTTGGTCGTCTGGAGCGTGGCGGGACCGTCGTGGGCCGGGTCGCTCCCGACGCCGCCGCGGGGGAGCGGCTTCGCGATCACGACGACGGTCGGGTCGACCTCGGGGCGCGGGTCGAGCGTGCCGGGCTGGACCCCCCGGGTGACGGAGAGCTTCACGTACGCGTCCGCGAACGAGTTCGCGGCGAGCGTCTCGTCGACCCGCCGTTTCAGCTCCGCGCCGGCGATCTCGTGGTCCAGTCCGAGCGTCTCGCAGGTGTCCGCGAGCCGGTCCGCGTGCGCGTCCCACCGGAAGATCTCGCCGCCGTACGCCCGCATCGTCTCGAAGGCGGCGTCGCCGTAGGCGAACCCGCGGTCCTCCACCGAGACGGTCGCCTCCGCGGCGGGGACCAGCTCCCCGTCGACGTGGTACACCCGGTCGCCCTCGTCTGCCGCCGCGGACCCGTCGCCGTCGCCGGCCGGCGCGCCCTTGTCGTCCGCGCCGCTCATCGCTCGCACGCCTCCACGAAGTTCCGGACCATGCGCTTCCCGCGGGGCGTGAGGATGCTCTCCGGGTGGAACTGGACGCCGACGTGCGGCTTCTCCCGGTGGCGCACGCCCATCACGACCTCTCGCTCGTCCTCGGTGCGGGCGGTCTCGACCAGCTCGTCGGGGAGGTCCTCGCGCTCGACGCACAGCGAGTGGTACCGCCCGACGCGGAGCCCGTCGGGGAGGCCGGCGAAGACGCCCTCGCCGTCGTGGGTGATCGTCGAGGGCTTCCCGTGGACCACGTCGGGCGCGTGGCCGACCCGGCTGCCGCGGCTCGCGCAGAGCGCCTGGTGGCCGAGGCAGACGCCGAACACGGGGCGGTCCAGCTCGAAGAGCGCGGTCGATATCCCGGCCTCGGCGGGGGTGCCCGGGCCCGGCGAGACGACGACGCCGTCCGGGTCGAGCGCGCGGACGCCCGCGAGGTCGACCGCGTCGTTCCGCCGGACCGTCACCGCGCCGGCGACCTCGCCGACGTACTGGACGAGGTTGTACGCGAACGAGTCGTAGTTGTCGACGACGAGAATTCGCGCGTCGGCGTCGCCCGCGCCCGGCCGCCAGCCCCCGTCGGCCGGTCCGGCGGCGGGCTCCGAGTCGGCCTCGTCGGCCGTCATCGCTCCACCGCCCCCTCGACCGGCTCGTCGACCGCCATGCCGCCGGCGGCGAGCGCCTCGTCGACCGCGCTCACCAGCGCCCGCGCCTTCGCGAGCGTCTCCTCGTACTCCGCGTCCGGGTCGGAGTCGTGGACGATCCCGGCCCCGACCCGGAGGTGGTACTCCGCGGCGTGGCGCACGAGCGTCCGGATGACGATGTTCAGCGTCGCGCGGCCGTCGAACCCGGCCGCGAACATCGACCCGGTGTAGGGTCCCCGACGCGTGGGTTCCAGCTCGTCGATGATCTCCATCGTCCGGGGCTTCGGCGCGCCCGTGATCGTCCCGCCGGGGAAGCAGGCCGCGACCGCGTCCGCGAGCCCCACGCCCCGCCGCGCCTCCCCTTCGATCAGGCTCACGAGGTGCATCACCTCGCTGTACCGGTCGACGCGGCGGTACTCGCTCACGTCGACCGTGCCGAACCGCGACACCTTGCCGAGGTCGTTGCGCTCCAAGTCGACCAGCATCGCGTGTTCCGCGCGCTCCTTCTCGTCGCCGGTCAGTTCGGTCTCCAGGTCCGCGTCCGCCGCCTCGGAGTTCCCTCGGGGGCGCGTCCCCGCGATGGGCTCCGTGACGAGGCGCGCGCCGCGCTCGGGGTCGGCGGTCGGCTCGCGCTCCAAGAGGAGCTCCGGGCTCGCGCTCACGAGGTCGACGCCGGTCGGGCGGTCGCCGAGCTCGATCAGCCCGGAGTACGGGGCCGGGTTCACCGCCCGGAGGGCGTCGTACGCGTCGACCGGGTGGACCGCGGCCGGCGCCGTCAGCCGCTGGGAGACGTTCGCCTGGAACGTGTCGCCCTCGCGAATGTACTCCTTGACCCGCCGGACCGCGTCGGCGTACCCCTCCCGGCCCACGTCGCTCTCGAAGGTCGCGTGGTCCGCGGTCGGATCGGGGGCCGCTGTCGACCCCGGTTCGCCGGCCTCGATCCGGTCGATCAGTCCCGCCGCCCGTTCTCGCCCCCCGTCGAACAGCGCGTCGAGCGCCTCCCTGTCGGCCGCCGGGTCGTCGAGCCCGGCCGGCACCCGGGGACAGGCGGTGACGCGGAGCGCGACGGACTCGGACTCGCCGTCGGCGTCGACGGGGCACTCCCAGGCCGCGATCCGGTCGAACAGCGCGGCCTGAAGCCGCGGCAGTCCGCGGTCGTCGACCGCACCGGGGCCGTCGGGGGCGGCGGGCGGGAACTCCTCCAGCTCGCGGGCGGCGTCGTAGGAGAGCCAGCCGAACGCGCCGCACGGGTACGGCACCTCGCAGTCGCCGCGGGCCAGCGCCTCGCCGTCGAGGACGCCCTCCAGCGCCGACAGCGACGGCGACGGGCGTCGGTAGTCGCCCGCGGGCCCCGCGCCGTCCTCCGCCCCGGATCGGCCGCCCTCACCGCCCACGTCGGCGACGACCGCCTCGCCGGAGACGGTCACCCGCTCGATCGGGTCGACGCCGAAGTACCCCCAGCCCGACTGGCCGCCGGTCGTCTCGTAGAAGATCCCGCCCGGGCCGTCCCGGGCGCGACGGTAGGCAGCGAAGGGGTCGTCGACGGCGACCCGGAGCTCGACCGGGACCCGCGCCCCGTCCGCCGCCGCGGCCGCGACCGCGCGGAACCGGTCTCGATCGGTGTGTACCGCTCGCCTCATGTGACGCTCTTCGCCGGAGGCGAGGAAACAGTTGCGGTCGCCCGAACGCGGCCGGCCTCAGAACTCGTTCGCGCGGTCGATCCACGTCGCGGCGCGCTTCTCGCCGACGCTCGCCCCCTCGGCCACCGCGGCGGCGTCCGCGCCGGCGAGGTCGCCGACGGTCTCGATGTCGATCCCGGCGAGGCGCTCGGCGTACGCCGGGCCGATCCCCTTGATCTCCTCGACGCTCGGCCCGCGGTCGTCGTCGTCGACCGCGACGTCGTCGTCGCCGCCCGCCGCGGCCTCCGCCGGCTCGGCCGCGTCGTCCGCCGCCTCGTCGACGAGCGACTCGGTCGAGGCCGCGGCCTCCGTCTCCGTCGCGACCGGCTCGTCGCCCTCGTCGGGTTCGGCCGCTCCCGCCTCGGCCTCGTCGATCACCGCTGCCGGGTCCTCCGCCTCGTCGTCCGGCGTCGAACTCTCCGCCGACTCGCCGGCCGCGGACGGGCTCTCCGTCGCCTCGTCGTCGTTCGCGGCCGGCTCGGCCGCCGGTTCCGACTCGCGCTCGACGGTCACTTCGGTCTCGCCGGACTCGCGCCCGCTCGAACCGCTCCCGAATCCGAGCTTCTCTTTGAGCTTCTGGAGTAGGGCCATTACCGACGGCTACACGTGGGAGATATTTAAAAACCGTCTCCGGGGGGCTCCGCCGTCGTCCCGTCTCGCCGGTTTATTAGTGTTCCCGGGGCGTCTCCCGGGTATGGACGTTATCAACCCCGTCATGTGGTCGGTCCACGTCGGCTTCGCCGTCCTCTGGGTCGGCAGCGTGCTGTTCGTCACCCTCGCGGTCCTCCCGCCCGCGCTCCGCGGCGACATCGGGACCGCGGCGCTCGACTCGGTGGTCGGACGGCTGCGCTGGATCACGCGGATCGGCGCGCTCGCGTTCGTCCTCTCCGGCGGGCACATGGCGGGCACGCTGTACACGCTCGAGGCGCTGACGGGCACGCCCCGCGGCCACCTCGTGTTGACCATGCTCGGGCTGTGGTTCGTCGGCACCGGGCTCGTCGAGGTCGCCGGCTCGAAGCTGGCCGACGGGCTCGACGCCGACAAGCTCCGCGAGCCCGCCCGCGACGCCAAGCCGTTCCTCTACGGGGCGTCGGCCGTCTCCGTCGGCCTCATCCTCACCGCCGGACTGCTCGCCAGCCCGGGGCTCGTGTAGTCCCCCCACCCTCCGCCGCCTTACTCCAACGCCGCGCGCAGCGCCGCGTTCATCGCGTCGACCGGCGCGCTCTCGCCGGTCCAGGTCTCGAACGCCTCGACCCCCTGGAACAGCAGCATCCACGCGCCGTCGACGGTCGTCGCGCCCGCGGCGGCGGCCTCGCGAAGCAGGCGCGTCTCGATCGGCGCGTACACCGCGTCGAGGACCGCGAGGTCGCCGTGGAGGTGGTCCGCGGGGACCGGCGTCTCCTCGGGCGCTTCCATCCCCACGCTCGTCGCATTGACGAGCAGGTCCGCGGCCGCGACGCGCTCGCCGAGGTCGTCGAGGCCGCCGCCGGTCGCGCCCGGCACCGCCTCGGCCAGTTCGACCGCCCGCTCCGCGGTTCGGTTCGCGACGTGGACCGCGCCGCCCGCGTCGGCCAGCGCGAACGCGGCCGCCCGCCCCGCGCCGCCCGCGCCCACCACGAGCGCGTCGCGACCGTCGATCGCCACGTCGTGGTGCGCGAGCGCCCGCGTCACGCCGGCTGCGTCGGTGTTGTGGCCGCGCGGTCGGTCGGCCTCGCCGGCCCGGACGGGACCGTAGTCGACCGTGTTGACCGCGCCGATCCGCTCGGCGAGCGGGGCGGCGTCGACCGCGTCGAGCGCGTCCCGCTTGAACGGCACCGTGACGTTGAGCCCCGCGACGCCGAGGTCCGCGGCCCCGGCCACCGCCGCGGCCGCCGCGTCCGCGTCCGGTTCGAAGGTCACGTACCGCGCGTCGAGGCCGAGCGCCTCGTAGCCCGCCTCGTGCATCGGCGGCGACAGCGAGTGGCCGACCGGGTTCCCGATCAGTCCGTAGACGTCCATGCCCGCCACCCCGGCCGCGACCGACAAAAGGGGGTCGGTCGGGGCCCGATCGCGGTCGAACGGGACCGACCGCCCGGTCACCTACTCGCGCTGGCCCTCGGCGTCCCGCTCCGCGTCGATGACGTCTTCGAGGGTCTCGGTGCCGACGTCGCTGGCGACCTTGACGCCGACGAGCGACACGACGATGCCGCCGACGATGAACGCCGCGAGCTGCTGGACCGGGGTCATCGTCATGCCGTACGCCGACAGCGGCTCGTGGATCGCCTCCTGCGCGAGGAAGTAGCCCGCGAAGCCGCGGACGACCAGCGCGACCGCGGCGATGACGAAGGGGAGGTTCAGGTACGGAGTCCTGATCCCCTCGTCGCGGATCAGCTCGTCCAACAGCCGCCCGACCGCCGCCGTCACGCCGCCGACCGCGAACCACGGCACCGCCGAGTAGGTGAACTCCACGACCTCGACGAGCCGGGGGGAGCCGGGGCCCAGCTCCGAGGCCGCGAGGAAGCCGAAGAACCCGCCGACCAGGGCGAGCCCGCCGGCGACGACGTACGTCACGACCGACACCTGGCCGGCGTACAGCGCCTCGCGGACGCGCTCGGGGACGCCGGCCACGAGCCGGTCGATCGCGAGCCCCTTGTACAGCAGCGCGGCCCCGAGGAGGCCGGCGACGCCGGCGACCGCCTCGCCGGCGGAGAACCGGTAGAACAGCACGGGTAAGAGGAGCAGCGCGACGCCGATGGGGACCAGCACCGTCGACCGCAGCTGCTCGTCGGCGAGGAACTGCTTGAGGAGGTAGTATGTGGACTCGATGTCGCGGGCCTGCCGGACGACGACGCGGTCGACGGAGTCGACGGGGATCCGCGACTCGACGACCGGGAGGACGCGCTCGTCCTCGGCGGAGTCGACGACGACGATCGCGGCCCGCGGGTCGTACCGCTCCACGAGGTCGTCGAGTTGGGCCGCGATCGACCGGTCCGCGCCGACGGCGGTGTCGCTCTCGGCGGAGACGACCGCCACCACCGACTCCTCGCGCTCGTCCCTGAGGTCGCGCGCGACGCGCAGCGACTCCAGCAGGCAGTTCACGCTGGCGTCCTCGGGGTCGTCCAGCCCGGCGTCGGTGACCAGCGACCGGACGGCCTCCCAGCCGGCGACCGGCATCGGGACGTTGGTGGCGCGACCGATCGCCCCCGAGCGGTCGACGCAGATGACCAGCGTCGTCACGTGTCGACCCACACCGCCGCCGACCAAAAATCCTCCCCGTCGGCGGTCGGCGATCGGCTCGCCCGGCTCGGCCCTGCGCCGCCCGCTATCGCAGTTCCACGTCGATGTCGCCGCCGTCGTCGGCGAAGACGCCCGCGACGCCGCTCCCCGCGGCGAACGCGACGCGCTCGGCCCCGATGCCGAGCCGCTCCGCCAGCCCGCGCTCGGGGGTGAACTCCCGGACCTCGGGCTCCGCGCCGACGAGCTCCGCGAGCCGGTCCTCGACGTCGGCCTCGGTCCCCAGCTCGTCGACGAGTCCCATCTCGGCGGCGTCGTCGCCGAGGTACACGCGCGCCTCGGTCTCGCGGACCGCGTCGGGGTCCATGTCGCGGCCCTCGCTCACGGTCTCGACGAACTGCTCGTAGTAGCCGTCGATGATCCCCTGGAGGTACTCCCGTTCGTCATCCTCGATCTCCTTCAGCGGGACGCCGGCGTCCTTGTACTCCCCCGCGGTGAACTGCTCGTAGGAGATCCCCAGCTTGTCGGCGAGCCCCTTCGCGTTCGGGCGGGACCCGACCACGCCGATGGAGCCGACGAGGCTCGCCTCGCGGGCCCACAGCTCGTCGCAGCCGCTCGCGATCCAGTAGCCGCCGGAGGCGCAGGTGTCGGTCGCGTACGCCACCGTCGGGCCGTCGAAGTCGGCGGCGGCCCGCCGGATGTCGTCGCTCGGGACGACCTCGCCGCCCGGCGTGTTGAGTTCGACGAGCAGCGCCTCGACGTCCTCGTCCTCGTCGGCCGCCTCGATCTGCTCGACCACGTCGTCGGCGGTCGCCCCGCCCGGGCCCGACAGCGGCGAGGGTCTCCCCTGGCTCCGTCGGATCGGCCCCGACACGGTCACCTTCCCGACGTTGTACTCGTCGGCGTCACCGAACCGGCCGCCGGTGAGCCGCGAGAGCACCGCGCGGCCCGCGATCGTCGTCGCCGCGCCCACCGCGGCCGCCGCGAGCAGTCCCTTCCGTCCGTTCGCCGGCGCGTCGTCCATACCGTCGGTTGGGCGCGGGTCCGTTTATATATACTGTCGCGGGGCGACGCGCGTCCCGGGGCGACCGGGCCACGGCGCCGGTCGTCCGCACGGTTCGACTCGCGACCGTCCCGTCGCTCGGTCGCCAAGGGTCGAATTTTTGTCCCCCTGCGTCGATGAACGCCACAGGAATGGGCGGAAACGAGGGCGAAGACGGGTTCGTTCAGTACGGTATCGACGACAGACCGCCGCTCGGGAGGTCGCTCCTGCTCGGCGCGCAACACTACCTCACGATGGTCGGGGCGAACATCGCCGTCCCCCTCATCCTCGCCGGCGCGATGGGCATGCCGGAGTCGGTCATCCCGCGCTTCGTCGGCACGTTCTTCGTCGTGTCGGGGATCGCGACGCTCGCCCAGACGACGTTCGGCAACCGCTACCCGATCGTCCAGGGCGCGCCGTTCTCGATGCTCGCGCCGGCGCTCGCGGTCGTCGGCGTCGTGACGGCGAACCCGCCGGCCGGCATCGAGGCGTGGCGGGCGGCGCTGCTCCAGCTCCAGGGCGCGATCATCGTCGCCGCGCTCGCCGAGGTCGCGATCGGCTACCTCGGCCTCGTCGGCCGGCTGCGGAAGGCGCTCTCGCCGGTCGTCATCGTCCCGGTCATCGTCCTCATCGGCCTCTCGCTGTTCAACGCCCCCGAGATCACCGCGACCAGTCAGAACTGGTGGCTGGTGGGGCTGACGCTGGCCGCCATCGTCCTGTTCTCGCAGTACCTCGGGACGCGGTCCAAGCTGTTCCAGCTGTTCCCGGTCCTCCTCGGTATCGTCGTCGCGTGGGTGCTCGCCGCGTCCCTCTCGGTTTTCGGAGTCTTCGAAGCGGGCACGCCGGGGTACGTCGACCTGGCGAGCGTCGCCGCGGCCGACCCCGTCCACCTCATCTACCCGCTCCAGTGGGGCGTGCCGAGCGTCACGCCCGCGTTCGTCATCGGCATGCTCGCCGGCGTCGCGGCCTCGATCGTCGAGTCCATCGGCGACTACCACGCCGTCGCCCGGCTCTCCGGCATGGGCGCCCCCGGCAGCGAGCGGACGACGCACGGGATCGGGATGGAGGGACTCATGAACGTCTTCTCGGGCGTGATGGGGACCGGCGGGTCGACCTCGTACTCCGAGAACGTCGGCGCCATCGGCCTCACCGGCGTGGCCTCGCGGTACGTCGTCCAGATCGGCGCCGCGCTCATGATCCTCGTCGGGTTCGTCGGCTACTTCGGCCAGCTCGTCGCCACCATCCCGAGCCCGATCATCGGCGGGCTCTACATCGCCATGTTCGCCCAGATCGTCGGCGTCGGGCTCTCGAACCTCAAGTACGTCGACCTCGACTCCTCGCGCAACATCTTCGTCGTCGGCATCGCGCTGTTCACCGGCCTGGCCGTCCCGGAGTACATGCGGAGCGTCGGGGGCGCGGACGCCCTCCAGCAGGGGCTTTCCGAGGCGTTCCTGCTCGGCCCGTTCCTCGGGGCCGACGTCGTCGCGAACACCGTCTTCGTCATCGGCTCGACGGGGATGGCGGTCGGCGGGCTCGTGGCGTTCCTCCTCGACAACTCGATCCCGGGCACGGCCGCGGAGCGCGGCCTCACCGCGTGGGAGGACGCGACCGAGGCGGAATCGGAGTTCACCTCCGCGTACGACCGCTTCGTCGCCGAGGACGAGCCGACCAGCACCGACTGACCGGCCGCGAACCTGGGCGGTCGGCAGCGGTCCTCCGCTCGCGGCCGAACCCCGGGCATCAGTGCGCGACGGGCGACGGAGCCGCCGCTCGGCGCGTCGAAAAAGAACCGCAGAAACGTCGCTTCGACCGGCTTACAGGAGGCCGGTCTTCTGGAGCTTCATCAGGTCCTCGGTGTCGAGCGTCTCGCCCTCCTTGAACTTCTGATAGATCTCCTCGGCCTCTTCCTTCTCCTCCTCGCGCTTCTCGGCGCGCTCGTCCTTGCGCTCTTCCTCCTCCTTCTTGTCGAGCTCGCGCAGGCGCTTCTGGACGCGGACGAAGTCCTCGTGGTGGCGGTCGGCCGCCTCCTGGGCCTCGACGAACAGCTCGTGCATCTCGTCGGCCTCGTCGCGGATGTCGTCGGCCTCGCGGTAGGCCTCGATCATCTGGTTGTGGTGTTCCTGGGCCTTGTCCGCGAGCTCCGTCACCTTCTGGTGGTGCTGGGACGCCTCGGACCGGACCTCCTCGGCCTCCTCGACGAGGTCGTCGAGCTCGCTCGTGTCGTCGACCTTCTCCTTCTTCTCGGCGAGCTTCTCGCGCTTGTCGTCGATCTTCTCGATGAGTTCGCGCTCGTCCTCCGCGTCGAGCACCTCGGTCTGCTGGCGGAACTCGAGGTCCTCGATCTCCTCTTCGAGCTCCTCGATGGACTTCCCGGAGCCGAGCTCCATGTCCTGTTTGAGCTCCTCGACCTCGTCGAACAGCTCGTTGGCCTCGGCGTTGAGCTCGTTGCGCTTGTCCTTGTGTTCCTGGACCTGCTCGTTGAGCTCGTCGCGCTGCTCGCGGTGTTCCTGGGCCTCGTCGACCTTCTCGCGCGTCTTCGCGTTGAGGTCGTCGCGCTTGGAGGCGCGCTCGGACGCCATCTGGTTCAGCTCGTTGCGTCGGTCTCGCAGCTGCCCGGCGCGTTTGATGAGCTGGCCCTTGGAGCCGTTGTCCAAGTCGTCCTCAGAAAGGTCCACGTTGTCCGCCTCGTCCATCGGTTCCACGTCGTACTGCTCGATGACTTCTTCTTTCGTTACCATTTGTTATCTCTCCATCACCGCTCCGGCGATAGCGGACGCTCGCTGTGGTGCGTCGGGCCGTCGGCAAGAACTCCCGTTCATTTCAGCGTGCGATTCCACCAGCGCCAGAGGCGTTCTGGTACCCGCAACTACCTGCGGACGGCATATAAATACTTCGGTGATTCTCGTGCGTACCGGTCTCACGGCGCGTGTACCGCGGGATTTCGTGGTTACCGTTCACACGGGGTGGCGACATGCGTCGGACCCGACGGCCGCGGTTCGCCGTCGACCTCGGTCACGCCCCGTCGCCGCCGACCTCGTACGAGAGGACGATCCCGTCGTCGAACCGCTCCGTCTCGACGAGCGTGAGCTCGGGGAACTCCTCGGTGAAGCCCGCCCCGTCCGCCAGCGTGGGCGCGTCGCGGCCGCCGATCACGAACGAGCCGACGTAGACGTGGAGCTCGTCGACGATCCCGGCCTCGAAACACGAGAAGATCACCTCGCCGCCCCCCTCGACCATCAGGCGCTCGACGCCGCGGTCCGCGAGCTTCTCGACCCCCTCGGCGACGTCGACGCGCTCCTCGCCGGCGACGATCACCTCCGCGCCGGCGTCGGCGAGCTCGCTCCGCCGGTCGCGGTCGGTCGCGGCCGAGACGAGGAGGTACGTCGTCGCCGCGTCGTCTAAGATTCGGGCGTCGGTCGGCGTCCGCCCGGTCGAGTCGACCACGACGCGCGCGGGGTCGCCCGACCGCCCGCTCTGGAGCCGCCCGACGCGGCGGTCCTCCTCGTCGAGCGTGAGGTGCGGGTCGTCCGCGAGGACGGTGCCGACGCCCACGAGCACCGCGTCCGCGGCCGCCCTGACCCGGTCGACCCGGTCGAAGTCCTCCGGGCCGGAGATCCGGAGCTGTTCCCGGCGGCGGGTGGCGAGCTTCCCGTCGACGCTCTGGGCCGCGTTGACGACCACGTGCATACCGGAGGGTCGGCCGGACGGGGAATGATCGTTTCGGTCCCGGAGAGGCGGTTCGTCCGAAGATATACGGGCCGCGACGCCGAAATGGGGCCGATGCGGACCTCGACGCTCCTGATACTGGTCGGCGCGCTCCTGTTCGTGCTCCCGCTCCCGGGGACGTTCGTCCTCGGCGCGCTGGTCGTCCTCGCCGGGCTCGTCGCTCGCCTGTTCGGCCTCTGAGGCGACACGGTTTCCCCCGCGCCGGCCGAGCGCCTACGCGTGTCCGACCCAACCGCCCACCACGTCGGGATCACCGTCGCCGACCTGGACCGCGCCGTCGACTTCTACGCCGAGACGTTCGACCTCGACGTCGTCGCCGAGTTCGCCGTCGGCGGCGACGCCTTCGCCGAGGCGGTGGCCGTCGAGGGCGCGTCGGCCGCGTTCGCCCACCTCGACGCCGGCGGCTCGATAGTCGAGCTCGTCGAATACGAGCCGGCGGGCGAGGAGAGCGCCGACCCGCCGGAACTCAACCGCCCCGGGGCGACGCACCTCGGGCTCACGGTCGACGACGTGGAGGCGTTCTACGACGGCCTCGCGGACGACGTGGAGACGCTGAGCCCGCCGCGGACCACCGAGAGCGGGACCACCGTCCTCTTCGTCAGGGACCCCGAGGGGAACCTGATCGAAGTGCTCGACGCCTGAGCGGCGCGGCATCGGTCGGTCCGTCGCCTCACTTCACCTTCGTGCCCGGCTCGGCGTCCTCGTAGGTGGTGAGGAGGTCGGCGTCCTCCCCGGCCGCGAGGACCATCCCGTTCGACTCGACGCCGAACAGCTCCGCCTTCTCCATGTTCGCGAGCACGACCACCTTCGTGTCGGGCAGGGCGTCGACGTCGTGGAGCTGCTTGAGCCCCGCGACGATCGTCCGGGTCTCGGCGCCGAGGTCGACGGTGAGCTTCAGCAGGTCGTCGGCGCCGTCGATCCCGACCGCGTCCTCGATCCGCCCGACGCGGATGTCCAGTTCCTGGAAGTCGTCGAAGCTGATGCGGTCGTCGCTGAGGGGTTCGATGTCGGTCATGTCGGTGTCGGCTTCGTCCGCGTCCGTCTCGTCGTCGGTTCCGTCGTCGGCGTCGTCCGCCTCCGACTCGGCGACGCGCGCGTCGAGCTTCTCGTTGAGCGCCTCGACGCGCTCGTCTTCTATCTGTTCGAACAGCTCGGTCGGCTCGCTCAGCTCGCCCGCCGGGCCCTCGCGGGCCGCCTCGACGGTGACCTCGTGGACGGAGCCGGGCTCGCCGAGCTGCTCCCAGAGGCGTTCGCTCTTCTCGGGGCCCAGCGGCTCGAAGAGGACCGCGATCGCCTTCGCGAGCGCGACGCAGTCGTAGATGACCTGCTCCGCCTCCGCGGGGGCCTCGTCGACGAGCTTCCACGGCTCGTTGCGCTGGATGTACTCGTTGCCGTACCGCGCGAGGTCGGTGACCGCGTCGCCCAGCGCCCGCACGGAGTAGTCGTTGACCGCGGCGGCCACGTCGTCGACCGCCTCGTCGATCCGCGCCGCCACGTCGTCGCTCGGGGCGTCGGCGTCGGGGCCGCCCTCGAAGTTGCGGTGCGCGAAGAGCAGCGAGCGGTAGAGGAAGTTGCCGACGGTCCCCACCAGCTCGGTGTTGACGCGCTCGGCGAACTTCTCCCACGAGAAGTCCACGTCCTGCTGGAACCCGCCGTTGGTGGCGAGGTAGTAGCGAAGCGGGTCCGGGTGGAACCCCTCGTCGAGGTACTCGTCGGCCCAGACCGCGCGGTCGCGGCTGGTCGAGAACCCCTTGCCGTCGAGGGTGACGAACCCGCTCGCCATCACCGCGCGCGGCTCCGCGTGGTCGGTCGCCTCCAGCATCGCGGGCCAGAAGATCGTGTGGTGCTGGATGATGTCGCGGCCGATCACGTGGACGATCTCGCCGCCCTCGGGGTGGTCGTCGCTCGCGCCCTCCTTCCAGGCCGCCTCCCAGTCGAACGCGTCAGCGCCGACGCGCTCGGAGTACTGCTTCGTCGAGGAGATGTACTCTATCGGGGCGTCGACCCAGACGTATAAGACGAGGTCCTGCGGGTTCTCGCCGGGGAGGTCGATCCCCCAGTCCATGTCGCGCGTGATACACCAGTCCTGGAGCCCCTGTTCGATCCACTCGCGGGGCTGGTTCCGGGCGTTCGCGGTGCCCTCGAGGCGGTCGAGGAACTCGGAGAGGTAGTCGGCGAACTCGGAGACCGCGAAGAACTGGTGGGTGCGCTCGCGGTACTCCGCGGGGTTGCCGGTGATCGTCGACTCGGGGTCCTCGACCTCGCCGGGTTCGAGGTGGCGCTGACACCCCTCGTCGCACTCGTCGCCGCGGGCGTGCGCCCCGCAGTACGGGCAGGTGCCCTCGACGTAGCGGTCGGGGAGATACTGGTCGTCGACGGGGTCGTACGCGACCATGATCTCCTTCTCGTAGAGGTGACCCGCCTCGTCGAGGTCGCGAACGAGCTCCTGGGTCACCGCCGTGTTCGTCTCGTCGTGGGTGTGGCCGTAGTTGTCGAACTCGACGTTGAACTTCGGGAACGTCTCCGCGTAGCGCTCGTGCCAGTCGAGCGCGAACGCCTCGGGGGAGACGCCCTCCTGCTCGGCGTTGACCGCGACCGGCGTGCCGTGCATGTCGGAGCCGGAGACGAACGCGGTCTCCTGGCCGAGTCGTTCGAGCGCGCGGCTGTACACGTCGCCGCCGACGTAGGTGCGGAGGTGACCGATGTGGAGGTCGCCGTTCGCGTACGGCAGTCCACAGGTCACCACCGCCGGGTCGGCCGTGGGGAAGTCGTCGTGGCTCATGTGGTGTGCGTATGTCGTGTGTCGGTCGATCGGGTCTAAAGCCCGCTGGTTCGGGGCCGCCGCGGGCGGCGCGGGGTCGGGCGCGTCGCCGCCGCGTCGGCGGTCCGGGCGCTGCGGAAGGCGGTGGGATTCGCCGCCGCGCCGCCGGCGACCGCGTTACCGGTCGGCGACGGCGCGACGGGTCCGCCCGCCGCTAGAAGGAGCGCGTCCGCATTCCGAGCCGCCCAGTCCGTGTCACGCTCGCGAGTTCGGGCGGTTCGGTCTAAAAGGCGTCGCCCGGCGCGGGCTCACGGCAGGCGCGGACGACCCGCACCGCGTCACAGCAGCTCGCGGACGATCCGCGCCGCCTCGGCCGCGGTCGGCGCGAGGACGTACACGATCGGCTCGACGCCGACCGCGCCGGTCTGGTACGCCACGAGCGTCTCCGCCTCGTCGCCCGCCGGACGGTCGGCCCCTCGGACCGCGTCGGCGACCGCCTCGCGGGTCTCGCGCTCGGCGTCGAACTCGACGGTCGGGTGCGACTCGCCGAGCGCCGCGACCGTCTCCGGGTCGTACCGGAGGTTCACCGCGCCCCGGACGCCGGACCCGGCCTCGCGCGCCGCGAGCAGCACCGTCGCGACGTGTTCGCTCACGCCGAACTCGGGCTCGCCGGGGACCATCGCGCGGCCCTTCACGTCGACGAGGCGGCCGGGGACCGCGGCGACGTCGTCGACCGTGACGGCGTCGGCGGTACACTCGGCGACGTTCGCGCCGACGTTCGGGATGAGCCCCGCGAAGCCGGAGGCGTTCGTCAGGGTGCGGAGCCCGCGCCGGACCGAGGTGAGGACGCGCTCGCGCTCGCGGAACCCGCTGTCCGGGTCGTGGACCGAGAACTCCACGTCGGCGTCCGCGAGCCCCGGCATGGCGTCCTCGTGGAGGTCCGCGAGCAGGTCCCCCTCCTCCAGCTGGCGGATCAGCACCTCGATCTCGACGAGCGCGGCCACGGGGGTGAGGTCGCCGCTCGCGAGCCCCTCGCCGACGCGCTCGACGAGGTCGCGCACGCGCTCGTCCGCGACGATGTCCTCGTGTCTGGCGACGTCGCCGGCGGCGTACTTCGAGACGGCAGACTGGGAGATGCCGAGCGCGTCGGCGACCTCGCTCTGGGTGAACCCGCGGTCGCGGAGGTCCTCCGCGAGCATCGAGCGGACGGTCGGCAGGAACTCGTCGACGACGACCTCCTCGACGAACCTCATTCGCCCTCACCCTCCGACCGCCCCGTCTCCCCGTCGTCGCCCTCCCCGGCGAACTCCGGGTCGTCGCCGATCCGCGACGCCTGCGGGCCGTCCTGTCCCTGGTACTTCGAGCCCCGCTCGGCCCCGTACGGCCGCTCGGCGGGCCGCTTCAGCTCCGTGAAGGTGAGCTGCGAGACGCGCATCCCCGGCGAGAGCGCGACCGGGGCCGTCCCCAGGTTCGAGAGTTCGAGGGTGATCTGCCCCTCGTAGCCGGGGTCGCACAGCCCCGCGGTCGCGTGAACGACGATGGCGAGCCGCCCGAGCGATGACCGCCCCTCGACGTGGGCGACGAGGTCGTCCGGGATCGCGACGCGCTCGGCGGTCGTCCCGAGGACGAAGTCGCCGGGGTGGAGGATGAACTCGTCGCCCTCGGCGACGGTCGTCTCCGTGACGTACTCGCTCACCTCGCCCGCGTCGGTCGGGTGGATACAGGGGATGTTGGTGCGCTGGAACTCCAGGAAGCGCTCGCCGAGCCGCAGGTCCACGCTGGCGGGCTGGACCTGCTGGTCGACGTCGTCGAGCGGCTCGATCGCGAGGTCGCCCTCGGCGAGCCGGTCGAGGATGTCGGCGTCGGACAGGATCATACCGAGAGGGGGAGCGCCGGTGGCATAAAAACTCCCGAATCCGCGGTCGCCGGCGTCCCCGCGGCTGGCGCGGCCGATCGGTCCGGTGGGACTCAAACCGCCGCGATCACGAGCGCGATCGCGGCGAAGAACGTCGCCACGCCCGCCGCCGCCCCGCGACCGAGGTCGTGTTCGGCCTCCAGCCCGCCGACGACCACGACCCACTGGACCGCGATCGCTACCGCGGACGCGACCAGCAGCGGGCCCGCCGCGCTCGTGATCGCGGCGACGAGGTCCGTCGTGAGCGCCTCGAACGACGACCCCACGGGCGTCGCGTTCGAGAGCGTGTACCAGATCGCGACGATCCCGGCGCCGAGCCGGAGCAGCTCCGCGCCGAGGGCCCACCCGGCGATCACGAAGGAGTCGGCGACGGAGCCGGAGCCGCCGGCGACGAGCGCCCCGACGTGGAGCGCGAGCGCGAACACCACCCACCAGAGCGGCACGCCCAGCAGGCCGTAGTGGATGTACCCGCCCGCGGCGTCCCGTAGTTCCTCGCCCGCGTCGACCTCGATCCGCTTCGGCTCGTCGCACTGCTCGCCGATCACAGAGTCGGGGTCGTCGCCGAACGTCTCGCAGGTCGACTCCGAGGGGCGATCCGGGTTGTCGACCGTGATCTGCTGGTCGACCGTCGCGTCGAAGACGGCCCCGAGCGCGATGATTCCGACACTGGTGCCGATCGTGACGACGACCAGCATCGCGACCGCGACGGTCCCGGCTCGGGGGGAGCCGAAGGCGTCGCGGACGCGGTCGATGAGGCTGCCGGGCAGACTCGCGAGGGCGGCGAACGGGGAGGGCATCGGCGGGTCATCGCCGCCGACGGACAAGTGCTTTTCCGCTCGGTGGCGGCGACCGCGGTCCGGGACCGATCCGACGCCTCACGCGGGCCGCGTCACTCCCGGTCGAGTTCGGTCTCCGCGTCGGCGTCGGTCTCCTCGGCCTCGCTCGCGGCGGCCTTCCGCGCGCGGTCGGCCGCCAGTTCGCGGTCGATGTCGTCTTCGACGTACCCCATCGACTCCACGGTGACGACGTTCCCCCCGCCGGGGTCGACCACCATCACCTCCTCGCCCTCGTCTATCGTCCCCTCCATCGACCGGGCGGAGTAATGGGGGCTGAACCCGCCGCCGGCGAGCTTCACCTCGCCGCCCGTGGGCGTCACGCGCTCCGTGACGGTCCCGGTCTTCCCCTTCAGCGAGTCGCTGTCGCTGGTCTGCTGTTGGCCCTTCCCGCCGTAGAGGTCGAACTCGTGGTAGCCGTAGAAGGCGGCGGCGCCGAACGCGAGCGTCAGAAGCGCCATGAACAGGGTGAGGAGGGCGCCGGCGACGCCGAGCGAGGTCAACACCAGCCCGCCGAGCCCCGCGCCGATGAGCGCGATGCCGACGACGATGAAGTTCGCCCCCGGCGCGAGCGCCTCCGCCATCGAGAGCAGCAGCCCCGCGGTCAAAAGCAGGAGCGGGAGGGTGTCCGGCGAGAGGAGCCCGGCCTGTGCCAGCGCGTTCATGTTCGGTCCTACGGCCGCGTACTGATAAGTGATGGTACGGGGCGGCCGCGGCGTCCGGCGAGTCGCCGGTCGCCCCCGGCCCGCGCCGTCCGGCTCAGAACCCGACCAGCAGCGAGCCGACGGTGAGGGCGACGCCGAGGACGACGAACGCCGCGTGTTCGAGCGTGACGTCGCCCGGTTCGATCGGCCGGTCCTCCGGGGTCGCGGTGTCCTCGGTGATCCCGTCCGGCCCGACGTCGTCGACCGAGAAGCGCCACTCGGTCCCGCCGTCCGGCTGCTCGTCGCCCGCGTCGTTGGCCCGGCTCCGGTCGCCGGTGACCGGGGCGTCCCCGGCGTCGGGAGGCGAGGCGTCGTCGCGGGGACCGTCGCCGGATTCGTCGCTCATGGGCGCACGTACGCGACTCCGTAATAAATGGCTGGCGGGCGCTCCGCCTCGGAGGGACGCACTGCGGGTCGCGCCCCGGGCCGCGGCGCGACGGACGTCGAGGACCTATCGCTCGCGGGCCGCGCGGAGCACGTCGCCGTCGTAGACGACGCCGCGCTCGCCGTCGACGGTCACCGTGGTTCCCTCGGCGACCGACTCGGGCAGATGGGCGCCGGAGACCATGGGGACGCCCAGCTCGCGGGCGACGACGGCGGGGTAGCCGGTCATCCCCTCGCGGGCGTCGACGATGCCGGCGATCCGGCCGAGGTCGCCGTCGAACTCCCCGTCGAAGTCGGGGCCCAGCGCGACGACCGAGTCCTCGGGGAGCGCGTCGAGGTCGCCGTCCTCGGTCCGGTGGACCGGGGCGGCCACGCGGCCGGCCACGGCCCCCTTCCCGGTCACGAGGGTCTCGGCGGCGACGTGGACCTTCAGGGTGTTCGTCGTGTTCGTCCCCTCCAGCTCGGTGAGCATCCCGGAGAGGACCACGAGGGTATCGCCGGACGCAGCACCGCCGCGGTCGAGCGCGGCGTCGACGGCGTTGTCGAGGATCGCCTCCATGTCGTTCGCGTACTCGGTCAGGACGGGGCGGACTCCCCACGAGAGCGCGAGCTGTCGGCGGACGCGGTCGTCCGGCGTCGTCGCGACGACGGGCACGCCCGGGCGGAACATCGCGGTCTTGCGCGCCGTGAAGCCCGACTCGGAGACGGCGACCACCGTCGAGGCGCCGATGTCGCGCGCGAGGTAGCGCGCCGAGCGCGCCAGCGCCTCGGTGCGGGACCCCTCCTCGGCGGTCGGGACGCGCTGCTCGCGCGTCTCCGCGTACTCGCCGCTGGCCTCGACCTGTCGGACGATCCGGTCCATCGTCTCGACGACGTTGACCGGGTCCTCGCCGACCGCGGTCTCGCCGGAGAGCATCACGGCGTCGGTGCCGTCGAGGACGGCGTTCGCCACGTCGGAGGCCTCCGCGCGGGTCGGCCGCCGCGAGGAGACCATCGAGTCGAGCATCTCCGTCGCCGTGATGACGGGGACGCCCTCGTTGACGCAGGTCCGGATGATCCGCTTTTGGATCACCGGGACGTCCTCTAGCGGGCACTCGACGCCGAGGTCACCGCGGGCGACCATCACGCCGTCGGCCGCCTCGACGATCCCCTCCAGGTTCTCGACCGCGCCGGCGCGCTCGATCTTCGCGACGATCGGGATGTCGTCCCCGCCGTGGGCGTCCAGCTCGTCGGCGATCCGGTAGACGTCGTCCGCGTCGCGGACGAACGAGGCCGCGACGAAGTCGGCGTCCGTCCGGGCCGCGAGGTCGAGTTCGGCCTCGTCCTCCGGGGTGATGAGGTCGACGTCGATGGCGACGCCCGGCAGGTTCACGCCCTTCCGGGAGCCGAGCTTCCCGCCGGAGAGGACCGACGCGACCACGGACTCGCCGTCGACGCGCTCGACCCGACACTCGATGCGGCCGTCGTCGAGCAGGATCGTGTCGCCCGGGTCGGCGGCCCCGATCGAGTGGGTGAGGCCGACGCGCTCGGGCGTCGCGTCGTCGCCCTCGGAGAAGGTCACCTCGGAGCCCTCGGCGAGCGCGATCGGCTCGTCGATCTCGGCCGTCCGGACCTCCGGACCCTTCAGGTCGACCATCACCGCGAGCGGGTCGTCGATCTCCTCGTCGACGGCGCGGGCGCGCTCGATGACGGTCTCCCGGTGGTCGGTCGTCCCGTGGCTGGCGTTGAGGCGGACGACGGACATCCCCGCGTCGGCGAGGCCGCGGATCGTGTCCCGGTCGTCCGAGGCGGGACCGATCGTACAGACGATCTTGGCGTTTCGCATACCGCCGGCTTCGACGTACCGCCGGAAAAAGCCATCCGGTTGAGTCGCTCCCGAGTGAACGTTCGTGAGGAACGGTCTCGTCGGGGATTCAGGGCTTGGGGTGCAGCGACAGTCCATATACCAGCCCGCGGTCGGCGCGTGCCTCCGAGTGGCCGCCAGAGGCGGCCACGAGGAGCACGCGCGAGGGACGCGGTGAGCGCTCG
>ERZ1034543.35-NODE-35-length-37334-cov-6.452426_pt1 | contig 37334 bp, 32 predicted proteins | sample MGYA00520654_ERZ1034543 | MGnify/ENA primary metagenome ERZ1034543 (study PRJEB33760, sample SAMEA4777712) | hypersaline lake metagenome | biome: hypersaline environment; feature: brines | place: Spain | collected 2012-08 | depth 0 m ... | reverse complement strand
TCGATCCCACGTTGTGGATCGACCGCACGTTGTGCACCACGAGGCGGACGGGATGCTTCGAGAGCTCCGCAATTTCTTCAGGGTCGGGCCGTTCAATTTCATCCCAACTAAGCTTGCGCATCTGACGGCTGATCGAGAAGTTTATCCAACACGAGCAAAAGGCAGAGACGACTTCTCCGGTGTGGGCCTGCCGGTATCCGTGCAATTCGTCGCCCGCTGCCCTGTTTCCCTCGCTTCGCCCCGCACCAACCCCCACGCTCTCGTGCCGATCCGGTCGTATTGGGCACTGCTCCTCGGGCTGGGGGCGCTGTTCCTGGCCAGCGCCAGTTGCACGACTCTCCGGGAGGTCTCCAACCTCCGGAAGGTACAATTTTCCATCGACCGGGTGTCGTCCTCGCGCTTGGCGGGTGTAGACCTCGCCCGGGTACAGTCCTACGAGGACCTCCGCACGGCGGATGTGCTGCGGCTCGGGGCGGCGCTGTCTGAGGGTGAGCTTCCGTTCTCGTTCGACCTGCACCTACGGGCCACCAATCCGGAGTCGAACAGCCTGAATGCCCGCCTCACAGAGATGGACTGGACGCTTCTGCTGGAGGAGACGGAAACCATCTCGGGACGGTTTGCGCAGGAGGTGGTGCTGCCGCCGGGTGACCCGACGGAGGTGACCATTCCCATGGAGCTTGACCTCGTTCGCTTCTTCGACGACAACCTCCAGGGCCTTGTCGATCTTGCTGCGGCCCTTGGGGGCGACAAGCCGCCCCAGACCATTCAGCTTCGGGTGCAGCCCACCGTGAATACCCGGCTGGGGCGCTTCCGGTACCCGTCTCCCATTACGGTGGTACGCAAAGAGGTCGGCCGTGCCGACTCGCAGCCCTAGCGCCGCTTCCCGCGTCTCTTTACTCATTCTCCATTCCTTGCCTGAACGTGATCGTCACCATCGACGGCCCGGCCGGCTCCGGAAAAAGCACCACTGCCCGGCGCGTCGCCGAGCAGCTCGACTATGTGTACCTGGACACCGGCGCGATGTACCGTGCCGTCGCCCTCGGCTTTCTACGGGCCGACGCTCCCGCCACGGCCCAGGGGGCCGAACAAGTGCTTCCGGATCTTGACGTGGACGTGACGTATCAAGGCGACGCCATGCACGTCTTTCTAGGGGGGAAGGACGTAACGGAGCGGCTCCGGACGGCGGCCGTCGACGGGGCTGTGAGCGACGTTTCTACGCTGAAACCGGTGCGGACGCACATGGTGGAAGAGCAGCGACGCATTGGGCGGGAGCAGGCCGCCGTGCACGGGGGCGTGGTGCTGGACGGACGCGACACTGGCACCGTCGTGTTTCCTGGGGCGGACGTAAAGATTTTCATGGTGGCAGATGTGGAGGAACGAGCGCGTCGACGGCTTCAGGAATACGAGGCCGCCGGGGAAGACCTCTCCCTGGAAGAAGTTCAGGCCGAAATCGAACGCCGCGATCTTCAGGATCGGAACCGTGACATTGCGCCCCTGCGCCGGGCGGCCGACGCCATTGAGCTTGACACCACCGACTGTACCATCGCGGAGCAGGTCGCGTTTGTGGTAGATCACGTTAAAGCACATTCTGCCCAGGGAACGTAGGGGCCCGCCCTCCAATACAACGTCTGCCTATTTAGGACACATTGATAGAGCCTCGGAGGCCTTCCCTGATGGCCCGTGCTGTGTCCGAGCGCGCGATACAGCCACGCGGCACAACGAAGAGGCCGCCGATCTCGTACTCTTCACATTCGCTTTCTTCATCCCCTGTCGGGTAGTCAGGGCCAGACAGGTACAAATTGCACGCGCCGCCGGACTTTCCGTCCTACCCAGCGCACCGCAAACCCAATCAACCGTATATGGCAGAACAAGAGCAAGTAGCACCGAAAGACGAGTCGCAGAACGCTTCAGACGCCCCGCAAGGGTCCGCCGAAGAGGGGTCTTCGGAAGCGGGCACCACGGAGGAAACGGCCGACGCTGCTCCCGCCGACGCTGCCTCGGAAGAGGCCCCGACTGCGGACGCCTCCGCCCCGGAGAAGGCCGCCGCGGAAGAAGACGACGGCACGAGCGCCGTACCGTCCGAGGAGCCCACGAGTGAAGGCGACGGAGAGGCAACGCCGGAGCCGCCGGAAGAGCCGGGCTTCGTAAACCGGATCCTTGAGGAGGCCGTCGAAGAAGCCTCGGAAGACCTCGACATCCCAACGGGCGAGGAGGCCGCCGTCGACGTGTCCGAGTTCGACGAGCCCGCCCAGGGCGTTTCCGCCGAAGAGCTGGAGCGCACCGAAGAAGCGCAAGGCTTCACGGGCGAGACGTACGGCCAGACCGTATCGCTCGACGAGCTCGAAACCGAGGGCCAGGCCCACGCCGAGGACCCCGTCTACGATCAGTTTCGCCAGGTCGTCGACCAGACTTCCATCGACGTCCGCGAGCAGGACATCGTCGAGGGCCGCGTCCTCCAGGTCAACGAAGACTACGTGGTCATCGACATTGGCTACAAGAGCGACGGGATTGTTTCCCGCGACGAGTTCGGGGAGGACGAGATTCGCCCCGGGGACACCGTGGAGGTATACCTGGAGCGAAAAGAGGACCGCGATGGGCAGCTTGTGCTCTCGAAGGAGCAGGCCGACAAGGTGCGCCGCTGGCAGCGGGTCGAAGAAATCTACGAGAACGAAGAGGTGATCGAGGGCACGATCATCCGCCGCATCAAGGGGGGCATGATCGTAGAGCTCTTCGACGGGATGGAGGCGTTCCTCCCCGGTTCGCAGATCGATGTCCGCCCGGTGCGCGACTTTGAGGCGTACCTGGAGACGCGGATGGAGTTCAAGATCGTCAAGCTGAACCCGGAGAACGAAAACATCGTCGTCTCCCACCGCGAGCTCATCGAGCATGAGCTCGAGGAGCAGCGCCAAGAGATTCTGGAGCAGCTTGAGGTGGGGCAGGTGCTGCAAGGGACGGTCAAGAACATCGTCGACTTTGGGGTCTTCATCGACCTCGGCGGTGTGGACGGCCTTCTCCACATCACCGATCTCTCTTGGGGCCGCGTCTCGCACCCGAGCGAGGTTGTGGAGCTCGACCAGGAGCTCGAGGTGGTGGTGCTCGACTACGAGGAGGAGCGACAGCGCATCTCACTGGGCCTGAAGCAGCTCAAGGACCACCCCTGGGAAAAGATTGGCGACAAGTACAGCGAGGGCGATACGGTCGAAGGAAAGGTGGTCTCGATCACCAACTACGGCGCCTTCGTCGAGATCGAGAAAGGCATCGAGGGGCTCGTCCACATCAGTGAGATGTCATGGACGCGCCACATTGAGCATCCCAGTCAGATGGTCTCGCTGGGACAAATCGTCGATGTCAAGATCCTGAACATCGACCAGGAGGAGCGAAAGATCTCGCTTGGCATGAAGCAGCTGGAGCCCGACCCGTGGGAGGGCATCAGCGACCGCTACCCGGCGGGCACGGTGCTGACCGGCACGGTGCGCAACATCACCAACTTCGGTGTTTTTGTCGAGATTGAGCCGGGCATCGACGGGCTCGTGCACGTCTCGGACCTGTCCTGGACCAAGAAAATTCGCCACCCGGGCGACATGGTCGACGAGGGGCAAGAGCTCGACGTCGTGATCCTCAACATTGACGAGGACCGGCGCCGCATTTCGCTGGGCCACAAGCAGGTGAAGACCAACCCGTGGGATCAGTTTGCGGATGCCTACCAAGAGGGCAACGACACGAAGGGCGAGGTTGTGCGCGTGGAAGACAAGGGCCTCGTGGTGCAGCTTCCGCTCGACGTGGAGGCCTTTGTGCCAGGCAGCGAATTGAAGCACGGCCCGCAGGAATTCCGCAACTACTACCACGAGGGCGATGAGCTGGAGCTCCGCGTGATTCGCTTCGACAAGGACCAGAAGGACATCGTCCTCAGTGAGACGGCCAAGGAAGAGGCCGAGCGCAAGGAAGAGCGCAAGGAAGAGAAGCAAGAGCAGCGCAAGAAGGAGCGCGAGCGCGAAGAGGCCGTACGCGACTTCCAGGAGGAGCAGCAGCCGGAAGAGGAGCCGACGACCGGGCCCACCACCCTCGGCGAGCTCTCCGGCCTGGCAGACCTCCGGCGCGAGATGGAGGAGGAAGAGCGTCGCGAGGCCGCCCAGGAGGCCGAGCAAGAAGGCCAGGCGGACGCCGACGAAGAAACGTCCGCCGAGGAGACTGCCGACGAGGACGCATCCGAGGATGCAGCCTTCGACGAGGCTTCGGGTTTTCCGGAGAATTTCCCGCGCGCATCCCGCCTCGAAAGCGCCGGTGTTACCACCCTCGCCGAGCTCCGCGACGTCGACGACCTGACGGAGCTGGACGGCATTGGGTCGGCCTACGCCGAGGAGATTTCGGAGGCGATCGATGAGTTCGACGAGACGGGCGCTGTGAGCAGCTAGTCCAACGGCCTCTCCCGAAGAGGTTCATCTATAAGTGCGGAAGGGACGGCTTCCACTCGGAGGTCGTCCCTTTTGCATTGCGCGCCCGGCCGCGTCGTCTCGCGTCGGGGCCATCCCACTCTTCAATTCCCACCTTTATTCGTATGGACGACCGCATGGACGACACCCAAGAGTTTTTGCCCAGCGCAAGCAACTCGATTACGGTTCGGGTCATGATCGAAAACCGGCCCGGCATGCTCGCGAAGGTAACGTCGGTCATTGGCGAGGAGGGGGGCAACATCGGGGCCATTGACATCGTGCGGGCGGAACAAGATAAACTGACCCGCGACATCACCATCAACACCCGCAGCGACGACCACGCCCAGTCGATCGTTGAGCAGCTTCGCGACATCGACGGGGTGGACATCGTGAATACGTCCGACCGCACCTTCCTTCTCCACCTGGGCGGCAAGCTGGACGTGGAAAGCAAGTCGCCCCTCCGCACGCGCGACCAGCTCTCAATGGCGTACACGCCTGGGGTGGCGCGCGTCTCTGAGTCCATCCGCGATACGCCGGCCGATGCTCATCGCCTCACCATCAAAAGCAACACCGTGGCCGTGGTGTCGGACGGCACCGCCGTCCTTGGGCTCGGAGACATCGGCGCGGAGGCCGCCATTCCGGTCATGGAGGGAAAGGCACAGCTCCTGAAGGAGTTTGCCGGGGTGAATGGGTTCCCGGTGTGCCTCAACACGACCAACGTGGACGAGATTGTTGAAACGGTCCGCCGCATCGCGCCGGTTTTTGGCGGAATCAACCTCGAAGACATCTCGGCCCCGCGCTGCTTTGCGGTGGAGGAGCGGCTGCAAGAAGAGCTCGACATCCCCGTCTTTCACGACGATCAGCACGGCACCGCCGTGGTCACGGTGGCGGCACTCCTGAATGCCCTCACCATCGTGGACAAAGCTCTGGCCGACATCTCGGTGGTGATGGTGGGGATCGGGGCGGCGGGCACGGCCGTTACCGAAATGCTGCTCCAGATGGGGGTGCAAGACATTGTGGGAGTGGACAGCAGTGGGCCCGTTACCGCCGATCGCTCCGACTTAAACGCCGCCAAGAAGCGGTACGTGGAGATGACCGATCCGGACGTGGACGGCGAAACCCTCTCGGCGGTCATGAAGGGGACAGACGTATTCATTGGACTCAGCGCGCCGGACATCATCGACGTGGCGGATCTGAAGAACATGGCGCGCGATCCAATTGTCTTTGCCATGGCAAACCCACGCCCCGAAATTATGCCGGAGGTGGCCTACCCCCACGTGGCCGTGATGGCGACCGGTCGGAGCGACTACCCCAACCAAATCAACAACGTTCTCTGCTTCCCGGGCCTCTTTAAGGGTGCCCTCGACTGCCGCACTGCGGCCATCACCGACGAGATGAAGATTGCGGCGGCCGAGGCCATCGCCGACACAATCGAGCCGGAAAACCTGACGTCCGACTACATCGTGCCCAGTGTGTTCGACCAAGAAGTGGTGGAACGAGTGGCGGATGCCGTCTCCCGGACTGCCCACGAGCAGGGTGTGTCCCGGAAGCGCACGTAGGTCGTCTCGCTCTTCAGCGCGCTCTCGATCCCTGCCCCCCCGATGCCCGCCAACCGCGGCCCCCATCCCCGCGACGCCAAGCAGTTTGGGCCGGCACAGCGCAATCGGCTCCGGGCCGCCGTCCGAGACCTCTCGTGGCTGCGGAGCCGCGGCTACACCGGAGCTGCCGCGCAGAAGCTCGTGGGAAACCGCCACCGGCTCAAGCGACGGCAGCGCAACGCCGTTGCACGGTCGGCCTGCACGGACGTGGAACGGGCACACCGCCTGCAAGCGCAGGTCGCACCGGGCGACGTGGCGGGCCAGCCGGTCCAGATCGATGCCTTCAATGCGCTGATTGCCGTGGAAGCGGCGCTCGGCGGGGCCTTCCTGTTCGTGGGGCGCGATACGGCCTACCGCGATGTTGCGCCGCTGAAGGGCACGTACCGCATCGCGCACCAAACTGCCCCCGCCATTCGGCACCTTGCCGACACGCTCCGCGCCCTGTCCCCCGAACGCGTCGCCTGGTACCTCGACCGGTCTGTCTCCAACGCAGGCCGCGTGCAAGAGCGCCTCGCCGACGCCCAGCCCCGCGCAGGGCCCGCCTGGACCGTCTCGGTCTCGGGCCACGTGGACGATGCTCTGCGCACGGCCCCGGGCCTTGTCGTGACGAGTGACAGTGAACTTCTCGACGCGACTGATGCCTGGCTTCACCTGGAGGCCCTCGTGCACGCCCGCCACACTCCCGACGCGCACGTTGTCGACCTCCGGCCGGACGGCGAACGATCGGCCGGGCCTCCCTTTCCGGCTTCCACGATGCTGCCCGCCGTCCCCTAACCGTTTCACTCTCCGCCTTCCAGCCACGCCCCCATGGCTACCGTTGTCACGTACGTCCTGGTGTCCGATCCCCAAGATCCAGACGCTGTCCGCTCTCACCCCGCGATCGATGCACACGGACTCGAACCGCGGCCCATCGACGAGCAGACCATCGGCGAGAAAGACGAGATACACGAGAGCGGGGAGCGGGCGGCGGGCGATACGCGAGCGGCGCTGCGCTTTTCGGTTGCCCGGCCCCTTGAAGACCACGAACGCCTAGACGCGCCGTGCCGGGACCTTTCGTCGGCGTTTTCAGAAGCAACGGTGACCCTGTGCGAGGTGGAAGAGCGGTTTGATCAGATCGAGCACCTCCGCTCGGTCGTGTTTATCGGCGGCCAGCAAGCCGGCCATATCGAGCACGGATCCATCTTTAGTGTAGGTGCATAGTTCTGTATATTATCCTGCCAGCCGTCCTCAAGTCCAACGGTAGGACGCCCACCTTTTGCCGGGTGAAAGATGTTTTGGTGTGGGATAAAAGGTGTAGACATTAAATGAAAGGAAGAGGGAGGGGGAACCTTCGATGCAGTTCTAGATTCCGAAAAGGCGAGTATTCCGATAACGACTGTATCTAAAAATTATGAACGCCGAATTTCAAATGGAAGTTATGGATGAAAAAGAAGCCGAGCGCGAGCTTGGAGCCAGTGGTGGACGGGGACGCACATCCCAGTACGAGCCCATCGCACAGAAGTGGAGTGAAGTTGGCGACGACGAAGCAATCGTTCTTTCCGACTTGGAAAAGAACGACATCCAGAACCTGCGAAATCTCCTTTATCGTCGCTTCGGAAAGGAGAACGTGATTGTACGATCGGCTCAGCAAGAAGAGGGCACGTACAAAGCTGTGGTGCGGGCCCGTGAAGACGATGAGTACCTCCGGAACGACGGATAGACCGTTGTTGTCCCCCCAACAAAAACGGGTGGTGATGTGCGACGTCATCACCACCCGTGTGGGGACGGTCCTGTCGCGGAGAACGTGGCATCGGGACGGCCCGTTACTCGTCGACCGAATCCATCTGGGCCTTCTGGAGCCGGCCGGAGAAGTCGACGTATACCGTCTTGTGCTCCGTCCAGAACTCGAACGCCGCGTAGCCTCCGTCGCGCTGCCCGTTTCCGGTGTCTTTAACGCCGCCGAAGGGCATGTGCGCCTCAGCCCCGATGGTAGGCCCGTTGACGTACGTAATGCCGGCGTCCAGGTCGCGCATGGCGCGGAAGCTCTTGTTCACGTCCTGCGTGTAGATGGAAGAAGAAAGCCCGTATCGGGTATTGTTGGCGACCGCAACCGCCTCCTCGTAGGTGCTTACCTTGAAAACGGCGAGCACGGGCCCGAAGATTTCCTCCTGCGCAATTGTCATGTCGGGCGTCACGTCCGTGAAGAGCGTGGGTTCGTAGAAGTGGCCGCCAAGGCCTTCGACGGACGCGGGGGAGCCCCCCATTTCCAGCGTGGCCCCCTCGTCCTGTCCGATCTCTACGTAGCGGCGCACCCTCTTTACCGCCGCCTCGTTGATGAGTGGGCCCACGTCTGTGCCCTCCGCGTTGCCGTCGCCCAAAACCAGGGTCTCCGCCTCTTCCTTGACCATCGCCACGAACTCGTCGTGGACCGCCTCGTGGCAAATGGCGCGGCTTGTGGCCGTGCATCGCTGTCCGGTGGTGCCGTAGGCGCCCCAGATGGCGCCTTCCAATGCGAGGTCCAGATCGGCGTCGTCCATCACGATCATCGGATTTTTGCCGCCCATCTCCAACGACACCGGTGTGTTGAGACGGCCGCACGTTTCGGCGATCGACGTGCCGACCTCGTAGGAGCCGGTGAAGCCGATGGCGTCCACGTCCGGATGCTCCACGAGAGCCTCGCCGGCCTCGTCGGCGCCATTGACGACGTTGACGACCCCCGCCGGAAGGCCCGCGTCGATGAGGGTCTGGACGAACCGTAGGCCGCTGCGCGGTGCGTCCTCGCTGGGCTTGAAGACGATCGTATTGCCGGCGGCGAGGGCGGGATACATTTTCCAGGAGGGAACCGCCACGGGGAAATTCCAGGCCGTAATGATCCCGCACACCCCAAGCGGACGGCGAATCGCCATGTTCATCTTGTCCGGCAACTCGCTGGGGACGGTGGTCCCGAACAGGCGCCGCGTCTCGCTGGCGGCGTAGTAGGCTGTGTCGATGGCCTCTTGCACGTCGCCCTTGGTCTCGAAAAACGGCTTTCCCATCTCCCGCGTCATGGTGCGGGCGATGTCCTCCTTGCGCTCGGTGAGCAGGTCGCCGGAGGTTTTCAGAATCTTGCCGCGGTCCGGGGCGGGGGTGCTACTCCAGGCCTCGAAGGCCTCGTGGGCCGCCTGCACGGCCGCGTTCACGTCGTCCGCGCCGGAGGCGGGCACCGCCCCAAGCCGGTCGGTGGGATCGGCAGGGTTTCGGTTGTCGAACGTACGGCCGGAGGCGGCGTCGGTCCAGCCCCCGTCGATGTAGTTCTGGATGGGATCAGGCATACTGAACAGAAATGAGCTGGAAGATTGGGAAGGAAGTACATGTTTTTCAAAAGCTAGCGGCCGCGGCCCCCAAGTACAACGCTCCTCGCCGAGCGTCCTTTGAACCTCCCAGGGAGGGGAGAGTACGTATGACTGCCCATTTTTGCCAAACCGTTCCTGCCTTTCACGTCTATGGCTTCCCCAGCAGCGACGACCCCCGACCTCGATGCGTACGTGTCGGAGCGCGTGCAAGCGACGCCCCCGAGCGGGATCCGGCGGTTCTTCGACATTGCCGCCACCATGGACGACGTGATTTCGCTCGGGATCGGGGAGCCCGACTTCGTGTCGCCCGATCCAGTGATCGACGCCGGCATTGAGGCTCTGGAGCACGGCCGCACCAGCTACACCTCGAACGCCGGAATGCGGGAACTGCGCGAGCTTATCGCCGCCGACTACGAGGAGCGCCAGGGCCTCGCCTACGATCCGGAAGACGAAATCATCGCCACGGTCGGGTGCAGCGAGGCGATGCAACTGGCCATGCAGGCCCTGCTCGACCCCGGCGACGAGGTGCTCATCCCCGAGCCCTGTTTCGTGTCGTACGGTCCCTCGGCTCGCTTCGCGGGGGGCAACGTGGTGCACGTGCCCACGTCCGTCGAGAACGACTTCCAGGTGACGGCGGCCGACATTGCGCCGCGCCTGACCGAGCGCTCGAAGGTGCTGTTTCTGGGGTACCCCAACAACCCAACAGGGGCCGTGCTGCGCCGCGACACCCTGCGCGACATCGCGCAGCTGGTCGTGGAAAACGATCTGCTCGTGGTCTCCGATGAGATCTACGACCAACTCATCTACGGGGCTGCCTACGAGCGAGGACACGTGGCCGTGCCCACCGTGGAGGGCCTTCGCCGGCGCACCGTGATTGTCGGCGGATTTTCCAAAAACTACGCCATGACGGGTTGGCGCATTGGGTATGCCTGCGGGCCCGCTCCGCTCCTGCAGGCGATGCACAAAGTGCACCAGTACATGATTATGAGTGCTCCCACGATGGCCCAGGAGGGCGCGATCGCTGCGCTGCGGGACGGCCGCACCGCCGCCGAGGAGATGCGACAGAGCTACGATCAGCGCCGGCAGGTCATCGTGAACGGGCTCAACGACGCGGGCCTTCCCACCTTCGAGCCGGAAGGGGCGTTCTACTGCTTTCCCGACATCACGGCCACCGGCATGTCCTCGGAAGAGTTTGCACAGGCCCTTTTGCAGGAAGAAAAAGTGGCCTGCGTGCCCGGCACCGCCTTCGGCCCAAGCGGCGAGGGCTACGTGCGCTGCTCCTACGCCACTGGCCTCGACGACATCAAGACGGCCCTCGCGCGCATCGACCGGTTCGTGGACCGGCACGCGGCCGGATAAGACCGGAGGGAGGCGGGGCGATTCCCCGGGGAAACATCCTGAAGAGAAACATCTTGATTTGGCTCGCTGTTGAGGCTGCTGAGCCAGGTCGCGGGCCCCGAAGCCCACTGAATGTGTACAAATCTGCACCGCCATGACGTCCTACACCGAGCAAGAAATTGCAGAGCTTATCGAGCGCGTCGAGGCGCTCGGGGGCTATCTTTGACGTAGACGGTCGCCGCATGACCGTAAAGGAGCTGAACCAGGAGCGAATGGATCCCGGCTTTTGGGACGATCCCGACCGGGCACGAGAGATTGAGAAGCGCATTGCCCGCAATGAAGAATGGATCGAGGCCTGGGAAGAGGTAAAGCAACAGGCCGAAGACATCGAGACGCTTCAGCTTTTGGCAGAGGAGGAGGGGGAGGACATGGGCGCAGAAATCGCCGCCGAGGCCCGGGCGCTCGAAAAACGACTCGACCGCCTGGAGCTGGAAAGCCTTCTGGACGAGCCGGACGACGCCCGGGATGCCATTCTCGAAATCAATCCGGGCGCCGGAGGAACCGAAAGCCAAGACTGGGCCGACATGCTCCTGCGCATGTACATGCGATGGGCGGAGGCGCAGGGCTACGAAACCGAACTCCTTCACCAACAGCCCGGCGAAGAGGCCGGCATCAAAAGCGCCACCCTCAATGTCCGCGGAGAGTACGCCTACGGCCGCCTGAAAAGTGAAACCGGCGTTCACCGCCTCGTCCGCATTTCCCCCTTTGACGCCGACAGCCGGCGCCACACCTCGTTCGCGAGCGTGTTTGCGTACCCGGAGGTCGACGACAGCATCGGCGTGGACCTGAGCGAGGGTGAAGTTGAACTGCAGACCTTTCGCTCCGGAGGCAAAGGCGGGCAGCACGTCAACAAGGTGGAAACGGGCGTGCGGCTCATCTGGACCGGCACGCTTTCCAACGGCGAGGAGACCACCGTTCGGGCCGCCTGTACGCAAGAGCGAAGCCAGCACCAGAACCGCCGCCGTGCCCGGCAGATGCTGCAGAGCCGCATCTACCAGGCCGAACGCGAGATTCAGCAGCGTGAAAAAGAGCGCCTCGAGAATCAGAAGAAGAGCATTGAGTGGGGCAGCCAGATCCGCTCCTACGTGCTCCACCCGTACACCATGGTCAACGACCACCGGACGGAGACCAAGATTGAAGACGCCGAGGCCGTGCTTGATGGGGAAAAACTGGATCCCCTCATCAAGGCGTACCTGCTACACGGGAAGAAAGACCGAGACACCTCGCCGGTGTAGCGTAGGGACGCGAATTCGGCATGAAGGCCCGAAGCGCACGGCCGTCCTGAAGAGCCAGGCCGCCGTACAGGCGGGAGCGCACGCTCCCCAATGGCCTGTTGAGAAACATCGGAAGACGGGCAGCGTATTTGCGAACGATACGCATTCGTCGTATCACGCTGATTTTCTCAGCGGAAAAGGTGGCCGCCAGTGCCACCTTTTCGTACTCGTGCTGGGTCCTACCCGGCCCGGGTCGCTGACTTCGGCCCTTAGAAGTCACGCTTGGCGCTCGCCCCGCCTGTCGGGTCGAGCGCCTTTTTGCACTGTGTATTTTTAGCCGTTGAACGACGTTCCCCGTGAATCCCACGCAGCAGCGCCTTGCCGATCGCGTCCGCGGCCTGACCGAGGAGGTGATTGCGGGCACGGATTACTTCTTGGTAGACGTGGAGGTGCGCGGCCACAAGGGCACGCGCGTGGTTGAGGTGTATGTCGACTCGGAGAACGAAATGGGACACGATGACCTCGCGCTCATCAGCAAAGAGGTGGGGTTTCTGCTCGACGTGGAAGACGTGGTAGACGGAAGCTACAAGTTGGAGCTTTCCTCGCCGGGGATTAAGCGTCCTTTGACGATGCCCCAGCAGTATCGGAAGAACGTTGGGCGCACGCTCCGTGTACGATTCGAAGACGAGAACGACGAAGAAATTGTGGTCGGAGACCTCAGAGACGCGGATGACGAAATGATAGAGCTTGAGTTGCCGTCGGCGGAGCGCCTCCAACTGCCCTACACGGCCATCACGCAGGCGCGGATTGAGCTGCCCTGGTAGCGCCGCACTGCAAGAGATGGAGGGGAAGAGATGGAGGGTGACGGAGGCCCGGAGGCCTGCTCGAACGGACGTACTTCTTCACTAGGACGAGACGGATTATGCGAAGCGAAGACCTGATCTCCTCATTTGGAGAAATTGCCCGGTCCAAAGACATGGATCGGGATACGCTGCAGCTCATCGTGGAGGACGTGTTCCGCGCAATGCTCCGCAAGCGCTACGGGTCGGACGAGGCCTTCGAGATCATCTTCAATCCGAAGCAGGGCGACATTCAGATCCTCCACATCCAGGAAGTCGTTGGGGACTGGGACCTTGAAGACCCGGTGACGGAAATCAAGCTCTCCGACGCCAAGAAGGTCGATGAGGCCTTTGGGGTGGGCGACGAGGTGGCCAGCGAGCTTGACATCAGCGAGTTTGGGCGGCGGGCCGTTATGACCGCCCGGCAGACCTTTCGGCAGCGCATCCGCGACATCGAAAAGGAGCAGGTCTATGAGGAGTACACCGAACTGATCGGCGACATTGTGGTGGGCGAGATCTACCAGGTGCGCCGCCACGAGACGCTTTTGATGCACGAAGACACCGAACTGGTGCTGCCGCGTGACGAGCAGATCCCGGGCGACCACTACCGGAAGGGCAACATGCTCCGCACCGTGGTGAAAGAAGTGCGCCGCGACGCCGGAAGCGACCCGCAGGTGGTGGTGAGCCGAACCTCGCCGGTTTTCATGGAGCGTCTCTTCGAGGTGGAAGTCCCGGAGGTCCACGACGGCATCGTTGAGATTAAAAAAGTGGCCCGAATTCCGGGCGACCGTGCGAAGGTGGCGGTGGCGAGCCACGACGAGAAGGTGGACCCCGTCGGGGCGTGTGTGGGCGTGAAGGGGGTTCGAATCAACGCCGTCGTTCGGGAGCTCTCCGACGAGAACATCGACGTAATGCAGTGGTCCGATGACCCGGAAGAGCTGATTGCCCGCGCGCTCTCCCCCGCGGAGCCCACGAACGTGGCGCTGAACCAAGACGCCGAGCCGCCGCGGGCCCGCGTGGAGGTGCCGGCCGACGAGGTGAGCCAGGCCATCGGAAAGCGGGGGGTCAACATCAAGCTCGCCTCGCAGCTGACTGGGTTTGAGATTGATGTGTACCGCGAAATTCCGCCGGACGAGGAGGACATTGACATCGAGCAGTTTGGCGATGAACTTACGGAAGACACCATCGAGAAACTCAAGCACATCGGGTGCGATACCGGCAAGGCCGTGCTTGAGCTCTCGGCGGACGCGTTGGCGCGCCGGGCCGACCTGGAGCGCGAGACGGCCGAGCGGGTTCTGGAAATCATCGAAACAGAGTTCGAGAAAGGGCCGGGCATCATCGAGGCGATCCGCCAGGGGCGCTTCACGGTTGAATCGGTGGGCATACCGGGAGCCGCGGAGGGGGACGGGGCGGCGCCCGACGAGCCAGCGGGGGACCGTTCGGCGCGCGAACGGACCGACACGCCAGGGGCCGACACGCCAGCGGCCGACGCGGCAGGCTCGGCCGCCGAAGAAGCGGGCGGAAGCGACGAGGCCGCAGACGCACAAGCGCCCGACTCCCCGGACGCAGCCCCGTCCGAGGGGGGGACCCCCGCCCCGGAGAACGACCCCGCCGCGGAGAACGAGCCAGTACAGGAAGAATCGGAGCTGAAGTCGTAGCGGAGATGCGCAGTGGAAAAGACCGAGTAGAGGACAGACAACGCGGGCGGACGGCTTGTTCGCGGTTTCGCAGGTAGACCGAGCACCAAACGATTGCCTTATGGCAACCACGACGAAAGACTTTGAGGAGAAAAAACTCTTCCGGGTGGTCCGGGAGCTGAACGTATCTCAGGACCGTGTGGAGGAGTTTTTGGAAAACGAGGGGTACGAGGATGCCCTGTCTGGATCGGGCCTGAACGCCAAGATCGTCGACGAGGAGGCCTATCTCGTGCTGCGGGAGGAGTACGCCGACGACGCAGAGGCCGCCGCCCGCATTCGGGAGTTGCGGTCTGAGGGGGGCGAGACCGAGCCGGAACGCGACGAGGTGGCCACGCTCGACGAGGAGCAGGAGGCCGAGCCGACCCCCGCCGGCGATGGGGAAGCCGCCCCCGCCGAGGACGCCTCGCCCGAGCCCGAAGAAGAGCCCTCCGCCAAAGAGGACAAAGCGGCAGAGGCAGAAGTGGCGCCCGAAGGGACAGAGGATGCCGGTGCCGCAGAGGATGCCGGTGCCGTGGAAGATGCGGATGCCGTGGAAGAAACTCCCGAAGAGGTTGAAGAGGCGGGGGGCGATACAAAGCCCGCCGAAGAGGAGGCTGAAGCCGGGGCTGATGAGGCGGAAGAGCCGGCCGAGACTCCCACTGACGACACTGAGGATTCCCCGACCGAGGAAGCTGCAACCGAGGAAGCTGCAACCGAGGAAGCACTGGCGGAGGAAGCTCCGACCGAGGACGTCTCGGCCGAAGGAGAAGCCGAAGTGGAAGGAGCGCCGGACGAGTTCGCGGAGAAGGGCGATGGTTCGGAGACGGGCGCATCCGATTCTGAAGAAGTCCCTGCCGGCGAGTCCGCCGAGGAAGCCGTGGCGCTCGACGCCGAAGAGGCTGCCGAGACGGAAGAACCAACTGAACCTTCCGGGGCCGAAGAGCCAACAGAGGCGCCCTCAGAGAAGGCCTCCGACACTGCCCCCGACGATGCCGACGCGGCGGCCGGCGAGGACGAAGAGGAGGAGGACACAGGAACGCTGAAGGCGACTCGGTACCGCCTCAAGGGCCCGAACGTGGTGGGCAAAATGGACAGCGACCAGCTGCAGCGCCCGCAGCGCAAACGCAAGCGCAAGCAGAAAGATAAGGATAAGAAGGACGACAAGAAGGAGAGCAAAGAAAAGCAGAAGAAACAGAAGCAGAAGAAGAAAAAGCAGAAGCAGAAGGGCGGCGGGGGCCCCGACGAAGAGGACATCGAGCAGACCATTCAGGAGACGCTTCAGGAACTGGAGCAGGGCGCCAGCCGCGAACGACAGCGTCGCCGTCGCCGTCGCCGAGAGCGTCACGAGAAAGAGCGACAGCGTCGCCGCGAGCGGAAGCGGGAGCAGGAGAATATCCTGGAGGTCACCGAGTTCGTAACCACCGGGGAGCTCGCAAACCTCATTGGCGAGCCGGTGAGCGACGTCATCGATGCCCTGTTCGACGCCGGAATGATGGTGTCCATCAACCAGCGGCTCGACCGGGAGACGATCGAGTTCGTCGCCGACGAGTATGGATACGAGGTCGAGTTTGTCGCCGAGCGGGACACAGGAGCCCTAGAGGTTGAAGAGGACGCTCCGGAAGACCTTGGGCCGCGCGCCCCAGTCGTTACCGTGATGGGGCACGTGGACCACGGGAAAACCTCGCTGCTCGACTATATCCGCAATGCCAACGTGGTAGCCGGGGAGGAAGGCGGCATTACGCAGCACGTGGGGGCGCACTACGTCGAACTGACCGACCACGACGACGAGGCCATTACCTTCCTCGACACTCCGGGCCACGAGGCCTTCACGGCCATGCGGGCCCGTGGCGCCAAGGCCACCGACATCGTGATCCTGGTGGTGGCCGCCGACGACTCGGTGATGCCGCAGACCAAGGAGGCGATCAACCACGCGCAGGCCGCCGATGTCCCGATCGTGGTAGCGATCAACAAAATGGACAAGCGCGAGGCCGACGCCGAGAAGGTGCGCGCCGAGCTTGCCGAGCACAACGTGCTGGTGGAGGAATACGGAGGAGACGTTCAGTCCGCCGAGGTGTCTGCCGAGACAGGGCAGGGCATCGGCGACCTGCTCGACAAGGTCATCCTACAGTCCGAGATCATGGAGTTGCAGGCGAACCCCGATCGGGAGGCGTCCGGCGTGATTATCGAGAGCCGGCTGGAGAAGGGGCGCGGAAACGTCATTACGGTGCTCGTTCAGAACGGCACCCTTGAGACCGGCGATCCCTTCCTGGCAGGCATGCACAGCGGCAGCGTCCGGGCCATGTTTGACGAGCGTGACAACCGCATCGAGTTGGTCGGTCCGTCGCAGCCTGCGCTTGTGCTTGGGTGTGACGGGTCGCCCGAGGTCGGCGACCAGTTTGTGGTGATGGAAGACGAGGGGGAGGCCCGTGACGTGGCCCAGGAGCGGCAGCGCATTCACCGCGAGCAGGAGCTCCGCCGCCAGAGCCAGGTGTCGCTCGATCAGGTTAGTCGGCGCATGGCCGAGGGTGAGTTCCACGAGCTCAACCTCATTATCAAGGCCGACGTAGGCGGCTCCGTGGAGGCCCTCTCCGACGCCCTTCTCAAGCTGAAGACCGACGAGGTGGCCGTCAACGTCATCCACAGCGGCGTAGGTGCCATTACCGAAAGCGACGTGATGCTGGCCCGCGCCTCGGATGCCATTATCCTGGGCTTCCAGGTGCGCCCCACGAGCGGCGCCCGCGAAACCGCCAGCCGCGAGGAGGTGGACATCCGGACCTACTCGGTGATTTACTCGGCCATCGAAGACGTGCGCGATGCCCTGGAAGGCCTCCTCTCGCCCGAACGGCGCGAGGAAACGAAGGGCCGCGCCGAGGTGCGCGACACCTTCAGCGTGCCCAACGTGGGCACCGTTGCCGGGTGTTACGTCAACGAGGGCACCGTCCACCGCAACCACAAAATCCGCGTGGTGCGCGACGGGGTCGTGCAGTACGAGGGCGACATCAGCTCCCTCAAGCGCTTCGAGGACGACGTGAAAGAGGTGCAGAGCGGATACGAGTGCGGACTCTCGGTGGAAAACTACGACGACGTGAAGGCGGGGGACGAGTTTGAAACCTACGTGGTCGTTGAAGAGCAGCGGGAACTCGAAGTCTAGCGTGCAGGCGGGGCCGCCCCGGTCCCCTGAGCCCGTCGCGCCGATCTTGCTTCACTTGTGCCCCTTTCGGAGATGAGCATCCACACCGAGCGTGTCGCTGAACTCGTCCAGCGCGAAGTGGCCCGCATTCTGCAGCGGGACTACGCCGATCAGCTCCAGCCGATGGTTACCATCACGCGAGCCCGCATGACGGGCGACCTGTCCATTGCGTACGTGTATGCCAGTGTGATGGGCGACACGTCCGAGGAGCGTGAGGCTACCTTTCGCCAACTGAAGGCGCTCACCGATGAGGTCCGCGAGAAGTTGGCCTCCCGCATTCGGCACCAGGTCCGCGAAATCCCGGAGCTGAAGTTTTTCCACGACGAGTCGCTGGAGGAGGCCAGGCGTATGGAAAATCTCTTCGACCGCATTCGGGAAGAGCGTGAGCACCGGCTTGACGAAGATCCTGAAGGATCGCCCGAGGATTCGCCGTAATCGCCGTCTCATTGCCGCACGCCCACCCCCGTGCCTTCTGCCGCGGCCCAGCGCGACATTCCGTCGGACATGGTGTACCTGCCTCCCGCCCTTCCGAGTGCGTGGGGGGAAGGCGCCATCCTCCCGGTGGACAAGCCAGAAGGTCGCCCTTCCTTCGACGTTGTGTCCGCCGTTCGGGGGGGCACTGGGGTGTCGAAGGTCGGGCACGCCGGTACGCTCGACCCCATCGCCACCGGCCTGCTCATTGTGCTGGTGGCCCGCCCGGCCACGCGCCTGCAGGAAGCCTGCGTGCAGCTTCCCAAAACGTACGAGGCGACCCTGCGCCTGGGGGAAACCACCCCGTCCTACGACACCGAAACGGACGTGACCTCGCGTGCAGATCCGTCCGGCCTTTCCCGCTCGGACCTAGAAGACACCTGTGCCTCGTTCGCGGGACCCATCAACCAGGTGCCGCCCATGTACTCGGCGGTGAAGGTGGACGGAGAGCGGCTGTACAAAAAGGCGCGCCGCGGCGAAACGGTAGAGCGTCTGCCCCGGCAGGTGCGCATCGATCGGATCGAACTGAGAGACTGGACGCCCCCCGAGCTCTCCCTCCGTGTGGAGTGTTCGAAGGGCACCTACATTCGGGCTCTGGCTCGTGATCTTGGCGAAAAGCTAGGAGTGGGAGGGCACCTCACTGCCCTGCGCCGAACGGCCATCGGGCCCTTCTCCGTGGGAGAGAGTTGGACACTGGCGGCACTGACGGATGCACTGGCGTAGGAGCAACGGACCTCTCATGAAGCGCGAAATCGGCTGGGACGAAATTACGCACGACGATCGGTCGGTCGTTACGGTGGGAACCTTCGATGGCGTGCATCGCGGGCACCAGGCCATTATTGAGTACCTGCAGCAGCGGGCCCGGGAGCAGGCAGGCCCCAGCACTCTCGTCTCGTTCGATCCGCATCCCCGCTCGGTGGTGCACGAAGAGGACGTGCCTCTGCTTACCACCGTTCCCGAGCGCGCACAGGTCTTGGACGCTCTCGGGCTCGACCGGCTCGTGGTCGTCCCGTTTTCAGAGGAGTTTGCGCAGCTCAGTCCGCGGGAGTACGTCCACGATGTTCTCGTGGAACGCATCGGGCTCCAAGAGGTCACCGTCGGGTACGATCACCGCTTTGGAAAGGACCGGGCCGGGGACGTGGCGCTCCTCCGCGAGCTTGGCACGGAGTATGGGTTTTCGGTAGACGTCATTCCGCCCCAGGAGGTGGACCACGACGTGGTGTCGTCGAGCTCGATCCGCGCCTTGCTCCAAGACGAGGGGGCCGTGCAGCAAGCCAACGAGCGCCTGGGCCGTCCCTATCAGCTACAGGGGACGGTGGCGCGGGGAGAGGGCCGCGGCCGCCAGATCGGCTTCCCCACCGCCAACCTTGCCCTGGACGATGCCCGCAAGCTCGTCCCCAAGCGGGGCGTCTACGCCACACGGGTGCAGTTGCCCGGAGGGCGCTACTGCGGGGGCATGATGAACATTGGACGCCGCCCCACCTTCGACGGAATGGATGTAACTGCGGAGGTGCACCTGCTCAACTTTGAGGGCGACCTGTACGGAGAGCATCTCTCTGTACAGTTCCTGCAAAGATTGCGGGACGAGCAACGGTTTGAGTCGGCGGAGGCGCTAGCGGCGCAACTTTCGAAAGATGAACAGCGTTGTACGGCCGTTGTCGAGGCTGCGACCTAACACCACTGACCCAACTTCACATCGGTCCCGCCCTCGCTCGCGAAACTGCAGAGCATTGCGGTTTCTTCTTTAGCATGGCATAATCTAAAGAGGTACCACACCGCACGATGATTACGAAAGAAGAAAAGCAGACCATCGTAGACCGGTTCGGCAACGGACCGGACGACACGGGAACCCCTGAGGTGCAGATTGCGATCTTCACCAAGCGCATTGAGCGTCTCACGGAGCACCTGAAGGACCATCCCAACGACAACTCCACGCGCCACGGATTGCTCGACCTTGTGGGCAAGCGTCGCCGCCTGCTCAACTATCTCGAAGAAAGCGATATTGAGCGGTACCGCGCCATCCGAGACGAGCTCGAGCTCCGAAAATAGGTCCCCTTCCGCGGCGTCCCGGCCCCCGCCGGGAGGCCGTTTTTTACGTCGGGGCGCCTCGCGGTCCAGAGCGCACACGGGGCCTCCATGCGCGCATCCTTCTCACCACTTGTTGACCTTGAGCGTAGCAGATAGCGATTTATGAAGCCTGAAGCCAAAATTCAAGACGTTGAGTTCGTTCCTGAGCGAACCCTCTCCCTCGAAACCGGCCGCATTGCCAAGCAGGCAGACGGCGCCGTTGTGGCCCGCCTGGGCGACACCATGGTTCTGTCCACGGCCACCCTCAGCGACTCGGTAAACGAGTCCAATTTCTTTCCCCTTACCGTAGACTACCGTGAAAAATTTGCGGCTGGGGGGAAGGTGCCCGGGGGCTTTATCAAGCGAGAAGGCCGTCCCACCGACAAGGAAACGCTGACGGCGCGGCTCATCGACCGGGCCGTCCGTCCGCTGTTTCCGGACGGATTTTACCACGACGTCCACGTCGTGAACTTTGTGATCTCCGCCGGCAAAGACTACGACGCGGACGTGGTGGCCGGCGTCGGGTCGTCCGCCGCGCTGATGTTGTCGGGCGCCCCGTTCGGCGGTCCCATCGCGGAGGTGCGCGTGGGCCGCGTTGGGGGCGAGTACATCGTCAACCCGACGATGGAGCAGACTGAGGAGAGCGACATCGACCTCGTGGTGGCGGGCAAGGAGGACGCACTCGTGATGGTGGAGGGCGAAGCCCACGAGATCAGCGAAGAGAGCATGATTGAGGCGCTCGATGAGGCCCACCGCTCCATCCGGCGTCTGTGCCGTGGCCAGAAGCGCCTCGTGGAGCAGGCCGGCGAGCCGGAGCCCTTCGAGTGGGAGGCCGACCTTGTGCCCGATGATCTTGTGGAGCGCATGCGGCAGCAGTACGGCGCCAAGGTGGCCGAGCACATCCACGGGCCCTACAGCAAAGAAACCTTCCACGGCGGCATCGGCGAGATCAAGGACCAGGCCGTTGAGGACGTGCTCGGTGACGACACAGAAACCCCGGACGGCTACACGGCCTCCGACATCCGCGACGCCATCGGGGAGGTGGAGAAGGACGAAATGCGAAGCATGATCGTCGAAGAGGGCAAGCGCATCGACGGCCGTGACCAGACCGACGTGCGCGACCTGTGGATGGAGGTGGGGTACCTGCCTCGAGTGCACGGTTCGGCCATCTTTACGCGGGGCGAGACACAGGTGCTCGGCTCCGTTACCCTCGGCACGTCCGAGGACGTGCAGCCGGTAGATGAGGTCTTTGCCGATACGGACAAGTCCTTCTATCTCCACTACCGCTTCCCGCCCTTCTCGGTGGGCGAGGCCAGCTACCTGCGCGGGCCGAAGCGCCGCGAGATTGGACACAGTATGCTTGCGGAGCGGGCCCTGCGGCCGGTCATTCCGGAGCAGGACACGTTCCCGTACACCATCCGCATCAACGCCGACGTGATGGAGTCGAACGGCTCCTCGTCGATGGCCAGCGTCTGCGCCGGCAGTCTCGCGCTCATGGACGCGGGCGTCCCCATCGACAAACCGGTGGCAGGCATCGCGATGGGGCTGGTGCAGGAGGACGACGAGACGAGCGTCCTCACCGACATCCTCGGCCAAGAAGACCACCTTGGCGACATGGACTTCAAGCTCACGGGCACGCGAGACGGCATTACGGCCTGCCAGATGGACATGAAGATTGGTGGCCTCTCGCGCGATGTGATGCTGAAGGCGCTCCGACAGGCCCGCGACGCGCGGCAGCACATCCTCGACCGCATGCAGGAGACGATTGATGAGCCTCGTACGGAGCTCTCCGAGCACGCCCCGCGCCTGACGAAGCTGACGATCGATCCGGACCGCATCGGCGCGGTGATTGGCCCTGGCGGCAAGGTCGTGAAGAGCGTGCAGGAAGAAACCAACACGGAAATCACGGTCGAAGAAGAGGAAGGCGTCGGAATCGTCACGATTGCGGCGACCAACCAGGACGATGCCGAGGCAGCCATCGAGCGGATCAAGCAGATTGTGGCCGTGCCCGAGGAGGGCGAAGACTACGTCGGCACCGTGAAGGGCATCCGCGACTTTGGAGCCTTCGTCGAGATTATGCCCGAGAAAACCGGCCTCCTCCACGTTTCAGAGATCGACTACGACTACGTTGAGAACGTTGAGGATTACCTCGAAGTGGGCGACAAGGTAAAGGTCCACCTGCTCGAGATCCACGACGACGGCAAGATGCGTCTCACCCGAAAGCCGTTTATCGACGAGAATGGCGAGACGGATACCTAGTCCTCCCTCTTCTGCGGCCGAGCGCCCGGCGCGCGAATTGAGGAAAACTGGCGAAAGGCGAGGGCTTTCCGGCCCTCGCCTTTCGTGTATCCCCTCGCGAATTATGTATTTGCTTGCGAAAGCCCTGCGCAAACGGGGGCGCGTAGGGCAGGGGGCTCCCACGTTCCCCCGCTTCGTCCGTACGCACGTCATACGTTCCATACTTCACTATGCATGTACTTGTAACCGGTGGGGCTGGATACATCGGCAGCACCGTCGCCCATCGGCTGGTCGACACCGGGCACGATGTCACCGTGCTTGACAACCTCTCGCAGGGCCATCGGGCCGCCGTGCCCGCCCCCGCAACGTTCGTCGAGGCCGATCTGAGAGACCGCGAACATGTCGAGCAGGTGCTGGATCGTCACCGCCCGGAAGCCATCATGCACTTTGCCTCTCACACCTTGGTGGGAGAGTCGATGGAGAAGCCATTTCGTTACCTCGACGACAACGTGCGCTGTGGCATCAACCTCATGCGGGCCGCCGTCGATGCCGGGGTGGAGCGCTTCATCCTCTCTTCTACGGCCAATCTATTTGGACTGCCCGAGCGCATCCCGATCGACGAAGACGTGGACATTGATCCGGGCAGCCCGTACGGAGAATCGAAGTTTATGCTGGAACGGATTCTGCGCTGGCTCGACGAGATTCACGATCTCCGCTACGCGGCCCTCCGCTACTTCAACGCCGCGGGCGCGGCAGGCCCGGAGCACGGAGAAGACCACGATCCGGAAACCCACCTGATTCCCCTCGTTCTGGATGTAGCACTCGGCCAGCGCGACAACATTGTGATTTTTGGGGACGACTACGACACCCCCGACGGCACTTGCGTACGGGACTACGTCCACGTCCTCGACCTGGCCCAGGCCCACATCCTTGCCCTCGAAGCCCTGGACGAGGGCAGCCGCGTCTACAACCTCGGCAATGGCGAAGGCTACAGCGTGCGGGAAGTGATCGAGACGGCCCGCCGGGTAACGGGGCGCGACATTCCCGCGGAGGTGGGTGCTCCGCGTCCGGGCGATCCGGCCACCCTCATTGCCAGCAGCGAAAAGATACGCCGCGATCTGGGCTGGGCGCCTCAGTACGCCGCCCTCGAAGACATCATCGGGACCGCCTGGGAGTGGCACCGCCGCCATCCGCACGGCTACACCTCGGAGACATAATGACGAAACCCCCCGCCCGTGCCAGCATCGAAGAGTTGGGGGACCGTGAAGGGCGACACTGCCTGATCCTTCTTGCCTGATCCTCACTGCCTGATCCCCACAGCCAGATCGGCATGTACCGCGTTGAGCTGGAGCAATTCGAGGGGCCCATGGACCTGCTCCTGTTTTTTATTAAGCGGGACGAAATCGACATCTACGACATTCCCATCGCACGCATCGCGGACGAGTACCTCGCCTACGTGCGCGTGATGGAGGAAATTGACCTCGACGGGGTGGGAGACTTCATCTACATGGCGGCGCTTCTTATCAACATTAAAGCCCGGATGCTCCTCCCCGCCCAGGAGGCAGAGGAGGAGGCAGACGCCGTGGATCCCCGGCGCGAATTGGTAGAGCGGCTGTTGGAATACGTGCGGTTTAAAGAGGCGGCCGATCAGCTCTCCACGCGCCGCGAGCACCGCCGCGAGCATTTTGTCCGTGGCGATGCGGCCGACGACCGGGAGCGAGTGGAGGAGCACCACGACGTAGAGGTCGATGCGTCTGTCTTTGACCTCGTGGAGGCGTTGGGGCGTGTCCTCGAGACGAAAGAGGACACAGAAGACGACCCGGTGCACGAAGTGGAGCCGCTTGAGCACACCGTCGAGGAGCAGCAGCGCTACGTTCTGCGATGCCTCGATCGCGAGTCGCGGGTCTCTTTCCGAACGCTCGTCGAGGCCCAATCGCGGGGGTTCATCATTGCAACCTTTTTGGCCCTGCTCGAACTGGCGCGTCAGCACCATCTCCGTCTCGACGTGGAGGCCACTGCCTCCGACTTTGTTGTGGAAGCCCGGGAGGGGGCGTCGCTCCGGCCCAGCGGGGAGCCGCTCGAAGATCTCTCGCGAATGCAGGGGGATGGCTCGGCCGGCACAAATCCGTCGCCCCCGTCCGAGTAGCCGGTTCTGGTGCAGAGCGCTATCTGGGCTCCCCCATCAGCCCAGGTGTGGACCGGATTGTGCCACCAGGGCGACCGCCTAGAAACTCCAGTTCTCCTCGCAAAGCGACCCGGCCTCCCCGGCAGTCTGCCCGACGGAGCAACGGCCCGAAGGCCTGCCTTTGCGTCTCATCGGCGGCGCTGCGAATTCCCACCGTCAGGCCCCTAGCTACGGGGCATCCCCAGCGCGCAACGCCCTGAAGGACAGGGCCGAGCGCGCCTTCCGTTCGTCCCCAGTCCCCTCCGGCCGCGCCCATGTCCGCGTTGCTGGGCGGTGGCGGGTCCGGAGGTGGGGCAGAAGGGAGGAAGGACGGGTGATTTCTCCCACTTGTGCAGTGCATACCGGGCGGGTAAGTCTATGGATGAGTCTAGGAATACTTCTTGCCACTTTAGAGCACTGAGCTTCTCCCTCAACAGTGCTTCGATCTCATGCCCCGCTCACTTCGGTGTTGCAGTGGCCGCGCACTCGGCCACGCCGTCGTCGCGCTTCTTCTTGTCCTCGGGGGCACAGGGTGCGACGTGGGGGGAGGGGGCGACAGCAGCGTGACAGTGCCCGGCCGCGTGCTGGACGCCACCGGGGATCCGGTAGAGGATGCGTTGGTGACGTTCCGCTACACGGACGACGATGGCGAACCCGTTGAGCGGACGGCGCAGACCGATTCGGTCGGGCGGTTCTCCAAAACCCTCGAGGTCGCACAGACGGTAGAGGTCACGATCACTGCAACCAAGGGCGACGTGACGGCCCAGCGGGTGCGTCAGGTATCCCCCGGCGTCGAGACGACCAGCGACCTGGAGTTCACCCTCAGCATGGGAGGCGAGGAGGCGCGCGAGCCTGGACGCCCCACGGACCTTCTGCTTCAAAGCCAAACCTCCGGCACCATTCGGGTACAGGAAAGCGGAGGGACGAGCGTGGCACGCCTGACCTTTCAGGTTGTAGACTCTACCGGCAAGGCCATTGGGATCGATCAGGCCGTGGACGTCAACTTCCGTTTTGCCCAGCAGCCGGGCGACGCCACCCTTACGCCGAGCACGGTGACCACCAACGGCCAGGGCCAGGCCACGGTAAACGTGTCCAGCGGAAAAAACGCCGGGGTGATTCAGCTTGTGGCGCAGACCCAGCGCCCCGACGGAACCGAACTGGCGTCCAAGCCCGTGAGCCTCACCGTTCACGGAGGGCTTCCCAACAAGTGCCATTTCAGCCTCGGGCCGGAGCGATCCAACTTTCCGGGGCTTCGCAACTTCGGGGCGTCAAATCCGGTCCGCGTCTTCGTTGGCGACAAATTCGGCAACCCCGTGGTGCCGGGCACGTCGGTGTACTTTAGTACGAACGCGGGACTCATTGGTGGGTCCATCCAAACAGACGCGCAGGGCCAGGGCGCAGTCGCGCTCACCTCCGCCGAGCCACTTCCCGAAGGCGGTGTGGCCACAGTTCGGGCCGAGACGGTGGGAACCGACGACGCAAACACGGTGGTAAACCCGGACAACTGCCCCAACCCCGCAGAAACGGGCAACGAGAATACCATCGCCGAAACGGTCCCCGTCGTCTTTTCGGGCCGTCCCGAGGTCATTGTGGAGCCCGATTCCGCAGAGCTCGGCCAGACGTATGACCTCACCGTGTGGGACGTGCAAAACAATAATCCTCTTGCGCCCGGCACCACGGTTCAGGTGGAGGCGGAAGGGACCAAGGTAAAGGCTGCGGGCAACACCGAGGTCACGCTCGACGACACCGCCGTGATCGACGAAAATGGCGACGGGTACGGTCCCGAGGATGTCGTGAAAGAGGAAGGCATTACCTTCTTCACCTTTCGTGTCGTGGAGGACCGCACGGTCGAAGAGGAAGGAAACCCCACGGTCGAGACGGTGACCATCACGGTGGACGGGCCGAACGGAACCGTGGAGATCGTTCTCACACCGTCGAGCCCCAAGAGCACGTCGGCCTCGGCACAGCCCGTCACGCCCACGAGGGGCGCAACCGTGCACCCGCGTGCGTCTGGCGGCACCGTTGTCCGGGCGCCCGTCCAGAAGTCTCCTTTGCAGTAATCTCTCGAGACCGGTTCTCCGAAGCTACGGGCTAGGAAGCCGGGCAGGACGCGATATCCCCAAGAGCTGCTAGCACAATGATGCCGATCGAGGTCGAACGTCGTGAAAACATCGTGACTGTGACCACCGACACCAAGAAGCGCATGTACGCCGTTGTGCACCTGGCCGTCCCCGCAGGATTTGATCCCTCTGACTTCGATTTGTCGAGGGTAGGGACGCGCAGCTGGGAGCTCGCCTTCAAAAACGTCGCGACGGCGCATCGCTTTAAGCGCCTCATGGACGAAGCCGGCCATCTCGTCACATAGTTGTCTTGGGGCACCGTCTTGAGGCACCGTCCTGCGGCGGGCCGCTCGTCACGCAGACCTTTCCGCGTGCAACCGCTGCGTCGAGCCGGGCGTCTTGTGACGGCACACAGGGCCTCGGGATAAGGCCTCGGGATAGGGGGGCGGGGCACGAGGGAAACGGGTGGAGAGGCAGCCCTGATCGGAAAAACGGATTAGCTCTGCGTCTGAACGGGGGCAATCTCCAGAAGCTCCGCGCTTACCCGCCCCACGTCTGCCTCCGTCATCGCGATGCATCGTAGCTCAGGATTCGTGGGGCGCTGGTGTCCCTCCCCGTCCTTGGAGGTGCCCGTGTCGATAAGGGGGTCTACCTCGGCACGGTCCATTGCGTCGAGCAGCTCGGCGCTGGTGGTTTCCAGCGCGTCGGCCCAGTCGGCGAGGCGACCGGTAATGATTCCGGACTGGGACGTGAGCTCTCCACTTCGCGTATGAGGTTGAACCTTCTGGCTTCTTGCGGAACGAGACCTCATGAATGAGTGGATTCGTCAGGGAAAAGACGGAGAAGCGGGCACTTGGGTAGGCGGGTGGATGCCTACCGGGACAACGTACCATCGCTGTTCAAAAGTATCGGGTTTGGGCCCCAGGAGTTTCTTCTCTGTCGCGAGGACGGGGGCGATTCAGCGGTCCGGAGGTGCTGCGCACAGGGGTGTACAGAGGCAGGCGCGAAGGAAGCAGACCTCTCGCGGAGGCCCACCGCAGGAAAGCTACATGTAAAAGAAGTAGAGCATTGACGAAGTCACCGTCACGAACACGAGCGAGAGCACACTCCCGGCTCGCAGGTAGTCGGGCACCCGGTACCCGCCCGGGGTCATGAGGAGGGCGTTAACGTGATGGGTCGGCAGCACGAACGAGTTCGCGGCGCAGAGCCCCACCTGAAGGACCAGAACCTGTGACGTGAGACCGCTCACGTTTTGGGCCATCTCCAGCACCAGGGGCACCATCAGCACCGTTGCGGCCACGTTCGACATGGTTAGCGAGAAGACAGTCATCAGGATGCCCAGAGAAAACAGAATGAGAAACGGGTGAACGCCCTGCACCAGGCCGACCAGGGTCTCCGCAATGACCGCCGCGGCCCCGGACTCTTCCATGGCGATGCCGATGGGAATGAGGCCGGAGATGAGAAAGACCACTTTCCACTCGACGGCCCGGTAGGCCTCCTCGATGGTGAGCACACCCCCCAGGATCATGACCACGGCTCCGGTAAGAAAGCCGATCGAGATGGGCAGGTCGAGCGACAGCACCAGGGCCACCGCCCCTGCAAAGCTGCCGACTGCGAGCCAGGCCTTCTCGGGATTTTTGAGTTCGTACTGCACGGGGGTTACCACGATGAAGTCCTCGCTCCCCCGGAAAAACTGCAGGCTCTCCCACTTCGCGTGCAGTACCATCGTGTCGCCCGCTTGAATCACCCGGTCGGCCAATCCCTCTTCGATGACTTCACTGTTGCTGAAAAAGAGCACCACCTGCGCGTTGTAGGTCTCCCGAAGCGGCACCTCCCGGAGCGTCTTGCCCACCAGGCTCGACCGGGCCGGCACGACCACTTCCAAGTACCCCCCGCTCGATCCAACGTTGGCTTTGTCCTTCGCCTCTGTCAGTTCAAGGCTGTGAGCCTCCTTAAAGGCCTCCACGTCCGCATCGCGGCCCTGAACGACAATGTACTGCCCCTCCTCGAATCGGATCTGGTGCCAGACGTCGTAGTCGGAGCTTTGGTCGTCGTACACCTCAAGCAAGTTGACGTTGAAGGAGGCGCCCATCCGAGACTCCTCGGCCGACTTGCCGACCAGCGAGCTCCTTGCGGGAATGCGAAACGTATAAATGGTGTCCGAGAGCCCCCATACGTTCAAAAGCTTTTGGCCGGGGCTCGTGCTCTCGCTCTCTTCCCGCTTGGAGGGCAGCACGTAAGGGCCGAGCAGAGAAAAATATCCGACGCCGACGGCCAGCAGCACCAGCCCAATGGGAAGGACGCTGAACAGACCGAAGGGGGGCAGGCCGCGCGTCGTCAGCAGGTCGTTGAGCACGATCAGCGAACTGGTTCCAACCATCGTGAGCGTGCCCCCAAGCAGCGCCGCAAAGCCCATGGGCATGAGCAGGCTGGAAATAGAAATCTTCTCTCGTTTTGAGATGCCCGTCATGACGGGGAGGAAAAGGGCGGCCGCTCCCAGGTTTTGCATGAGCCCCGACATGAGCCCGACTGTTACCGACACCGTAGAGATGATTTGCCGCCGGCCGGTGCCGGCCACCTGGAGAATAAAGTTCGCGATTTTCTCCGTAATGCCGGACTTGTACAGGCCCCGGCCCATCACCATCACGGCAATGATGGCCAGCACCGCGTTGCTCGAAAAGCCAGACCGTGCCTGCTGGGGCGTGATGCTTCCCGCCCAGGCCAGCGACAACATGGCGATGATGGCCACAACATCGATGCGAAACGCCTCCGTGACAATCAGGGCCACGGTCACGCCGAGAATGGCAAAAACGATTAACAACTGCGGGTCCATCGCGGTGAAGAGAGAAACCAGAAAGGCAGTGGTAGCGAACGCGACGGGCGGGCGGATGCCTGCCCCCTCAGCCCGGTGCGAGCAAAGCCCCGAACCGTTCTCTGCGCCGGCCCCCGCCACGATCCTAGACGCTGTGATTCCAAAGTTATGATTCCAAAATAGTCCGCCACGGGCCTGAAGTAAACGGAGCCTCCGGACCAGATGACACCACCGGCGTTGCGCTGGAAAATGTCCGACGGGACCAATACATTCCAACCTCCCCGATGCTCACGACACCGACACGTGTGGCCTCCAGACGCCCAAATCCGGACAGACGCAGGAATCTGATTCCTGGGCTGGGAAGCGCTGAGGTTCTCCGGACACTGCTGGAGGCTCCCCCCGAGGCCTTGGTCTAAGGCAGGGAATGCATGAAGGAACGGGGCATTCAGTTGAAAAGAAACGCCCCACCATGAATTCCCAGTATTCTCGCACAAGGCTCTCGCGGTTGGGCGAGAGGACGCGGTCGGGCGAGAGAGCCACGGTTGGTTCCGCGCGCACTACGGTCTATTCGCTGCGCCGGCCCCGTACCCCGTACGGCGCTCGTCGAAGTCTGCGGAGGCCGAACCTTCAGAGGACGGGAAACTGCGAACGCCGCATCCGAGTTGCAAAGCCAGTGAAGTCAGGCCCACACTGGAACCCTCCGTTGTAGAGAAAGTTACTTCGGACTGCACATTGGCTGGCAAGGCCCAAAAGCGCTTTGCAGCCAGTATGGTCCAGGGAGCGCCTCCAGGCGACCCCCTCGGCCTGCACAGCCGGCCCCTACCGCCCTTCCCGCTTTGGGAGCAAGGGCCGTCCCACAGAGGCTTTCTCTCGGGGACTACACTGTTCGTCTAATTCAGACTCGACACCTGTACACTCGCCATGGCCAAAGAGGAGTTTGACCGGAAGAAGCCGCATGTAAACGTAGGGACGATCGGGCACGTGGACCACGGGAAGACGACGCTCACGGCAGCGATTACGAAGGTGCTGGCCGAGCGCGTGGGGGGAGCGGCGGCGCAGACGTTTGAGGCGATCGACAACGCGCCGGAGGAGCGGGAGCGGGGGATTACGATTGCGACGTCTCACGTCGAGTACGAGACGGAGAGCCGGCATTACGCTCACGTCGATTGTCCGGGGCACGCCGATTACGTCAAGAACATGGTGACGGGGGCGGCGCAGATGGACGGGGCGATTTTGGTGGTCGGCTCCGACGACGGGCCGATGCCGCAGACCCGGGAGCACATTTTGCTTGCGCGTCAGGTGGGGGTGCCCTACCTGGTGGTGTTTATGAACAAGGTTGACCTGGTTGACGACGCGGAGCTGTTGGAGCTGGTGGAGATGGAGGTTCGGGAGCTGCTTACAGAGTACGAGTTTCCGGGCGACGAGGTGCCGGTGGTGCGGGGCTCGGCCTTGAAGGCCCTAGAGAGCGAGGAGGCCCACGAGGAGAAGGTCATGGAGCTGATGGCGGCGGTTGACGAGTACATTCCGACGCCGGAGCGGGACGTGGAGAAGCCGTTTTTGATGCCGGTGGAGGACATTTTCACGATTACGGGTCGGGGGACGGTGGTGACCGGTCGGATTGAGCGGGGGAAGATCCACCTCAACGACGAGGTAGAGATTGTGGGGATGCAGGAGGAGAAGATGGAGTCGGTGGTGACCGGCATTGAGATGTTCAACAAGACCTTGGATGAGGGGGAGGCGGGGGACAACGCGGGGATATTGCTGCGGGGGATTGAGAAGGAGGAGGTCAGCCGGGGGATGGTGTTGGCGGAGCCGGGGACGGTGACGCCGCACCGGGAGTTTGAGTGTGAGGTGTACGTGCTCAGCAAGGACGAGGGGGGTCGTCACACGCCGTTTTTCGACGGGTACCAGCCGCAGTTTTACTTTCGGACGACCGATGTGACGGGGAGCATTGACCTGCAGGAGGGGGTAGAGATGGTGATGCCGGGGGACAACGCCACGTTTGAGGCGGAGTTGATTCAGCCGGTGGCCCTGGAGGAGGGCTTGCGGTTTGCGATTCGGGAGGGCGGGGCAACGGTCGGGGCTGGGGTCGTGACCGACATCTTGGATTAATCGAAACGCTGTTGGGGATGGGGCTGTGTCCCCCTCTCCAGCGTTCACGCGGACGTAGCTCAATTTGGCAGAGCAGCGGACTCCAAATCCGCCGGTTGGGGGTTCGAGTCCTCCCGTCCGTGCCGTTCTGCAGGCCCGCCAGTGCCCGTTCGAACTGGTTCTTCCCTTGCGTGCCGGAGGAGGCCTTCGTGACAGGCGCGTGCCACGGCTTGATGATTTGACTTCCCCCATTGCTTATGAACTGGATCCGTGAGTACCTGCAAAATGTGGTCGCGGAAATGGAGAAGGTGAACTGGCCGAGCCGCGATGAACTGATTAGCAGTACGCTTATCACGATTGTGGCCACGCTGATGATCTCTGGCTTCATCTTCCTGGCCGATCAAGTCATTCAGCGGGCGCTGAGAATTCTCTACCAGGTGTAAGTGCGCCGACGCGAGGCCTCTGGCCTTTCCCCGCTGTGTTCACTGCCGCATTCATTCCCTGCTTGCCATGCCTGAAGACACGGACGCCGACACATGGTATGTGCTCCGCACATTCTCGAATCACGAGAAAAAGGTGCGGCGGTACCTCGAAAGTGAGATCGAACGGCTCGGGCTCGAGGACCAGATCGAGGAGATCCTAATTCCGACGGAAACGGTCTTTGAGATGAAGGGGGGAGAAAAGAAGACGAAGGAGAAAACGTTTTTTCCGGGGTACATCCTCCTAAATTGCACGCTCACCTCTCAACTTCGCGATGTGGCCGAAGATCTTCCGTCGGTCATCGGGTTTCTGACGGCCGGCACGGGCGACGAGCCTACCCAGTTGCGCGAGGAAGAGATCAAGCGGATCCTGGGCAAGATGGACCGCGCGGAAGAGATGGGTGAGCAGCCCGAAATGCCCTTCAAGGTGGGCGACCCGGTGAAGGTGGTGGACGGCCCCTTTGACAGCTTCAACGGCATTGTGGAAGACGTCTACCCGGACAAGATGAAAGTGAAGGTGATGGTCTCCATCTTCGGCCGCAAGACGCCCGTGGAGCTGGACTACCTGCAGGTAGAGCACGAAGAGTAGCACACGAAACGCGGCGTGCCAGCCCCAATGCTCGGACGGCGCGCCATTTTCGCATCCCTTTTGAACAAACAGGCGGAAGTGGTCTGCACGGGCCACGCTTGAACCGCCAATGCACGTATGGCAGCACCGGTCGAGCAAACCATCAAGCTTCAGATTAAGGGCGGGCAGGCGAACCCAGCCCCCCCTATTGGGCCCGCGCTTGGCCAGCACGGGGTCAACATCATGGAATTCTGTAAGGCCTTCAACTCGCGGACTGAAGACCGGATGGGAACCCTCCTGCCGGTTGAGATCACCGTCTACGCCGATCGGTCCTTCGACTTCATCGTCAAGAGCCCGCCGGCCTCGGTTCTGCTGAAGCAGAAGGCCGACATCGAGACGGCTGCTGGCGACCCGCTGCGCGAAGACGCCGGGACGGTCACGTGGGACGACTGCCTCGACATTGCCGAGCAAAAGCTCGAAGACCTGAACGCGCACACGGTCGAAAAGGGGGCGAGCATGGTCGCTGGCACGGCGCGGTCAATGGGCATCACCGTGGAGGGGAAGCCGGCTCACGAGTCATAACTCCGGCCCTCACTGGGGAGCCTCTGCGCCTGGCGGCGACGACGAGAGCACACGAGGGCTCTTCGTCCGCTTTCTCCCGCCCGCGCCCCGTTTCCCCCACCCCGTCTCTAAATTGCAACTAATTCTTTCACGCGGGAGTCCTCACCTTGTGGAGTCCTCCCTCATGGGGACGCTTGCACCGCACAACTGCACCTATACTATGGCAAAGACTGAAGGAAAGCGATACCAAGACGCCCACGAACTTGTCGACGCGGCGGACGAACCGGTGGATCTTCGCAGGGCCGCCGAACTGGCGAAAGAAACTGCCACGGCGGGGTTCGACGAATCGATTGATCTGGACCTGCGCCTTGGGGTGGACCCCCAGCACGCCGACCAGATGGTGCGCGGCTCCATTACGCTCCCCAACGGCACGGGCCGGGAGGTGACCGTGCTTGTGCTGGCCAGCCAGGGGAAGCAGGAAGAGGCGGAGGCCGCCGGCGCCGATTACGTGGGGCTCGACGACTACATCGATCGCATTCAGGAAGAGAACTGGCTTGACTTCGATGTGGTAATCGCGACACCGGATGTAATGGGCCAGGTGGGCCAACTGGGCCGCGTTCTCGGGCCACGTGGCCTGATGCCGAATCCGAAGAGCGGAACCGTTACCATGGACCTTGCCGACGCGGTTGAGGAGGTCAAGGCAGGGAAGATTGAGTTCCGCGTTGATCGGAGCGGAAACCTCCACACGGCAATCGGCAAGGCTTCCTTCAACCCCGACGAACTTTACGAGAATGCCCGTGCCCTGCTCCGGGAGGTAGTCCGCCTGCGTCCGGCCTCCGCGAGCGGGCTCTACTTGCGTTCGATCACGATTTCCGCCACGATGGGCCCACCCATCCGAATCGATCGCAGCTCCGTGCTTCGTGAGGCCCGGTAGGATCCGCGCCGGGTCCCCGCGTCCGGCCTCCCGTGTCCGGCCTTCCGCCATTGAACGCCGACCAACGCTTCCAACCCATGTCGAAGAACCGATCCGAAAAAGCAGAAATCATCGACCAGATCGGGGAAAAGCTCAGCGAGTACCCGATCTTGTACCTTACGAACTTCGAAGGCCTGACCGTCGCTCAGTCTAACGAGCTTCGCGGCCGCTTCCGCGAAGCAGGCGTCGACTACCAGGTTACAAAGAACACCCTGGCCCGGATGGCCCTCGACCGCATCGAGGGAAAGGACGCGCTCGAAGAGTTTTTTGCCGGGCCCACGGCCGTTGCCTTCAGCGAAGATCCGGCCAAGCCTGCCCGCGTCATCCAGGATTTTCTGGAGGAGGAAGACCTGGAGCGCCCGAAGTTGAAGGTGGCCTGGATTGAGGGCGAGCTCTACGAAGACCCGGAAGCGCTCGACACGCTTGCGGACCTGAAGTCCCGCGAGGAGCTTATTGGAGAAATCGTTGGGCTCCTGCTGTCCCCGGCCCAGAATGTTGTTGGCAGTCTGCAGGGAGCCGGGCAGCGGCTGGCTGGCATTCTCCAGACACTTGCGGAGGAAGAGGACGAGTGACCAGTAACTGCCCGAAGCTCGCGGTCACTACGGCCCACGGGCACCACACCATTCACATTCGCCTTAATTTGCGGCGCAGTCCCGACAAGCGGGACCGAGACCGCCGCCGGACTAACACACCTACGAACCTATGGCTGACATCGAAGAACTCGCAGAGCAACTCGTTGGACTCACCATCAAAGAGGCCAACGAACTCGCAAACCATCTTGAAGAAGAGTACGACATCCAGCCGGCCTCGGCGGGCGTGGCCGTGGCGGCCGACGGAGGGGCTGGGGGCGACGGCGAAGCCGAAGAGGAGGAGCAGACGGCCTTCGACGTTGTGCTCACCGGCATTGGCGGCAACAAGATTCAGGTTATCAAGGAGGTGCGCTCCATCACGGGACTGGGCCTGAAGGAAGCCAAGTCTCTCGTGGACGAGGCTCCAAATCCCGTCAAAGAAGGGGTCGATCGCGAAGAGGCCGACGACCTCAAGGCACAGATTGAGGATGCAGGAGGCGAGGTGGAACTCCAGTAGACCTCGTTCTCGGTGGAGATTGGACGCAGTCCCTTACGAGCTGCTCCCCTTGCTCATCCCGACGCTCGAAGAAGGCCGATCCCGAGTGCATTCGGGATCGGCCTTCGGCGTCTTGTGCGAGGGGGCAACGGATGTGAGGGCCGAACTGCAAAAGAAAAAGCCCGAAACGGAGGGATTCTGGAAGGGGCGAATTGATCCTTGAAACAACCTCGCAGTGGCCATCGTAGATCGATTCCTGTCCGAGCGAAAGTTCCTGGGTGATGCCTGTCCCTACGAAGTTCTGTCGCTCAGCAGGGCCTCCTGTCTGTCATTGAGGCTCACACCCTCGGTGGCCTTCCACTCCCTCCCCGAGCCCGACTGGTGGATTTCCCGCGAATGAGCCTGCACGTTCACGCGCAGGGGCTCGCTGCGCTCGTCGTCAATCCTCCTAGATGATGTGCCGTGCCGCACTGTGCTGGAGGGGGCGCGAGTTCCACGAAAGACTGTGCTCCATGCACCTTGATCGGACCTCGGGGCTCTCCGAGCGCATGGGGGCCTGTGGCCACGTGCGCCGCCCACACCGCCGGTCTGGCCAGCAGCCCGGACTTCTGCGAACGTAGTATACTCACGCCAGCGACTCCTACAGCTTATGCCGACTTTTCTGAACGGGGACATCTCCACGCCTGGACACATCGAAGACGCGAAGCCGCGGAAGAGCTTCGCCGATATTCCGCAGGTGTGGGACTATCCAGACTTTCTGGACGTTCAACTGAAAACATTTCACGACTTCGTGCAGGACGACGTCCCGCCTGCCGACCGCGAGGACGAAGGCCTCCAAGCGGTCTTCAACGAGCACTTTCCGATTAAGGACAACCGCGATCGCTACACGCTTGAGTTCATCAGTTACGAGCTCGACGCGCCGAAGCACACGGTCGAAGAGTGCATCGCACAGGGGCTCACCTACTCCGTTCCACTGAAGGCCACACTCCGCCTCTCCAGCAAGGAAGAGGAGGGGGGCGAAGAGGCCATTGAGGCCATCGAGCAGGAGGTCTATCTCGGCACGCTCCCGTTCATGACGGACCGGGGAACGTTCATCGTGAACGGGGCCGAGCGTGTGATCGTCTCGCAGCTGCACCGCAGCCCTGGCGCATTCTTCGAACAGGAAATTCACTCCAACGGCACGGAGCTCTTCAGCGCCCGCGTGATTCCGTTCCGGGGCTCCTGGATGGAGTTCTCGACGGACGTGCGCGACGTGCTGTGGGCGTACGTCGACCGCAAGAAAAAGGTACCGGTGACCACCCTCCTTCGCGCGCTAGGGTACTCCAGCGACGAAGAAATCGTGAAGATGTTCGATCTGGCCGACGCGGTCGACATCGAAGACGGGGAGGAGTTTGAAGAGCACCTCGGCCGTGAGCTCGCCACCAGCGTTACGATCGAGAAGACGATTGAGATCGTCGATGAGGACACCGGAGAAGTGGTTGACGAAGAGACCGAGCGCGAGGTTCTGCTCCCGGCCGAGCACGAACTGGAAGAAGGGGACTGGGAGGAACTCGACGAGTACGACGTGAGCCGCCTCTACCTGGTCCGTGAAGACGTGGACGAGGAGGCGCTCGACAAGAGCACGCTGGTAGAGACGTTGCAGAAAGACCCCTCGCACACCGAAGAGGAGGCGCTCGACGTCATTTACGAGAAGCTGCGCGGAAGCGAGGCCCCGGATCTTGACTCCGCACGGGAGGCACTGAACCGTCTCTTCTTCAACGAAGACCGCTACGACCTTGGCGACGTGGGGCGTCACCGCATCAACGCCCGGTTGGGGATTGACGTGGACGACGACGTGAAGGTGCTTACCAAGGAGGACGTGGTGGGGATCGTCCGAGAGTTGATCCGCCTCCAGAATGGAGAGAGCACGGCCGACGACATCGACCACCTCAGCAACCGCCGTGTCAAGACGGTCGGCGAGCAGCTGGGGTCGCAGTTCTCCCTCGGCCTGGCCCGCATGGCGCGCACCATCAAGGAGCGCATGAACCTACGGGACGCCGATAAATTTACGCCGAAGGACCTGGTCAATGCCCGTACCATCGAGAGCGTGATCAACACGTTCTTCGGGACGAACCAGCTGAGTCAGTTCA
>ERZ1034543.34-NODE-34-length-37340-cov-8.621483_pt1 | contig 37340 bp, 41 predicted proteins | sample MGYA00520654_ERZ1034543 | MGnify/ENA primary metagenome ERZ1034543 (study PRJEB33760, sample SAMEA4777712) | hypersaline lake metagenome | biome: hypersaline environment; feature: brines | place: Spain | collected 2012-08 | depth 0 m ... | reverse complement strand
TCGTCCGCCGTCGCCGCCTCCGTCCTGCTGTTCCTGCTCCCGTGGTCGCTCGGCTTCATCGACCAGGTGAACCCGACGCTCACCCGGACGCTGTTCTGGTTCTTCGGCCACCCGGTCGTCTACTTCTGGCTCATGCCGGCGTACATGCTCTGGTACACCGTCTTGCCGAAGATCGCTGGCGGCCGCCTCTTCAGCGACCCGCTGGCGCGGGTCGTGTTCGTGCTGTTCGTCCTCCTCTCGACGCCGGTCGGAATTCACCACCAGTACCTCGACCCGGGGATCGCCGAGGGGTTCAAGTTCATCTCGATGACGAACACGATGTTCCTCCTGTTGCCCAGCCTGCTCACTGCGTTCACCGTGGTCGCGAGCGTCGAGTACGGCGCTCGTCAGCGCGGCGGCACCGGACTGCTGGGCTGGCTCACGAACCTCCCGTGGCGGAAGCCGGAGTTCACCGGCATGATGCTCGCCGGACTCATGTTCGCGGCCGGCGGCTTCTCCGGGATGGTCAACGCCGGGATGAACATCAACTACCTCATCCACAACACGCTGTGGGTGCCCGGCCACTTCCACCTCACCGTCGGGACCGCGGTCGCGCTGACGATGATGGCTGGGACCTACTGGATCTGGCCGCAGATCAGTAACAAGCCGATATTCAGCAGCCAGATCGGACTGTTCCAGGTCGTACTCTGGTTCATCGGCATGGCGCTGATGTCGAACGCGATGCACGCGCAGGGGCTGCTCGGCGTCCCGCGACGCACCGCCGAGCCGGAGTACTCCGGCTTCGACTACCCGACCATGTTCGGCGGCTTCGAGGAGCTCAACATCCAGATCGCGATCGGCGGGACCCTGCTCTTCGTCTCGACGATCCTCTTCCTCGGGAACCTCGCGCTGACGATGGGGAACCCGACGGTGTCCGGGCTCGCGGAGCCGCTCCCCAGTCCGGTCTCCGGCGCGGAGGACGCCCCGAAGGTGCTCGACAACCTCCGCCTGTGGGTCGGCATCGCGCTCACGCTCGTCGTCCTCGCGTACGCGCTCCCGATCGCGGCGATCATCAACCGCGGCGGGCTGCTCGGGCCGGGCGTCGGCACGTACCCGGTGTGGGTCGCGCCGCTGTTCGACGCGCTGGCCGACGCGGCGACGCCGCTCCTCGCCGCCATCACCGACGCGTCCGGATCGCTCCTCGAGGTGGTCAGATGAGCGTCGACATCTCCCGCGGCGGGCTGCTCGTGGCGCTCGCCATCTTCGGAGTGATCATCTACGAGATGCGGACGGTGCTCGACTTCGTCGGCGTCGAGCTGCCGATCATCCCGTACATGGGCGCCGTCTTCGCCCTCGCCGGGCTCTCGATCTGGTACATCACGCTGAAGGGCGGGTGGCGGACCGAACCCGAACCCGACGAGCCGGCGTAACGGCCTCGGCGTCCCGCTCGGCCCGACGGTCGCGGCTCTTCTCTGCGTCCGAGTTCGCTTCGACCGCGGTAGTTATGTTTTCTCGGCACAAGATACCTGTATGAACGGCACGCGCGTGACGGTCCGGTGTCGCGACTGTACGCTCGCGACGGCCCACGAGACCCTCCGCGACGCCCGGGTCGCCCTGAACGACCACGAGTCGTCGACGGACCACCGGGTCGACTGGACCATCGAATCGGTCGATTCGGGCGTCTCGCAGGCCGGCGCCGACGCCGGCGTCTGCGGCCGACCAGAGTGCGCGAACGAGGACTCCCCGCTCGTCGACCCCGCTCCGCCGGCGTCGGACTCGTAGCGCCTCCCGGGGCCGGCGCGACCGTCCGCGTCGCCGCGGAAGCGGTCGCAGCGCGCGCGACGGGGGCCTCGTATATATAGCCTCGCACGGAATACCAGAATATTGGGATTGACAACCAATATTATCTCCGCGGCGGTCGAACGATCGCCCGTACCCATGTCAGCAATCGATATCGAACCCACCGACACGGTCGACGCCCGCGGGGCGGCCTGCCCCGGACCGTTGATGGACCTCATCGGCCGCGTACGGTCGGCGTCCCCGGGGGACGTCGTCCTCCTGTTGAGCGACAGCGACCGGTCGATGACCGACGTCCCGGAGTGGGTCGACGAGACCGACAACGAACTGGTCGCGGTCGACGAGTCGGGCGACGACTACGGCTTCTACGTGGAGGTCGCGTGAGATGACGCACAGGATCGCGATCCTCGGGGGCGGCACGGGCGGCACGGTGCTCGCGAACGACCTCGCCGAGCGGCTCGCGCCCGAGATCGACGCCGGCGACGTCGAGGTCGCGCTGATCAACGACGACCCGGACCACGTGTACAAGCCCGTGTGGCTGTACGTCGCGTTCGGGCAGCGCGAGCCCGCGGACGGGCGTCGGCCGCTCGACGAACTGGTCGACGACCGGGTCGACCTCGTGATCGACCGGGTGACCGAGATCGACACGGACGACAAGGCGCTCGGGCTCCGCGACGCCGGCGGCCCCCTCGCCTACGACCACCTCGTCGTGGCGACCGGCTCGACGCTCGCCGCCGACGAGGTGTCGGGGCTCAGCGAGGGGAGCCACGACTACTACTCCGAGTCCGGCGCGCTGGCGCTCAGGGACGAACTGCTCTCGATGACGGAGGGCCACCTCGTGCTCAGCGTCGTCGGGACGCCGCACATGTGCCCCGCCGCGCCGCTGGAGTTCGTGTTCATGGCCGACGACTGGCTCCGCGAGCGCGGGCTCCGCGAGGACGTCGACATCACCTACACGTACCCGATCAACCGCGTCCACGGCAACCCCCACATCGCCGAGTGGGCGGAGCCGATCATGAGCGACCGCGACATCGGGGTCGAGACGTTCTTCAACGCCGACTCGGTCGACCCGGACGCGAAGACGCTCACCTCGATGGAGGGGACGGAGATCGACTACGACCTGCTGGCGGCGATCCCGCCGCACCGCGGCGTCGACGTGGTCGAGGAGGCCGGGCTCGGCGACCGCGGCTGGGTCGACGTCGACAAGCACACGCTGGCGGCCGAGCGCGCCGAGGACGTGTACGCGCTCGGCGACGCCGCGACGACCGGCGTCCCGAAGGCGGGCAGCGTCGCGCACTACCAGGCCGGCGTCGTGGCGCAGCGGCTCGCGAGCGAGGTCCGCGACCGCCCCGCGACCGCGACCTACGACGGGAAGACGCTCTGCTTCATCGAGACCGGCACGGACGCCGCCTCGTTCGTCGAGTTCGACTACGAGAGTCCGCCGTCGCCCGCGCCGCCCTCGGAGAAGCTCCACTGGTCGAAGCTGGCGTACAACGAGTCCTACTGGCTCACCGCACGGGGGTTGCTCTGAGATGTCGGGCGACGACGCGGCCGCGGGCGAGCCCGAGGCCGACGGCGCGGGAGCCGAGGCTTCGAGCGACGCCCGGCCCGACGAGTTCGACCGCGACGACCTCGAAGCGGTCGTCGCAGAGAACCCGGAGGCGGTCGCCGCCTTCGTCGATCGGCTCGACGCGGTCAACGAGCTGCTCGACGTGATCTCGCTCGGCGAGAGCGCGCTCACCGACGAGATGGCCGTCGAGCTCGCCGGCACCGCCTCCACGCTCGCGGAGTCGGCGGACGGCATCGCGACCGACGAGACGGTTCGGCTCGCCGCCTCGGTCGGCGAGAACGGTGACGAGCTCCGCGAGGCGATGGAGACGCTCGTCGAGCTCCAGCGGAGCGGCACGCTCGACGAGCTCGCGGAGCTGGGCGGCGTCGGCTCGCTCGCGGCCGCGGCGCTCGACGACGAGATGGTCCGCTCGCTCGCCGCAACCGGCTCGTCGCTGGGCGAGGTGGCCGACACCGCCGCGGACGACGACACCCGCGAGGGGCTGACGACGCTGCTCCAGGGCGTCGGCGCGGCCCAGCGGAGCGAGCCGCAGCCGGTCGGCGCGGTCGGGCTCGCGCGCAGCGTCCGCGACCCCGAGGTCAAGCACGGGCTCGGTTACCTGCTCACGGTCGCCAAGGCCATTGGTCGCGAACGCGGCGCGGCCGCCGAGGAGTGAGGTCGGCGGCCGGTCCGCGGCCCGGCTCGGGACGCTCCGGCGACGCGAGTGCTTATCAGTCTTCGGCGACAATAGTGCGTATGACAGCCAATACTACTTCGGAGGGCGCGGACGGCTCCGACGCCCCGAGCGGCGAGGACGCGGCGGCGGCGCGGCCGACGTCCCTGGCCGACGAAGACGACCTGGACGCCTTCCTCGCCGACGCGGACGCCGCGCTCGTTGAGTTCTACACCGACGGCTGCGGCATCTGCGCGAGCATGGAGCCGGTGATCGGGAACGTCGCCCGCGGCGTCGAGGCCGACTTGGCCGTCGGGCTGGTGAACCCCCGCGACGACCCGCCCTTAGTCGAGCGGTTCGACGTGCGGAGCGTCCCGCTGTTCGTCCTCTTCGTCGACGGCGAGCCCGTCGCGCGGCGCGCTGAGGGGTTCATTCCGGGCGAGGACCTCGCGGCGTGGGTCGACGAACACGCGGCGTAACGCGGCCCCGCTCCCGCGGTGAACCGTCACCGATTACGGTCGGCGTTCGGACCGACGGAACCCTTTTGAGCCGCACCGGCCTACTCAGAGCCAGTATGGGACTGGGCTCGGACATGTACCGACAGCAGATCCTCGACCACTACAAGAACCCGCGCAACTACGGGGAACTCGAGGATCCGGACTTCACGCACGTCGGCGAGAACCCCTCCTGCGGGGACACCATCCAGATGGAGGTCCGACTCGACGACGCCGGCGAGACCGTCGAGGCGGTGCGGTTCACCGGCGACGGCTGCGCCATCTCGATGGCCTCCGCGAGCATGCTCTCCGAGCGGCTCCACGGGATGGCCGTCGACGAGCTCGACGCGCTCGACACCGACGACGTCACCGAGATGCTCGGGGTCGACATCTCGCCGATGCGCGTGAAGTGCGCGGTGCTGGGGCGACAGGTCGCACAGGACGGCGCGAAGATCCACCGCGGCGAGCTCGATCCGGACGAGGACCGCACGGTCACCGAGGAGTAGTCGCTCGGCTCTCGTTGCGGCCGGCTCGCACGCCCGTCCCGAGCCCACCGGACTTTTGCCCGCGAACCACGTTCGTCCGCCCATGAGCGACGGCTTCGACAAGGAGGCGGAACGAGAGAAGCTCCGCGAGAAGTACGCGGACGACGAGCAGAAGCGCGAGCACACACAGCGGATGTCCGAGCTCCTCCTGAAGGGCGCGACGATGACGAACCGCCACTGCGAGGAGTGCGGCGACCCCATCTTCCGCCACGACGGCCGCGAGTTCTGCCCCACCTGCGGGAGCGCGGCGGGCGGCGACGTGGGATCGGGGTCGACCGGCGCGGAGGCGGCCGGTGCGGACGAGGCCGCGGACGCCGCGGCCCCGACCGCGGAGAGCGGCGTCGACGCCGCGGCCGAGAACGGAGTCGCCGGTTCCGGGACGGCCGACTCCGGAGCGGCCGAAGGTCGGCAGCCGGAGTCGCCGCCGTCGGCGACCGTACCGCCCCGGGGCTCGTCGCCGCAGGAGCCGCGGTCGCCGCAGGAGTCGCCTCCGCAGGCGTCGGATTCGACGCGCGACTCCGCCCCGCAGCGGTCCGGGCGCGAGGCCGCCGAGTCCCCACAGTCGAACCCGTCGCGGTCGGCGACCGACGCCGACGGCCTCGGAGCCGCCCGCGCGTCGCTGACGCGCACGCTGACGCGGTTCGCCCGCGCGGCCGAGGAAACCGACGACCCCCGGCGCGCCCGCGACCACCTCGAAGCGGCCCGCGAAGCGGCCGAGGCCCTCGCGGCGCTGGACTGATACCACGTAGTCGTCCGGTTTCGCGCGGTGGCGGTATCAGCGTCCTCGCTGTCTATTCATGACCCGCTGCGAGCGGATCGGCGGTGAACAACGCCAAAACCCCAGTCGCGAGGCCCGCCCCGCACAGTGCCTCGCGCCTCCCCAGCCTCGTCGGCCTCCCCCCGGTCGGCCGACTCCAGCGAGAATCGAAGATTCGCTGGCAGCCGGCGCGTAGCGCCGGCGACCCCGCGCGTGCTTCTCACGCCCTTCGGGCGTTCGAAGGCACGCGCCACGGCAGTTCTCCTCGTGAAATAGACCGCCGTTATCGCCCGCTCTCGACGGCGACGCGCATGTCCTTCGCCAGCCGCTCGGCGCGGTCGGCGTCGGCGGACTCGGCGTAGATCCGGATCTTCGGCTCGGTGCCCGACGGGCGGACGAGCACCCACGCGTCGCCGTAGTCGAGCCGGTAGCCGTCGGTCGTGTTCGGCTCCGCGTCGGCGGTCTCGACGTAGGCGCGGGCGGCCGAGAGCAGCTCGTCGCGCTCGTCGTCGTCCTCGTACTCGACGTTCACCCGCACGAAGTGGTAGTCGCTGTACGGGGCGACGATCTCGCTGACCGGGGCGCCGTCCGCGGCCGCGAGCAGTTCGAGGAACCGCGCGCCGATGTACGCGCCGTCCCGGGAGAGCCGGTACGGCGGGAAGAACACCCCGCCGTTCCCCTCGCCCGCGACGGGGACGTTCGTCCCCGCCTCGTGGAGCTCGCGCGTCCGGGTGATGATGTTCGTCGCGCCGATGGGCGTGAGCTCGAGGTCGGCGTCGTTGGCGGCGCAGACGTCGACGAGCCGCTGGGAGACGTTGACCGCGCTGACGACGGCGTCGTCCGGCTCGAGGCAGGCGTCCGCCAGCGCCGCGAAGGAGGTGTCGCCGTCGACGAAGGCCCCCTCCTCGTCGACGAAGACGGCCCGGTCCGCGTCGCCGTCGTGCGCGATCCCCACGTCGGCGTCGGAGGTCGCGACCAGCCGCGAGAGGTCCGCGAGGTTCTCGGGGACCGGCTCGGAGTCGCGGCCGGGGAAGTGGCCGTCGGGCGTCGCGTTCACGGTCAGCACCTCGCAGCCGAGCTCGCGGTAGATCCGCGGCGAGGCCACCGAGGCCGCGCCGTGGCCGGGGTCGACCGCGACCGTGAGGTCCGCGTCCGCGACCGCCTCGCGGTCGACGGCGGCGGTCAGCTGGTCGACGTAGTCGTCGACGGCCCCCTCGATCGGCGTCGTCGCACCGGCCGACCGCCAGTCGGCGTGGTCGTACTCGTCGTCGAGGACGCGGCGCTCGATCCGCTCTAGCACGTCGACGGAGAGCTCCACGCCGTCGTCGCCGACGAGCTTGATCCCGTTGAACTCGGGCGGGTTGTGGGACGCGGTGACGAGGACGGCCGGGACCTCGGCCGCCTCGCAGTAGCTGCCGACCGCCGGGGTGGGGACGACCCCGAGGCGGTCGACGTCGCAGCCGACCGCGGCGAGCCCGCTCGCGGCCGCGTTCGCGAACAGCTCGCCGGTCGTTCGCGTGTCGCGGGCGACGGCGACGCGGTCGGCGTCCCACACCGTCCCGGCCGCCTTCGCGATGTCGAGGACGAGCGCGGGCGTGAGGTACCGCAGCGCGACCCCGCGAATACCGCTCGATCCGAACAGCTCCATGCGAGGCCATGCGCCGGCCGAGGGGAAATCGGTTCCGAACCGCCGCTGCCGCGGCGTCCGCCGAACGCGGCGAGTCCGGTGCTCGCCCGCCGCGACGACGCGTGCGGTTCATGCCGGTGGCGTCCGTTCGTCCCGTATGGACTTCACGCGACGCGACGCGCTCGCCGGGAGCGCGCTCGCCCTGTCAGTCGCCGCGGCTGGCTGTCTCGACTTCGCGGCGGGCGACGGGCCGCAGGGCCCCGAGGGGACGCCCGCGACGCTGACCTGCGACGACGACGCGTTCGTTCGCCTCGACCAGCCGTTCGAGGCGCCGGTCGCCGGCACGCCGGTCGAGACGGACCGGACCTCGTTGGAGCTCGCCGTCGAGGGGACCGCCGAGACGTACGGCCAGTCGCTCCGGCTCGTCCTCCGGAACACCGGCGACGCCCCGGCGGTCACCCTCGGCGAGCCCGCGTACTCGATCCAGCGCGAGACCGAGTCGGGCTGGCTGGACGTCCGCGGCTCGACTACCGGCGAGGCGGTCGAGCTACCCCGAAGCGAGTCGTCGCTCGACACGAGCACGGCGTACTCGTGGGACCTCACGCTGACGGAGCGCGGCCTCGCGGAGGCGGTCGACGGGGTCGACCTCGACGTCTGTCCCCCGCTCGGGGCGGGGCCCCACCGCTTCGTCTACTGGGGGCTCGTCGACGGGCCGCCGGTCGGCGTCGAGTTCGAACTGATCGGGTGAAAGCGCCAGCGCCCGTCGTGGGCTCCGGTCAGAAGGACTGCCAGTCGGACGGTTGCCCGACGCGACCGCGGACGCGGAACTCCCGCGCGTCGTCTTCGACGCGCGTCTCGACGACGACCTCGAACGGCTCGTGGAGCGTGTGGACGACCTGCTCGTCGTGGGCGGTCGAGCCGACGACGCCGACGAACGGCCACCCCTCGCCGGAGGTCTGCGAGGTCATCACCCGCGTGAACCGGTAGATACGCTCCGGGTCCCAGTACATCAACAGCTGGGAGAGCGAGTAGATCCCGACGGCGCGGTCGCGGCCAGCGGAGGACTCCACGACGTCGGTGAACTTGATCCCGATGTCGGTGAGGTTGCCCGCGCTGGCGACGTACTTCGTCGTGGGCGTGTCGTCGCGCTTGTCGCCCTGCTCGTGGGTGACGCAGTCGATGACGACCACGTCGTCGCCGTCCGCCTCCGTCAGCTCCTCGTAGTCGCCGCGGACCTTCTCCGCGGTCCGTCCCGTCGATATCACGACGGGCCCGTCGGACCACGACGCGAGCAGCTTGTTGAACAGGTCGTACTTCCCGCTCATCGGCGGACCGCTGATGAGGACGCTGCCGGCACCGCGGACAGCGTCGGGAAGCACAGTCATTTGATGAACGTGAGAGAGTGTTCGGTAAAACCCTTCCGAGGGATCACTTTCGGAGCATCGAGGGGATGTCGAGCGAGGACGGCGGGCCCTCTCGCGGCTCGTCGGTGAGTGTCAGTTCACGTATCGCACCGGGGAGCGCGGCGGAGACCGGCGCCTCGCGCGGCGCTCCCGCGCCGTCGACGAGCGACTCCCAGACGTCCTCGTCGTCTGGGTCGTCCTCCTCCGCTCTCGCCTCCAGCGCCTTCGTCCGCCCCTCGTCGTACGCCAGCTCCACGATGCTCCGGTCGTAGCTGCCCGGGAACGCCGCCAGCACCCGGTCTAACTCCTCCGGGCGGGGGCTGTCCATCCCGGCTGCGACGCCGAGCGCGAACGCGCGCTCGATCGCCTCTTCGCGGGAGATGTCGTCCCACTCCGTGCCGAACGTGCGATCGTACATCAGTGGGTCACCGTCGCCGCCGGGCCGACGCGGAGCCCGCCGTCGGTGAACTCCACGTCTTGGATGTCCGTGTCGACGTCTGTCCCCCGCATCTTCAGCACCTGGACCCCGCGACGCATCCCTTCGTCTTCGAGGTAGTTGTGCATGAAGACGACCCCGTGGGCGAGGTAGTGCTCCTCGGAGTAGGCGCTCGGGTCGGTCATCTCGGAGATCAGGAGCGTGGTGGCGTCGGTCCGCTTCAGCGAGGAGAGCAGCTGGATCATCGTGTCCTCGTCGTCGTCCAAGAGGAACCGCAACAGCATCGTCGAGTCGAAGACGACGCGGTCGATGTCGCGGGAGTTGATGAACCCGGTGAGCCGGTTGGTGACGCCGGACCGGTCGCGGCGGTCGCCGGGCAGGCCGAAGAAGCGCCGGCCGTCCGACGAGAAGGAGTCGAGGAAGGTGACGCGGTCGGAGTCGAGCGCGCGGTCGAACCCGAAGTCGTAGCCGCTCATGTCCTCGCGGATCCCCGCCTTCGTCTCGTGCATGCTGATGTACAGGACGTCCTCGCCGTTGCGGGCTCCCTGGGCCGCGAACTGCGAACAGAACGTCGTTTTACCGCTCCCGGGCGGACCGCTCACCACGTAGAGACGCTCCCCGGGGAACCCACCGTCGACGACATCGTCGAACCCCGGAACGCCGCTTGAGACGCGCATACGTAAGGACCCGTTGGGCGGCTGATAAGCGTTGGCTCCCGGTTCTCACGGGTGAGAACCGATCGCCGAACGACGCCGACGCGGTCGCCCGACCGTCGGTCGATCCTCTCGTTACGCTTCCGCGGCGTCGACGTCGTCGACGTCGGCGGCGAGCGCGTCGTCGACGTCCGGCGAGACCCACACGACGAACCGGTCGTCGGACTTGACGATCCCGCGGACGCCCTCGTCCTCGACGGTCGTGCTCTGGTCGACGTCCTCCGGCGAGACGTCGCGGACCTGGAACACCTCGTCGACCATCCAGCCGACGGTCCCGCCCTCGTCGATCTCGTCGTCGTCGAACACGACGATCCGCTCGCGCGGGCCGTCCTCGTCGATGTCGTACAGCGTCTTCGGGTCGACGATCGTCGTCGTCCGGCCCCGGAGGTCCATCACGCCCTCGACGTGGTCCGGCGAGTTGGGGATCCGCGTGAGTTCGCCAGCGTCGACGATCTCGTCGATGACGCCGATGTCAAGACAGTACGTCCCGTCGCCCAGGCCGAACTCCAACACCTTGGTCGGCTCGGCTTCCGCCTCTGTGGCTGCCATACCTCTGCTGCGGTCAACTGACAAATAATCGTGTCCCCTGAATTATCAGGGGTGATTCCTGGGTCCGTGGATTTATGCTGATTCTGGGCGCGCTCTGGTACATGAGCAGGACGACGGATCGGCGCGGCGGTCGGGACGGGTCGCCGCGGGTTGTGGTCGTCGACGACTCCCCGTTCATGCGGGGACTGATAAGCGACCTCTTGAGCGACGCCGGGGTCGCGGTCGTCGGCGAGGCGGGGGACGGAGAAGAGGCGCTCTCGGTGGTGGCCGAGACGCGCCCCGACGTCGTGACGATGGACGTCGAGATGCCCGGAATGGGCGGGCTCGAAGCCGTCGAGCGACTGATGGAGGAGACGCCGACGCCGGTGTTGATGCTGTCCGCGCACACGGACGAGGGCGCGGAGGTCACGTTCGAGGCGCTGGACCGCGGGGCGGTCGACTTCTTCGCGAAGCCCGGCGGCGAGGTGTCGACGGGCGTCTCGCGGGAGTCCGACCGGCTCGTCGAGGCGGTGCGCTCGGTCGCGGACGCCGACCTCGACGCCGCGACCCGCGAGCGAGACGACCCGAGCGCCCCGGCGGGGCGCTCGCCCGACGCCGGGACCGACGCGGACGCGGCCGACGTCGACGGGCCGCTGACCGTGGTGATCGCGGCCTCGACCGGCGGGCCGAACGCCGTCGAGCGCGTGCTGTCGGCGCTCCCGATGGCGGACTGCCGCGTGGTGATCGTCCAGCACATGCCGGAGGCGTTCACCTCGCGGTTCGCGGACCGGCTCGACGCCGCCTCCGCGTACGACGTGCGGGAGGCCAGCGACGGCGCGCGGATCGGGGCCGGCGAGGCGCTGGTCGCCCGCGGCGGCAGCCACACGCTCGTCGACAGCTACCGCTCGGGGCGGCTCCGGGTGAAGCTCGACGAGGACGACGACTCGCACACGGTCACCCCCGCGGCGGACGTGACGATGCGCTCCGCGGCCGAGGTGGTCGACGACCCGCTCGTCGGCGTCGTGCTGACCGGGATGGGCTCGGACGCCGCCGAGGGCATCCGCGCGATGGCCGACGTCGGGGCGCGGACGCTGGCGCAGAGCGAGGACACCTGCGTCATCTACGGCATGCCGAAGCGCGCGGTCGAGACGGGGGGGGTCGACGCGGTGTACGACCTCGACGACGTCGCCGGCGCGATCGTGGGGGGTGATGCCTGATGGACTCCCACCGCGCCGCGTTCGTCGCCGAGGCCGAAGACGGGATCACCGACCTCAACAACGCCCTGCTCGCGCTCGAGGCGGACCCCGAGGACGCCGAGGCGATGGACGACGTGTTCCGCGTCGCCCACACCCTGAAGGGGAACGCCGCGGCGATGGGGTACGAGGACGTCTCCGACTTCGGGCACGCCCTCGAGGACCTGCTCGACGCGGTCCGGCAGGGCGACCGCGAGGTGACGCCCGAGCTGATGGACCTCCTCTTCGAGGGGGTCGACGCCGTCGAGGCGATGGTCTCGGAGATCGCTGACACCGGCGACGTGTCGACCGACCCCTCCGACCTCGAGTCGCGCCTGCGGGAGATGGAGGAGCACGGCACCGTCGGCGGCGACGCCGACGGGGACGACGCCGGAGCCGACGACTCGGCCGACCCGGAGGCCGCCGCCGAAGACGACGCCGACGACGGAGCCGAGTCCGACGCAGACGAGGAGGTTCCGGACGTCTCGGTGCCGGAGCCGCCCGCGGCCGCGGCGGACCTCCCGGACCCGGTCGCGTACGCTGACGTGACGATCGGGGACGCCCAGATGCCGGGCGTCGACGCCGCGCTCGTCCTCCAGGCGCTCGACGAGCAGTTCGACGGGCACGTCACCGACCCCGCGCCCGAGGCGCTGGAGGACGGCGAGTACGACGAGTCGTTCGACGCCTTCGTCGGCGGCGACGACCCCGAGGTCGTCGCCGAGGGGCTCCGAGCCCTCACGCAGGTCGAGGCCGCCACCGCGGTCGCGGTCGGCGGCGACGACGCGACTGAATCGGCCGATTCGGACGCCGAATCCGCCGACGCAGACGCAGAAGCGGAAGCCCTCGAGCCCGCCGACGCCGATTCGGTCGAGGACGACGCCGAAGACGCGCCGGAGCCCGCCGCGACTGACGCGGACGAGGAGACCGAGCCGTCCGACGACGGCGGCGACGCAGAGCAGTCCGACGACGCCGAGTCGCCGTCGGACGACTCCGGGTCCTCGGGCGGGTCCGACTCGAAGTCCGGCGACGAGATCAAGTCGATCCGGGTCGACGTCGACCAGGTCGACGAGCTGTACGGGCTCGTCGAGCAGCTGGTGACGAGCCGGATCAAGCTCCGCCGCGAGATCGAGGGGACCGACGCCGAGTCGGACGCCTTAGACGAGCTCGACAAGCTCGCCTCCAGCCTCCAGGACACGGCGATGGACATGCGGCTCATCCCGTTCTCGCAGGTGTCCGACTCGTTCCCGCGGCTCGTGCGCGACATCTCGCGGGACCTCGACAAGCGGATCGACTTCGAGATCGAGGGCGACGACGTCGAGCTGGACCGCACGATCCTCACGGAGATGCGCGACCCGCTCGTCCACGTCCTGCGGAACGCGGTCGACCACGGGATCGAGTCGCCCGCGGAGCGCGAGGCGGCCGGGAAGGACCCGACCGGCCACGTGTCGCTCACGGCGGAGCGCGAGCGCGACCACGTGATCATCGAGGTGTCGGACGACGGCGGCGGGCTCGACCCCGACCAGCTCCGCGAGAAGGCGGTCGACGAGGACGTCAAGAGCCGCGAGGCGGTCGAGGCGATGGAGGACGACGAGGTGTACGACCTCGTCTTCCACCCCGGCTTCTCCACCGCGGAGGAGGTCACCGACGTCTCCGGCCGCGGCGTCGGGATGGACGTGGTCCGGACGACCGCGCGCGACCTCGACGGCTCCGTCTCGATCGAGAGCGAGCCCGGCGAGGGGAGCACGGTCCGGTTCCGGCTCCCGGTCACCGTCGCGATCGTGAAGGTGATGTTCGTCGACGTGGGCGGCACGGAGTACGGCATCCCGATCAAGTCGATCGCGGAGGTCGCCCGCGCCGACGACGTCGAGGAGGTCCACGGCGACGAGGTCGTCAGGCACGAGGACGACCTCTACCCGGTCGTCCGGCTGAACGAGCGCCTCGGCGAGATCGACCCGACCGCGGCGGAGCCGCCGACCGAGACGCCCGCCGCCGACGGCGGCGTCGCGGCCGACGAGCCCGGCGACGACGGGTTCGTCCCGGCAGATCCGACGGCGACCGACGGCTCAGGCGAGGGGCAGACCGACGCCGGAATGCTCGTCCGCATCCGCGAGGAGACGCGGCAGGTCGCGCTCCACTGCGACGCGGTGTTAGACCAGGAGGAGGTCGTCGTCAAACCCCTCGACGGGCCGCTCTCGGGGACGCCGGGCCTCAGCGGCACGGCGGTCCTCGGTGACGGGGACGTCGTGGCCGTGCTCGACGTGGTGAGCCTATGAGCCGCCGGAGAGACGACGCCGAGACGGCGTTCGAAGGCGTCCTCCGACAGATCGACGACACGGTGCCGTTCGAGCCGGGGTACTACAACGAGTCGTACCTCGACCGCCGGATCACCGCGCGGATGCGCCGGCGCGACACCGAGTCGCACGCCGAGTACGAGCGCATCCTCCGCGAGGACGCCGACGAGCGGCAGGCGCTGATGGACGCGCTCACGATCAACGTGACCGAGTTCTTCCGGAACCCGGAGATGTGGGACGTCCTCCGCGACGTGTTGCGCGAGCGGACCGCGAACCAGCGGCGCGTCCGCGTCTGGTCCGCGCCCTCGGCCGACGGCCGGGAGCCGTACTCCGTCGCGATGCTGGCCTGCGACGACCCGGATATCGACGAGTCGCGCGTCGAGGTTCTCGGCTCCGACATCAGCGAGGAGGCGCTCGAGAACGCCCGCGAGGGCGTCTACCACACGACGCGCACGACGGACATCGCCGAGGAGCTGGAGCCGCTCTCCGACCCCGACGCGTACGTCGAGCGCGACGAGGACACGTTCCGGGTGCGCCCGGCGGTCCAGCGGCTCGTCGACTTCGAGACGCACGACCTGATCCGCGACGGCGCTCGCGACCCGTTCGACGTGGTGTTGTGCCGGAATCTGCTGATCTACATCGACGTCGACCACAAGGCCGCGCTGTTCGACACGCTGGAGGCGTCGCTGGCGGATGACGGCGTCCTCGTGTTGGGGATGACTGAGAGCGTCCCCCCGGACCGGAGCGACCGCTACGAACCGATCGACAAGCGGCGGCGGGTGTTCGGGAGGCGCTGATGTCGCTGTACCAGCACGCCCGGGACGGGAACGCGGAGCGCCTCCGGGACGCGCTCGGTAGCGACAGCGCGGCCGTCAGGCGGCGCGCGGCGGAGTTCCTCGGCGAGGTCGGCGAGGAGAGCGACCAGGCGACCGTCGAGGGGCTGCTCCGCACCGCGACCACCGACGACGACCCCGAGGTCCGGGGCGCGGCGGTCGACGCGCTCGACGCGCTCGGCGAGGGGGCGCTCCAGCAGCTCCTCGAGGAGCTCACCGGCGGCGGTAGCGACGCGGAGGCCGAGTGGGTGACCGCGCGCAAGTTCGCGCGCGCCCTCGAGGCCGACCGCCCGGAGCTCCGGATGGCGGCGGCGAACGCGCTCGGGCGGCTCGACGACGCGAGCGGCCTCCAGCCGCTGGTCGGGGCGCTCGACGACGAGGACCCCCGCGTCCGGCTCCGCGCGGCGCAGGCCTGCGGGACCTTCGCCGACGCGCGGGCGGTCCCCGGCCTCCGCGAGCGGCTGGAGGACGAGGAGCCGCGCGTCCGCCGGGCCGCGGCCAACGCGCTGGGGGCGATCGGCACCGACGAGGCGCTGTCCCCGCTGCTGGAGCTGCTCGACGACGGCGACGAGTCGATCCGCCGGATCGCGGCGGGCGCGCTCGGCAAGGCGAGCACGCCGGAGCCGGTCGAGCCGCTCGCCCGCGCGCTCGGCGACGAGAGCGCGGTCGTGCGCAACGCGGCGGTGTACTCGGTGATCGAACTCCTCTCGAACGTGCCGACGCAGCAGAGCCACGCGGTCCGCGACCAGGTGGTCTCGGAGCTGAAGGCGGCCGACGACGCGACCGTCGTCGAGCCGCTCGTCGAGATCCTCGCCGACGGTCAGCAGTCGCGCCAGCGGCGGAACGCGGCGTGGATCCTCGGCCGCGTGGCGGACCCGGACACGTCGACCGCCGTGGAGGCGCTGGCGGACGCGCTCGCGGACGAGGACCCGCAGACCGCGCAGTTCGCGGCCACGAGCCTCAAGAGCCTCGGCGGGCCGGTCGTCGAGGACCGCCTGCTCGACAAGCTCGGCCCGGAACACCCGGAGGACGCCCGCGCGAAGGCGGTGTTCGTCCTCGGACAGATCGGCGGGCAGGAGACGCTCAACCGCTTGGAAGAGTACGCCGACGACGACAGTCAGGCCGTCAGGAAGCGCGTGTTCTCGGCGGTCTCGAAGCTCCGCGCGGGGGGTCCCTAAATGGCGCAGCAGGGCGACGAGTACAAGATCACCGACACGCAGGCGAAGTTCGCGGTCGCGGTCCGCGAGGGGCGCAAGGTGAGCGACGTCTCGTGGACGCCGGGGCGCGTCCTCCTCTCGAACCGGCGGCTGATCCTGGCCGGCAACGACGGGAAGCGGACCGTTCCGCTTTCGAAGCTGGAGCGGCTCGGCGGCCGCCACGACGCGAACCAGTCGGTCGCGCGCGTCTCCAACTACGTGAGCTTCGACCTGGGCGAGCAGGTGCTGCTCGTCGCCGCCTCGGACCACGAGCCGTTCGAGCGCGACGTCTACCGCGCGCTGCTCGACCAGAAGACGGTGATGGCGAAACACCCCGCCATCGAGGGCGGCGTCGTCCAGGACACCGAGTGGGAGCAGGCCCGCGTGAAGATCGACGACAACGGGCTCAACGCCGCCTTGGAGCGCGGCGCGTTCGTGAAGTTCGACCTCGACGACATCAGCGGGCTCGACGCGGCGAAGCGCACGGTGAACGGCGAGAAGAAGCCCGTCATCGAGGTGTCGCACACCGACGACGAGGGGACGAGCATCGAGACCCACGTCGCGGGCGACCCGAACCGGATGCGGTTCGTCGAGTCGTGGCTCCGCAAGGGCGAAGAGCGGAGTTCGACCAACGTCGACCTCTCCAGCCGCGACCGCGAGGTGCTGATGGCGCTGTACTCGGGGGTCTCGCCGTTCGAGATCCCCTCGTTCCTCGGGATGGACGTCGACGACGTCGAGGAGACGTTCGAGCGGCTGGTCGAGCTCGAGGTCGTCGAGGAGGTGCGGATCCGCCGCGAGGTCGCGCTCAACTCCCGCGGTCGCAACATCGCCAGCGAGGCGATGAACGAGCAGTAGCGGCGCGCCCGTCGCCCCGCACTCCAGACCGCCCCTTCTCGTCGCGTCGAATCACGCTTAAGTCGGTGCCGCGCCGAGTCGGTCCATGAGCTACGAGGCGGTGCTCTTCGACCTCGACAACACGCTGTACCCGTACGCCCCGTGTAACGAGGCGGGCAAGCGGGCCGCGCTCGACGCCCTCCGCGAGCGCGGGTACGACCTCGACCGCGCGGCGTTCGACGACCTGTACGAGGCCGGTCGGCGGGCGACCAAGCGCGAGACGCGCACCACCGCCGCCTCCCACGACCGCCACGTCTACTTCAAGCGCGGGCTGTCCCGCTCCGTCGGCACGTCCGACCCCGCGAGCGCGCTGGCGGCCGGCGACGCCTACTGGAACGGCTACCTCGGGGCGATGTCGCTGTGCGACGGCGTCGAGGCGGTCTTCGACGCCCTCGACGCGGCGGGAACCGACGTCGCGGTCGTGACGAACCTCACGACGCGGGTCCAGCTGCGGAAGCTCGTGCGCCTCGGGGTCGACGACCGGATCGACCTGCTCGTCACGTCAGAGGAGGTGGGCCGCGAGAAGCCGAGCGCGCTCCCGTTCACGAGCGCCCTCGCCGCGTTCGACTGCTCCCCGAGCGAGGCGCTCGCCGTCGGCGACAACGTCGAGACGGACGTGGCCGGCGCGAACGCCCTCGGGATCGACTCGGCGCTGTTCGTCGCCGACGGCGACGCGCCCCCGGAGGCGGACCTGACCGCGGGGCAGCGCCCGGACCACCGCCTCGACGCGCTCGCCGACCTGACGGGGGTGGCGACGTGACCCGCGACGGCTCCGACGCGGGCGCCGATCCGGAGGCGAACCCCGACCTCCTGCGTGAGGCGCGGGCGGCGGTCGTCGAACACGCGCCGGCGCTCGCCGAGCTGACGCCCGGGCGGACCGGCAACCTGAGCGTCCGCGACGGCGACCGGGTGGCGGTCACGCCCACCGGCGTCCCCTACGACTCCTTCGACGCGGCGGACGTGCCGGTGGTGTCGCTGGACGGTGAGCGGCTCGCCGGCCGCATGGCGCCGTCGAGCGAGGTGCCGATGCACACGGGCATCTACGGGCACGACCGGCCGGGAGCGATCGTCCACACGCACTCGCCGTGGGCGACGACGATGGCGACGCTCGGCCGGAAGCTCCCGCCGGTCCACTACATGATCGCCGCGGTCGGCCGGGAGGTCCCCCTCGCCGACTACGCCCCGTACGGGACCGAGGAGCTGGCCGCGAACGTCGTCGCCGCGATGGCCGAGGCCGGCTCCGACGCCGCGATCCTCGCGAACCACGGCCTCGTCGTCACCGGGCCGGACGTCGAGACGGCGGTCGAGAACACCCGCCACGTCGAGGACATCTGCCGGCTCTACCTGCGCGCGTCGGCCGTCGGCGAGCCGCACGTCCTCACCGACGAGCAGATGGCGACGGTCGAGGAGCGGTTCGAGAGCTACGGCCAGCAGCCGAACGCGGAGTAGCGCAGGCCGCCGACAGTCGGCCGGTTTTATAAATACACGGGCGGCTACCGGATCGATATGACAGACACGGAGCCGGCACCGGCGGTCGGCGACACCGCCGAGTCGATCGCGACGATGGAGATCCGCGGGGCGGCGACCATCGCCTCCGCGGCCGCCGAGGCGCTCGCCGAGCAGGCGGAGGCGGCGGCCGAGGCGGACGCGACCGCGACCGACCCCGCGGCGTTCCGCGCCTCGATGCGCGCCGCGGCCCGGACCCTCCGCGAGACGCGCCCGACGGCGGTGTCCCTGCCGAACGCGCTCCGATACGTGCTCCAGCGGATGGAGGGCGACTCGGTCGACCGGCTCCGCCGGAGCGTCGTCGACGCGAGCGAGGCGTTCGTCCGACAGCTCGACCGCGCCCAGGAGGACCTCGGGCGGGTCGGGGCGAACCGCCTCGCCGACGGCGACACGGTGATGACTCACTGCCACTCCACGGACGCGCTCGCGTGTATCGAGGCGGCAGTCGAGCAGGGGAAGTCGATCTCGGCGGTCGTCAAGGAGACGCGCCCGCGCCAGCAGGGCCACATCACCGCCGAGCAGCTCCGCGACGCGGGCGTCCCCGTGACGCTCATCGTCGACTCCGCGGCGCGACGGTACCTCGACGAGGTCGACCACGTCGTCGTCGGCGCGGACTCGATCGCCGCCGACGGCGGCGTGATAAACAAGATCGGCACGTCGGGGCTCGCGGTCAACGCCCGCGAGCGCGGCGTCCCGATCATGACCGCGGCCCAGACGATCAAGCTCCACCCGGAGACGCTGACGGGTCACACCGTCGAGATCGAGATGCGCGACGAGGCCGAGGTGATCGCGCCCGAGAGCCGCGACGAGATCGGCGAGATCGCGGTGGAAAACCCCGCGTTCGACGTGACGCCGCCGCGGTACATGGACGCGATCGTCACCGAGCAGGGTCAGTTCCCGCCGGAGAGCATCGTGACGCTGATGCGTGAGCTGTTCGGCGAGGGCGCCGCCGAGCCGTGGGCGGAACCATGAGCGGGGGCGGCGACCCCGCGGGCGGCTCCGGCGCTCCCGACGAGGGGGGAGCGGACGGCTCGGGCGCCGCCTCGGACGACGGCCCGGTCGACGACTGGGACGAGACCGTCGCGGAGTGGGACCGCGAGGTCGACGAGTGGGAGGGCGACGCGCCCGCCGACGCGAGCGCCGGGAACGCCGCGGACTCCCCCGAGACCGGAGACGCCGCGGGCGCCGCCGACGGGGGCTCCGAAGGCGACGGCGTGGACCCCGCGGTCGACCGCGACCCCGACCTCGGCCCCGACGACGACGCCCGCGTGCCGAAGGTCGTCGCCGCGGGCCACATCAACTGGGACGTGACGATCCACGTCGACCGGCTCCCCGAACCGGACGGCGAGACGCGGATCGACCGGCTCGAACAGTCCGGCGGGGGCAGCGCCGCCAACGTCGCGGTCGGGCTCGTCGACCTGGGCGGCCAGTCGGTCGTCTACGGGAGCGTCGGCGGCGACGAGTCGGGTGCGCTGGCGCTGCGCGAGCTCGCCAGCGCCGGCGTCGACCCCGGGCAGGTGCTCGTCGACGCCGCCGAGCCGACCTCGGTGAAGTACGTCATCGTCGACGGCGACGGCGAGCTGCTCATGCTCGCGAACGACGGCGCGAACGAGTCGTTCTCCGCTGCCGGGCTCGACCGCGACACGCTCGCGGCCGCCGACCACCTCCACCTCACCGGGCAGCAGCCCGAGACCGCGGCGGCGCTCGCGACCGCGGCCGCCGAGGCGGGCGCGACCCGGAGCTTCGACCCCGGACGGCGCGTCGCCGACCGCGAGTTCGACGCCGCGCTCCACGCCAGCGACGTGCTCTTCTTAAACGACCGGGAGGCCGACGCGCTCGCGGCGGCGACCGACGTGGACCCGTGGGAGCCGGACGACCGCGTCGTCGCGATCAAGCTGGGCGACGAGGGCGCGACGGTGCGGACGCCGCACGGCAGCGTCTCGCACCCGGGGTTCGACGTCGACCCCGTCGACACGACCGGCGCGGGCGACGCCTTCGCCGCCGGGTTCCTCGGAGCCGCGCTCAGGGAGCCCGAGATCACCGGCGACGGGTTCTCGCACGACCCGCGCGACTACCAGGTGCCGATACTGGTCGGCAACGCCTGCGGCGCGGTCGCGACCGAGTCCGTGACGGCGCGCACCGACCTCTCGTGGGACCGCGTTCGGGAGACGATGGGCGAGTCGCCGGAGACCGACCTCCTCATCGAGGTCCGCGGCTGAGACGCCGGCGGTCCGACGCCGACCGCTGCGTCAGTCCTCGTAGTCGAACGCGACCGCGAGGTCGGCCGCACCGAAGAAGACGAACCGGTACCGACCGGGGACGAGGCCCGGGCAGACCCGGAAGGCGTCCGCGCGCGGGCCGTCCTCGACGAGCCCCGTCTCGGTCATCTCGAACTCCCACTCCAGCGTCCCGCCCGGCGGGACGCCGATCGCCAGGTCGTTGTAGCCGACGGTGGGGTCGCCGTCGGTGCCGCGGAGCTCGGTCCAGCCGCTCTCGGTGCGGACCTCTAGGTTGTACTTCGCCTGGCTCCCGACGGACGCCGGCTCGCCGGAGACGTTGGTCAGCTCGATCCGGAACTGGGTACCCCGACCGATCGCGAGCGGGTCGGACCCGGGCGCGTCGTCGCCGGGGATCACGACGCGGAGCGCGAGCGGGCCGTCGCCCCCAGCGTCGCTGCCGGCGCCGCCCCCGCCGCCCCAGTTGACCTCGCCGTCGTACACCTGCGGGTGGCGAGCGAAGCCGTCGGCGTCGCACTCGAAGGCGGGGGGGACGTTCGCCGGGTCGTGTTCGGGACGGACCTCGCCCGCGAGACTCTCCGGGTCGCGGACCCAGTCGTCGCTCCGCACCGCGCCCGTCTCGCCCCAGCCGTCGGTGACGGAGAGCTCCGCCGCGTCCGGGAGCGGGTCGCTCGTGACGCGGAGCAGCGCGGCCGGGTAGGTGATCGCCTCGCCGCAGGCCACCTCCTCGTCTTGCGCCCCCGAGACCGTCGCGTCCGCGACGAGGGTCCCCTCATCGACCTCGATGCCCTCGAACGCGATCTCGTCGTGGCAGGTGGTCGGGCCGACGGACTCGGCGTAGACGAGGGCCGACGCCGCGAAGTCTGTCTCCTCGACGAACGCGACGGTCTCCGCCGGCGCGTCGCGGAGCAGCCACGCGGCGTCGTCCTCATCGGTGAGGAGGGCACAGAAGCCGCGGCGCTCGGTCCGGCTCCACGCCGGCCCGGACAGCGCCGCGCCGACCTGATGGACGTCGGTCTCTGGGTCGGCGTCGCTCCCGCCGTCGCCGTCGGTTCCGTCGGTTCCGTCGCCGTCGGTTCCGTCTCCGCCGTCCGTGCCGTCGCCGCCCGGAACCGGATCGCCGGTACCGGTACACCCCGCGAGTGCGGCGGCGCTACCGGTCGCGATGCCGTAGAGGGCCCTCCGTCGCGTGAGGTCGGTCATACCACCGGATTGGCGACCGATACATAAGGACTTCGTGTAGACGTAAACGCGCGTCTCACCTATCGGGTCGGGCGATCCCGGTCGGTCGCCGCGACCGACTACGCCGGCTCGAACAGCGCCTCGATCTCCCCGCCGCCGGGGGCGCCGTCGAGGTCGGCGGCGAGGCCGAGCGCGAGCGCGACGCGCGCCTTCGCGGCCGGGAGGTCGCCGGCGAACGTCACGCCGCGGTCCGCGAGCGTGACCGCGCCGCCGCGGGTGCCGTACACCGGCTCCGTCGGCCCCGCCGGCGGACGCCCGGCGACGACGACGGGCACGGCGTCGACCGCCTCGCCGAGCGCGTCGCCGAGCGCGCTGGTGACGTTCCCGAGGCCGGTCCCCTCGACGACGACTCCGCCGACGCCCGCGTCAAGCGCGCGTTCGAGGGCACCCACCCCGACGCCAGTCCCGGAGTGGACCACCGGGACCTCGGGCACGTCCGCGGGGCCTTCGATCGCGTCCGCGAGCGGGTCGACCGCGACGCCGCGTTCGGGTGCGCGGACGAGGCGCGAGGCGGCGCGGGTGAACGTCGCGACCGGTCCCGTCCCGGGGGAAGTCATCGTCGACAGCGCGTTGCTGTGGCCCTTCACCACGTCGCGGGCGGCGTGGAGCTCGTCGTCGAACGCGACGTGGACGCCCGGCGCGAACCGGTCGTCCGCGGCCGCCCGGACCGCGAGCGCGAGGTTCGCGGGCACGTCGCTGGCGGGCTCGTCGAGCCGGCGCTGCGCCCCCGTGACGACGACCGGCGCGTCGAGGTCAGTGAGCAGGTCCAGCGCGAACGCGGTGTCCGCGAGGGTGTCCGTCCCGTGCGTGACGACGACGCCGTCCGCGGGCTCGCCGTCCGCCCCGCCGACCGCCTCGCGCGCGGCGGTCGCGGTCGCGAGCACGTCCCGCCACCGGACGTCGAACCCGGGCCGTGAACACACCTCCCTGGTCGTCACCCGCGCGTGGTCGGAGACGGCCGGCACCGCCGCCACGAGGTCGTCGCCGGTCTTCTCCGGGGCCGCGCCGCCGTCGCTCGGCTCCGAGGCGATGGTGCCGCCGCAGGCGACGACCGCCACCCGCGGGCGGCCGCCGTCGGCGCGTGCGGCGAGACGGTCGCGGTCGCTTCGGTCCCCGCGTCGGTCGCGGCTGTCGGTGTCGGTCATGGTCCCACTTCTCCCCCCGACGGACAAAGCGGTTGGTGCCGCGGCAGTCGCTCGACCCCGGGTTCGCCGCGCCCCGGCGGCCGGACCGCGCCGAAACCGGTCGATCAGGCGGAATTCCGAAGCAAAGTGTTAGCTGCGCCGATAAACGGTTAAACCGCCTCTGCGGCGTTTGTAAAACGACCCGGACGGGCGAGAAACGCCGTGAAATTCGCCGAACCCTCGTCGGGCTATATGTGGTCCCCTGCTCTACGGAAAGGTGTCCATGTCAACCCCCGCTCCCACGCAGATCGCCTCCGGCGAACGACTCGCCGGGCTGATGACCGGCACCGTCAAAGCCGCCGCCTTCTGGGCGGCCATCGCCATCCCGGCCACGTACCCCGTCCTGCTGTACTCGGGGCTCGACGGCGGCACCGGGCAGCTGTTCGTCGCCCTCCTGTTCGCGAACGCGCTCGCGCTCGCGCTGGGGCACGACCACAAGCGCTGAGACCGAACCGGACCCGACCGCTCGCCGACCACCGAGGCGTCGCGTGGACACCGACGCCGCGCCCTCCCGCCCTCCTCCGACCCGTTTTCGCGCGCCCTCCCGCCCTCCTCCGGGCCGTCTTCAGGCCGTTCTTCCGGCCCGTTCTCGAACCGCTCCGTTCCGCTCTCGAAGCGCTTACCCCCGCCCCGGACCGACGACGGGTATGAGCGACGAGACCCGCGTCGAGTGGCGCGACTGGGGCCCGGCGGCGTTCGCCGAGGCCGACGAGCGCGACCGCCCGGTGCTGCTCTCGCTGTCGGCCACCTGGTGCGAGGGCTGTCACGAGATGGACGCGATCACCTACGCGGAGCCGCGCATCGCCGCCAACGTCAACGAGGGGTTCGTCCCCGTCCGCGTCGACGTCGACCGCCACCCGCGGGTGCGCGAGCGGTACAACATGGGCGGGTTCCCGACCACCGCCTTCCTCGCCCCCGACGGGACGCTGCTGACGGGCGCGGGCTACCTCGACGTCGACGGGATGCGGCAGGTCCTCGAATCGGTCCGCGAGATGTGGGCCGACAAGGGTCGCGACGCCGGGCGCGTGCCCCGCGCGCTCGACGCCGACCTGCCGCCCCGCGGCGAGCTGACCGACGAGATAGCGAGCCACCTGGCCGGGCAGTTGGAGGTGAAGTACGACGCCGAGCACGCCGGCTGGGGGACGGACGCGAAGTTCCCCCTGCCCCGCACCGTCGAGTTCGCGCTGAAGCGCGACCGGAACCGCGCGCTCCGGACGCTCGACGCGGTCCGCGACCACCTCACCGACGACGTCGACGGCGGCTTCTTCCGCTACGCGGGCACCCGCGACTGGGGGGACGTCGCCTACGAGAAGCCGCTCGACACGAACGCCGCCGTGACCCGCGCGTTCGCGAACGCCTTCCTCTACACCGGCGACGAGGCGTACCTCGACCCCGCGCTCGACGCCGTCGGCTTCCTCACCGGCGACCTCTGGACCGGCTACGGCGTCGGCGGCAGCCTCGGCCCCGGGCTCGGCCGCGCCTACTACGCCGCGCCCGCCGCGGACCGCGCGGACCTCGACGAGCCCCGCCGCGACCTGACGGTGTTCGCCGGCGGCAACGCGCTCGCCGCGGACGCGCTGCTCGCGGTGGCCGCCTACACCGACGACGAGGGGGCCCGCGAGTACGCGGACCGAATCCTCGACGGCCTCGAACGCGACCTGATCGACACCGAGAGCGGCGCGGTGACTCACTACCGCGGCAGCGACGACGCCGGCGAGACCGACCTGCTGGAGGACGCCGCCCGCGTCGTCGGGGCGTACGTCCGCGCCGCCGGCGTCCGCGGCGAGGGCGTCGACGTCGCCCGCGCGGTCGCGGACCGGGCGATCGATCGGCTCCACGTCGACGGCTCGTTCGTCGACGGCCCGCGCTCGGGCCCGGGGCTGCTCGACCGGTCGTTCCGCCCGCTCGACGCCAACGTCGAGATGGCGACGGCGCTCCTCGACCTCGCGGCGCTCACCGGCGAGGACCGCTACCGCGAGGTCGCGCGGAAGACGGCCGAGGCGTTCGCCGGCGCGACCGAGCGGCTCGGCGTCCAGGTCGCCGCCTACGGGAGCCTGGTCGGCCGGCTCCGGCGGGACGCGACCGTCATCGCGGTCGGGACCGCGCCCGGCAGCGACCTCCACCGCGCCGCGTGGCGCGTTGCCGACCACGAGAAGGTGGTCGCGCCGAACGCCCACGAGGCCGACGCGCCCGCCCCGCGGACGGTCCCCGAGGGCGCCGCCGTCGTCCTCGCGGGCGACGGGGCCTCCGCCCCGGCGGAAACGCCCGCCGAGTTGATGGATCGGGTCGGCGACGCGCTGTCGTAGGGGCGGCGAGGGCGCTCAGTCGACCCTTCGGGGGATTCGTCGTCGGACGGCCCGCCGCCCGACGCGCGCTCGTCCGCGTCGTAAACGGACGACGCGTTTATACCGGTGCCGGGGCATCCCCGTGTATGGCATCTCTCCGCGACCTGGGACTCTCCGAGTACGAGGCCCGGGCGTACCGCGCGCTCCTCCGGACCGGCCCGACGACGGCCAAGGACCTCTCGCGGGCCAGCGAGGTCCCGATGGGCCGGATCTACGACGTGCTCAACAGCTTAGAACAGCACAACCTCGTCCGCAGTCAGGCCGCCAGCCGGCCGAAGAAGTACGTCGCGGTCGAGCCGGACGCCGCGCTCGACCGCCTGCTCGACGAGAAGAAACAGGAGCTCCAGACGCAGGCCGAGCAGTACGAGTCGGTGGTCGACGAGCTGTCGTCCGAACTCGACGCCGGCGAGCCCGTCGACGGCCAGTTCTGGACCGCGGCGGTCGGCGCGGAGGAGGCGACGGACCTCCTCTTGGAGCGCATCGCCGCGGCGGAGCGCCGGGTGGTCGTGGTCGCGGGCGCGCCGGCGACCGGCTTCGACCTCGGGACGATCGGCGAGCGCGTGACCGCCGAGCTGGAGTCCGCGCTCGAGCGCGGCGTGGAGATCCGGGTGTTGCTGTCGCCGGCGACGGTCGACGAGCTCCCGCGGAGCGTCGGCCGCCGGTACACCGCGGAGCTGGCCGAGGTGGACGGGTTCGAGGTCCGCACGTCGCCGGGCGTCGACGGGACGTTCAACGTGTTCGACGAGATCGAGGTGTGCATCGAGGTCCCGCACCCGCTGTCGGCCGACGAGCCGTTCGCGATGATCGACGTGAAAGACGTCGAGTTCGCGACGAGCGTGAAAGAGCAGTTCGAGCCGCGGTGGACCGAGGCGGAACCGTTGACGTTCGGATAGCCGGGGGGAAACGCGAGTCGCCCGCGGCCTCGGCGCCTATCGGTGGAGCTCGTCGCGGAGGTCGCCCATCGTGACCTCGCGCTCCGCGTGGGCGTTGTGCTGGTGGATCGACTCGTCGTTCGACTGTTTCATGTGGATCACGGCCTCGTCCGAGAGGTGGCCGAACTCCGTGACGGTCCCCTCGGCGAGCGCGCGGACGCAGTCCTCGACGAACTTCGCGTCGGCGTGGGCCTCGTAGGTCATGTGGTCCTCGTCGGGCCGCTTCGCCATGTTGTAGATGCGCGCGCTCATCGAGTCGCGGGCGACGTCGATCACGTCCCTGAGGTCGACGTCCGGGTGCCCGTCGGTCGTGATCGTCAGCGTCGCGTGGCCGCGCTGGGAGTGACCCGGCTGCGGGACGGCGTCCAGGAACTCCTCGGTCGTCTCCTCGTCGACGCCGAGCTCGGCGAGCTTGTCGCGGGCCCGCGACTCGCTCATCCCCTGCGAGCAGGGGCAGACGGTCATGCCGGTGACCTCGGCGCCGATCTCCTCGCGCGTGCCGTCCTCGGTGGCGGTCGCGCTGGCGACGATGGTCGCCGTGCTCTGCGTCTCGATGTCCGACGCCGGCGTGTTCTCGCGGGTGACGAGCTCCGCCGTCATCGACACCTCGGCGGTGGTCGTGTAGTCGTGCTTCTCCAAGAGGCGCTCGGCGGCGTCGCCGCAGACGTCCTCGACGCGGTACGCCTCCTCGCGGGTGATGTCTTCGAGAATCTCGTCGACCGTCGCGAGGTTCCGCGACATGTCGATCCCCTTGCGGCCGCTCGGGAGGTCGACGAACACCTCGAACTCCGCCATGAGGACGATGGGTCGCTTGTCGCCGCGCGCGAGCTTCACGAGTTTCTCCACGCCGGTGACGCCGACCTGCGAGAGCCCGACCGTGACGTCGGGGGACGACGCCTGTACGTCCGGCAGCTGATGACTCATTACGAATATGATAGGGACTCCCGGGATTAGCCCTTTCGGAAGGGGGAGGTGCTTCTTGTACTCGCGCGTGCGCCCCGTCGCGCGTGTGAGCCGGGCGCGCCGCCGGTTCCCGCGTGTGAGACGCCCACGTCCCGCGGGTCGTAACGCACGATTTATAACGGCGGCAGCGGAAGGTGTCCCAAGACCATGCCGAGTTCCAATGGGCCACAGAAGGCGACTCGCGACAAGCTCTCGAACAAACCCCGCAACCGCGGCACCTCCCCGCCGCAGCGAGCGATCCAGGAGTTCGACGAGGGGTCGCAGGTCCACCTCAAGATCGACCCGAGCGTCCCCAAGGGCCGCTTCCACCCGCGCTTCGACGGCCGGACGGGCACCGTCGTCGGCAAGCAGGGCTCCGCGTTCAAAGTCGAGATCCCGGACGGCGGCAAGACGAAGACCCTCATCGTCACCGCCGCCCACATGCGGGCCCAGCAGAACTGAGATGACGATCTTCAAAGAGAAGCTCGACGAGGAGTACGTCACCACCTCCGAGGCGAAGGAGATCCTCGTGGAGATCGAAGACGAGCGCGCGGCCGACGAGGAGCGCGATCTCCGCTACGAGCTGGCCCGCGCGATCGAGCACGTCAACCGCTTCGCGGAGCTCGACGCCGACGAGTCCCGCGAGCTCGTCGAGGAGCTGACCGAGCTCGACCAGGTCGACGTGCCGACCGCGGTGAAGATCACCGACCTGCTCCCCGAGGACCGCACGGAGCTCCGCTCCGTGTTCGCCCAGGAGCGCTACTCGCTCGACGGCGAGGAGCTCGACGAGATCCTCGACGTCGTCGCGAAGTACGCCTGACCGCGGGTCTCGCCCGGCCCGACGGGGCATTCCCCGACACGTTTTTTCAGATTTCCGCCCGTAGATCGCCCCGCATGTACCGGACCACCCTCGTACCGACCGGCGAGGGCGACGCCGCCCTCGACGCGGTCGACGACGCGATCGACGTCACGGCGGCGGAGGGGACGGTCCACGTCCTCGGCGTCGTCGAGGAGTTACCGATGTACGACCGCTCCGGCAGGCCGGAGAAGTTCGACGACGACGACCCCGAGCGCCGCGAGCGGCTGGAGGCGGCGGTCGACCGGGTCGCGACGGCCGTCGCGGAGGCCGGCATCGACCCCGAGACCGCGGTCGAGGCCGGGGTCCCGGCCCACGAGATCGCCGCGTACGCCGACGATATCGGCGCGGACGCGGTCGTGATGGGGAAGCGCGGCCTCGACGCGGCCGCCGACGACCTGCTCGGTAGCACGACCGAACGCGTCATCCGGAACGCCGACACGACGGTCGTCTCGGTCCCCGTCTCCGGGTGACCGCCGGCCGGCGCCGCGCCGTTCGCCGGCCTCCCCGACGCTCACCGGCCCGCCGCGACGCTCACCCGTCTCGACCGGCCTCGACGGCGATCGTCCCGAAGAGGTGCTGCTGTCGCTCGCGGACGGCCGCGCGGTCGTCGAGCGCACGCCGCGCGGCGTCGGTCCGCTCGGCGAGCCGCCCGAGCGGGTCGTCGCCGCCCGCGTCGAAGAGCCGGCCGTTCAGCGCCACGAACGCCCGCAGCGCGACGTTCGCCGCCCGGTTTCCCTCCGGGACGAACGCCGCGACGACGACGGTGTCGCTCAGCTCGCACCAGCGGCTCACGACCGCGTACGGGTCGGGGAACAGCGACGTGACGAACGTCGCGAGGACGCCGTCCGCGGCCGCGACCGGCGGTCGCTCGGCGTCCGCGAGCGCGAGCGAGACGTTCGCCCACCCGCGCCGCTCCACGAGCCCCGCCGCGCGGTCGAGCATCCGGGGCGAGACGTCGACGCCGACGACGCGGCCGGTCGGTCCCACGGCCCCGCGGAGGACCGGGAAGTTCACGCCGGGCCCGCAGCCGAACTCGACGACGGTGTCGCCCGGCGAGAGGTCCAGCGCGCGGACGCAGGCGCTCCGGACGCCGCCGACGGACGCGGTGGCCCGCGCGAACCAGTCGTAGACCCGCGCCCACGCGTCGTAGCCGCGGCGGATCCGACGCAGCCGACGCGGGGCGGCCGCCGCGGAGCCGCTCCCGTCCGCCGCCGCGGGGCCGCCGTCGTCGTCCCGGGTCACGAGTCGACGCCGACGGCCGCCGGCGGGGTCTTCGGCCACCACCGCTCCGGCCCGTCGCGGGCGACCGTCGAGCGACACTGCTCCGAGTCCGTACAGCCCCGCGGCCGCTGGTAGGCGATCCCCCGCTCGGCGAGGTACGACACGTACCCGTCGTCGACGCGGTCCAGCTTCTCGTGACACACCCACCGGTCGCCGCACGTCCCGGCGGCGACGTTCCGGTACGGGCAGGTGAACGTCGTCTCCTCGATGCCCGCCTCGGACGCGGTCTCGTCGATCCGCACGCCGACGGAGCGATACGCCAGCCGAAGCCGGCGGACGACCGCGCTCGGCGACGACGCGCCGAGGAACAGCCCGTGTGCGAGCGCGTACCCGAAGTCGTGGAGCAGCCGCTCGGTCCGCGTCAGCGACGCCCGATCCCCCTCCAGCCGAGACCGGAGGGTGCCGTACCACTCCGCGACCTCGCGGACGTCGTCGCGCAGCGCCGTCGCCTCCGCGAGCGCCTCCCGCCGTTCGGTCAGGAGCGTCGGGCCGTCCGAGAGGCGGAACGACGGCACCGCCTCGACGTGTTCGAGCACGCGCTCGCGGAGGCAGTCGCCGTCGGCGTGCGCCGCGGCGCGCCGGCGGAGCTCGGGGTACCAGTCCCGCGTCAGCGCGCCGTACGCGCCGTCGAGGAGCTCGTCGACCCGCCCGAGGTCCGTCACTTCCTCTGTCTCGTCGCGATCCGATCCGTTCGCCCCGCCACGGCCCGCGTCCCTCGCCTCGCCGCGGTCCGCCCCACTCGCTCTCCCGCGGTCCGCCCCACTCGCTCTCCCGCGTTCCGCCCCGCGCGTCTCGGCGGTCGCTCCCGGGAACGCCTCGACGAGTCGCATAACCTCCGCCGGCTCCGGTCTTGCCATGGTACAACGTGACACTCGACGCTCTTGAATCCGCCCGTCGACGGTCTCGGTCGCCTCGGCTTCGCCAGCGGTTTTTTCACCGCTCGGAGCGTTAAACGATACATGAACCACGCCGACGGCGACGGGACGCCGGAGGACGACCGAACGGGCGGTGACGACGCCGCAGACGCCGGGGAGACGCCGGACGAAGGCGCCGGCGGCGAAGCCGACGACGGGCCGACCGCCGTCCTGCTCGACGTGTTGGTCAACGGCCGCCCCGACGACGACCGCCCGCAGTCCCGCAAGTCGCCGGTGGCGTACGGGCTCGGCGCCGAATCCTTCGCGCTGTACGAGCTGATGCTCGCCGACGACGCGGACGTCTCGGTCGGCGACCGGATCGGGCTGGACGGGCCCGACGTCGGCCGGTACCGCGAGGTGTCGTTCGACGATCTCACCCGGAACGCGGCCGCGGAGATCGAGTACGCGGCCGAGGCGATCGTCGAGGCCGACGAGGAGCGGTTCGTCGACTTCTACAACGAGGCGGGGCCGATCACCCTCCGGCTCCACCAGCTGAACCTGCTGCCGGGGATCGGCAAGAAGCTGCGGAACGACCTGTTAGACGAGCGGAAGCGCGGGCCGTTCGAGAGCTTCGCCGACGTCGAGGAGCGCATCGCCGGGCTCCACCGCCCCCGAGAGGTAATCCTCGAACGGATCGTCGAGGAGATCCGCGAGTCCGACCTGAAGTACCGGACGTTCGTCGGCCGCGAGGACTGAGCGGCGGCCGGGCCGTCGCCCCTCGCGACCGGCGCTTCGCCGCCGACGCCCCCGAAACGAGACTTTTACCCGAACACCGCGTGTATCCCGGCCATGACCGACTCACCGACGGGCGAAGCCGCCGGCTACGGGAGCCGCGATCCCGACGCGCTCGCGCGGCGGGCCGGCGCGCGCGCGGACCCCGACCGCGACCAGCACTTCCTCGTCGACGACCGGGTCCTCGACCGGATTCCCGGCTACCTCCCGGCCGACGCCGACGGGAGCCACCTCCTCGAGATCGGCGGCGGCGCGGGCGCGCTCACGGACCGCCTGCTGGCGGCGGCGACGGCCGACTCGGCCGCGGACCCCGGCCGCGTCACCGTGATCGAGCGCGACGGGACCTTCGCCGACTTCCTCCGCGAGGAGTTCGCCGCCGCGGTCGACGGCGGCCGCCTCGACGTGGTCGAGGGCGACGCGCTCGACGTCGACCTCCCGCCGTTCTCGGCGTGCGTCGCCAACCTCCCCTACGGCGTCTCCTCGGAGATCGCCTTCCGCCTGCTCCCCGAGAAGAAGCCGCTCGTGTTGATGTTCCAGGCGGAGTTCGCCGACCGGATGGTGGCGTCGGCGGGCGAGTCCGAGTACGGCCGCCTCTCGGTGTCGGCGCAGCACTACGCAGACGTGGAGGTCGTCGAGCGCGTCCCGAAGGAGGCGTTCGACCCGCAGCCGGCCGTCGAGAGCGCCGTCGTGCGCTGTACGCCGCGCGACCCCGACTACGTCGTCGGCGACGAGGCCTTCTTCCTCCGGTTCGTGAAGGCGCTGTTCACACAGCGGCGGAAGACGGTACGGAACGCGGTGCGGAACACGGCGCACATCTCCGGGCTCGACGAGCCGGAGGCCGTCGTCGACGCGGCCGACGAGGAGCTGCTGCGTAGCCGCCCGGGGACCCTGGACCCGGCGGCGTTCGCCGCGCTGGCGGAGCTGGCCCGCGAGCGCGGCTCCCCCACGGAGGCGTGACGATGACGGGGTGGATCGGCCTCGTGGCGGCGGTTCAGCGCGCGCTCACGGGCAACGCGGAGCGGTTCGCCGCCTCCGCGGGCGTCGTCGCGGCCGTGCTGCTCGTCCGGTACCTCACGCGGCGGCTGCGCCACGGCGACCGGGACCTGTCCTCCACCCAGCGGCTCCTGCTGTCGGCGGGAGTCGGCGTCGCCACCGCCGCGGGGGCGATCACGCTGATCGCGGTGTGGGACCGGAGCGGCGCGCTCTTCGAGACGGCGCAGTCGGCGCTCAGCGCCGACCAGGTGTCGAACGTCGTCCTCACCGTGATCCTCTTAGCGATCGCGTACGCGCTCACCGACTTCCTCGGGGGCGTCATCCGCGAGATCGGCGCCGAGAGCGCGTCGATCTCCCAACACCAGCAGGAGGTGATACTGCGGATCACGCAGCTGACCGTCTACACGTCGGCGGTCCTCGCGGTCGTCGGGCTGTTCACCGACAACGTCGGCAGCCTCCTCGTCGGCGCGGGGTTCCTCGGGATCGTGGTCGGCATGGCGGCCCGGCAGACGCTCGGCGCGATACTGGCCGGGTTCGTGCTGATGTTCTCCCGGCCGTTCGAGGTCGGCGACTGGGTCGAGGTCGGCGACCACGAGGGGACGGTGACCGAGATATCGATCATGAGCACGCGCCTGCGGTCGTTCGACGGCGAGGTGATCACGATGCCGAACGACGAGGTCCGCTCGGGGTCGATCGTCGACCGCTCGCGGCGGAACCGGCTGCGGGTCGAGGTGGAGGTCGGCGTCGACTACGACACCGACGTCGAGCGCGCGGCCGCGGTCCTCGAGGCGGCCGCCGCGGGCGTCGAGGACGTCGCCGAGATGCCCGAGCCGAACGCCGTGACGAAGCGCTTCGACGACTCCGCGGTCGTGCTTGGGCTGCGGTACTGGATCCGCAACCCGAGCATGCGGAAGCGCTGGCGGACCCGGACCGCCGCGATGAACGCGATGAAGGGCGCGCTCGAGGACGAGGGGATCGTCATCCCGTTCCCGCAGCAGACGCTCTCCGCCCGCGCCGAGGGGGCCTCCGGGCCGCAGTTGGACGCGTCGGTCGAGGGCCGGGCGGCGACGCGGTCCGGCTCCGTCGACGCGGACGGCGGCGGTGAGCCGTCGATCGACGGGTCCGGCGACGGCGACGCGGGCGACGCGGAGGAGGCCGACCGATGACCGGCGACGCGAGCGAGAGCGACCTCGCGGCGCGCCGCGGCCTCGACGACGCCGTCGTCTACCAGCCGGCCGAGGACTCCGGGCTGCTCGCGGAGGCGGCGGTCGCGGAGGCGCACGGGCGCGTGCTGGAGGTCGGCACGGGGTCGGGGTGGGTCGCCGCGCGGGTGGGCACCGAGCGCGACCTCGACGTGGTCGGCAGCGACCTCAACCCCCACGCCGCGCGGCAGGCGCGCGACCGCGGCGTCGAGGCCGCGGTCGCCGATCTCCTCTCGCCGTTCCGCGCGGACGCGTTCGACACGGTGTGTTTCAACCCGCCGTACCTGCCGACCGACCCCGACAACGAGTGGGGCGACTGGATGGAGCACGCGCTCTCGGGCGGCGAGTCCGGCCGGGCGCTCATCGAGCCGTTCCTCGCCGACGTCGGTCGCGTCCTCGCGCCCGACGGGGTCGTCCTCCTGCTCGTCTCCTCGCTCACCGGGTACGACGAGGTCCTCGAACTGATCGACGAGGCCGGCTTCGCGGCCGCCCCCGTCGTCGAGGAGTCGTTCCCCTTCGAGACGCTCACGGTACTGGCGCTGCGCCGGGCGTAGCGAGGGCTCTCGGCGAGAGATTACCACAGAGCATGGAACGCATTAGCAAATATTATACGACGGCATATCTTACGGACGGTGATGACCGAACGTGTCGCGGCGACGCCGGGGCTGTATCCGCTCCCGGACCGGGCGAAAGAGACGCTCTCGGACCTGAAGGGCCACCAGAAGGGGGACCTCCTGAGCGGCGACGAGAGCGAGGCGATCGTGGCAGCGTACGACGAGGTGCGCGCCGAGTACGTCGACGACCAGCTGGACGCCGGCTTCGACCTGATCACCGAGGGGCAGGGCCGCTGGGACGACATGATCGCGCACCCGCTGACCGTCAGCGACGCCGTCGAGACCGGCGGCATCGTCCGGTACTACGACAACAACAACTTCTACCGCGACCCGCGGGTCGTCGACGACCTCGGCTTCTCCGGCGACGTGGCGGACGAGCTGGCGGACGCGACCGACCTGCTCGCCGACGCCGACGGGGGCGACGACGCCTCGCTCGCGGCGACGCTCCCGGGGCCCTACTCCCTCGCCGACCTCGCGACGGACGAGCACTACGGCGACGCGGCCGAGTTCCAGGCCGCCATCGCCGAGTTCCTCGCGGGCGAGGTCGAGGCGTTCCCCGAACACGAGACGCTGTTCCTGCTCGAACCGTCGCTCGTCACGAACCCGCCCGCCGAGGGCGACGAGTCGACCGCGACGGACGCGATCGCGACCGTGGCCGACGCGACCGACGCCGACGTGGTCGTCCAGACCTTCTACGGCGCGCTCGGCGAGAAGCTGTACGCCCACCTCGTCGACGAGGCGGGCGCGGACGCGCTCGGCCTCGACTTAGTCGCCGGCGACCGCGACGACACCGTCTACAACGTCCAGGAGTTCGGCTCGACCGACTCGCTGTCGCTCGGCCTCGTAGACGGGCAGAACACGCTCGTCGAGGAGCCGGAGACGATCGCGGAGCGCGTCGAGTGGTTCGAGTCGCAGATCCCGCTGGAGGGGTTCGACCGGACCTACCTCACGCCGAACACCGAGGTGTTCTACCTGCCGACCAACAAGTACCGCGAGAAGCTGAACGCGCTCGCCGCCGCCGCGGAGGTGCTCGACTGATGGTCCGAAACCCGTCCGCCAACCGCGACCAGTTCCGCCCGGACGACCACCCGAACGACGCGTTCCTGCTGACGACCGTCGTCGGCTCGTACCCGAAGCCGAAGTGGCTCAACCGCGCCGACGAGCTCGTCGACGACCCCGACTCGAAGTTCGACGAGGCCGACCTCGAGGAGGCGCACGACGATGCCTGCCGGCTCATCACGCACGAGCACGAGCGCGCCGGCCTCGACACGGTCGTCGACGGCGAGATGCGCCGCAACGAGATGGTGGAGTTCTTCGCCGACCGCATCGACGGCTACGAGTTCAACGGGCCGGTGAAGGTGTGGGGCCACAACTACTTCGACAAGCCGAGCGTGGTCGAGGAGGTCGAGTACGACGAGCCGTGGCTCGTCGACGAGTTCGAGTTCACCTCGTCGGTCGCCGAGCGCCCGGTGAAGGTCCCGATCACGGGGCCGTACACCCTCGGCTTCTGGGCGTTCAACGAGGCGTACCCCTCCACCGAGGAGCTCGTCTACGACCTCGCGGACCTCGTCAACGAGGAGGTCGAGAAGCTCGTCGAGGCCGGCGCGCGCTACATCCAGATCGACGAGCCCGCGCTGGCGACGACGCCGGAGGACCACGCCATCGTCGGCGAGGCGCTCGAACGGATCGCCGCGGGCATCCCCGAGGAGGTCCGCATCGGCCTCCACGTCTGTTACGGCGACTACTCGCGGGTGTACCCCGAGGTCAACGACTACCCGATCGACGAGTTCGACATCGAGCTCTCCAACGGCGACTACGAGCAGATCCCCGTCCTCGAAGAGCCGGAGCTCGAACCGGACCTCGCGCTCGGCGTCGTCGACGCTCACACCGCCGAGGTGGAGTCCGTCGAGGAGATCAAACGCAACATCCGGCAGGGTCTCCGCGTCGTCCCGCCGGAGAAGCTCACGATCTCGCCCGACTGCGGGCTGAAGCTCCTCCCCCGCGACATCGCGTACGGCAAGACCGAGAACATGGTGACCGCGGTCCGAGAGGTCGAAGCGGAGATCGACTCCGGCGAGATCGACCTCGAGAACCCGCTCGCGGACGACTGAACCCGAGCTAGCACGCCGGGGCTCGGTCCGCGGGTCGTCACCGCCGCGCCGCCCGGCCCGAGCGCGGTCAGTTGACCGCTTTGGACAGCTCGGCGCCGGCTTTGAATTTCACGACGCGCTTGGCGTTGCTCGCGCTCTCCTTGCCGGTCTGCGGGTTGCGCCCCGTCCGCGCGGAGCGCTTCGAGATGCTGAACGAGCCGAAGGCGACGAGCGAGATCCGGTCGCCCTTCTTCAGTGCCTTCGTCGCCGCGACGCTGAACCCCTCGAGCGCCTTCTTCGCGTCGGCCGTCGACAGCCCTTCGCGTCGGTCGGTCCGCGTCTCCCTGGCGAGCCGCTCCGCGTCGATCACGACGTCCGCCTTGCGGCATCGAGAGCCGGCCCCCGCGCGACGCCCCTCACCGCGAACGATCCCGAGCGCCGCGGCGAACTCCGGGCACGCGTCGAAGTCGACCGGCGACCGCTCGACGACGTCGTTGCCCTTCCTGTCGAAGCCGTTCACTCGGCCCCGACTCACGCGCTTCGGGACGCTGAGGGTGCCGAAGCCGGCTACTTCGACGCTCTCACCGCCCGCGAGCGCCGCCGTCGCCGCGCGGACGATTCCGTCGACGGCCGCCTGCGCGTCCCCGTCCGACAGTCCGGCCTCGCTCGCCATCGCCTCGATCAGTTCCGCCTTGTTCATCGCCGCCGCTCCGCCGGTCGAAGTCGCCAACCCCAGCCCGAGGCACGTCGAGAGGACGGCGCCTCGCACCAGCACGTTTCGCCGCGAGAGCCCGTTTTCGGCCGAGGTATCGGTATTCACATGTCCGTAACGCTCCGTGGAAGCATAAATATAGTTGTAGTACCAGACCCAGTATCTTTTTGTCCGTCGGACGCGCAGCGAGGCGCGAATCCCGGCCGCTCGAACGCTCTGCGTCGGCGTAGAGGTCGCGGCCGGTCCCGATTGAACCGTCGGGCGTCGACGGCACCATTTATACAAGCCCGCCGCCCCCACCGCCGACATGGACCTCGGCGTGACCGTCGGCGACGACCTCGACCGCCTCGCGGCGTCGCCCGCGCGGTTCGACTTCTGCGAGCTCGGCGTCGGCGAGCCGACGCTCGTCCCCGGCGAAATCGACCCCGGCCGCCTGACCGACGCGCTCGCCGGGCGCGACCTGGTCGTCCACCTCCCGTACAGCCAACGGCTGGCCAGCTACGTCCCGGAGGTGAACGACGCCATCGTCGACTACCAGCGCCGGCTCCTCGACGCCGCGGGCGACCTCGGCGCGGCGAAGGCGGTCCTCCACGCCACCTCCGCCGACC
>ERZ1034543.27-NODE-27-length-39710-cov-8.393292_pt1 | contig 39710 bp, 33 predicted proteins | sample MGYA00520654_ERZ1034543 | MGnify/ENA primary metagenome ERZ1034543 (study PRJEB33760, sample SAMEA4777712) | hypersaline lake metagenome | biome: hypersaline environment; feature: brines | place: Spain | collected 2012-08 | depth 0 m ... | reverse complement strand
TTGGAGTCGCGGGTGCGGAACCGCTCGTTCCACGTCCGGAGTCGCTGCATGCGGCGCCGCTGTCGGCCGGACAACGACTTGCCGTAGGCGTCTTTGTCCTGCCAGCCGATGTTCGTCGAGAGCCCCTTGTCGTGCATCATGTTCGTCGTCGGGGCCCCGACCCGCGACTTGCTGTCGCGCTCGCCCGAGTTGAACGCGCGCCACTCCGGCCCGCGGTCGACGGAGTCCTCCTCGACGACGAGCCCGCAGTCCTCACAGACGGTCTCGCCGTGCTCCGTGTCGGTCGCGAGCCGCCCGTCGCACTCGGGGCAGGTCGTGGACCGCTCGGTCTCCGTGCGGGAGGACTCCTCGCTCGTCGACTCCTCCTCGTCCCGGCTCTGTACTCGCTCTCGTTCCGTCTCTGCGCCGCTGTAGGTGCGTGTCTCTGTCATTGGCTTCCCCCGACGACTCTCGACGAAAAATACGAGGCCGGCGTCGTCAGTTATTAACGTATAGTAATCGACGCAGATATATAAATGTATCGCTTTTCACGGATGAATCGACACACGAAAAAGCCGCGAGACCCGTCAGAACTGCTCTGACGGCGGTCAGGGCGAATTTCGGTGCCCCTCGTCACGAGAGTGATTTCGCTCGTCGAGGATATATATACCTTTCTTCCGCGGAGCCGATACCGGGAGAAGCGGTGTTACGCGGGCTCGGAGTCACCGAGCAAGGGCAGCGAGGCGACCGGCGATGCGAGCACGCGGCCGTGGTCGTCCCCAGACCGCCGACGGAGCGGCGACGCTACCGAGTCACGGGGGCGCTGACCGACCCGATCGACTCCACCGTCGCGCGCACCTCGTCGCCCGGTTCTATCGCCGCCGCGCCGGGCGTCCCGGTGCTGAACAGGTCGCCGGGCGCGAGCGTCGCCACTTCCGAGTGGAACGACACGACCTCGGCGGGCGAGAACAGCATGTTCCGCACCTCGTTCGCGGCCGCGACCTCGCCGTTCACCCGCGTCGTCACCGTCGCGTCCGCGAGGTCGGCCGACCCGTCGGGGACGGCGATCGCCGGGCCGACGACGAGGAACGTGTCGTAGCTCTTCGCCCGCGTGAGGAACCGCGGGTTCCGGCGGAGCACGTCCTCGGCGGTCATGTCGATCACCGGGAGGTACCCCGCGACGACGTCGCCCACCTCCTCGACCGCGACGGACCGACACTCGCGACCCATCACGACGGCCAGCTCCGCCTCCGCGGTCACCCGCTCGCTCTGCTCGATCGGCGGGAGCCGGATCGGGCCGCCGGGACCGGTGAGCGCCGACGCCGGCTTCATGAAGCTCGCCGGCTCCTCGGGGCGCCGCTCGTCGAGGTCGCCGGCGTGGTCGGCGTAGTTGAGCCCGATCCCCCACAGCTTGCCGAACCGCTCCAGCGGCGGCCCGAAGACGAGGTCTGCCCCCGGGACGCGGTCGGCCGGAGCGTCGTCGACTTCCGGGAGATCCCCCGCGGCGGCCGCGCCGAGCGCGTCGCGCACCGTCGACGCCTCGGGAAGCGCGGCCCCCAGCGGGACGAACCCGTCGTCGTCGCCGAGCAGCGGGCGCCCCGTCGCCGTGCGCGCGAGGTACTTCATCCGGTGAGTCCTCCGGTCACGCTCCGATCACTCCTCGCGGTCGGTCCAGAAGTCGAACGAGCGCCCGGGCGCGAACACGTCGAGCCCGACCGCCCGCTCGTCGCCGGTGTTCTCGACGCGGTGCGGCTCGCTCGCCTCCAGGAGGACGGAGTCGTTCGGCCCTAGCGTCACCTCGTCCTCGTCGGTGACGACGGTCAGCTCCCCCTCGAGGCAGAGGCACACCTGCTCGTTCTCGTGGTCGTGGAGCGGCGAGGAGTGGCCCGGCGGCTTCTCGAACCACTCGAACGAGAAGCGGTCGCTGCCCGCCATCGACACGCGCCGCCACCCCTCCTCGGGCTCGTACGTCTCCGCCTCGTCGAACGCGACCGCCCTCATAGGTTCGACCCGGTCGCGCCGCCGTCGATCGGCAGCGCGGTGCCGTTGATGAACCCGGACTTCGGCGAGGAGAGGAACGCCACGGTGTCGCCGAGCTCCATCGGGTCGCCGATACGTTCGAGGGGGTTGCCGGCCCACTCCGCGAGCCCCTCCTCGTAGGAGTCGTACTCGCCGCGGTCGACGGCGTCGTTCACGAGCTCTCGGATCCGGGAGGTCTCGTGCGGCCCGGGCAACACGGCGTTCGCCCGGATCTCCGGCGCGAACTCCTTCGAGAGCGTCTTCTCTAACCCGATGACGCTCATCCGGACCGAGTTGGACAACACGAGGCTGTCGAGCGCCTCCTTCACGCTCCGCGAGGTGATGTTCACGATGGTGCCGCCGTCGCCCTCGCGCAGGTGCGGCTCGGCCTCCCGCGCGAGGCGGACGACGCTCATCACGAGCAGCTCGTACGCCGCCGCCCAGTCCTCGTCGTCCGTCTCGAGGAACGCGCCCGACGGCGGGCCGCCGGCGCTCGTGACGAGGTGATCGAGGCCGCCGAACTCGTCGACCGTCGTCTCGACGAGCGCCGTGACGTCGTCCGGCTCGGTGAGGTCGCCGGGCTGGGCGACGACCTCCCCCGCCGCGACCGCCTCGACCTCGGCCTTCGCCTCGATCAGTCGGTCCTCGTCGCGGCCGTTGATCACGACGTCGACGCCCTCCCGGGCGAGCGCCTTCGCCGATGCCTTCCCGAGCCCGCTCGACGACGCCGTGACGAGCGCCGCGTTCCCCGCTATCTCGAGGTCCATGTGCCCAGCGTACACGGTTCGGACCGAAAACGTTTCCCTGGAGGCAAGGGGCCTCGCCCTCCCGTCCTCGCTCTCCGCGACGCGCGCGACGGCCGCCCGGTCGGTCAGGCCTCGTCGAACGTCGCCGTCCCGTCGTCGAAGTCGAGCGTCCCGCGCCCGACGACCGTCGCGTCCGCGGGGAGGTCGGAGAGGACCGCCGCCGACGCCCACAGGTCGTCGAGCTCCTGCGTGTTCCGGATCCAGAGGATCCGGGCCCCGTCGGGGTCGTCGGCCCCGAGCGCGGCGAGCGCGGTCCGGAGCGCGAACTCGTCGTCGGGGGCGACGACCGGGAGCTTCCCCTTCGCGAGCGACCCGCTCGTGAGGACGTTCGCGTACGTCTTCGTCGCGTCCAGCTGTTCGACCGCCGCGGCTCGGGTGAGGTCTGCGAGCCCGATCCCCGTGCCGTTCCCGTTCGTCGCGTCCGTGAGCCCGCGGACGTAGATCAGCTTCACCTCGGGCGTCTCCGGATCCGGCGCGTTCAGCACCCGGTAGCGCCCGACGACGTTCGTGTCCATCCCGGCGCCGGAGATCTCCTTGCCGATCTCGTCGACGACGAGCAGGTCGACGTCGTCGACCGGGAGCGTCGGCATCTCCGCGTTCGCCCGCTCCAACAGCGCCGGCTCCCGGTCGAGGAACGCGCCGCCGGGGACGCCCTCGACGGCGCAGAGCCGCTCGTCGGCGTTCTCGACGAGCGCGACCCCGCCCGCCAGCCCCGCGGCCTCCGCGACGGGGTCCAACGCCGCGGTGAGCGCCTCGACGTACCCCTCGGCTACCGCCGTCGAGTGGAACGCCTTGGCGCCCCGCTGTTTCCCCAGTCCCACGACGGCCATCTTCGTCAGCCCGCTCTCTATCGGTCCGGTGAAATTGGTGTGAGCCTTCACGCGGTTGACGACGACCGTCGCGTCCGCCTCCAGCGCCGCCTCCGCCACGTGGACCGTCAGACCGCCGTCGCCGACCGCGACGGTGTCCACCGGGTTCGTCGCCATCCGGGCGTCGATCGGCGCGCCGACGCGCTCCGCCGTGACGCCGAGCTCGGCGAGCACGTCCAGCTGGCCCGCCGGCGTCGCGCCCCCGTGGCTCCCCATCGCCGGCACGACCACCGGGTCGAAGCCGCGGTCGTCGAGCCCCGCCACGACGGCCGCGACGACCGCGTCGTACGCGTGGATCCCGCGCGACCCAGCCCCGACGGCGACGGTCGCCCCCGGGGCCAGCCGGTCGAGGTCGAGCCGGTCCAGTTCGTCGCGCGCGACCGCCGCCGGGTCGTCGAGCGCGTCGCTCGCGGGCTCCCGGTGGACCCGCGCGAACTCCGGCGTCGGGCGGGGGTCGATCAGCCCGTCGAGGGCCTCGCGGTCCGGAAACTCCATGCCGGGCGGGAGGCGCGCCCGCTACAAATACGTGCGGCCCGGAGCGTCACTCGTCGACCGCGACGCGCGCGAGCGCCCCCGCCAGCACCTCGGCCGCGGCCGCGCAGTCGTCCCAGTCGGTCCACTCCCGGGGGTTGTGCGAGATCCCGTCACGCGACGGAGCGAAAAGCAGCGACGCGTCGGTGACACCTGCGACCCGCATCGCGTCGTGGGCCGCGCCGGAGTGGAGGTCGATCGCCTCGCGCCCGGCCGCGTCGGCCGCGTCGTGCGCCGCCTCTCGGAGGCGCTCGCTCATCGGCGTCGGCGCGACGTCGAACGGGCGCTCGAACGCCGTCTCGACGCCCCGCTCGCGCTCCAGCCGCGCGAGCGAGTCGCGCGCGGCCTCGACGATCGCCTCCATCGACGCGGCCTCGACGTCGCGGACGTCGACCGCGGCCTCGACCCGGCCGGGGACCACGTTCGTCGCGTTCGGATCGACCGACAGCGACCCGACGGTGCCCACCGCCGAGGGCGACGAGGTCGCCACGACGTCGTTCGCCGCGGCCTCGACGTCCAACACGAACTCGCTCGCGGCAGCGAGCGCGTCGGTCCGCCCGTCCATCGGGGTCGCGCCCGCGTGGTTCGCCTCGCCCGCGATCGTCGCCTCGCAGTGGGTGATCCCGGTGATCGTCGTCACGACGCCGGCCGCCGCCCCCGCCTCCTCCAGCGTCGTGTCCTGCTCGATGTGGAGCTCGTAGAACGCCGCCCACGACGCGGGGTCGAGCGTCGTCGGTTCGCCGGCCTCGTCGGTCGGCGCGGCGGCGTCGACCGCTCTCCCCCCGCGGTAGCCGATCCGGTCGAGCGCCTCGCCGAGCGTCTCGCCGTCCGCGTCCGTCAGCGCGAGCGCCTCGTCGAGCGCCAGCTCCCCGGTCGCGACCGACGACCCCAACAGCCCGTTGCCGAAGGTGCCGCCCTCCTCCTCGGTGAAGCTGACGACGCCGACCGGTCGGTCCGGCTCGACGCCCGCATCGCGCATCGCGCGGACACCCTCCAGCGCGGCGTACACCCCGAGCGGACCGTCGAAGATCCCGCCTTCCGGGACGCTGTCGAGGTGACTGCCCGAGACGACCGGGGCCGCCTCCGGGTCGGCGCTCGGCGGGGTCCACGTCCCGAGGACGTTCCCCACGGCGTCGACGGCGACGTCGAGGCCGGCGTCTCGGAGCCGATCGACCAGCCGGTCCCTGGCACGGCGGTTCGCCTCGCTTCCGGGTTGATTCGTTCGCGCGTGCGCGTCCGGGTCGCCCGTCTCGACGCGGCCGAACGCCGCGTTCGCCTCGATGTCCGCGCGGAGCCGGTCCGCGTCCGCTGGGAGCGTCATACCTGAACCGGGCGCTCTGCGATCAAAACGGTTCGGGCTCCGGCGGTCGCGTCGGTCCCGTCACTCGCCGCGTCGCGCGAGCCAGTAGCCCGCCGATCCCAGCCCGAGCCCGGCCCCGAACGCGCGGCTCGCCGTCTTCCCGTTCATCGATCGCCCCGCGGCGACGCCGAGCGCCGCCCACGCCAACGCGATCACGAGGCTTCGACCGGGGCCGCCGCGGAACCGCCGACAGTCCGCGGTCGCCCGCGCGTGCCGGTAGAGGTAGCCGACCGCGAACCCGGTCGCGAACGGTTCCGCCGGAACTCCCCCGCTGCCGGTCCGCGACAGCGCGAGCAGTCCGAGGCCCCAACAGCACTCGATCGCGGCACCTACCGCCCGCACGACGCCGGCCATGCGTCGCGTTCGCATTCGCCACGAATAGCCGTTTCGCCGGGGGCGCGCTCCGATCCCGAAGACACTTTGCGTGCGGCTTCGTGGTGCCAGTCGACATGTCCCCGTTGCTCCTCCAAGGCGCGGCGGCCGGTATCGCCCTCCTGATCAGCCTCGGCTTCCTCGTCGTCCACCTCGCGATGATCGCGTGGACGTACTCGGACGCCCAGAGCCGCAGCGAGCACCCACCGATCCTGTGGGCGCTCGTCGTGTTCTTCGCGCCGCTGCTCGGGATCCTACTGTACCTCATCATCGGCCGCGACTCCTACTGAACTCCCGTCTCGCGCGCCGTCGTCACGAACCTTCGGGGCCGAACTGAGGAATCGGTCACACGCCCCTGAGGACGCTCGTCGCCCCGACGCTCTCGGCGACGACCCACGCGACGAACAGCCCGTAGGCCGCAAGCAGCGCGTACGACTCGCGCGCGTCGAGCGCGAGGCTCGTCCGGAGCGTCACGAAGAGGAGGACGGTCGCGCCCGTCAACACCCCGAGCATCGGCACCGCCGTCGAGAAGTTGACGGCGACCTCGCCGACGATCAGCACCCCGAGCGGGATGGCGACGAGCAGGTCGAAGGTGTTCGACCCCAGCACGTTCCCGAGGCTCGTCGCGGCGCGGTCCTCGCGCGCCGTCCGCACGCTCACGAGGGTGTCCGGCAGGCTCGTCGCGGCCGCCACGACGGTGACGCCGGCGAGGAACTCGGGGATCCCGAAGGTGACGCCGAGCGACTCCACCGACGCCACGAGCCGCTCGACGGCGACGACGATGACCGCCAGCCCGCCCCCGAGCTTCGCCCACTCCCGGCGGACGTCGACCCCGCCGCGCACGCGGTCGATCCGCGCGTCGCCGACGTCCTGGTACTGGATGAAGAGGTAGAGGCCGTACAGCGCGAGCGGGATCACCGCGAGCGAGCGCGGCATCGTCCCGACGATCGGGTCCGTCGACACCGGGAAGTAGATGACCGCGAGCGCGAACGTCACGACCAGCGCGGAGACGGCGAGCATGTAGAACTGCGCCTCCTTGTACACGATCGCGCGACTGGCCTCGAGGTCCTCGTCGCTCCCGAGCCCGGACGCCGCGGGGATCACGAGGACGTTGAAGATGGCCGACCCGACGAGCGCCCCCACGCCCATGTCGAAGACGCCCGTGACGGCGGTGACGAGGACGCTCACGAGCTCCGGGAAGCTCGACCCGACCGCGACGACCACCGACCCCTGAACCACCGCCGGGAGCCCGTAGTACCCCGACAGCGTCTCGGCGGCCTCCTCCAGCCAGCCGCTCCCGATCCAGATGAAGGCCGTCGCCGCGGCGATCACGAGGACGTGGACGAGCGGCGTGTCGGGGAGGGCGCCCGTCACGGCGCTAGCGTACGTGTTTCCCGGCCAACTCCCACAGCCGGTCCGCGATCCCGTCGTCGAGGTCGTCGCGGGCGACGCGCCACTCCCAGTTGCCGTCCAGCGTCCCGGGCTCGTTGAACCGCGACTCGCTGCCGAGCCCGAGCAGGTCCTGGACCGTCGTCACCGCGAGGATCGCGTCCGACCCCCACACCTCGTCGATGATCGCCCACTCCGGCGGCTCGTCGGGGTCGCTCCCGACGTTGTACCGGAAGCAGTCGCGCTGTTCGGCGGGGAGGTCGTCGAAGTAGCCGACCCAGGTGTCGGTGTCGTGCGTGGAGGTGTAGCCGACGACGCCCTCGCCGTAGTGCATCGGCTGGTACTCGTTCCCCTCCGCGCACCAGTCGGCGTACTGCGGGACGCGCATCCCCGGGAAGCCGAACTCGGCCATCAGCTCGTCCATCGCCGGCTCCTCGAAGCCGAGGTCCTCGGCGATGAACGGGGCCTCGCCCAGCCCGCGCTCGACCGCTTCGAACAGCTCGCGCCCGGGGCCGTCCCGCCACTCGCCGTCCGCGGGGTCGTCGCTGTCGGCGGGGATCGCCCAGTACTTCACGAAGCCGAGGAAGTGGTCGAGCCGCGCCACGTCCGCGAGGTCGAACAGCCGGCGGAACCGGTCGAGCCACCAGTCGTACCCCGACTCGGCGAGCCGCTCCCAGTCGTACAGCGGGTTCCCCCACCGCTGCCCGTCGTCGCCCGCGTTCGGCGGCACGCCCGCGACCGCGGTCGGGCGGTTCCCCTCGTCGAGCCGGAACGCCTCCGGGCTCGCCCACACGTCCGCGGAGTCGAGCGCGACGTAGATCGGCACGTCACCGACGATGGACACCCCCTCGTCGGCCGCGACCGCACGCAGGTCGCGCCACTGGCGGTCGAACGTCCACTGGACGAACGCGCGGAACCGGATCTCCGCCGCGTGCTCCTCGCGCGCCTCGGCGAGCGCGTCCGGGTCCCGCGTCCGCAGCGGCGCGGGCCACTCCGTCCACACGTCCTCCGGCCGGGCGTCCGAGAGCGCCCGGAACAGCGCGTAGTCGCCGAGCCACGGCTCGCGCTCGCGGAACGCGTCGAGCGCCGCGCGGTCCCCCTCGGTCGCCCGCTCCTCGAAGCGCTCGAAGGCGGTCCGCAACAGCGGGAGCTTGTACTCCCGCACCGCGCCGTAGTCGACGCGGTCGGTCGGGAACTCGGGGACCGGACGCAGGTCCGCCTCGTCGAGCCAGCCGTCGTCGACGAGCCCCTCGGGGTCGATGAACAGCGGATTGCCGGCGAACGCGGACGGCGACTGGTACGGCGACTCCCCGGCCACGGAGAGCGTCGGCCCGATCGGACAGATCTGCCAGTGGTCGACGTCGGCGTCGCCGAGGAACGAGAGGAACTCGCGCGCGCCCTCGCCGAGGTCGCCGATCCCGTACGCCCCCGGCAGCGAGGTGACGTGGCAGAAGACGGCGTCGGAGCGGTCGAATCGCATACGCCTCCCTGCGCCCCCCACCGACTTCAAACGTTGCGTACGTCCCGACCGCGTTCGGGCGTATCGAGGCGGGCCGAATCCCGGCTACGGGACCCACCGATCGGGCCCGAGAGGTCGGCTACTCCCCCGCGACCGGCACCACCGCAACCTCGTCGACGCGGATCCGCTCGGTCCCGTCGGCGTCCTCGACGACGCACCGCTCGCCGGAGACTAGGTCGCGCTCGCCGTGGTCGGCCTCGACCGCGACGCTCGCCTCCGCCGGCGCGAAGTTGAGGACGACGACGAGCGCCTCGTCGCCGTCGCGCCGCCGGAACGCCACCACGTCGTCGGGGTGGACGTCGCCGCTGGCGACGATCGGCCGCTCCGAGAGGTCGCCGCTCGCGACGTGGTAGTCGACCCGGGAGACGTCGCCGGCCGGCCCGAGCGCCGGGTGGTCCCGCCGGGTCGCGAGGAGGTCCTCGTAGCGGTCGCGGACGTCTTCGCGGGCGTGGTCCCACGCGATCGCGTCCCGGCGGCCGCGCTGGCCGATCTCCTGGCCGGCGTATACCATCGGCACGCCCGGCAGGGTCATGATCGCCGCGCCCGCGGCGGCCGCGGCGGCGTCGCCGCACTCGACGCGATAGCGCGTCTCGTCGTGGTTCTCGATGTACTGGAGGAACTCGGCGTGGTCCGGGAACCCGATCTCCGCGCGCTGGTCGATCGCGTCGAGGACGCTCGCCGCCGGCTCCGCGCCGCGACCGACCTGCCGGAGCTGGAAGTACAGCGTCGCGTCGAAGTGGACGTCGAACATCCCCTCGTGGAAGCCGGGGATGTACGGGATCGTCTCGTCCATCAGGAGGAACTCCCGGTCGATGTCCTTCACGCGGTCGCGAAGCTCGCGCCAGAACGAGTCCGGGACCGCCCACGCCATGTCGCAGCGGAACCCGTCGACCAGCGGCGCCCACTCGTCGACCACGTCGAGCAGGAACCGCCGCACGTCGAGGTTCGCGTGGTTCAGGTTCGCGATGAGCTCCCAGTCGAAGTAGGTGCCCGGCTCGCCCGACTCCTGCCACTCGTAGCGGTCGCGGTACGGCGAGTCGGGGTTCCGGTAGGCGTCGCGGAACCACTCGTGGTCGCGCGCGGTGTGGTTGGCGACGAAGTCGAACAGCACGCGCATCCCGTGGTCGTGAGCGGTCTCGACCAGCGCCTCGAAGTCGGCGCGGTCGCCGAGGTCGTCGGCGGTGTCGAAGAACTCGACGATGTTGTAGCCGTGCGGCTTCCCGTCGTGGCCGAGCACCGGCGTGAGCCACAGCGTGTCGACGCCGAGCTCCGCGATCCGGGGGATCCGCTCCGCGATCGCGTCGAACGCCGCACCCTCGTCGGCGTCCGCGAAGGTCCGGACGAATATCTCGTAGACGGAGGCGTCCCGCGTCCACGCCGGCGGATCGTTGAGCCGCACCGTCTCGAAGTCGGGCGCGCCCGGCGTCAGCGCGGCCTCGCCGCCGGCGTCGTTGGCCGCGGACTGCCCGCGCACGACGGCGGCCGCGTCGGCGACGCTCACGCGCGGGTCGCCGTCCGGGTCGTGCGCGACCGCGACGGCGTGAACGCGGAGGCGCTCCGGCACCGCGTCGAGCGGCACGCGGAGCTCGCCGCCGTCGTCGCTCACGCGCAGCGCGTCCCGCGGGTTGGTTCGCCCCGTCTCGACGGCGGTCGCGACGTCGCGGTCGTCGACGACGAACGTCACCGAGAGGTCGTCGGCGTCGAGCGCGGACTCCGGGTTCGGCGTCGCGACCGCGGTGAACACCGCCGCCCCGGCGCTCTCGCTCTCCGAATCGGCTCCCTCCTCGTAGGCGACGCTCGCGTCCAGTTCGACCCGCGGCCGCCCCACGCCCTCGTGCCGCTCTCGCGCGGCGTAGTCGATCGGTCCGTCGTCCGCGTCGCGGTCGCGTATCGCGGTTCCGCTCCCGCCGGAGACGTCGACGCCCTCGTAGCTCGCGGGGAACGCGCGGACCGTGAGCAGGTGGTCGCCGTCGGGGGCGTCGAGCCCGAGGAGGTAGCGGCCCGGTACGTCGGGCGTGAACTCGGTCACGGACTCGTCGCCGACGGTCGCCTCGCTGCCGGGCGGGGCGTCGGCGACGCGCCAGGCGTAGGTCGCGTCCGGGTTCGGGTCTCGCGGCGCCAGTTCCGTCCGCTCGCCGGTCGCGAGGAAGCGCGGGGGTCCGGGGTGGTGCATGTGACGCCCATCGACGCCCGGGGCCTTCGGTGTTGCTCTTGTTTCGGTGAGATCTGCCCCGCGCGGCGTCCGTTCGGACACCGGCCGCGGTCGTCAAGGCTTTTACTCCGGCCGGCGCAGGGCGGGTATGCGACTGCGTACCGCCCTTACGGAGCACGAACGTCGGCGCGGGGAGCGCTACCCGGCGGAACACTCGATGACCGCCGGCGCGTTCACCGGCGACGACGGCCGACTGGTCCACGTGGGGCCGGACGGGACCGTCCACGACTGTTCGTACTCCCTCTCCGAAGTCGGCGGCGCGGACCGGCTCCGGATGGGGATCACCGCCGGGCGCGGCGTCCGCTGGTTCGACGACCTCGAGACGACCCGCCAGCACTACGACGGCGACACCCCGCTCGTCGAGACCGAGTACGACGCCGGCCGCTACACCATCCACCAGTTCGACCTCGTCGTGAGCGACACCCACCTCACGCACGTCGAGCTCCGCGGCTCGCCCCCCGCCGACGCGGAGATCGTGGCCGCCTACGCGTTCTCGCCCGACATGGTCGAGGGCCGCGTCGGCAACATGGTCCACGACGGGGCCGGCCCCGACGACGGCGGCGTCGTCGAGGTGCACCACCGGTCCGAACACGACTTCCTCACCGCCTCGACCGGCCTCTCGAACGCGCACGGCCAGCGGCTGCGGACGATCCCCGAGCTGCTCGGCGAGGAGGACGACGGCTTCCCGCACCGCGGCGAGATCGACCGGCGCGAGGACTCGCGGCTCACCCCGGACGTCGTCGTCCGCGCGCCGTTCGAGCGCGACGGGCGCACGGAGCGCGTCACGCTCGCCGGGCGCGCCGTCGTCGACCGGCGCGCGGCCCGCGACACCGGCGACGACGCGAAGGACGCCCTCACCGACGGGATCGACCGCCAGCGCCGGATCGAGACGGTGTCGAACATCGCCACCGCGTACCCCGACGCCGACGACCTCCGCGAGGCCGCGGACGGGCGGGGACCGGACGTCCCGGCCGACGCCCCGCGCCGGTCGGTGATCGCGAGCGACCTCCGCGCGCTCGACCTGCTCACCGCCGAGTCCGGGGGCCGGATCGCCGCCCCCGAGTTCGACCCGTTCTACTCGACCTCCGGCGGCTACGGCTACACGTGGTTCCGAGACGAGGCGACCGTCTCGACCGCGCTGCTCGACGCGAGCGACGAGCTCGGCCTCGACGCCGACGAGGAGCTGCTCGCGGCCGCGAGCTTCTTCTGCCGGACGCAGGACGCCGACGGCTCGTGGCCCCACCGCGTGTGGGCCGACTCCGGGAAGGTCGCGCCCGGCTGGGCGAACGCCCGGATCGAGGGCGCGAACGCGACCCCCGGCCCGAACGACCAGCTCGACCAACCGGCGACGGTCGTCGCGTTCCTCGCGAGCCTCCGCCGCGAGGCCGACCTCCCCGAGGAGTGGCGCGACCGGATCGACGAGACGATCGCCGACGCCGTCGACTTCCTGCTTGAGACGACCGAGGACGACGGGCTCCCGCGCCGCTGTCAGAACTGTTGGGAGAACGCGCTCGGCCGCTTCACCCACACCGGCGCGGAGTACCTCCGGGCGTTCGCCGCCGTGGCGCGCGCGCCGGTCGACGAGTCGCTCCGGGCCGACGCGGCGGCCGCCGCCGACGCCGCGCTCTCGGGGCTCGACGACCGCTGGAACCCGGAGACGGAGCGGTTCCTCCAGCGCGCGAGCGAGGAGGGTCAAGACGCCCGCGCCGACGCGAGCACCTTCGCGCTCGCGACCGCGGCCACCGAGTACGCGGCCCTGCTCGACGACGAGGCCGGTTCCGACGACGGCGCGGCCGCGGGCGACGCCGCGGCCACCGACGGCTCCGGCTCCGCCGGCGTCGACGCCGTCGCGGCGAGCGAGTTCGACCGCTTCCTCGACCGCGTCAACACCCACGTCCGGCAGTCGATCGAGGCGCTCCGGCGCGAGACGTCCGCGGTCGAGGGGCTCGTCCGGTTCGCCGGCGACGACTGGCGCACGGCCGAGCAGGGGGCCGCGAAGGTGTGGTCGATCGCGACCCTGTGGGGCGCCACCGCGGCGGCGACGCTCGCCGGCGTGGTCGAGGAGCGCGGCGGGGCGGCCGAGCCGCTGTTCGCCGACGCCCGCGACCTCTACGCGCTCTGCGGCCCGGACGGCCCGTTCGTCAACGAGGCGGGGCTGTTCGCGGAGCAGGTGTTCGACGACGGCGACCTCGACAGCGCGACCCCCATCGCGTGGTCCCACGCGCTCCGGATCGACGCCACGGTGACGCTCGCGAGCCACGGCGAGCTCCCGGTCCCGCACGACCGCGAGACAGGCCCCGAGGCGGCGCCGCACTGGACGACCGGCCGGAAGTTCGGCGTCGGCACGCCCGCCGACTACGACGCCGACGACCCCGTCCCGGTGTGGTTCACGCTCACCGAGGGGGCGCTCACCGAGGCGCGGTTCCCCCGGATCGACGTGATGAACGTCCGGACGGTCGACTTCCTCGTCGCGGACCCCGACTCCGAGTACGCGATCCGGACCTTCGACGAGACGGGCCACGTCTCGACGACGGAGACGATCGAGCGGACGACGGAGCCGGCGGCCGACGACGCGCTCGCGTACGTCCAGACGATCCGCGAGACCGGCGACGGCCACGGCCACAACTGGACGCTCACCGCCGAGTACGCGGTCGACACGAACGGCACCGCGATCCTCGCCGACGTCCGGTTCGAGGGGAGCCGCGAGTACGACGTGTACGTCCTCGCCGACGTGACCATCGCCAACGTCGGCACGAACGACCGCGCCGAGCGGATCGACGGCGACGGCGGAGCGCACCTGCTCGCGCGCAAGGACGACCCCGACCGCGACCCGGGCAAGCTCGTCGACGCCGACGGCGAGACGTTCGACAGCGCGCTCGCCCTGGCCAGCGGCGGCGGCTTCGACTGGGCGAGCGCGCTCCCGGCCGGCGGCGAGGCGACGGACGCGCTGTTCGGCGACGGCGAGCGCGTCGAGGAGTCGGCCGAGGCGACCGGCAACGTCGTCCTCGCCGGCCTCGTCGGGAGCGGCGAGATCGTGATGGACACGGTCGCGCTCGGGTTCGCCGAGGAGTCGGACACCGCCGCCGCGCTCGGCGAGGCGGAGGGCGCGCTCGCGCGCGGCTTCGACGACGTCGCGGACGCGTACGCCGAGACGTGGCGCGCGTGGCTCGCCGACCGCGACCTCCCCGACTCGGTGGCGGGCGCGCCCGCCCTCGCGTCGCAGTACCGGTTCGCGCTGATGACGCTGGCGGCCGTCGAGGACAAGGCCCAGGACGGCGCGGGGATCGCGAGCCCCTCCGTCCCGTGGGGCGAGACCGAGTACGCCGCCGAGAACCGCGGCTACGGCTACAACTTCGTCTGGTCGCGCGACCTCTACCAGGTGTTCACGGCGCTGATCGAGATGGACGAGCTCGAGCGCGGCGCGGACGCGCTGGCCTACCTCTACAACACCCAGCAGGACGACGACGGGTTCCTCCCGCAGAACACCTACATCGACGGCCGGACCCGGTGGGGCGGCGAGCAGATGGACAACATCGCGTTCCCCTCGGTGATGGCCTGGCAGCTGTACGAGCGCGGCGTGACGCTCGACGACGCGGGGTACACCTACGACCAGGTCAGCCGCTCGCTCGACTACATCGCCGCCAACGGTCCGGAGACCGCACAGGAGCGCTGGGAGGAGGAGGCCGGCTACTCGCCGTCGAGCATCGCGGCCGAGATCGCCGGGCTGGTCTGCGGCGCGGCGCTGGCGCTCGCGGAGGCCGACCGGCGCGAGGCGAGCGGCGCGACGGCCGGCGAGTCGCCCGAGTCCCTTCGCGCCGACGCGCTCGCGTGGCTGGGGCTCGCGGACGACTGGACTGCGCGCGTCGAGGAGTGGACCGCCACCGCGACCGGGACGGACCGCCACGAGGAGACGCCGTACTACCTCCGGATCACGGCCGACGGCGACCCCGAGTCCGGGCGGCCGCGGACGATCGCCAACGACGGGCCGACGTACGACGAGCGGGAGATCATCGACGGCGGGTTCCTCGAACTCGTGCGCCTGGGGATCAAGCCCGCCGACGACCCCGTCGTCCGCAACTCCGTCTCCGTCGTCGACGACTCGATCCGGGTGGACACGCCCCACGGCGCGGCCTGGTACCGGTACGTCGGCGACGCGTACGGCGAGATCGCCGTCGGCGACCCCGGCGCGCCGTGGGCCGGCACCGGCGACGGTCGGGGTCGCCTCTGGCCCATCTTCACCGGCGAGCGCGGCGAGTACGAACTGCGTGCCCGCGCCGACGGCCCGGACGCGTTCGGCGGCACCGACGACGCGGCGCTCGAACCCGAGAGCCTGCTGGAGACGATGGCCGGGTTCGGTAACTCCGGGCTGATGCTCCCGGAGCAGGTGTGGGACCGCGAACACCCGACGAAGTACGGCTGGGAGTTCGGCGAGGGCACCGGGGGGGCGACCCCGCTCGCGTGGTCGATGGCCGGCTTCGTCCGGCTGGCGCACGGCGTCGACGCGGGCGAACCCGTCGAGACGCCGACGGTCGTCCGCGACCGCTACGTCGAGCGCGACCGCCCCGCGGGGCCGGAGCTGACCGCCACCGCCGAGTTCGTCGAGGACGCGGTCGTCGTGGCCGGCGAGACCGACGCCGCGCGCGTGGCCGTCCACACCCGGAAGACGTCGCGGCTCGTGACGCCGGACGCCGACGGCGCCTTCGAGGTCGACCTCGACGCCGCGACCGACGCCGGCACCGTCGTGGTCGCGGCCGCGACGGACGAGGAGTTCGAGGCCGCCGGCACGTCGGTCGAACGGATTCGGCTGTAGCTCTCTTCGACTGAACTCCCGGCGGCGTTCCTCGTACTTGCGGGAATGAGTCGCCTACCCGAGCGCGTTCACGTCGACGGTGCGAACTTCGCCGTCGACCTCGATGTCGACCGTCGAGCAGAGGCTATCGCGTACGGTCTCGCGCCACGACTCGACGCTCGCGGCGTGGCGCTCGCGACGCGTCTCGAGGTCCGCGTCGGGGAGCTCGGCGGCCGTGTCGTCGACCTCTGGATACGGAGGGGCCTCTGCGACGAGATCCCGGGGGTCGACGTGAATCGGGCCGGGGGCGTCGGCGGGCGAACCGCCGTCGCCGTCCTCGCCGGCGCCGCCGGCGTCGAGCGCGTGGAGGCGCGCCCGCATCCGCCCGGAGAACGGCGGCGTCGCGCGGAGCACGACTTCGCGGTCGCTCCGGAGCGTGGCCTCGAGCGCGTTCGCCACGTCCTCGCGGTGCACCGCGATCGACCGGATCCGGTCGGGACCGGTCGCGTCGTCCGCCGACTCCTCAGTCATCGTTCGCCGCCCACTCGGCGTCCGAGAGCGTTCGCTGGACCGCCTCCTCGCCGACCGCGCCCGCGAGGTGTTCGAAGCCGGCGCGGACGCCGCGGTCGCCCGCGTTCGCGACCAGCCGCGAGACGATGAACTCCGGCGTGGACTTCCCGACCGTCTCGAACCGCGGCTGGTAGTCGACGCGGAGCTCCAGGTCGTTCGTCAGCCCCTCCGCGAAGATGCCGTCGATGCGCGCGACGTCGGGGAGCGGGCTCAGGTCATCGGCGAGGTGGGTGACGTAGACGCCGAGCGCGCCGCGGTCGACGGTGAGCGTCACCAGCCCGTTCAGCAGGTCGGCGGCGCGGCCCGGCTCGGTGATCGCCTCGAACTCGTCGACGAGCATCAGCGTCCGCCCGTCCGCGACCAGCGGCGGGACGACCGACTTCAGCGTCGACTCCAGCACGCCGGCGTTGAACGAGGCGTGCCGCCGGTGGAAGACGATCCGGTCGAACGTCCCGACCTCGGCCGCGTCGGCGGGGACGGGCAGCCCCATCGACGCGAGCAGCGCCACCGCACACAGCGTCTCCAACAGCGTCGTCTTCCCGCCGGAGTTCGCCCCCGTGAGGACGCTCACGCGGTCGCCCGTCGGCGGGGCGTCGGCGCTCGCGACCCCCGAGACGTCCGCCAGCGAGTGCGAGCCGACGCCGTACGACACCGGCTGGACGTCGCCGCCGAGGAACGGGTTCCGCGCCCCGCGCACGGCGATACCGTCGTCGACGAGCGTCGGGCGGACGTGCCCGTTCTCGGCCGCGAACCGCCCGAGCGACAGCAGGAACGCGGCGTCCGACACCGCCGCCGCGGCCCGAGCGACGGTGGTGTCGCCGCCGTCGTCCGCTCCCTCCTCGTCGCCGTCGTCGCCGCCGTTCGCGTCGTCTCCCTCCGCGGACTCGTCGCCCAGTCGCTCACGGATGTCGGCCGCGACGGCGGCCTCGCGCTCGTCGACCGCCGCCTCGAGTTCGACGACGAGGTCCCGCAGCGTCCCGGAGACGAAGTCGGCGGCGTCGAGCGCCTCGTCCGGCGCCGCGGCCCGGACCGTGGCCGGCTCGACGCCCGTCTCGCGGGCGACGTGGTCGATCGTCGCCGACTCCAGCGCCTCGAAGTCGCGGAGGCTCCCGTCGCGGACGGACTCGAGCACGTCGAACGCGGAGTCCGCGAGGTCGCGCGCGGCCGACAGCTGCTCGCGCAGCCGATCCAGCTCCGCGTCCGCGCCGCTCGCGATCTCGATGTCGTCGCCGTCGAGGCCGCCGGCGGGGTCGATGGACCCCCGCACGTCGGCGAGCGCGTCGGCCGCGTCGCGCAGTCGGTCGCCGTCCAGCGCGCCGACGTCGGCGAACGGCCCGTCGGTCAGCCCCGCCTCGCGGAGCGCGACCGCGGTCTCCACGGCGGCGAGGTCGGACGCCTCCGCCTCGTCGTACGCGTCGAACGCGTCCGCGACCGCCTCCCGGTCCGCCTCGTCGAGGGCGGCCCACGCGTCGCGGGCGGCGACGACCCGGTCCAGCCGCGCCTCGACGGCGTCGCGGTCGAGGAGCGGGGTCAACACTCGAATCCGGTCGGCCGCGTGCGCGGTCAGCGCCTCGCCGGCCGCGAGCGCGAGCAGGTCGTCGTACACCGACCGCGCGTCGCCCGTCGCGAGGACGTCCATCCCGGCCTCCCCGTTCGCCCGGCGGAGGATGCGGGTCGCGCGGCCGCGGTGGAGCCCGGCGTCGACGAGCGCGCGGACGTCGGCCGCCTCGATCGCCTCGACCGCCCGCTCGGTCCCGAGGGCCTCGGTGAGCCGCTCGCTCGTCTTCGGGCCGATCCCCCAGTAGTCCTCCAGTCGCATACCCCGTGGTGTCGCCCCGGCGTCTTGGCGCTTTCGTCGCCCGCGCGGCGCCGGCGACCGCGCGACGCGGCGGAGCGACCACGCCCCGTCGCTCTCCGCCACGACAGCGTTCATACCGCCTTGCCTCCTACCGGTCGGCATGACAGCGGAGATCGCGGACGGCGTCTGGCGTCTCGACTGCGGCGGAGTCAACGCGTACCTGGTCTTCGACGACGTGCCGACGCTCGTCGACGCCGGGACGCCGTGGGACGAGGATGCGATCCGGGAGGGCCTCGACGACGCCGGCGTCGCCCCCTCGGAGGTCGGCCGCGTCCTCCTCACCCACTACGACCTCGACCACGTCGGGACGCTGGCGGCGCTGACGCCGGATCTCGACGCGCCGGTCCGCGCCTACGGCTTCGACGCGACGCTGCTCCGCGGGGACCGGAAACCGCCCGTCGGGAACCACAAGGGGTTGATCCAGCGGCTCGCCGGGCTCGTCACCGACCTGCCCGACCTCGACGTCGTCGGCGTCCGCGACGGCGAGACCGTCGGCTCGTTCACGGCGTACCACACGCCCGGCCACACGCCGGGCCACGTCGCGTTCGTCAGCGAGGAGTTGGGCGTCGCGCTGCTCGGCGACTTGGTATCGGAATCTGACGGCGAACTGAATGAGTCCGGCTGGGTGATAAGCTACGACACGGGAGAGGTCGCGGCGAGCGTCCGGTCGCTCGCGGAACGCGCCCCGGCGTTCGACGTCGCCTGCGTCGGGCACGGCGACCCGCTCGCCTCGGAGGGCGGCGAGGCGCTGCGCCGGCTGGCGGCGACGCTCTGAACGCCGCCTAGCGGGACTGCCGGTAGATGAGGTTGCGCTGGATGTCGTTCGCGCCCTCGTAGATCACCGGGATACGCACGTCGCGGTAGACGCGGGCGATCCGGCGCTCGGTGAGGTTCGACCGGCCGCCGTGGAGCTTCATCCCCTTCTCGGCGCAGTCGGTGGCGACCTCGGTGGACTTCGTCTTCGCCAGCGCGGCCCAGTAGCCGGCGTCCGTCCCGTTCGCGACCTTCTCGCAGGCGCGCCAGTTAAGCGCGCGCGCCGACTCGAACCCGATCCGCATGTCGGAGATCGTGTGCTGGACGGCCTGGAAGTCGTCGATAGTGCGGCCGAACGCCTCGCGCTCGTCGATGAACGCCTCGGCCTCCTCGATGGCCGCGGCGGCGAGGCCGAGCCCGTGGCCCCCGACGATGACGCGACCGTGGTTGAAGAAGTCGGCGAGGGCGTAGAACCCGCCGCCCTCGCTGCCGACGACGTTCTCCTCGGGGACGAAGCAGTCCTCGAAGACGATGTGGCCCTGCTTGGACGCGCGCATCCCCATCTTCTCGGGGATGTGCTCGGCCTCGTAGCCGTCCGAGTCCGTCTCGACGATGAACAGCGTGTAGTTCGAGTAGCGGTCGTCGCTCTCGCCGGTCTTGGCGTAGACGGTGAGCCAGTCGGCCTCGACCGCGTTGCCGACCCAGTACTTCTCGCCGGTGAGCTCGTAGCCGCCCTCGACTTTCTCCGCCTTCGTCGTCATCCCCGCGAGGTCGGAGCCGGTCTGCGGCTCCGACACCGCGAGCCCCGAGAGCTGTTCGTTCTCGGCCACCGGCCGGAGGTACTTCTCCTTCTGTTCCTCCGTGCCGTAGTCCTCGACCATCTCCGCGCCGAAGCTGGCGAGCTGGAGGGTGAGCGCGATGCCGGCGTCCGCGCGGTAGAACTCCTCGGCGATGGCGAGCACCTGCGCGAGGTCGAACCCCTTCCCGCCGTACTCCTCGCCGATGTCCTGGGCGACGAGGCCGGCGTCCATCCCCGCTTCGAGCACTTCCCACGGGTACTCGCCGGTGTCGTAGTACGACTCGGCGTTCGGGGCGATGTACTCGTCGGCGAACTCGCGGGCCTCCTGTTTGACGTCTCGCGCGCGCTCCGGCACGATGCTGTCGTCGAACAACTCCATACCGACCCTGCGGACCCCGCGGACAAAACGTTCGTGGAACAACGAAGAACTCCGTGAGTGTTTACGGATCGTCGACCGCGTCCGCGTCGGATCCCGCTGCGTCGCCGTCTTCGCCGTCACCGCCTTCGCCGTCGCCGCCGTTTTCGCCGGCGTCCCCGTCGCCGCCGGCGTCGCCCTCCCGCCCTCCGTCCGCAGGGGCGGCGTCGCCAGCGTCCGCGTCGCTCTCGGCCTCACCGGTCGCCGCGGCGTCGGCGTCCGACCCCGCCGCGACCTCGTCGGCGTCGGCGATGTCGACCTCGACCTCGTCGCCCGCCCCTGCGCCGTTCTCGGTCGATTCGTCTTCCGGGGCGTCGTCCGGCGGTTCGGCCGGGTCGGCCGGTTTGAACCCGGCCGTCTCGAGGTCCGCGTCGAGTCCCTCGCGCGGGTCCGAGCCGCGCTCGCGGAGGACTTCCCGCGTCGCCTCCCTGTCGACCGTCCCGGAGACGGTGCGCGGGAGCTCCGTCGCGTACGCGACCGTCTTCGGGATCTTGAACCGGGCCAGCCGCTCGCGGGCGAAGGCGACGAACGCCGCCTCGTCGATGGGCGCGGGACCGACGCCCTCGGACCCGACGACCGGCGCGGCGGACTCGCCGACCGATCCCGCGGCCTCGTCGGCCGAACCCGGTTCCCCAGGCGCGTCGTCCGAGGAGTCGGTCTCCGTGGGACCGGACTCCGGGACCGCGTCGCTTCCGCCCGGCCCGGCCGCCGCCGACGGGATCCGGTCGCCGACGGCGACCAGCGCCGCGACGCGCTCGCCCCACACGTCGTCGTCGAGCCCGACCACGGCCACGTCGTCGACACCGTCGTACTCCCGGAGCACGTCCGCCACCTCGCCCGGTTCGACGTTCTCGCCGCCGCTGATGATCCGGTCGTCGACGCGGTTGAGCACGTGGAGGTAGCCGTCCTCGTCGAATCGCCCCACGTCGCCGGTGTGGAGGCCGTACGGACCGAAGTCCGACCGGTCGAGTTCTGAAGCGTCGATCCCGTTCAGGTCGATCGCGTCGGCCGAGGACGCGCCGTCACCGCCGTCGGCGTCGGCATCGGACGACGCACTGTTCGCGCCGTCCGCGTCCACGCCGTCCGCGCCGCCCGCGTCCGCGGCGATGTATCCCGGTGTGACCGTCGGGCCGTCGACGACGACCTCGCCGGTCTCGCCCGGCGCCACCGGGTCGCCGTCGTCGACGATGGTCACGTCGGTGCCGAACAGCGGGCGGCCGACCGTCCCGATCCGGCCCCGCGTCTGTCTGGGCGACGCCGTCGTGATCTGCGAGGCGGCCTCGGTCATCCCGTAGGTGGGGTAGACGGGGATCGAGTAGTCGCGACACCGCTCCAGCAGCTCCGCCGGCGCGGGCGCACCGCCGAGCAGCACCACCCGGAGCGAGTCCGACAGCGTCCCGCGACGGTCGAGCATCCGCCTGAGCATGGTCGGCACGAGCGAGACGCCGGTCACGTCGTACGCGTCGATGTCGTCCGCGGTGCCGCCCGCGTCGAACCCCTCCCGCAGCACGAGCGTCGTCCCGTACAGCACCGAGCGATACACCGGGGCGAGCCCGCCCATGTGGTGGAGCGACAGGGACACCAGCCACCGGTCGTCGGCCTCGACGCCGAGGCGGAACGCGGAGGCGACCGCCGAGCTGTACACGTTGCCCGCGGTCAGTGGGACGGGCTTGGGTTCGCCCGTCGTGCCCGACGTGAACAGCACGCAGAGCGGGTCCTCGAACGACCACGTCGGCGGGTCGAGCGACGCGGGGTCGACGTCGTGGACGCCGGTCACGTCCGCGCTCGTCGGGTCGTCGACGGAGTAGACGGGAACGCCCTCGATGCGCGACGCCGCCTCGGTCGCGGTCGACTCGGTCGGCTCCGCGCAGACGACGGCGTCGAGGTCCGTCCGGTCGATCCGCGCGGCGATCTCGCGCGCCGTCAGCTCCGTGCCGAGCGGCACGAACGTCGCCCCGATGCGCATCGTCGCGTGGACCAACCCGACGGTCCCCACGTACGGGGGCGTGAGCACGCCGATCCGGTCGCCCTCGCCGAGGCCGTGGGCCACGAGCCGCCCCGCCGTCTCGGCGACGAGGCGGTCGAGGTCGGTGTAGCTCCACGACTCGCCGTCCTCGGCGCGGACGAGGGCGGCGCCGTCCGGCGACGAGACCACCCGGTGGGAGAGCCAGTCGCGCACGGGTGTCACCCCCGTTCGCCGGGGGTCGGCCGACTACTCATCTGCCGGCTGTCGCACGGTCAACACCGGCACGTCGGAGGTGCGGACGACGCGCTCCGTGACGCTCCCGAGCAGGTAGCGGTCGAGCCCCTTCCGGCCGTGGGTCCCCATCACGACCACGTCGATGTCGTGCTCGCCGACGTAGTCCCGGATCGACTGGTACGCGGTCCCGGAGGTGACGCTGCCGACGCACTCGACCCCGGCGTCCGCGGCGGCGTCGGCCACGCGCTCCGTCGCCTCCTCGCCCTCGGCCTCCAGCGCCTCGACCACGACCTCCGCGCCGGCCTCCAGCGTGGAGTACGCCGCGCCGTCGACCACGTAGAGCGCGTGGAGGCGGGCGTCGTACCGGTCGGCGAGGTCGATCGCGTGTTCGATCGCGGCCTCCGAGGCCGGGCCGCCGTCGGTCGGAACGAGGATCTCTGAGTACATCTCACTCCCAGCTACAGCGGGTAGCGATTAAAAACCCGATCCAACGTCTCGGACCGCGGGACGGAACGAGTCTCGGCGGCTCGACCGCGGGGCCGTCTAGCGGAAGCCCATCGCTTCGATCTGCTCTTGGTACCGGTTCCGGATGGTGACCTCGGTCACCTGCGCGACGTCGGCGACCTCGCGTTGGGTCTTCTTCTCGTTACAGAGCAGCGACGCCGCGTAGATGGCCGCGGCCGCGAAGCCGGTGGGCGACTTCCCGGAGAGGAGCCCCTGCTCGGCGGAGACGTCGATGATCTCGGTCGCCTTCGACTGGACCTCCTCGGAGAGCTGGAGGGCCGACGCGAAGCGCGGGACGAACTGCTTGGGGTCGACCGGCTTCAGCTCCAGCCCGAGCTCTTGGGAGATGTACCGATAGGTTCGGCCGATCTCCTTCTGCGGGACCCGCGACACGTCGGCGACCTCGTCGAGGCTGCGGGGGATTCCCTCCTGTCGGCAGGCGGCGTAGAGGGCGGCGGTGGAGACGCCCTCGATGGAGCGGCCGCGGATCAGGTCCTCGTTGAGCGCGCGTCGATAGATGACGGAGGCGACCTCCCGTACAGAGCGGGGTACGCCGAGGGCGCTCGCCATCCGATCGATCTCCGAGAGCGCGAACTGAAGGTTGCGCTCGCCCGCGTCTTTCGTTCGGATCCGCTCCTGCCACTTGCGCAGGCGGTGCATCTGCGAGCGCTTCTCCGAGGAGAGCGACCGACCGTAGGCGTCCTTGTCCTTCCAGTCGATGGTCGTCGTCAGCCCCTTGTCGTGCATCGTCTCCGTGATGGGCGCGCCGACGCGCGACTTCGACTGCCGCTCGTTGTGGTTGAACGCCCGCCACTCCGGCCCGCGGTCGATGTTCCGCTCGTCCAAGACGAGCCCGCAGTCCTCGCAGACCAGCTCTTGATCGGCGTCGGTGACGATGTTCTCCGAGTCACACTCCGGACAGGAGACCGTCGATTCGTCCGTTTCCTGCTCCGTGTCCCGCTCCTGTTGCCGCTGGCGACTCGGGCGTTCCATTAAAAGGTTTGTGGTCAGTCGCGTATTTAAGACTTGTCCACGCTAATCAACGATCCTGATAGAACGCCGGCTCTCGGAAGTGCGGTCTCGCGGCGTCTAGACCCCATTTCCCGCCAGTTTGCGGATCGGATTCGGCACTCGGCTGCGGCCGGCCGCCCGTTCGGCGCCGACACCGCGACGCACGAAACGTGACCGCGATTCGAGGTCGGAATCTGTCGGCCGAACCGACGGTTCCGTCCCCCGACACGTCTCGTAGCGGTCGCCGGGCGGGCTTCTGTCGGTTCCGTGTCGGGTGCGGCTTGACCCGCCCCCGCACGGTCTAGGCCGTCGCTCGACGCCACCCGGGCCTCGGCGTCGGCCGAGTCTTATATTACCATCAAACATCTATAAAGATTTTTGTATAACCTATACCAATAGGTGTGTATGAGCACGACCTCCTCGGCCGGCGTCGAACGCACGCTGCGCGGCTGTCGCCCCGCCGACGTCGACCCCGTCGTCGTCGACGCGTCGGACCTCGAAAGCACCGCCCCCGACCACCTGCGCGACATCAAGCAGGGGCTCGCCGCCCGCGGCTACCAGCCCGCGGCGGTCGCCGCCGAGGCGGAGTTCGACGGGGAGAGCACCCTCGAACGGCAGCGCGAGGCCGACCGACTGCGCGCGCTCGTCCGCGCCGCGGCGTTCCTCGGCGCCGGCCGGATCGAGGTCAGGGTCGACGGCGAGGCCTCCGACGAGGTCCGCACCGCGCTCGCGGCGCTCGCCGAGCGTGCCGACCGCGAGGGGGTCGAGTTCGTCCGCGTCGACGGCGCGGCCTGACCGATGGCGACGAAGCGGTCGCTCGCGACCAAGCTCGGCGTCGTCGCCGGCTTCGAGCGTCCCGACGCGGCCCTCGAGCAGTACCCCACGCCGCCGGAGCTGGCGGCCCACGTCGTCCACCTCGCCGACCTCCACGGCGACGTCGACGGCCGGACCGTGATCGACCTCGGGACCGGGACCGGGATGCTCGCGCTGGCCGCCGCGCTGCGCGGCCCCGCCCGCGTCGTTGGCCTCGAACTCGACGGCGACGCGCTGGCGACCGCCGAGGCCAACGAGCGCCGCGTCGCCGCCAGCGCGCCGGTCCACTGGGTCCGCGGCGACGCGACGCGCCCGCCGATCGCCGTCGCCGAGCCGGCGACAGCCGTGATGAACCCGCCGTTCGGCGCGCAGGACGGCAACCGGAACGCGGACCGCGCGTTCCTCGACGCCGCGAGCGACCTCGCCGACGTCTCCTACTCCATCCACAACGACGGCAGCCGGGAGTTCGTCGAGGCGTTCGCCGCCGACGAGGGCGGCGAGGTCACCCACGCGTTCGCGGCCGAGTTCCGCGTTGACGCGCAGTTCGACCACCACACCGAGGACGCGCGCGACATCGACACCGAAGTGTACCGGATCGAGTGGACCTGAGCCCCGCCGACGCAGCTCTCTCTGGCGAGCCCGCCAACTCCGCTTACTGTCTGCCTTCGTAGCGCTCCCGATACGCGACCCTGACCCGCGTCTCGCCGCGCTCCGCGAACACGACGCCGTTCTCTCGGACGAGCGTGATCCCCCGGACCGTCACCGACTCGTTCGCGGCCGGGAGCGGCGCCGTGACGTTGTTGCCGCTCCCGCCGACCACGGACAGCTCGAACCCGTCGGGCGTGGCCGCGACGACGACGCTGCGGCCGTCGATCCGCGGCTCCGCACGCGCCGGGTCGCTGGTGAACAGCGTCCGCCTGGTCTCGTTGCGGACCGCGTCCACGCGGTACGCCGGGCCGCCGTTCACGGCGACCCAGCCGACCCGCTGGACCCAGACGGTCTCCCGCCAGCCGGTCCCGCCCACGTCGACCGCGCGGTACCCCCAGAACGCGAGGTTCCCCTCCGAGACGGCCGTCGTCCATATCTCGCGGTCCGGGTTGCTGACGATCACCCCCGAGGTGTTGACCGACGTGGAGCGCCCGAACGCCTCCACGTCGACCACGCTCACGAGCCGGTCCTCCACGTTCTCGGCGTAGGTCACCTGGTACCCCTCCACCTCTATCGGGTCGCCGGGGAGGTCGCCGTCGTCGACGGCGACGAGGTTCGGCACGATCCCCGGGCCGGCGACGGCCGCCAGCGCCGCGACGAGCAGGAGCGTCCCGACCGCCGCCGGCGTCGCGGACCGGATCCCGCCCCTGATCGTCTCGGGCTCCGGGACCGCTCGACTCGGCCAGACGGGTTCGTCCCGCGAGACGGCGGCGATGGCGACGATGGCGGCCAGCAGGGCGAGCAGCCCGACGCCGACCGCGCGGTACAGCTCGTACCGCTCGTTCCCGAGGTACCAGTACACCGCCCACAGCCGGCGCGAGGCACCGAACAGCAGCAGCGCGCCGAAGACGACGAGCGCGGACCGCTCGGTCGGGCCCGCGATGGACCCGCCGTCGCCCGCACTCGCGAGCGGATGGTTGCTCCAGCGTCCCGTGCCCTCGGCTCCGTCGCTACCCTCTTCGCTCCGCGTTCGGGCGCGACGCCGGAAGAGGAGGACGGCGACCAGCGCGCCGCCGATGAGCCCGAGCGCGTGCCCCTGGATCGCGACGTTCGCCCACCCCGGGACGCCGTAGGAGGGAGACGCCTCCGCGAACGCCACCGGCACCCGGACGGCGTCGTAGAGCACGCCGACGAGCGTCGTCCCCGCCATGGCGACGAGCGCGGCGATCGGTCGCGAGACGAGCGCGAACCCCCAGTACGCGAACACCACGAGCGAGAAGCCGACCACCGGCCCCAGCGCGAACAGCGCCGAGGCGAGGCCGAACGCGACCGCGGCGCCGGGGACGATCAGGAACGCCCGGACGTACGGGTTCGCGCCCGGCGACTCGACCGCGGCGATTCGGCTCGGAAGCCGGGATAGCTGCCGCGGGAACCGTCGTAGACGAGTCGGGAGTCGCCGCAGGCGAACGGCGAGCCGCTCTCCGTCGTCGACCTCGCGCCTTTCGGGGAAATGACCGTAGGCGTACTCCGCGAGGCCGCCGGCGACGAGCGCGGAGAGGAGGTTCCCAGTGACGTGCCCGCGGCTCGCGTGGGCGAAGCTGGACCAGACGATCCCCTGTGGGTAGAAGTACGACCACGACCGGAACGGGATCACGACCGGGCGGTTCGGGTGGTCGATCCCCGACTGGACGAACAGGTACACCCCGATCACGCCGGCGATCACGAGCAGCGTCCCCCACGGGACTCCCCAGAGGAGCCGCGCGCGGAGCGCCCGCGTCCAGCCGCCGTCCCGACGGTCCGCGAGGTACACCGCGGCGAGCGCGACGGCGACGCCGACGCCCCCGGCGGCGAGGTGGACGGCGTCCGACGTCAGCGCCTCCGCGACCATATCACACCGGACGGGACCGCGCGCACATCAATAACGGGGGTCGAGCGCGGCGACGCGTCGCGGACGGGGCCGCTCGGCGTCAGATCTTGTTCTCCGCGTCGTCGGCAAGCTCCTCCATCCGCTTGCCGACGCGGCCGGCGGGCGAGAACTCGTCTTCGCTCATCGCGTTCGCCAGCGCGTTGCCGAGGACGAACACCGCGTGCTTGTGTTCGCTCTTCGACTTGTGGACGTGGGAGGGGTCGACGTCCAGCTCGTCGTACGGATCGAACAGCGTCCCGTCGACCGTCTCCTGCGCGCGGAAGTGCTCCATGATCGTCACCATCTGTTCGTGGAGTTCGAGCAGCTCGTCCTTGTGCATACCCACGGATACGGGATGTAAGCCCTTTAAGGGTTGTTGAGGGGTGTACGCACGGATCCGCGCCGGGTCGGCCGCGACCCGAGAAGTCGCCGGTCAGAAGACGTACTCGTCTTCGTGGCCCATCATCCCCTCGTCCTCGAACCCGTTGGAGTCGTCGTCGTCTCGCGGGCCGCTCGTCTTGTACGCCTTGATGCCAGTCGATAGCAGCTCCTCGACCGCCTCCTCGCGGTTGAGGAACTCCCCCTCCTCGACCATCTGGGCGATCTGCATCTCCAGATGCTCCGGCACGGTTATCTTCACTCGGGGCATTTGCTGTTCGGGTCTTGTGGCATGGCGTATATAAAATTGGCGTCGTAAATCCGCGGATATGAAAACTCGACACAACGACTCAAAATATCATTTCTGTTCTTTCAAACGTATGTTGTGATAATGCGAACGCTCTCGACATCGACGCGCCGACGGCGGCGCGACCGCGGCCGAGCGGCTCTCGTCCGCGCGCCATCTCCCCCACCGAGAGCGACATTCATACGTCGGTCCGGGCCGAACGACGGGCCATGAGCGAATCCGGCGCCGACGCGGCCGAGGACCTCACCGACCTCTACCGCGAGTACGGCGACGATCGACTCCCTCCGGGCCAGCGCGAGACCGACGGCTTCCCCGTCCTCTCGAAGAGCGGGACGCCCTCGTGGGACCCGGAGACGTTCGAGCTGGAGGTGTGGGGCGCGGTCGAGGAGCCGCTCTCCCTCTCGCTCGACGAGTTCCGCGACCTCCCGTCGGTCACCCAGCGACAGGACTTCCACTGCGTGACCGGCTGGAGCAAGTTCGACTGCGAGTTCACGGGCGTCTCGTTCGCCGACCTCGCCGAGCGCGCGGGCGTCCGCGCCGACGCGGAACACGTCATGTTCCACGCGCTCGACGGTTACACGACCGACCTCCCGCTCGACGAGTGCACGAAGCCGGGCGTCCAGCTCACCTACGGCTACGACGGCGACGACCTCCCGGCCGACCACGGCGGCCCCGTCCGCGTCGTCACGCCGCACAAGTACGCGTACAAGGGCGCGAAGTGGGTCTCGGGCGTCGAGTTCCTCACCGAGCCCGAGCTCGGCTACTGGGAGAAGCGGGGGTACAGCGACACGGCGAACCCCTGGAACGAGGAGCGCTACAGCTGACCGCCCTCCGCCCGCGGCTCGATTTTCCCCGCTCGCTCCGCCCCGATAGTCAGGATAAAGGGTCCCCGGCCCCGACTCGATACGTATGAAACGGGCGCGCTCTCGGTCCTCGCCGCCGCTGGTCAGCCGGACCACGGCGATCGACGAGCCGGCGTTCGCGGCGGCGTTCGACGCGCTCTCGACACCGCGCACGGTGTGGAGCGCGCCCGGCGACGCGCTGGTGATCGGCGGCGGCGCGGCGGCGACCCTGACCGCCGCCGGCGGCGACCGGTTCGCGTCGATCCGACGGGCGACGACGGAGCTGTTCGAGTCCGGCGACGTCCACGCGGGGACCGAGGCGGCGCGCCCCCGCGTCTTCGGCGGCTTCGCCTTCCACGAGGGGGCCGCCGACGGCGACCCGTGGGAGGCCTTCCCCGAGGCGCGGTTCGTCTTCCCCCGGGTCCAGCTGACGATCGCGGACAACGGCGCGTGGCTGACGGTCAACGCGGTCGGCCCGGACGCCGGCGTCGACGCCGTCGAGGCGCGCCTCGCCCGCGAGGTCGACCGGTTCGCCGACCTCGCCGACGACGGCCGTCCGCGCGCCGTCGACGGTCGGAGCGCGCGGCCGCCCCGACCGGGGATCCGCGAGAGCCGCCGGACGACGAGCCGCGAGGCGTGGCGCGACAGCGTCGGCGCCGCGGTCGACCGGATCGCCGACGGCGACCTCCGGAAGGTGGTGTTGGCGCAGGCGCTGGAGGCGGACCTCGCGGCCGACTTCCCGCGGGCGGCCACCCTCGAACGCCTCGCGGAGAAGTACCCGGACTGCCACCGCTACTGGTTCGAGCCGGCAGACGGAGAGAGCGCGTTCTTCGGGGCCACCCCCGAGCGACTCGTCTCGCTGCGGGGCCGGACGGTCGAGACCGACGCGCTCGCCGGGACGACCGGCCGCGGCGAGACCCCGTCCGAGGACGAGTGGCTCGCGCAGGAGCTCCTCAACGACGAGAAGAACGTCCACGAACACGAGCTGGTCGCGGAGACGGTCCGGGACCAGCTGGAGCCGTTCGCGGCGTCCATCTCGGCGGGCGAGCGCCGCGTCCGGCGGCTCGCGACGGTCCAACACCTCCACACGCCGATCACCGCCGAGCTCGACGCGGACCGCCACGTCCTCGAACTCGTCGAGGCGCTCCACCCGACCCCCGCGGTCGGCGGCCTCCCGCCGGACCGCGCGCTGGCGACGATCCGGGAGACGGAGCCGTTCGACCGCGGCTGGTACGCCGCGCCGGTGGGCTGGATCGACGCCGCGGGCAACGGCGCGTTCGCGGTCGCCATCCGCTCGGCGGTCGCGACCTCCCGCCGTGCGACGCTGTTCGCGGGCGTCGGCATCGTCTCCGACTCCGACCCCGACCGCGAGTGGGACGAGGTCCAGTTGAAGTACCGGCCGATCCTCGACGAGCTGGAGCGCGACGACGCGGGCGAGTCGGCCGACAGCTAGCGCGCCCGGCCGGGAGCGACGGACTGGGAGCGACGGACCGGGCCGCGGTCTGCGAGTCTACTGGAACATCTTCAGCGGCTCGGCCTGCGAGCTCTCCTCGGTCGCCTGTCGCATCTGCTCGGCGAGCTGCCGCTTCGCGCTCCGGATCTCCGTCGCCTGCTCGACGAGCCCGTCGGTCGGCGTCTCGGTCCCGGCGATCGGGTCGATGCCGTCGAGGATGAGCACGCGCGCCGCCTCGGGGTCGGGGAACTTCGGGTCGGACTCGACGACGAGCCCGACCGCGTCGCGGTCGGCCTCCAGCGCGGCCGCGAGCATCGCGCCCGTGGGGCCGGAGACGAGCCCGGACTCCGACGGCGCCGCCACATCGGCGCGCCCGAGCGCCTCGCCGCCGTCGCCGGTCGCGATCCCGTACAGCTCCGGCGGCGAGTCGTCCTTCTCGCGGCCGAGCCCGGACAGGAAGATCGGGAAGGGCTCGGCCTCGTCGAACCACGAGTCGAGACACGCGGCGACCTCGGTCGCCGCCCCCGGGTTCACGGGCACGTCGCTGCGGAGCGCGACGAGGTCGTTCGCGGGGTCCGCGTAGAGCCGCACCGGAGTCGTCGCGGCCGTCTCCGACTCCCGGTAGACGGTCACCGGCGGCAGTCCGTCGCAGTGGACGTTCGCGTAGTGGGCCATCTCGTGGGCGTCGATCAGGTGGTCGGTCGCGATCTTGCCGACGAGGCCGACGCCGGGGAACCCCTCGATCAGCGTCGGCTCGTCGAGCGAGACGTCGTCGTCGAGGACGGAGATGCGGGCCATGCGCGCTCCTACGCCGGGGGCCGACCTAAAGGTGCGGCGCCGGGCCGGCCGCTCGCGTCCCGAAACGGTCTAACGGGCCGACCCGAAAGGAGAGACATGAATCCGCTCGACCGATACGAGTCGCTCGTCGACGACGTCGACGCGTTCCGGGCGGCGTGCGACCGGGCCCTCCCCTCGGTCGTGCGCACGAACGGCATCGCGGCGACGCCGGCCCGCGTCCGCGAGGCGTTCGACGAGTCGGGGGTCGCGTACGAGCAGGCCGACTGGCACGACGGCCTCTTCCGGCTCCCCGACGGGAACCCCGGGGGCAACTGGCCGTACGTCCACGGCTGGACCCACGGCCAGGAGGAGGTGTCCGTGCTGCCGACGCTCGCGCTCGACCCGCGGCCCGGCGAGCGCGTCTGGGACGCCTGCGCGGCGCCCGGCAGCAAGACGACCCAGATCGCGGACGCGATGGACGACGAGGGCACCGTCGTCGCCAACGACAACAACCTCGGGCGGCTCTCCGCGCTCCGGCACAACGCCGAGCGCCTCGGGATCACGAACGCGGTCGTCACGAACCAGGACGCCCGCAACTTCTCGACGAAGCCGCTGGCGTTCGACGAGTTCGACCGCGCGCTGGTCGACGCGCCCTGCTCCTGCGAGGGCACGTGCCGCAAGAACCCGGACGTACTCGACGAGTGGACGCTCGACCACGTCCACGCGGTCGCCGGGATCCAGAAGGGCGTCTTGGCGCGAGCCGTCCAGGCGACCCGCCCGGGCGGCGTCGTCGTCTACTCGACCTGTACGTTCGCGCCCGAGGAGAACGAGGCGGTCCTCGACCACGTCCTCGCGAACGAGGACTGCGAACTGGTCGAGTTCGACCTGCCGCTCGACACCGATCCCGGCGTGACCGAATGGGAGGGGGAGACGTACGACGAGTCGGTGACGCGCGCGCGGCGGATCTACCCCCACCGCAACGACACGGGCGGCTTCTTCTGTGCGAAACTGCGGGTCGGCGGCGCGGCGGGCGACGACGCCGCGACCGACGGCGAGGGGGTGGGAGCGTGAGCGACGACGTCGCGGAGGCGGGCGCCGAGGCCCCCACCAACGACGGCCAGCGGTTCGACCGGCTCCCCGAGACGCCCGCGGACCGCGAGGTGGAGGGGCGCGCGAGCCGCGCGGAGGTCCTCGACTGGTGGAATGAGCGGTTCGGGATCGACCCCGACGTGTTCGCGGAGTACTCCTTCTGGGAGAAGGGCGCGGGGAAGATCTGGGTGTTCAACGGCGCGGCGACCGACCCCAGCGAGGTGGAGGCGATCGGGATGACCTTCCTGCGCACGCGCCAGGAGCACTGGAAACCGACCGGCCGAGCGGTCTCGCGGTTCGGCCGTCGCGCAACGGAGAACGTGATCGAACTGGACCCGGCGCAGGCGGCACGGTTCGCTGCGGGGGAGGACCAGGACCTCCCCGAGTGGGACGGGGACTGGGGGTACCTGATCGCGACCCACGAGGTCGCCGGCGAGTCGGTCCCGATCGGGGTCGGGCTGTACCTCTACGACGAACTGCGCTCCGTGGTCCCGAAGGGGAGCCGGGCGGACCTGCCGGTCGTGGAGTGAGTCGGCGACGTCCGGCAAAAAGTCAGTCGTGGGAGCGCTTCGTTCCGACGGCGCTCCGGCGGTCCACGCGGGTCAGACCGACGTGTCTTCCGGCGGTTTGGTCGCGAGGTTGCTGATGCCGTACGCCGCGAGCAACAGCAGCCCCAGCAGGATGGTGTACGACCGAACGCTGAGGCTTATCAGCGTCTCGTGGACGACCTGTCCCTCTCCCGACACCGGGTGCGGCGCTCCGGCGACGATCTCCAGCAGCCCCATCCCGACCGTGCCGATCAGGATGAGCGCGCCGCCGCCGTACAGTCCGACTCGTTCCATGGTAGTGAGTTCGCTCATGTGTTGTCACCTCGTTAGCCGATGAAGTACCGCAGCCGCGGGTGGTCCCTGACGAACGACGTCTTCGCGAGGTAGGCGTCGACGCCGAGCACGCGCCCGGCCCCGAGCGTGGCGATCATCGCGAAGATCAGCAGCCCGAGCAGGTCACCGGTGATCACGCCGTGGGCCCAGCCGCCGGTCTCGCCGTTGATGAAGTAGAAGAACGTCATCAGGAACGCGCCGAAGAACGCGGCCAGCCGCGTCAGGGCGCCGACGATCAGCCCCAGCCCGATCAGCGTCTGTCCCAACGGAACCATGATATTGGTGAACGACAGCAAGATTCCGTCGGAGAACAGCGTGACCACCGGGCCGAGGCTCGTCTGGGCCGCCGCGCCGCCGACGAACCAGCTCGCGTCGAACGGCCACGCGAGGAACTTGTCGAGTCCCGCGTGGAGGAACCACCACCCGACGATCATGCGCAAGACGACGAGCCAGTAGGCGAATCGCGACTCCTCGACCGGGAACGATACGTCTCTGCCCAGCAGCTGCGTTTGGATGTTCGTGACCATTGGTAACCCCGGTTGCGAAAATGTTCGGTTACAATATATAAACCTATCTTCGATGTCACCGCCGAGTAATTCGCGAACCCCGGACTACTCCTTCCGTCGCACCGTCCCGCCGCCCAGCCCCTCCCACTCGACCCGGTAGCCGAGCGCCGAGAGGGTCGCGCTCGCGTCGTTGACGCCGTACTCGTCCAGCGTCGCCTCCGCCGCGGACAGCGCCGTCCCGTCGTCGATGTCGTCGCCGATCCGCGCCAGCACCGACGGTCTGACGAGCGTCCGGCCGACGAGCTCGTGGCCGGGGAACGGCCCGTCCTCCACCGCCGCCTCGCTCACGCCGTGTCGGTCCGCGAGCTCGCGCAGGGTGACCACGTCGTCGTCCGGCTCGAAGGCGTCCGGGAGCGTCGCGGCCGCGTCGGCGACGAACTCGGCCTCGTACTCGCGGAGCACGTCGACGACGTCCTTCACGCGGACCGCCCCCGAGTAGGTGACGACGCGGTGGTCGCGCGCGGCGACGTCCTCGCCGACGCCGAGGCTCTCGTCGACCGCGACCAGCAGGTCCACGTCCTCGACATCCGCGAGCTGGCCGAGCTTCTTCTCGACGTACTCTGGGGTCCAAAAGCCCATCACCTCGAAGAACAGCCGGAAGTCCGCGTGGTCGTAGTCGAACGCGAAGTCCGGGATCATGACGCTCGCGCCGGTCTCGAGCGGCTCCGGCTCGCGGACGAGGGTCCAGTCGAGGTCGAGCCCGCGGAACCGCCCGGCGAAGTCGGCCTCGACGCCGCTGTCGAAGTCCGGCTCCGCCACCGGCTCGACGTCCGGCACGGTCACGTCGCCGTCCGAGAGTCGCATGGTGCGCTCGCGGCCTCGGTCGTCGATCGTCGCCTCCAGCGACCACTCCGCCGACTCGGCCGCGGTCCGGAGCAGCCTGGCGAACGCGGTCCCGTACCGCCGGGTCCGAGAGAACAGCGCGTCCGGGCCGGTGACGACGAGCTCGCGCCCCTCCGGGGTCCGCTCCACCTCGTACATCAGTCGCAGGCGCTTCACCGCCGAGACGAGCCGCTTCGGGTCGTTCGACCGCACCCGGACCTCGGTGGCGTCGAAGAGGGCGGTCTGGGCCAGCGAGAGGTCGTACTGCTCCAGCAGGGAGTCGGGGTCCCAGCGCACGTCGGCGTCGACGAGGACCCGATTGACGTCGCGGTCGGCGTACAGCGTCTCTGCCACGGCCGCCGCGTCGATCCCCAGCGCGTCGGCAGCGCGCTCGACCGCGGTCTCCCGCTCCGCCTCGCTCGCGACGCCGACCGCCTCGGCGGCCTCGAACGCGGCCCGCCGGACGCGACGCGGCGGGACCGCGGCGCGCGTCTCGAACTCGCACTCGCGCTCGACGAGCGCCGCGAGCCCGCGGACCAGCTTGAAGTCCCCGTTGCGGGCGGCGGCGTCGGCCTCTAGGTCCGCCAGCGCGTCGTCGAGGTCGCCGCGGCGCTCGCCGACGTGCGACTCGAACGTCCCGAGGACGCGGGCCGCGAGCGGCCGGTGGTCGCGCCCGGTGAACTGCGGGCGGTAGCCGCCGCCAGCCCGGGAGACGCGCAGGAGGTCCTTCCGTAGCACGGCCGCCGCTACGCGAGCCCCGGACTAAAACCGGCCGGGTTCGCCGCCTCCGGGCCGGTCCGCACGCCCGCTCGTCGTCCGGCCGCTCGCGGCGGTTCGGACCGCCTCAGTCGTCGTCGCCGGAGGCCTCGGGGGTGAACGTCACCCCCTCGATCTCGATCCGGTCCGGGACGCGGCTCGTGTCGTGGGTGCCGACCGGCGGGAGGTTCGCGCTCGCGGCGGCCGAGGCGTCGAGGTCCGTCTCTTCGGCCCCCTCGATCGCCGTCATCTCGCCGTCGGCGTCGCGCGCGTCCTGATCGATGCGCATGGAGCAGAACTCCGCGCCGCACATCGAGCAGAAGCGGGCCTCCTTGTAGTTGTCTCCCGGGAGCGTCTGGTCGTGGTACGAGCGCGCGCGCTCGGGGTCGAGCGCGAGGTCGAACTGCCGCCGCCAGTCGAACTCGTAGCGCGCCTCCGAGAGGGCGTCGTCCCAGTCGCGCGCGCCGGGGCGGTCGTTCGCCACGTCGGCCGCGTGCGCCGCGATGCGGTACGCGGCGAGCCCGTCCCGCACGTCCTCGGCCTCCGGCAGGCCGAGGTGCTCCTTCGGCGTCACGTAACACAGCATCGCCGCGCCTGCCCGCGCGGCCTCGGTCGCGCCGATCGCGCTCGTGATGTGGTCGTACCCCGGGGCGACGTCCGTCACCAGCGGCCCGAGGACGTAGAACGGCGCGCCGTCGCACACCGACTGCTGCCGTTCGACGTTCTCGGCGATCTCGTCCATCGGCACGTGGCCGGGACCCTCCACCATCACCTGGACGCCGCGTTCCTGCGCGGTCCGCGTGAGTTCGCCGAGGGCGTCGAGCTCGGCGAACTGGGCCTCGTCGCTCGCGTCCGCGAGGCAGCCGGGACGGAGGCCGTCGCCGAGCGAGACCGTCACGTCGTGTTCGGCGAACACCTCGCAGATCGCCTCGAACTCGGCGTACAGCGGGTTCTGTGCCCCGCGCTCCTCCATCCACTCCGCGAGGATCGAGCCGCCCCGCGAGACGATGCCCGTCTTCCGCCCGTCGGTCAGCGGGAGGTGTTCCGCGAGGATCCCCGCGTGGATCGTCATGTAGTCGACGCCCTGCCCGGCCTGCTTCTCGATCACGTTGAGGAGGAGTTCGGGTGCGATCGCCTCGGGGGAGCCGGCCCGCTTGACCGCCTCGTAGATCGGGACCGTCCCGACCGGGACCGGCGAGTGCGCGACGTTGGCCTCGCGGGTCGCGTCGAGCGCGTCGCCCGTCGAGAGGTCCATCACCGTGTCGGCCCCGTAGTGGACCGCGGCGTGGAGCTTCTCCAGCTCCTCGCTCCGGTCGCTCGTCGTCTCGCTGTTCCCGATGTTCGCGTTGACCTTCGTGGCGAACGCCCGCCCGATGACCATCGGGTCTAGCGACTCGTGGGCGTGGTTGTTCGGGATCACCGCGCGCCCCTCGGCCACCTCCCGACGGACGAACGCCGGGTCGCGGTTCTCGCGCTCCGCCACGCGCTCCATCGCGGGCGTGACCTCGCCGCTCCGCGCCCGCTCTAGCTGTGTCTCCGGCATAATCACTAGGTAATACCACTAACTAATATACTCTGCGGTGCGCCCCTCGCCCCCGCGAGTCGGCGCGCAGGTGCGACACGCTTAACCCCGGAACACGCGGATCGTGGCGTAATGAGTACCGACGCGGCGGGCGACGCCGACCCGGAGGACGCCGCCGCCGAGTCCGACGGCGACGGCCACTCCGAGGCGTTCGTCCGCACCTGCGAGCGCCTCGTCGAGCGCATCCTCGACGGCGAGATCGAGCGCGACGACCTCGAACGGGCCAAGCTCGACGCCTGCTCGGAGTTCGGCTCCCCGAAGGTGCCGAAGAACACCGAGATCCTCGACCACGCGCCGACGGAGCACCGCGACGACGTGATCGAGGTGGTCCAGCGCAAGCCCGTCCGGACCGCCTCGGGGGTCTCGCCGGTGGCGATCATGACCTCGCCGAAGCTCTGTCCGCACGGGAAGTGCCTCTACTGTCCCGGCGGGCCGGCCTCGGAGTTCTCCTCCGCGCAGTCGTACACGGGCCACGAGCCCGCCGCAGCCCGCGGCGAGCAGAACGACTACGACCCGTACGGGCAGGTGACGCTCCGGCTCGAACAGCTCCGGAAGATCGGCCACCCGGTCGACAAGGTGGAGCTCATCCTGATGGGCGGGACGATGACCGCGCGCTCGCACGACTACCAGGAGTGGTTCGTGAAGCGCGCCGTACAGGCGATGAACGACTACGACTTGGAGAAGGAGCCCGAGCCCGCCGAGGGCGAGTCGTTCGCGCCCGCGCCCGAGGAGACCGAGTTCGAGTACCTCGAGGACGTGATCGCGGAGAACGAGACGAACCCGATCCGCAACATCGGCACCACCTTCGAGACGAAGCCCGACTGGTGCGACCCCGAGCAGATCGACCGGATGCTCGACTTGGGCGGCACGAAGGTCGAGGTCGGCGTCCAGACCACCTACGAGCGGATCAACCGCGAGATGCACCGCGGGCACGGCAACGAGGCGAGCCGGAACGCCAACCGCCGCCTGCGCGACGCCGCGTTCAAAGTCGGCTTCCACATGATGCCGGGACAGCCCGGCATGACCCGCGAGATGTGCCTGGAGGACTTCCGGCAGCTGTTCGAGAACCCCGACTGGCGGCCCGACTACCTGAAGATCTACCCCACGCTCGTCGTCGAGGGGACGCGGGTGTACGACCGGTGGCGGCGCGACGACTTCGACCCGCTCACCAGCGAGGAGGCGGCCGACCTCGTCGCCGACGTGATGGACCACATCCCGAAGTACACGCGGCTTCAGCGCGTCCAGCGGGACATCCCGGCCGACTTCATCGACGCCGGCGTCCAGAAGTCGAACCTCCGCCAGCTCGCGGCCCAGCGCGCCGAGGAGAAGGGGATCGTCCAGCGGGACATCCGCGCCCGCGAGGTGGGCCACAACGACGCCGACCCGGACCCCGACGACGTCGAGTTGGACGTCACCACCTACGAGGCCGGCGGCGGCACGGAACACTTCCTCGCGTTCGAGGACCCCGTGCGCGACCTGCTGGTCGGCTTCTGCCGACTGCGGTTCCCCTCGTTCGCGCCCGACCAGCCCGGCGCGCCCGGCACCGAGAGCGACCCGATCCGCCCGGAGCTCGAAGACGCCGCGCTGGTCCGCGAGCTCCACGTGTACGGCAACGAGGTCGGCATCGGCGGCGACGGCGACTGGCAGCATCAGGGGTACGGGACGAAGCTCCTCGAACGCGCCGAGGAGCTGTCCCGCGAGGCCGGCTACGGGAAAATCGCCGTCATCTCCGGCATCGGCGCCCGCGAGTACTACCGGAACAAGCTCGGCTACCGGCAGGACGGGCCGTACGTCTCGAAGCGGCTGTAGTTCAAAAAAGGCGACTCGCGGCGGGGACCTACAGCGCGTCGAGGATGTTCAGGTAGCCGGCGCCGTAGAACTCTTTCCCGTACTCGTCCGGCACTTCGGCGGCCTTCTTCAGCGCGGACTCAACCTGGTTCGCGTTGTAGTCGGGGTTCGCCGACTTGACGAGGGCCGCTGCGCCCGCGACGTTCGGGGCCGCCATCGAAGTCCCGGCCTTCCAGCCGTAACCCGGTACTTGTGTGTCGGGCTCGTCGTCTCCGTCCGTGTCAACGTAGCTGAACACCGTGTTGAACACGAGGTCGTTGAACCACGGAACGCCGGTGCCGATCGCCCCTAAGTCCGCGTCACCGCCCGGCGCGGCGATCGTGATCGCGTTCGTCCCGTAGTTCGTGTAAAATGCCGGGCTCTCAGGTGGGGCGACCAGATCGCTTGTCTCTCCGTCACCGTCCGCGTCCCACCCGTATCCGATCGGTCCCGTCGAGGCGACCGACACCGCCTGCGCGCCCTCGTTCGGGAGACTGATGAAGTTCTTGTCGTGCTGGAGGTCGGCGCTGTCGTTGCCCGCCGCGATGACGAGCAGCGTCCCCTCTTTGTTCGCGTACGTCATCGCGCTGTTGAGGACCTTCCCGTAGAACTGCCCCTGTGCCTGTCTCGGGATCGGGTACGCTCCCAGCGAGAGGTTCGCCACGTCAGCGTCGATGTTCGCGCTGTAGACGACCGCCGCGAGGATGTCACCGAACGAGGCGGTGGGTCCGGAGAACACGCGACAATCGACGAGGTCGGTTTTCGGGGCCGTTCCGTTGACACCGACACCACCGCCGTTGTCCGCGGCGACGATCCCGGCGACGTGCGTCCCGTGGTCGTCGCCGCCGACGGGGTTGTGATCGCCTCCGTCGTCGGTGAAGTTCCGAGAGAGATCGAGGTTTAGTGGCCCGGCTAGGTCCGGATGCGTTTCGAGCACGCCCGAGTCGATCACGGCGACCCGAGTCCCCTCGCCCTCGGTCGTCTCGTGCGCCTCGGGGACGTCGAGGTCGTCCTTATCCCACTGGAGGAAGTCTCCCGGCTGTCCCTCGTAGTCGGACGCGTCCCGCGTCGGCGCCTCCGCGTTCGCGTCCGGCGAGTCCAGTTCGAT
>ERZ1034543.25-NODE-25-length-42158-cov-4.804289_pt1 | contig 42158 bp, 46 predicted proteins | sample MGYA00520654_ERZ1034543 | MGnify/ENA primary metagenome ERZ1034543 (study PRJEB33760, sample SAMEA4777712) | hypersaline lake metagenome | biome: hypersaline environment; feature: brines | place: Spain | collected 2012-08 | depth 0 m ... | reverse complement strand
TCCCAGCGCTCCGCTCAGAATGACTTGTATTCTTGAGGAGCTTCACCGGCGAACGACGGACGTTCCAGGCGGGAAGTGGGCCAAAATCGAAACCGATCGACCTCGTTCAAGCAACCATCAGACCTGTTCGGAATTTCCTTGACGCGCATGCGACGGCTGTCGGGACGGACGGCCGGTTCTCGGCGTTTATCGGCGGTGCGCGGTCTGCCGGCCGCCGTCATTGAGACGGTACAGCGATCCCCCGCAACTTGGACGTCGCACCCACGTCGTGGAGATCGTGCCGGAATCCAGTGTCCCCGTCGCCCGCCACCCAGCGCTGCACATTCGGGACGCTCTGCGACAACCTGTGCCCCGGCGCGGAGGAGGCCTGTCGCGTTGGTCTTTTAGAGGGAGGCGCACCACAGACAGGGCCGCGGACCGGTCGACCGCCTCTGCCCCCACCACACCCGCCGCCTCAGTCCGAGGGGTCGCCCGCCGCGGCGGCCTCCACCGGCTGCCGTTGCACCAATGTGTTTTCGACGACCACCGCGTCCATCGCCGTGCGGAAGAAGCAGTCCAGCGCCTGCTCGGGCGACTCGACGATCGGCTCATTCTCGTTGAAGCTGGTGTTCAGCACGACCGGCGTGCCCGTCTTCTCCGCGAAGGCCGAAATGAGTTTGTGGTAGGCCGGGTTGCGGTCCTTGCCAACGGCCTGCAGCCGACCGGTGCCATCCACGTGCGTCACGGCGGGAATCTCGTCCTGCTTCTCTTCCCGCACCGGATACACCTGCTGCATGAAGGGATCGGGCGCAGCCCCGGAGTCTCCTTCATACCCGTCGAAATACTCGTCGACCGCCTCCTCCAGAATCGAGGGCGCGAACGGACGAAACTCCTCCCGGTACTTGACCCGGTTGTTGATGCGGTCGCGGGCGTCGGCGCGGCCCGGGTCGGCCAGGATGCTGCGGTTGCCGAGGGCCCGGGCGCCCCACTCCATCCGTCCCCGAAACCACCCGACGACCTTGCCGTCGGCGAGCAGCTGGGCCGTCTTTTCGCAGAGGGAGTCCAGATCGTCGTACGTCGTCCACTGGTACTTCGAGGCCGCCTCTGGCTGATCGGCCACGATCTCGGGCACGCGGTCGTCGTCGTAGGCGGTGCCCCAGAGCGTGTGATTCATCACGAACGAGCGGGGCGCGTCGAACTTTTCGTGCCAGACGTGAAAGGCGGCGCCGAGGGCCGTCCCGTTGTCCGCGGCGGCGGGCTGGATGTAGACCTCCTCGAACGGGGTGTTCGCGCGCACCTTCCCGTTCGCCACGCTGTTCATGGCCACACCCCCGGCCAGGCAGAGGCGGTCGGCGCCCGTCTGCTCGTGGACGGCGTTCAGGACGTGGAAGGCGTTCTCCTCGTGGACGGCCTGGAGGGAGTGTGCGATATCCTTGTGCCGCTGGGTGAGCTCGCTCTCCGGCTCGCGCTCCGGGCCGAGCAGTTCCTCCAGCTTCGGGGTGTAGATCTTGCCGAAGTCCGGCCGCCCCTCCTCCCAGTTCATGTCGTAGTCCTCCTGCCAGTGGCGGAAGTAGTCGAGCGACAGCTCGAACTGTCCGTCCTCCCCCAGCGGGATGAGCTCGCGGATCTCGTCGGTATAGGTCGGCTCGCCGTACGGGGCGAGGCCCATCACCTTGTACTCGTCGCCGTAGTACGGGAAGCCCAAAAACTGCGTGATAGCCGTGTAGAGGAGGCCGAGGGAGTGCGGGTAGTAGACCCGGCCCAGCGGCTCCATGTGGTTGCCCTGCCCCATGGCCCACGAGGTGCTCACGAAGTCGCCCATCGCGTCGAGCGCGCAGACGGCCGCCTCGTCGTAGGGGGACACGAAGAAGGCGCTGGCCAGGTGGGCCGGGTGATGCTCCACATTGTGGAGGGGCGGTAGCTTCGCCTGCGACACGCCGAGGGCATCGGCGAGGTCCGCCTCCACGTTCGTCACCTTGCGCGAGCTCATCGCCCGCTCCCATACCAGCTTGAGCGACGGCCGGTTGGTGAGGACGAACTGCACCTTCTTGCCGAAGTGCGCCGACGGGTCGCGGCTGATGGCGACGTGGTCGAGATCCGCCGCGTCGATGCCGCCGATGTCGAGACAGCGCTGAATTGCCTTCGTGGGGAAGCCCGCCACGTGTTTGATGCGGCGGAAGCGCTCTTCTTCGAGGGCCGCGACGAGGTCGCCGTCGTTCAGGAGAACGGCGGAGACGTCGCCGTGGTAGGCATTAATTCCGAGGATGTGCATTGACTTAAGAGGGAGCGTTGAAGGAGAAGCGTACTGGTTTTCAAGAATTGGAATGATACGGCTGGGACGGCGGTCGGCCGACGACAGACGGCTGTGTCATGACAGACGTTCGAGGGCAACCTGCCCGCCGTCTATGCACTGGATGCGGAGATCGAAGCCCCAGACCAGTGCCATTCCGACAAGCGGCTCGCCTGCCTCGACTACCTCGACAGAATGTACTGTGCCTCCGAATGCGAGCGTCGCCTCGTACTTCCCCACAAGGTGGGTCTTTCCGCTAGCCAATGTGACCTGCTCGCGGCCAAGTCTATGGAGCTCAAGCGATTCAATCATATGGGCCGGCAACGCGAGATACCCATTGAATCCCGTATCCAACAGGGCGTCCACCTGACGGTCCGCACCATTCTCGGCATGAACGAGAAGTGGGACGACGACCTCTCGGTCCCCGGTTACGCGACCAATCGATGTCACGACGAGTGCTCCTCATTGGACCAAAGACTCGCACCGAGGTGGTGGGCACTTTCTGAACCCACGCGACGGAACCAGATGCGTCCCTTCGCCTCGGGGTGATGCTCCAAGAGTTGCCGCGTCGCGGTCCGCTCATCTTCATGTACGGCATACGCCCCGGTCTCGACATCGATCGCCACAAACTTGTGCGCCTCCGCGTCCACGTCGACGTTTGGGTGCACACGCTCCTCAAAAATCGCGTTGCCCCGCCGGGCAAACTCTTCGTCGCTCAATTCCTGTACGTCCATAACTCCGTCCCGGAGATGTGATCAGTGTGTGGACACGCATGAACGCGAGACGACGGGGGCTCGTTCGTCCCTGAGAATTGGGGTACGCCGACGCGGTCCCTACACGGACCCCTCCTGGGTCGGGTCTGAATCGTCCCGGACCCGATCAATCTCCACAACCGTCGTGCGAAGACGCAGTAGAGAGGACACTCTCGTAAATCTCCACCAACTGCTCGCCCACCCGCTCCAGCGAAAACGTGTCCCGAACAGCCTCGGGTCCCTGCTCCGCAATCCGCCGCCGCCCGGCCTCGTCTGACAGCACCCCCCGAAGCCCCGCCGCAAGGGCCGCCGGATCCGTCCGGTCCACGACCACGCCCAGGTCGTGCGACTCCACAAAGGACTGCAGCTGCACCTCCCCGGAGATCACGACGGGCAGGCCCGCCGCCACGGTCTCCAGCACCGCCACACTGAAGTTCTCCTGGTGCGACGCCCTGATGCCGACAAGCCTGTCCCGAATGCTGTGGGGGCCGTCGGCAGAGGAAGTAGTTTTAGACTGCGCCCTGAACGAAGTGAAGCGACACGAAGTTAGTACTGCGGAGCAGTGAAGTGCTTTCAGAGTACGGCAGCGCGAAGGCCCACGCCTCGTTGAGCACCTGCTGTTTTCGGTAAGACGGCCGGCACCCCGAAGAGGACTTGGTCGCTTTTCGGCGGTCCGCCGTCCGCCGACCGCCGTCATTGAACCGTCGTCCGCCGTCATTCAGACGCCACACCCTTACCCTGCAACCTGGATTTCGCAACTATGTCGCGGAGATATCGCAAGCATCCATTGTCTGCCCGCCACCCAGCGCTGCGCATCGGGACGGTCCGCGACGACCTGCGCCCAAGCGCGGAGCAGGTCCTGCACGTGCTTCTTCGGGGACAGGTGCGACATGAACAACACCGTGGGTCGGCCCGCCTCGTAGCCCGGGTCAGAGGTGGCAGCGTCACTCCGCCACGGGATCTCCACGATGCCACCCTGACTACGGCGTGCTATTTGTACTGTCGGAGTCCCCATCGAGTGGGGGTTGAACGTACGGGTCCCGCTCGGCATCGTCGCGAACGGAGGCTGGAGCCGCCCCCGTTCGAAAATCGCCTCCGCCCAGCGTGCGGACGTTCGGAAGGTCGCCGTCGACATGATCTGCCACGGCATTCCGCGTGTCCACCACACAGGGCGCATGGTTCGCAATATGCTCGTAGTCGAACGCGTCGTGGTCGGCCAGCACGACGGCCACGTCGTGCGCCTGAAGCGTCTCCGGCGTAAGTTCGACCGACGCTAGCTCCTCTCCGTCCGGTTCGGAACCGCGGAACTGATCGACGTGCGGGTCAGCAAAGCGGATGGTGTCGACGCCCCGCTCCCGCAGGAGCTTGGTGACGGTGTACGCCGGCGAGTGACGTGTGTCGTCGACGTTCGGCTTGAAGGCCACGCCGAGCAGGAGCACCGAGGCGTCCGACAGCCGGATGGGCTGGTTGGCCACGGCCTGCACGACGGCGTTCGTGACGTAGTGGGGCATCTCCTCGTTGACCCGCGCCGAGAGGGTGATGAAGCTTGTCTCGAAGTCGTACTCGCGGGCGAGCCATGACAGGTAGTGCGGGTCCACCGGGATGCAGTGGCCGCCGAGGCCCGGCCCGGGATAAAACGCCTGAAAGCCAAACGGCTTCGTCGCGGCGGCCTCCACGACCTCCCACATCGACACGCCAATCCGGTCGCAGAGCTGGGCCAGCTCGTTGACGAGCGCGATGTTGACCGAGCGGTAGATGTTCTCCAGGAGCTTTTCCATCTCGGCCACGCGGGCGCTCGACACGGTGTGCACCTCCCCCACCACCTGCGCCGTCACCTGTTCGGCCAGGTCGGTGGCGGTGGGCGTCACTCCGCCGACCACGACGGGCGTGTTCTCCAGCGTGTAGGTCTCATTGCCGGGGTCAATGCGCTCGGGGCTAAACGCGAGAAACACGTCCTCTCCCATCGTAAGTCCCTTTTCTGTCGCCGCGTCTTCCAGGATGGGTTGAACGACCGTCTCGGTCGTAGTCGGGTACGTCGTGCTTTTCAGAATGACGAGCTGGCCCGGCCGCAGGCGCTCGGCGATCAACGCCGTTGCGGCTTCAATGTGGGCCGTGTCCGGCTCCTTGTGCTCCGTGACGGGGGTCGGCACGCACACGAAGAATACGTCGATGTCGTCGACCTCGTCGTAGCTCGTCGCAGCTCGTAGATCCCCCCCCGCGACGAGCCGCCGAATGCGGTCGTCGTCCAGGTCGTCGTTGTAGTTGACACCGTCGTTTAGTTTCTGGACCCGGGTCTCGTCCAGGTCGATCCCGATCGTCGAAAAGCCTTGATCGGCGTATTCGACGGCTAGCGGGAGACCGACGTACCCCAGTCCGACAATCCCGATGGTCGCTGTCTTTTCCTGGAGGCGAATTTGAAGACGGGAGGCAGGAGAATGATCGTTGGTGGTTCCCACGGTAATGGCTCAAGGTTGTGAAAGGGTGACCACTTCGAGGCGCCGTTATCTGAAGCAGAGACCGAAGAAAGAAGCGGGCATTCAGTCAGAGAGCGGTCCCAAGCGTTCCTCACTCTCGTCATCTCGCAAACGACGATCCACCCGCACAAGGGCGAGAAGAAGTTCCGCGTACGTGCGCTGGAGTGTGTAGTGCCATCCTGCCCAGCCGTCCAGGATGAGGCCCTGTACGAAGAGGCAGTAGAGCGGCGTGAGGAGCGGTGCGAACACGTCCATCTTACGCAGCCGATCGGTAATGCCCACGTCGTCGGCCTGTGACAATTTCTCGGCCTCCAGATGGGCGTAGCGACGCTGGTTGTCGAGCCACTCCGTCAACGGCTTTCGGTCATCGTGCTTCAGTTTGGTGTCTACCTCCGACACATCGCCGTCGACAGACAATCGCTGCGTATGTCCATCTTGCACGTATCGGGCCCGCTCGTTGCGGAAAAGCACGATGCGAGGGGGATACAGCGTACCGCGCAGGGGACGACCGTACACGCAGTACGTGAAGTTGGCCCGGTACCCTGCAAGATACGGCGGCGGCTCTAAACGACGTACTTCCTCGACAAACGCGGCTGGCACCTGATAGTCGGCGTCGAGCGACAGGCCCCATTCGGTCTCGACCTGAGCGAGCCCGTAGTTCCATTGGCTCGTGTGATCATCGAATTCTCGCTGGACGAGGTCGGCGTTATCGTACGAATTTGCAATGTCGACGGTCGCGTCATCACTGTAGCTGTCCACGACCACCACGCGCTCGGCCCAGGTGAGGCGCTCCAGCGTGCGGTCGATGTTGGCTTCCTCGTTGTAGGTGAGGATCAATGGGGTGATGGAGGTCAGCTCCATGAGTGACCTGACAGTTGCCGTACGCTTTTACTTTCTTGCGTCCAGGACGGCAGTCGGCCGTCGGCGGACCGCGGAAACGTTACTGCCGTCCGCCGTCTGCGGTCGGCGGTCGTCAATGCAACGAACCCGACTCCCGAATGAAGGACGGGCGAGACGCCCCAGCTCCGAGCAACCACTCATACGCCCGGCGCATCCGCTCCCCCACCGCCCGCCACGTGTAGGTCGACGTCACGAGCTCGCGCCCCCGCCGCCCCATCGCGGTGCGGGTCGCGTCCGACTGCCGCAGCGCGGTCGCAAGTGCGTCGCGAATCGCCTCAGGCTCCGGGGCCCCCCCCCAGCCACACTCGTGCGCCTCCAGCTCCTGCCACGGCGTCCCCGTCGTCGTGAGGACCGGCACCTCGGCGGCCAGGGCCTCGGCCACCACGATGCCGAAGTTTTCGCTGTGGGTGGGGAGGACGAACAGATCGGCGGCAGCGTATTTGTGCCACTTGTCCGCGTCGGGGACCGGCCCCGAAAAGACGACGTCGCCGTCGAGGCCCAAGTCGCTCGCCTGCGCCTCCAGTTCCGCCCGGTGCCCGTTCTCGCTGGGGCCCACCAACTCCAGCGTCCAGCCCTCGGGGCGGAGGTCCGCCCACGCGTCGAGCAGCATCGGCAGGCCCTTCTTGGGGTGGATGCGAGACAGAAAGAGGGCTCTCTTTCCGTCGGTCGGTGGACCGTCGGGAAGCGCCTCCGCTATCTCGACGCCGTTGGGCACGACGGCGATGGGCTGCGTCATGCCCAGCGCCCGGAGGTCCTCCACCTCAGCGGGGGCCGTGGCGTGGAACAGCGACGCCTGCCGGAAGACGTGCTTCTGGTAGAGGTGCCACGCCGCCTGTTTTTTCCACGCCTGGTGCGAGAGGGACCACTCCGTCACCATGCCCCGAGACGCGACGACGAGCGGCACGTCGGCGCGACGGGCCACCCAGGCCGCCACGACGTTGCTGGGTAGCCACGCGCCGTGATCGTGAATGACGTCGGGCTGTACGTCCTTGACGACCGACCACAGGCGGCGGTAGAAGCCGAGCGGGCTCCGGAGCGTGCGCTGCAGGCGCGTCTGCTCCTCGATGCGGTGAACGTGCACGTCGCCGCCCGGAAGGATCGGCTCCTCGTCCGGCGCGGGGTCTGCGGGGACCGCCGTCACCAGATGTACCTCGACGCCCTCTGCGTCCAGGGCCTCGCAGAGCGCCGGGACGCTGCGGGAGGTGCCGCCGTGGTCGGCACGGGTGCTGGCCAGGACATGGACGACGGTAGAGGACATTACCCGGGAGATGTGCTACAAGACCGTAAACATCGTTTCTCATCCTTCTCCAGAACGGGGCCCGTTCTGGAGGAGACTCAAATTCGACGCAAGATCCGATCGAGGACGTGCCCCGGATTCTGCACCAGCGTAGCTGCATGGTCAGCGGCAAGGGTCTGGACCAGTCCCCCGACCGCGCGGACCGTGGAACTGACCTGCCTTGCTGCTCTGTGTTCGCGAGGCTCGGGAAGGTTGGGATATGTAGATTGGAGACACTCAGCGTCGGTCCATGCCCGGACGACGGCCTCCTCTTCCGGAGATAGCACGTCCCTGTAGTAGTAGACCCGGGAGTCGTCGAGGCCCGTTGTGGAGCTCTCCGTATTGTAGGGGGTCTCGGAACGGTTGACGTGCGGGACCCTCAGAAGTGTCTCCTCAAAAGGGAGGTCGGCAAACTGACAGATCTCGCGAAGAATCGGCGCTGGGTTCTCGACGAGGTCTTCGTAGCGTACATTCAAGAGCCGATGGTCGTCCCTCCAAGATTCTGCAACAGCAACCCCTCGGTTCCATCCCCAGATCATTCGCAAGATTCGCCGCCACTCGCCCCGACGCTTCAGTGACGCTGCGAGGTCGAACGGATTGCGAATCAGAAATATGACACGGGCGTCCGGAATCGCCCGAAAAATCGTATCAACGTGGAAAATGTATGATGTCGCCTTCTGCACCCACCGAGTTGCATCGTTCATGCGGGCAATGACCGCCTTGGCTGTTGTATAGCGGTCAACCGCGGATGAGATATCATCCGTTTGCATCAAACGATCGACCACTTGCTGGCACACCTCTTCACCCAGGGGGGGATCGGCCCCACGAACAACTTTACGTGCAATCGACTCCGCGTCTCTTGCACCGTTCGCATCCGGGGTATAATGCTCGAAAAAGGTCCCCTCGCCGGTAAAGGCAAAGACCTCCCCCTGGCGACCCAGCATCGTAGCTAGCATCGTGTTTCCACAGTGTTGCCGACCGGCAACGTAGAGGGGCGGTGGAGAGTCGGTCATTTCGACATGAGACCACAATCAGACACGGATGGATGCACTACTGGAGGTCGGCGTTGGGGCGCGCGGAGAAGAGCGAGGTCCTGGACGCCACATCAGGAACCCAGTCAGCCAAAGTCCAGCCGCCAAAACGCCCATTAAGACGAACGACCAGAACAGAGCGTTGAAGAGGAACTCGAACGACGCTACGAACAGCACGCGAGCGAAGAGCCCCGTAAATACAAGCTGGCTCCCGATTTCGTATCCGCCAAACCAGTGCTCGGCCCACCTGGAAGCGACGCTGGCTACCCCTCCCAGGGCAAGACAGGATAGGAGTACCCCAATCCATCCCCCTGCCAAGTAGCCATCCACCACAATCAGCGGTTTCGCAGACACACGACTCCCCGCTCGAACATTTGTATTTGAGTACACCCGCTCCATCACCAATTCTTCGGTATTTGGTTTGCCGGGCCAAAATACGCGGGGAATGAGTGCGTACGCCGCCTGCTCGACCGTCGTAAATCCATAGTAAGGGCGTTGACCAGGGACACTCTCCATGTAGTCCGTAAAGAGACTTACCGTTGTCAGTCGATTGGTAAGAAACTGCCAACTTACCCGTCCAACGTCCATTTGTCCGCTCGTAGCGCGGTCGAAGGCAAACTGGGCTGCCTGCTGGGGACTCATGTTTTCCTGCCAGCTAAGCTGCCGGAACACATTATTGTATGCGGGGAGAAGAGTGACGAACATGATCGCTATCACGGCACCCGCTACCCCGACCGTTCGCTTGTACGTCGGAAATAGCGCGACGAGGAGCAGGCCGATCACCAGGATGATCTGATGCTTCCACCCGCTCAGAATTACTTCGAAAAGAACAAACCCGTAGAGTGCCCCAGCCACGATAAACTCAAGCACGGAGCCCTCCCTCACTGCATAGGCAAAGCTAAGAATTGCGGCGGCGACGAATAAATACTGGCACTTGCCCGCAAATTGCCCAAGTCCTGGGAAATTTGCGAAAACAAAAAATAAGGCCAACGCCCCTCCCGCAGCATAAAGAAAAAGACGCGTCATTGAGACTGGTGCCTCTACCGACCATTCCCCACTGTGCCGGTAATCCATGAGCGCGAGAATCCCGTGGACGAAGGCCGCGTGTCCCAGCACGTAGTACCGCTGGGCCGCCGCCGTCCGCCGGATCTCCCCCTCTATTCCGTAGACAATGCCCCCAGTCGCAACCAAATCCCACATGTAGAAGACCGGCCCCAGGCAAAACAACCCGAAGAACATGATCTGGGATAGAAACAGGGGACGGAAGAGTTGCTGCATCCAGGTTCGGTCGCCCGGAAGTGGGCGAACCCGCCCCGTCATACTCATCCACAGAATCCCCCAGGAGCCGGCCCAGGCAATCCCGAATGACAGGAGAGGATCGAACGAAAACACCCAGGCAAGAAGAGCCGGCACGTACAGCGACGCGTACGCAGCAAGTCGTCCCTCCAGTGTCTGGGACGTTGTGGCCGGGAAAAGTGCCGAATAGGACATACCTGAGGCGATGGTTTGCTCTCTTAGGTTAATTGAGGACGCCCTGGACCGCCTCTTCGGTACGGACCGCCGCTCTCTCGACCGACCACTTTGAAATCCGCTCCACGGAACGCCGGCCCATTTCTCGAAGACGCTCCTTGTCTCGAAGGAGATTCTCCAGCGTTTGTCGAAGGGCCGACGGCTCCCCCGCAGGCACGACCGCCCCGTTTTTCTCGTCAACCAGATCCGGTGCGCAGCCGACCTTGTCACTCACCACAACAGCACGGCCACACGCCATCGCCTCGTTCACGGCAAGACCCCACGTTTCCCCCGGCCCCCGTGACGGTAGGACGAAAACATCCCCCAGTCGGTAGACGACAGGCATCTCGGACTGATTTTGAAACCCAAGAAAATGAACGCGGGAATGATCTTCAGTTCGGTGATGCAAACTCTCTTCTATTGGTCCACTGCCCACCAGCACGAGGTGCGCCTCCCGACTCTCCAGACCCAGGAACGCCTCGATGAGGACATCAGGGGCCTTTTTCGGTTCGAGCTTTCCGGCGAACAGGACAACCGGCGCCTCGCTCGGGATGCCCAGTTCGCGCCGCCAACGGGCCGCTTTATCTTCAGCCCCATTCATCTCCGCAAATCGGGTCGTATCCACAGCGTGGGGCACCCAGAAGAGATCGTCGTTTGTCAGACCATGAGCCTCAAAATAGTCCCTATTGTTTTGCCCCACGTAAAGAGCCGCGTCGACGTGTCGATACACCCAGCGGAGCCAGAGGCGTCGTGCCCACGACCGAAGACCAAACGACTCGTCGAGGAGGGTCGAATCTCCCCGAAAAAGCACCGGGATTCGTGCATGAAAATACAGGAGCACCCGCAAGTGCGTTCGGTAGTTCCATCCGAAGATGAGGACCACGTCCGGGCTCCACTCTTCTACCCTGTCAATCATCTGGGGAGCTGTGATCCCCCAAAAGTGATGCGTCCCCGGATCCGACGATGTATTTTCAACGAACGTGCAGTCGTACCCCTCAAGCAACGGGATGTCCCAGGAGACGTCTTGCTCGAATCCAGGATCGTAGGCTTCCTCCGTAGATCCCCGCCACGAATAAAACACCTTCACGTCGAGCCCGGGTCGGTCGTCCAGCTGCCGATAGTACGGGCTGTAGTACTGAATTGGGTGCGTATTGATGACGGCAAGCTTCGGCATACTCAACCAAACAACCGCTCAAAATGCATGATCGCCCCCAAGAAGTTGTGTTTCAGCAGATCGTGAATGGCGTGAAGGCGCACGAAATCAGTACTCGGAGGAATCGAAAGAGGCGGACTCAAACACCTGCTCGTTCGTTAAGCCGTCGATAAACGTCTTGTGCCTCCCGTTGCAGGGCCTCCGGCAGTTTTTTCTGGTCGACTGGATGGGTGCGGGGTGCGCGCACTGCATCTGCCTGCGACACGATGTCATCACTGGGGATCCCCAGAGCCTCAGCTAGCCGAAGCAGGGTGTTTTCGGGCTGCTCTGTGAGGCGGGCATAGGACACCAGCATACTCGTTCCTTCAGTATTTTCTAATATGTGCCGGTACGCGGCGACCCAGTATCGAATCCAGAAGGCAAGACTACCCGGACCATTCGGGGTTTCGTCTAGCCATCCGTCGAAGTTGACCGGTTTGATTCCTTTCCCGAACTCGTGGTGGCCGATGGCCTCCATGTATTCGCGCACGAAGTCGTCCTTCTCGTGGATCTGGAGAAACCGCTCGTGCTGGCGATGCATCGAGGCGGCCTGCTGAACCGGGTCCCGAAATGGGATCAATATCGTGCCCTTTCCTAACGGCTCCGGCGGGGCCGCCAGGCGGGCAATGTTGAGGTTGTTCTTCGACAGATAGCGCCTCCCTTCGGGAGTCCTTTCTCCGCCGTCCTCCTCAGTGCGGAGGGCGATTACCTTCCGCATGTGCGCCTGGAAGAACGAATTGAACTCCTCGTCCTCGTCGCCGGGGCTCCAGGGTTGGATGTGGTCTTCCCGGTAGTGCTCCGGCCAAAAATGCTTCCAGATCATCTCCTCGAAGGCCTCCGGGCTTTCTCCCGAGACTTCAAGCCCGTCGCCGTGGGCCCGCTCCGTCGGTTCGATTTCGCCTGCGAACTTCCCGGTGTAGCGACTCCAGATCAGTGGGCACAGCACGAACGGCATGTCCTGATACGTGTGGCTGGCAAAGCGCCCCGTTTGCCACAGGAGCTTCAGCAGAATCGTCGTCCCGGATCGGGGAAGAGAAGTGATGAAGACGGGATCATCCGCTGTGATGCCCTCCAGTTGATCTGCGTAAAGGCTCTCCTCCACGTCTGAGAGGGCGTGCTGGGCCGTCCCCGCCCGGAAGGCGATGCGGTGAAGCAGACGGCCCATCGTCCCGTAGCGGTCGCCAACGTTCATGTAGACGAGTAGAGCTTTCGAAAAGCCAGATATCCGAGTCCTCCCGCGACAGTCACGCCGACGAGGAAGTCGATTCGCTCCAGAACGCCAATCGTGCCCCAGAACGACCCGACTCCCATCTGCCCGAGTACCCACACAACACCGAGGGGCACCCCGAGGGCCAGTACGCTCCCACCCACCAGAACTCCCAATAGCCCAAAGAGCTGGCGGGACTCGCGCTGGAGGATTTCTTCCTTCTCCCGATCCTCCAGAGAATTGTCCCGAAGAACTTCGAGAGAACGGCTGCTTCGCTGGCCAACCGTCCGGGCACGGTCCGGCAAGTCGAGATATTCCAGAGTGACGGCGAACCCCACCACCACGAAAAGTGCCAGGAGGAGGTTCATTCGCCCTGCGGACCTGCCGTGGCTTCTTCGGTGGAGGTCTCGTCCTCCGTCATGCTCTTATAGAGCCGCTTCAGCGGAAACCAAATGAACCCGAAGAGCGTCGCCAAAAGCGCCGCGATGGCGGCAAGGGCCGCCCCAATCCCCGAGATTACGCTGCCCGGCCCTCCGTAGGCGAAGGCCGCATCTGGAGAAACGAGGAGAATAGTAAGGATAAGAAAAATGACTCGTGCAAACATATTCATGTCACTGGTTCCTTCGGGCTGAAGTACGGTTGGAATCTACTGATGAGCATGGCCAAGATGCAACTTCTCCCCGTGTTAGATCATAGCGGGCCGCTTCCGTGACCGATGGAACCCTAGACTCATCAATGGGCTGATGAACCCACTCCCAAACGGTGCGCCCACGTCGGTCCACTTCTACCACTCGACCCGTCTTCGTCTCGGTCAGAAGCATATTCCCATTTTTGAGTTGCTGCCACTTGCCCTGCGTGCCGGTGTAGAAAAATTCAGAGTGCTGAGTTGGAAAACGGATTTTTGTAGAGTCAGTGTGAGGCTGAAGAGCAACAATGCGACTCCCGCCCAGCATTTCTCCCCCCGTGAGGTCTTGATTGTTGTCGAACACCCCGATCCATCCATCACCAATGAAGTCAGGGTCGTGCTGATAAATGAAGGGATCCGAAGCGTGCCATTTCACTTCTTTCGTCTCCGGATCGAAAACTAGCACGAGACTCAAGTTTCGGAGAGAGACAACTAAGTCTCCGGCATCAAAAAGGGGATATTCATTTTCCATTGAAGCCGGAAGAGCCTCCACGTCGTTTATGTGAGTAACATCGGCATTTACGCCCTCAATGGATGGCCAAGCTCCACCTAATACCTTAGGAATGTAGCGCTCTAGACCGTTTCGGTAAATCACGTCCAGCACATTTATGTCTTCTAACACCTCTCCATCTTCTGACACGCGAAGAATCCTGTCGACCCATACCTTTTTCCCTTTAAGCCCCGGAAATCCGTCTGGATAGCGCTTACTTCCGGCACGCCTCTCCGGATAGACGGCTGGTACCCAAAAGGTGCCATCTTCGGAACGGGAAATCGAATGATGATTCCCCTCTGGTAGTGACCAAAGAACTTCCCCGCAGGAGTTTAATCGGACGAGTCCTACATACTCCAGGTTAACGAGCACGTCGCCGTTCGGGAAGAGATATGAACCGTGAATGCCGGTTCCAGATGGATTCCCGCGGTGTGTCAGCCCACCTGCGAACACTTTCCCTCTATCGACCCTCCATGTGTGCAGTATCTGTCCCTCCTCAGATACCAACCTCAGTTCAGGCCCCCATTTTCCATCCTTCTTCCAGGAAGAGGAGATAAGCGTCAACCCTGACTGTACCTGATCCGGTTCAGCAGTTTGGACTCCGGCCCAATCATATCGCCGAGCTCCCGACCAAGTTGGGCCTGACGACTCTTGCGAAAGAACATGGCGTGCCTGATCTACTGCCTTATCTATGAAAGAATGAGGAAACCACTCCCATTTCCCTACAGCAGTTCCATAGAAAAATGCTAATGCCAAAACAGAAAGAGCGAATAGTGCTTTGTCGAGCTTCACGGAACGAACAGCGTGATAAAAAGACGTACCTCAATTTCTGGAAGCCCCCACCGATGTGCAAGGCCAGCGTGAAACGTCTTCCTTCGACAGATCGTGCAGGGTTGCCTTTGTTAGCGACGCTCCCGGCTCAACGAATTCCCACACGGAATTACCCTCTGGATCAACTTCTACGACCCGACCCGCCGCTGTTTCGGCGAGCAGCATATTTCCGTTCTCCAACTCCTGCCATTTTCCCTGAATCTCTGTGTAGAAGAGATCTGACTTTGAAGTCGGGAACCGAACTTTCGTTGAATCAGTGTGGGGCTGGATTGAAACAATTCGGCTCCCCCCCAACATGGTTCCCTTTTTTGTGCCATCCATATTGTTGTCGAAGATTCCAACCCATCCATTCCCGGTAAAATCTGGATCGTGTTGAGCAATAAACGGCTCCCGTGCGTGCCACTTCACCTTTAAGGACATAGGATCAAAAACAAATATGAGATCGATTTTTCTGAGAGAAACAACGAGGTCACCAGCATCGAATAAAGGATATTCCTGTTCTAACGACGGAGGAAGCGGTTCGACATCGTTCAGATGCACTACATCTCCAATTCCAGTTGTTCTAGCCTTCGCGATGTAGCGCTCCAGGTTGTTTTGATACAGAATGTTGAGCACACTGATATCTTCGAGTATTTTCCCCTTACTACTTACGTGCAGAATTCGATCTATCCAGGGATTCTCCAGGCCTGGATACGTCTTCGTATTCTCTCCTCTGGTGACTGCCGGGATCCAAAACGTTCCGTCTGCGGCCCGTGCTATTGAGTGATGATTCTTCTCCTTCAGTTTCCACTGGATGTCCCCACAGGCGTCCATTCGGACCGTCCCTACGTAGTCCAGATTGAACAACACGTCTCCGTTGGGTAGTAGGTAGGAGCCATGTAACGTGGCCCGTTTAGGATTCTCTGGTACGTCCGGAAAAATCTTTTTTCGATCTATCGTCCATTCATGTACCACATTTCCCCTTTCGTCCATCAGCGTGAGACTGGGCTCTCCGGCTCCCACGTCCCATGAAGTGGCAATGAACCGTAGTCCCGACTGGACGTTGTCTGGCTCCAGTACCCGAACGCCTTCTCGATCGTACGATCGGGACCACGTGTTGCCGGGAGACTCAAGCCCAAACCAAACCTCGGCCTGGTTCCAGGCTTTCCGCATCTGCGGGCTGGGGAACACGTTCCACTGGTTCGCCACGGTGCCGTACACCACTCCCAGCAGTCCTATAGAGATCACGAACCATGCTTTTGCGATGGACGATGAAGACATTGCCACAAACGACGAGAATTTACGGTGAGCGAGAAACGACCTGATCGAACACCTCCACCTGCCGTCGGGTCATCGCTTCCGCCGTGTACGGCTGAAACGCGTCCCAGTCGGTATCGGGCGTGTAGGGAAGTTGCTCCAGCAGTGGCGTCCAGGCATCCAGCACGTCGTCGGCAAGGTCGGCGGAGGCCGTGCTGCCATCGAACGTCACCGCCGCGCCTGCACCCGTCGTCCGGAGGATGTCGACAACGCTGCTGTGCTCATTAAACACTGCGAGGACCGGCCGCCGCGACAGAATGTATGGGTACAGCTTCGAGGCGGTGTAGTCGGGGTCGTCGGAACCGGGAATGACGAGATGATCGGCGTCCCGGAGCAGCCGAAGAGACTGAAAGTAGGGAATTCGATCCGTGTGTTCCGTGACGGCATCCCCAACCCCATACTCTTCGGCGATCGGCTCGAGGGTTTTCTCTCCTTCACCAGCCGGAGCATACGACGTGCCCACGAAGTGCATGCGCACCTGCCCGAACAGCTCCGGCTGCGCTCGCCGCCCCCGCTCCAGCGCCCCAAAGATCCCTCGCGCCGCCTGCGCCATGTCGTGCCCGCCTCGGCCCGCATAGACCACGTGGATTTTGTCATCGGATGGGTCGAAGAAGGGCTCCGTGATGTTCGCGTCCTCCATCACCTCAAAGTCCACGCTTGAGGCCCCAAACGGAATCACGCTGCACATGTCGGGGCGCACGTTGTCGTAGCGGCTCTGCAGCATGTCGCAGTAGCCCTGAGAGACGGAGACAATGCCGTCCACCCCGCGCATGGCCACCGGCTCCAGATACTTGTCGAGGCGGTAGGAGAACCAGAATTTCGGCGGCTGCTCCTCCTTCGGCTTTCCCACGTAGTAGTCGGTGTGCCACGGATCCTGCATGTCGATCACGTAGGGCACCCCGAACCGCCACTTCCAGTAGCGCCCCAGCACCATCACCGGAAAGGCCGTGGTCGAAAAATAAATGAGGTCGACATCTCCCTCCTTCAACCGCTGACTGACCCGCCAGAAATAGAACGGAAGGGACCGCAACGCTACACTCCCCAGTCCCACCATTCGGGTCCAGCGGGTGTCGGGGGCCCCAACCTCGTAGACGGTTACGTGTGAGGGAACGGTCTCGGACAACAGGGGATCACGCTCGCGGTCCACACGATCCGGGTCGACCGTCCAAACCTCCGAGATCCACCCCATGTCCTCAAAGTATGGTAGGCTGTGTCGCACCCGATGCAGGTCCGGGGCATTAATCGGAGGGAATCGGGGCGAGATAATGAGAACCTGTCGCATGCGATCCGTCGTCCGAGTGAATCAAATCCACGAAACGTCTACGGCGTCCCCCGGACTCCCCCCCTTTTCACCGGGCATACCCAAATCGTTCACCCACACCGCCAAGCTCTCGGTGAATAATCGAGCGCGCGTCCTCCGTCATTTCCTCTTCGTATTTCCGATTCGCATCCGGACGGATCGGATACCACTTGAACGCCTCGCCGCTTCCCAGTGGAAGCGTGTGATGCTCCCGTGGAACCATATCGTTATGGTAATCGAGCTGGACGTGCGTCGTTACCCGACGAAGTTCTCGTTCCGGATCGGCAATCAGGTTCTCAAATTTGATGGTGATGGCATCCTGTTCGAGAGCTTCCAGATCTCCTGAAAGAACCCGGTACGTGTTTCGCCAGTGCTGGGCGGCCAACTCCAACCGCCGGTCAAGTGGTGGCTCCTGGTTCCAAAATCCGTGTTCGCCCGTGGCCTCGCGCCAGCACATCACATACGGGTCACGCAATTGCACGACGAAAACCGCGTCAGGAAAGATTTTATGTAGGAGGGGGACCTTCAGCGAGAAGGTCTGCGACATGTCAAGGAAACGAGCGCGCTCCAGATCGATCGCATAGGCCCTGAGGGATTCCTTGATTCTCTTCTTCATTGTTGATTCGATCTCAGGGCTCCAGTCCCTTTCCGTCTTTCTGTAACGATCGATCATCTCGTCATTAGCGTAAATCCAGCATCGCTCACGTCCAAACACATCATGTTCCTCCTCACACCGGCCACGGTGATCTTTGAAGGTTGGTGACTGAAATCCGGGGGACGAAAGCGTGATCTCGTCTGGAAGCGGTCGGACACAGTGCTTGTCCATCTCGTTAAGACCCGTCCAGAAAGCACGGCCTCCCCCGATCGTAACGACCCGCTCATTTCGGTGTAACATGCGCGTAAGCAGGGTCAACCCCGCCCCCTGAACGCCCATGAGAAAGATGGGACGATCAATGGGAATATCATCGAGGGCAGTCGTAAGGCGCCGCAGCGTCCACACGGGCTTGTATTCCCAGTACACATTTGCCCCCCGATGGAGAGCTTCCACGTGTGTTCCCGAAGAGAATCGAGCATGAACGCGCATGGATTCGACGAGAGAGGCCTTTCTCATTTCAGGCTGGCACGCTTCCGACCTCCTATTCGTTTTTCAGAGGCGTGGGCCGCCCGTCTTTAAGAACCTGCAAGACCTGATCGACTAGTTTCTCTTTCTCCCGTTCCCAATTCCACTTCGTACGGGCCGTTTCCAGAGCACTTGACTTTGCCTTCTCCAGAGCATCTCGATCAGTCCACCGACGAAGCACGTTGGCGAGCCCCTCCGCCTCCCCTGGCTCGTACAGCCCGCTGAAGGAAGGATGCTCTTCAAGCAGGCGCCGCTGCCCGGGAACGTCGGTGGCCGCTACGGCCAGTCCCGCAAGGGGATAGTGAAATAGCTTATTCGTCACGCAAAGAGCCCGATTCGGAGTGTGTCCCTGCTCCAGAGTCAATCCCACGTCGTGCTCGGCCGTTCGCGAGAGGAGTTCATCAGGAGACACCTGCGGGTGGAAATGCAGCTGCTCGGCTACACCACTGCCTTCGGCGATGGATACGAGCACCCGTTCCACATCCTCATTCAAGCCTCCCCGAATGTGCAGCTGAACGGGTTTGTCCAGCAGTCCAACGGCACGGATGGCGTCTTGGAGCCCGCGGTTCAACCCGATGGCCTGGGAAAACCAGTAGACGGACAGGGCATCTCCGTTCCGATCCTTTGTCTCACCGTCGAGGCCGTCGCGCTCCGCCCAGGGAAACATGTTATGGACGATAAGAGGATTATCAACCTCGTACCGGTCTGCGAGGGCCGACGCGATGCCCACGGACGCGGCCGTGACGTGAGCACACCGATCCAGGTAGCGACGCTCAATGAAATCAGTTCGCTCGATCCGGGACACGTTGTCGGGCTGCTGGCCAACGTGGTAATCCTCGGCGTCGTACCCGAGCAAGGCGTCGTGCTGATCGGCTCCGTAGGCCGCCGCCGCCAGGCCAGTCGGATAGTGCCCGATGTATAGGTCGGCAGGCTCCTTGGAGACAGAGCGCGCCAAGGCCGGGTACATGCGGTGCTGCACCTGCTCAGCGATTCGGGTCGCGGACCACACTTCGGTCGGCATCCACTGAGCAAGGCGGTGTTGAGCCGTATACCGCACGTAGGTGCTAAACTCGACGAGGTGATGAGGCGACCACTTGACGGTCTCGACGGCCCACTCCTTGTCTCGTAGCAGGTCCTGGTCGTGCCGCCGCTTGCGCTCAAGTCCGCCCCATGTGTGCACGACCCGAACAGCCATCCCGGCCTCGTGTAGGGCATCGGCCTCCTTTACGACACGGGGCGTGGAAGAGAGGTACCCGGGCGTCACGATGCAAACCGAAGGTCTCATTCGCTTTCTCGCTTCACATTCTTAATTTCAGCACCGCTGGGAAAGGTAGCAACTTGATCTATCTTTCCACAGGAGGGTGTGATTCGGCCCCGCGTCGATGGGATTCAATTGTCTCACAGATCGTCTCGGCCAGCCTGCGGCGATGGTCGCTCCACTGCCACTTTCGGGCTATCTCCACCGCACGTCGCCCAATTTCTGGAAGGCGATGTTTGTTTTCGATACACCATCTCGTTTGTTGCACGAGTGCCTCCACATCGTTGGCGGGAATGACGAATCCGTTCTCCCCGTGGGTAATGAGATCCGCGGCTCCAGTATTCTCAGTCGTGATGACGGGCAGACCTCGGGACATCGCTTCGGTCACAACCATTCCAAAACCATCGGCAAGGGAGGGAATTATAAAGACGGAGGCGTCCTGATACCGGTGCATGAGTTCCTCGTGCGGAATGCTCTCTTCACATCGCACATCCCCAGGAAGACCTTGTCGTAGGTGCTCCCCCAGATTCATCTTCCCGATAAGCTGAAGGGCTGCTTCACCTGAATCGGGGGCAAGCCGACGCCAAGCCTCATATAGCAAATGACTTCCCTTGTGAATGTCTTGCGTGCCCGCATTGAGGAACTTGACGGTGTCGGGCTCCACTTGAGTCTTCGGATTTGCATTCGGACATCCGAGAGGGACCACCAGAATTTTCTTTGGGGTCAGTCCGGCGTCTATCAGGGTTCGCTTCGTTAGGCTGGAATTAACGAGCACAAAGTCTGCTAGCTGAAGCTCTCGATCCCGTCGTGCATTGCGCTTAGCCGAAAGAGGTGAGTCGTGTAAGTGCCCACGCTCAGTGTCAAGTTCTGGATAAGATCGGGCTTGCTCGCGGTAAATATTTTTGACGAACGCGTGATGAAGACTTGGCTGACGATAGAAGGTCGGAATATTTTTGCGCCGAGCAACCTTCAACGTTGATAATGCCGCATGCTCTTGAACCTTTACCGCGTCCATCTCATCGTGTAATTGCCGGGCAGCCCACCAATCGAACCGGTGCTCTTTCCACTCCCAGATCCGATCCGTCAGCGTCGGGTTTCCAATCAACTTGTCCGCGGCGTCCTGGAGCATCTGTCCCCACGGGTACGTACGAATTTTTTCGAAGGGAATATCGTGGAATGCCCGGCGTTCCAGCTGGCGCACATAGGAGGGGCGTAGCAACTCTACTGTCCGTTTGATCGTCGAGGAGACGGGATCATCCGGGTGGTCAACATAGCCGGTTGCAAAGACGTCGAGCATGTTTCGTTCGTAGAGGGCCCGCACCCCATGGCGGGAGTCCGGATTGTGGCTCGGATTTGCGACAAAGACCTTCATTGGGAAAAGCGTGGTCTGGGTTCAGTCACCGTTTCTATCAGTCCTTGTCGGCCCCTACCCGACCGGAACGGTGCGCTTGATAAAGATTGACGTACGCGTCGACGATGGCACTGGCGCTGAAGTAGTCCTCACAACGACGCCGGCATGCCGCCCGGTCGAGGTCTGAGATCTGCCCGATGACCACCGTCATCTCGTCAACTGTATCACAGACAAAACCCGTTTTTCCCTCTTCCACCACTTCCGAAACCGATCCGCGGTCAAATCCGATTACCGGCGTCCCGCAGGCCATGGCCTCGGCCATCACGATCCCGAACGGCTCCTCCCACTCGATCGGCATCAAAAAGGCCGCGGCCCGCCCCAACAGTTCGTTTTTCTCCTCGTCGCCCACCGGGCCCACGTATCGGATCTGCTCTCCGTCGACGAACGGCTCCACCTTTTCTTCGAAGTACACCTGCTCCTTCCGACTGTCGGGCACGTTCCCGGCGATGACGAGGCGACGCCCCGTCTCCCGCGCAACCTGGATGGCGTGGTGCGTGCCCTTAATGGGTGCGATCCGCCCCAGGAATACGAGCGGTGCATCGGCCGGCACGGAGGCTTTGAAATCAAACCGGTCAACCGGCACCCCATTGTAGACGGCGTGCGACGGGGCGACTGGACGAATCTGCGCGGCGATGTGCTCGCTGCAACCCGTAAAGACAAGCGACCCTTCACGGGCCAGACGCATCGCCATGCGCACGCGACTAAGCGTCGGCGAGCGCTGGTAGCTCATGATCTTTGGCGTCCCCAGGGGCAACAGGGGGGCAAGGTAGGCAAGGCGTCCGAAACTGTGAATGACATCGGGATCGTCCGTCGCGAGGCGCCCCACGTGCACCGTATTTCGGAGGGTATCCCAGAGGCTCTGACTCCGCCGCCCCGGATAGGGCCGGAGCCGACCCGCCGTATTCGATTCGGGATGGGCCACGAGCGTAACGTCGTGCCCTCGCGCGGTAAGGCCTCGGGCCAGCAGGTCCACGATGCGTTCGATCCCTCCGTATAGCTTGGGAGGAACGGGCAACTCCGGATCGGCCGTCAGGGCAACATGCATGATGATCTAACCAACTGAAGAGAAAGCAACCATTCCGATATGATATGCTCTAACACCTACCTATCAATACCATAAATCTATTTTATCATACTAAAAGTTTTCCCGTAGTAATTTTTTTATATTCGTTTTCTAACTATTATGTACTTTCTGATATATTTCTCCCATATCCCTCGAAACGGCTCTGGCTGGCCGGGGATCTGGTAGGTTCCATTCCCACTGCCCGGACCGGGCTTTTCCGTGTAGCTGTTCTATGGCCGCCGTCCAGGCCGCGATGTCGCCGGGCGGAACCAGAATCCCGCTTTCTCCATCCATCACCCGTTCAGCGATGCCTCCGTGGTTGCTACCGAGCACAGGGAGATTGGCCGCGTAAGCCTCCAGAACGGTGTACGGACCCGTTTCAAACCCAAGAGACGGAACAGCAAGCAAATCGAAACTCGCAAACGCCTCGGTGCGATTGTCGTCCGTCATCGGCCCACAGAACTGCACCCGTGGCTCCTCCAGAACCGACTGTTTCATGTCGGAAAGGTAATCCTGATCCTCTTTGCTCTGGGTCATCCCATACAAGTGTGCCTCCACGTCTACGTCCTCGGGAAGTCGCTGAATCGCCTCTACTACTACGTGTGGGCCCTTGACCTCGGTGAAGCGTCCGACGAATCCAATCCGGAGCGGGGCCTCCTCAGAAGGGGGTTGTCGCCTGTGGGCTGCCTCTTGTAGAGTCGCACGCATGGCGTCGGTGAGACCATGTCGGCTAACGGTGATGTGGTCGGCGGAAATTTCATTACGCACAAGGACCTCTTTCAGCCATTCCGCCACCACGACTACGTGCTCCGCGGACCGCATTAAGGCTTGTAAGGCATTTTTTCGGTGCTGAATCTGCGGAGCTCGCCCTAGAGCAGTTCCCAAAGCTCCGGGGACTGCCCGGCCTACTCCTGCGGTAGACGCTGCGCTCATCGGCCAAGCGAGAGTACGGGGCAGCCCCTTTTCCTGAAGAACACAGGCCCCACACCTTACCGGACGTATCTCGCCGTCGCATGGCGTAGTGCCCCAGCGCATCATCGTACCCCGAGGGCAGGAGACTTCCGGTACATGAACCGTAATGAAGAGCGGGAGGTCACGCCGGGTGACCTCTTGAGCGTGATGCACGCTACACCCTCGCGTGAGGGAATGCATGTGAACCAAATCGGGACGGGTCTTTTCCAACCAGTCGCCCCAAACGCTAAGAAATTCCGGGCGCTTACGGCCTTGCACTTCAGCCTGAGAGGGGTCCTGCGATACAGGGTAGCGGTAGACCGTCAGTCCGCTGTGAGTGTAGACTTTTTCGGTCTCCGTAGACGACGGCGCTGCCACCGTTACCTTGTGGCCTTTTTTCTGCAGCTCCTGTCCTAGCATCTGGACGTAGGCCTCGGTACCTCCAACTGTATCCGGGTAGTAGTAGCCGCAGTGGAGAACGAGATGCACGCCTTGACCCTGACCTATGCACTACAAAACATTTCCGAGCCTGGGAGCTCTGGCCTCCGTTAGTAAGACCCGTTCAGCCAGTGAGAGAGATCACGACCAAGATGTTCTTGCAGAGACTGGACATCACTACTATAATAATCAATCAGAAATTCTTCCATATCGTCCGATACTTCTGGCTCTGAGCCGGTTGTCTCCTTCAGTGTCTCTTTCACCCAAGAAGTCACACCTGAAGTTATTGATTTTCCTGTTACACCCTCAATGGCATCTTTCACTCTATATGCAAATCGCACAGCTGAAGAATTTTTTCCGGACCCACTCTTTGAGAATACATCAAAGTTTGGAGTGAATGACCTATCTACACCTAAGAACTCGTATACATTCTTTGTAACCTCACTTGTATTTGATATGAAATTTTCAAAAATTATTGTTTTTACGTTACTTTCTCCCAGTACTTTTTCGTATCTTTTTATGTTCCTACTATAGAGTCCCATTTTCATTTCCCAACTATTTTCACTTTTTTTTATTTTTTTAACGAAACCATTAAATGTAGTATCCACCGCCCTTTTATCGCCCCTCATTACATCAAACTTGTACACTGAAAGCAATCTTTCAATAGGATCCCTAACTAGGAAAATTATTTTAGGATCTTTTATTAATTTCTTTACTCTAATTGGTGCGTCCTCAGAAACTATCATATTTATACTTCCATCTCCTACAGCCTTTTCGCCTTTATAATTTTTATACTTTTTATTATACCACTTTATACCTTTTTTCCACTTATGTGTGAAAAAGTAAATTTCCTTTTCCTCACCCATATATATGTTTGGGTGCTGAGATAGATACTCCCAAAGCGATGTTGTCCCTGCCTTCGGAGCTCCACCCACGAAAAAGTTTGTTAGAACTTTTTTCTCTTTCATTCCAATCAATTTTCTAATTTAGACAAATAATGAGCCCGATAGGGTTCGCGCTTTATTCAGCAGTCCAGCTCCCCACGATGCAATTTTATACCCAAACCAATCTTCGGCAACTGTGTATCGTTTAAGTTCCTCAGAAGTCTCTTCTTCACCCAAATGATTGAGCCGACGTACAGCCTGAATATAACGCACTCGGTCCACTCCAAAAAATGATCGGGCACAGTGGTCATAGACAGAGGCCAAGGCCACTTTCTGACTTGACGTAAGCCTTCCCTGATCCCGCCGCCACCGTTCCTCGATCTGGCGGGCATTTACCCAGATATCCCGGTTAAATGCCCGGTTGTCGCTCGTTGAGAGACTGCCTTCCTCATGATCCCGGTACTCCGCAAGCACCCCGGACACCTTCACAAAGGTAGCTCCATGATACGCAGCATCCTGCAGGAACCGTGCATCCTGAATCACGGGTAGTGTTTTATTCCATCCACCAATTTTATCGACGATCCGACGGCGATAGGTGAGTGCTACGGGTGGCAGCCAGAATGAACCAAGTGTCGCGATTTCTGGATCTGGATGCACTCGTTCTATTGTTTTGTTAACAACTTTCCCCTCTCGGAACTTGCTCCCCTTAGGAATGAGGCGTCGATATCTCGAATAAGCCACGTCAGCCCCCGGTTTTCGGAGAGCTTCGATCCGCCGTTCCAGAGCTTCCGGGTGAAGACGATCGTCAGCGTCAAGATACTGAATGTAGTCCCCGGTGGCTAATCTTGTGCCCGTGGTCCGCGCAAAACTTGCGCCCCGGTTAGGACCAAAATGACAAACAGCATCATCAGAGTGTTGCTCAATGATCCTTCGCGTTCCATCCGTCGATCCGTCGTCCACCATCACAAGTTCAACACCGGTATAGGTCTGAGCCCGCACGCTCTCAATGGTCTCCTCTATATACTCATCGCAGTTGTAGCATGGAATAACGACAGAAACGACCTCTTGGCTCATTTGTGCTCGTTGCTCGTCTCAATACTAACGACCGTCAAAGGGACCATTTCTACTTTTCTGCCAGAATCACGTCCAGAAATACAAATCCAGAAGATTGCCACAATGATGCTGAATTTTCTCTTCGAGAAGCTCTGCATCTACTTCATCCAGGACGGCATGACGCTCTGGATTCTGGTTTGACTTCCCTGACCCGTTCCCTAAATGATCACGGTCGACCCCAATAAACTCGGCAATCCTCCCCAAACTCTGCGACAAATCGGGGGTTTTGACGAGAAGCACTCGATGTGACGGCACCGCTTGTAGAATGCGCTGATAGTGGCGACTCCAGTGACGAAGATAGCCGTCGAGCGTGTATAGCCCATGTTCCTCGAGCACCGAGGTGTCATAACTACTCGCCGTGTCATAGTACTGGTCAAAGAGAGGACGCCAGGGACTATTTGGCTCCAGCACATCCTTGTTCAATTGCCAGTCAGTTACGGACCGAAGCCAAGTCTTTGGATGACGAATTGTTACTACGAACCTGCTTTCGGGAAACAACTTGAACAGTTCGGGCACAATCGGACCGAGCAGATGAGATGATTCAAACTCGAGACGGAAGGTCCGATCCCGAATCTGAATCCACTCTTCTAGACTAGAGCATCCAAGGGGATACGAACCGTCAGCTGCGTGTAGCTTAACAAGCTCTTGCCAGTCGGGCTCGTGGCTTGCACGATACCCTTTTCCAAACACCCGTGCAAGAAAAGCCGTCCCCGTTCTCTCTAGGCCCACCCCATAGGCTCGAAACCGACGTGTAATCAAGAGGTCACCGAGAAAAGTTTGCCTTGCCTTATCCTTAAATTTTCCAAACCTAGTGTTGCTCGGAAGCGGATAGCATTTTTCCCTCATCGCTTTCTACATAAATTAGCGGTTTTGCACTATTTATCGGACCCCCTTATATGGCACCAATTCCCACTCTCCGTTGAGATGATCGAACTTTGCTCGTTCAAACGTCTTAGGAGCCCGTATCTGGGCGATTGATCGCCATAAGTTCCACAGATGCGGGCTGAACCGAGTGCACAAGAGACGACCGAAAAGTGCACGCGACGGACGTCTTTTTATAGTCTCTCTTATCTTTTGGGAATCTGTTTCCTTTCTCTTGTTTACACCTTTTGTCTTCTGATTTTCATGTATATTCATGCAAGACAACAAAAACCTCGTAAAAATACCTCTTTTTGTATAATCTAACATTTCATGGAAGAATAGTATATCCATTCCATACTGTAGATTTTTATCCAATCCGCCTACAGCATTCCACACATCAGCCCTAAAAAATGTCGCGTCTTGAGGAAAGTCTGGAAATTCAAGAAGGTACTTGGGCCAATGGCGGGGCCAGAGCAGCTGTGCCTCTTCTGTTCCATGTTCTACACTCCGCAAAATTCTTCCCCCTGTGATCCAACTGGCTGTTTCCGACCGAATAAAGAGCTCGCCAATGGCTCGAAGAGCCCCTGGTCGAAGAAAGTCGTCACTGTTAATCCAGTTGTAGATGTCTCCGGTAGCATGCTCGAATCCCTTATTGATCGCATCACTCTGCCCTTCGTCTTCCTCACTAATCCAGTGTGTGATCCAGGGCTCGTACTTCTCGATGATTTCTACGCTCCCATCCGTAGACCCTCCGTCCATCACAATAAACTCCAGGTTCGGATATCCCTGTAGCAGAACAGAGCGAATCGTTTCCTCAAGAAACTGAGCTTGGTTGTAGCTGGGGGTAACAATGGTAATTTTCGGCCACTCTTTCCCGTCCTGTTTCGATTCAGAGAGCGTCTGGCCCGAGTGTGTCCATGGCCATCCATCTCGATCGGAAGGGGGAGCTGGAAGGTCGTCAATGCGTGGAATGGAGCGAGACATCTCAATAGGTACAGTCAGAAAAGTAAAGACGACCACTGCCGAGAGCGCGGTGGGCTATAGAAGCAGTCGGGCAATGCTTCGAGAAAGTCGATGTGAGCGCAACCAGTCAGGTTCACGAAGAAGCTTTAGCCCAATGCGATGATGCAGGGATTGGGGCGACTCAATAGGAAAATCAGGCAGTTTGTCGCGCCCTTGCTCCAGCCCAATCTGGCGGAGACGTTCCCAATCTATGTTCCAGATATCGAGAGATTGGAAGGGTTCGAGTCCGTGCTCGGCAAACCAGGCCAACACCTCCCAGTCCCACCAGAAGGAATCTGCAGTTTTGATTGTCGTCATGTCAATGTCACGCTTCTGGTATGCGTCAAGCCAGTGGCTCGGACAAGGACGGACATCGACCGACCGTCGGTGCATCCAGGAGTACTGCTGGTTGATATCGACAGCACTACGATCGGGAAACTCCAAACGCTCGTAGCAGCGGTACCACCGGTGCTTGCTCAGCATCCGGTCCCAGTCACAGAACTGGTAATGCAAAACGCTGACATCACTGAGTTGAAGGCGCGGCGCGCCGTCAGGAATCGGAACCCTAGGGCTGTGGATTTTCGACCCAACGTGGTCAGCCCCATCATCAACATATCCGAACTGAAACCGCGTCTGGTTGTCACGGACAGAGTGCTCGAAATAGGTTGAAGGCGAGTGAATCAGTTCTATACGGGAAAACTCGATTACCGTCCCTGGATCGGCTGTCTTCACACTCTCCCACTCTTGCGAGGCGAGAACATTTGCAGTCAGAATTTCGTCCGCGTCCAGCGTGATCAGCAGACGTGGTGGAGAAACTAAATCGCGAGCAGTTTCAATGAGGAGTTTCTGTCGCTCTGGTTCGTTGAACTCATCCGAAGGATTCTCGATGAGGTAGACTTTGTCGTAAGATCGGGCAATCTCGCGAGAGTCATCGGTGGAATTTTGATCGGCAACTACGATCTGATCTGCCCAGAGGGAGGCACACTGTAAGAAGCGATCAAGGATCCATTCCTCGTTTTTTACAGGTGTGAGACAAATGACAGAAAGATCGGAGCACGACACAACGAGGCTTGAAGTGATCAAAGAGAAAATTGGGGAGCGGATTCACCGACGGCGTCGGCCAACCCAGACTGATCCGAAGTGTCCTACGAAGTGGAATTCCCCAGAGGGAATGACGAGATTCTCGATAACCCAGGTGGGGCCAAGTTCAGGAGGGGAAGGACGGTAATCATGAAATGCGATCCATCCCCCAGGCTGGACATGCGGAGCGTAATTCTCATAGTCGAACCGACATCCTTCAATCGAGTGATCCCCATCTATGAAGAGGATGTCGATTTCCGGCACGTCGTCAATAAAGTCTTGTGAGTATCCCTTCCACTGATCAACCTTTCCAGACACCCCCTTGCTCACAAGGTTTTCCTCAAACTGGACCTCTAAGGGCTTTTCCCCCCGATTTTCCTCGTATGTTTCAGAACTCCCCTCCTCTCCTGAGGCATCGAATGGATCGATGGCAATGAGTCGTCCCTCCTCAGCAAGCCCCCGTGCCAGGCAGAATGTAGATTTTCCTTTCCAGCTTCCAATTTCTACTACCGTTGCGTCGCGGGGAACTGTTTTCGCCAGCAGATAGAGTCCCGTTGCATCTTCGGGAGTAAGCCAGCCATCAATAGAATTGTAATCCTTGATGGCCCGCAAGTACAGAGGTTGAAGAAAACGGTGTTTGAATCGAAGCACCCACGAACGGAAGATGGCAGAGATCCTCATATGCGTGCGGACGGTCCTGGACTGATAAGGGGAGCTGATCAAGCAGTATCTACGGAAGTTGCGTCTACCGAAAATCCAGAACGTAGATGCTCGCGATCTGTGAGCAGTACCGACCAGATAAGGTCCTCATACTGACTGCGAAAACGCTTGCGCCGCTCGACGTACGCGTCGTGATTCATATTGAGAATACGGTCATTGTGCTTGGTTTTCTGCTTGACGAGATCTTTTGTGACGCGGTGCTTTACATCTTTAAACCGATTTTCGTCAAGAGGTTCGTCGAAGTGGTCACAGATTTTCTCGAACTCGTTAACAAGGTCTTTCTTCATTCCTTCGTAGCGGATGATTGTTTTCTTTTCTGTAAAGCTCTCCTGATGCAACCACTTGTCAAGATGGAAACCGTAACGCCGAGCCCAGTGCCTCACCCGCTCTCCGTCGTCCATCGACTCCCCGTGGTAGGACATCAAGGAGTAGATGGTCTCGACGGGCGAACGGTAGAGGTAGAGAACGTTCGAGCGTTCCACATCGAGTTCCGTGTCGTGCGTGTGGAGCAGGAGATAATCGTCCCGGCTCGGATAGAAAAACGTTCGAGTGAGCAGAGGACGCTCGAAGTACAGTTCGATTAACATTCGCAACCAGTGACTGCCCGTACGTGGAAAACTGACGAGGTACGGGTTTCGCTCGTTGCGCTTAAACCTATCGATTACGTCTCCGTCGGAGATGAGAAATGATCCGTTTTCAAGGTGAGGCTCACCCTTAAAGTAAAGGCGTGACCACTTAAAGAGGTTTTGCAACGAGTCGAGAAATGAATTGCATTCTATACGTATTTTCCAATATACCTTGCGAACAAATTGCCTTACTCGTGAAGATAAGTTGTAGCGTTTCAGTGAGACGGTAACCTTTTTTTCTTCTTCTCCTCCTTCATCGAGAGGATGACAGGTATGTGTGAGGGTTACCGTGTAGTGATCGTCCTGAACCCGCCGGGCCAAACGGTCGTCGTCAAAATAAAAGATGTTTTGCTGAACTCGAAATGTTTTCTCGTATCCCTCAGTAAGTAGTCGATCATCGAGGCGGCGTTCATGGTCTGAGCTATCGGACTCAATGATCAAAACACGCGGACGGTACTTTGTGAGCTCCATTCCGGCTAAAGCTTCTACTTCATAGCCCTCTATATCTAGCGAAAGAAAGTCAATTTGACTTGGTACATCGTACTGCTCGAAGAGACTGTCTAGGCGACGCTTCGGAACACTCTGCTGTTCAAAACCAGAAAAGTACGTTCCATAGTTCGCCTGAAACTCTTCTTCTCGGGACCCATCAAGTGTTGACAAACTTCCTCGATCATTGGCGTAAAAAGGAACGTCCTCCGCATCCTCTTCACCCGCCGCGCAGTGACAAACGATGCTTTCCTGTCGATTTTCTTTCAAAGCGTTAATGTAGTCGGTGTGTGCCTCCACACACATCCCATTCCAGCCACGTTCCGCAAACGTTAAAGTGTTGCTGAATCGGAGACCATCAATGCATCCAACCTCGACAAAGAACCCCGTATCTTGATCAGCAAACACTCGGTCGAGGATAAAGTCCTCACCATACTGACTGTAGTAAGTCGGCATAGAAGGTATCGTTAATGAGAAGTTCGATGAATTCTGGTATCAAAAGTTACGAACGGCCGTGAGTCCGTGAATGCAGTGGCGAACGTCGTCGTCAATAGTAACCACGCGTCCGATGAGAGCTCGCTCGACATCGACCTCAAAAATTGCTGCGGGAGACGTTCCCACAAGACAGACATCTTCGTCAATCGCAGTGAGTCCTCGTTGCCATCCCGCCTTCGCAAATTGTTTTGATGATCCATTCGTATGTGAAAGGCTCGTTCTCAATACTCGATTGAGCTTACCAGTCTCCAAACTATAAATACATATTGACTTTTTTTTCGTATTGTTAACGAGAACCTTCCCACTAGGATAAATCACACTGTTATGTGGAGATTCTAGCTGTCTATCATGAATAATAACCTTTTCAGGAGTTGGGCGAATTCGTATGAGTGCACCCTTATTGTTAGACAGTACATATACCTCATCCCCGATAACTTTCACAGTATTTATATGAAGCCGTTCTTCACTGCAATATTCTTCGTACTTTTCCTCAAAAGATTCTGCCGGAAAATCGAGGTTGAGGTTATAATTTCGAGAAGAAAAATTGAAGTACTCCTGCAGGACCGAGCTCTCGCTTCCCCACCACTCATCGATCAATTTGCCCTCAAAATTCGTCTTTAGCACTAAATCATGAAGGGTGGACGTGAACCATATTCCGCTATCATCGACATAAATCTCGTGAAGTCCTGCCAGATGCGGATGTGTGACCTCACCGATAGGTTTAAGGTTTTTATCATACTTCAAAACCGACATAGAAGTCGCGACGTAGAGAACATCCTCGTGTACACATACGCCTCGGCCTCCTCGATTGCCGCCACGTGCGTTCCAGAATGGATGGCCGGTGTCGAGAGGGATCGGAACTCGACGCTCAACGGACCCACTCGACCAGTCGATCTCGATTAGATACCCGGTAAGATTCTCGTTCGTGCTGCCTCTCAAGACGGTCGTGGCAAATACACGAAGGCCATCATTTTCCAACAACGATTTAGATGTCCTGCGCGCAGAAATAGGGTTTGGACGCCATAACTTCTTCCATTTCCGGACTAGACGCTGTGTTAAGTTTGACGTTCTCTTCAACACCTGTTGCATCAGGCAAGAATGGATTTGAAATCTAGATATGGGGATTTTGCTAGAGGCTCTGCATCTCTACCATCTCTCGGAACTGCCCGTCCTCCCGCATTCGGAGCTCATGGTAGGACCCCTCCTCGATAACGTGTCCCTCATCAAGAACGTAAACGCGATCTGCGTTCTTCACCGTTGAGAGTCGGTGTGCGATGATCACGACCGTCACTTCCCCTTGCAGCGCGTCAATGCTGTCTTGGATGTGCTGCTCGGAGGCGGTATCCAGGTCGCTGGTAGCCTCGTCCAGGAGCAGCAGATTCGGCTGCTTAAAGAGCTCTCGGGCCACGAAGAGACGTTGTTTCTGTCCCCCCGAGAGCTGCACGCCGCGGTCACCTACCGTCGTCTGGTACCCGTCCGGTAGGTCTTTGATGAAGTGGTGCGCGTGGGCGCGCTTCGCTGCGTCGATCGTCTTCTCTCTGAGCGCAGGATCGTCCTCGATATCGCCCTGCCAGAGGTGAATGTTGTTGGCCACTGTGTCATCGAAGACTACTGTTTCTTGCGATACGTAACCAATTTGGTCTCGCCATGAGTGAAGATCTACGTTCTCCTGAGAAATTCCATCGACCTGAATGTCTCCAGTGCGTGGGGATAGCAAAAAAGACATCATGTCTACAAGTGTCGACTTCCCCGCCCCGGACTCCCCCACGAGGGCGATCGTCTGGTTCACCGGCACCTCTATGTTGATGTCGTGCAGGACATCGCCGTCCTCTTCGTTATAGGCAAAACGCACGTTCTCGAATGAAATTCCCTCCGAGAGTGCATCGAGCGCCTGCCCCTCTCGCTTCTCCTGGTGACTCAGAACCTCGTCGAACTCTTTGTCCACCATCTCCACGGACCCGATATTGTTCATCGTGTTCTGCCAGCTGCCCTGGATGGACACCATGGCCTGCATTCCGCGGTGAAAGAAGAGAAGGGCCACAAAAATGGGCGCCACGGGCTCCTCGAAGACAGCGACCTGAAGTGCGATAATTCCGATTATGAGAAATACAGAAACTGGTTCGCGGATGGCCCCTGTAAATGCTTTGGCGATATTTTGCCAGAAAATGTGGTCGGTAAGCCGATCAATGCTCTCCGTCACCCGAGAGCGCAGGTGCGGCGTCTGATTCGTCGAGACGACGTACTTCAAGGCCTGCAGCGTCTGCACCAGCAATTTGTTAAGGTGGCTCATCTCGCTGGACAGCTTCCGGGAAAGGGTCCGGACGTACGTGTTCAAATACCGGAAGAGAAACAGAATGCCAATCCCGATGCCAATGGCCAGCAGTGAAAACCGCCACGTGATGGCCACGGCAAACGCGAAATAGCTTAGTGTCGTCAGAATCTGAGTGAGAAAGCCAACAAAGTTCCCGAAGGACCCGAAAAACCGATTGACCTGCTGGTTGATGACGTTGATGAAGTGGCCCGTATTTCGCCGGATGTAAAACCGGTATTTCATTCCACTGTATGCATCGAAGAGGCGCGACTTCAGTTCTCGAAGAAGCTGGGCCTGCAGGTAGCCCTCGTACCCTCCTTTCGCGAACTGAAGCAGTCCTTTGCCGAGGAACACCACCGCGATAAACGCGAGGATGCCGACCATCGAGTCAGCGATGCCCATCCACAGCAACAGGTCGTAGAGATACTGCTCCGCCATGCCCATGTCCTCGGGCTTTCCTCTCACCTGCGAAGCGCGGAGAAGCGGCAGCAGCAGCGCGATCCCGAAGCCAGACGTAAACGCCGTGGCCGCCGCCAGTAGAAAGATAACGTACATCCGGCGGCCGAGATACTCCCGGTAAATCTTCAGGTAGCGAAAAAGGTCGCCAAATGTGCTCATAGACTACGGATGTGTCTGGGTGTTGGACGTGGCACGTAGCACGTAGGGCGTTGCACGCGGCACGTGAGACGTGTCACGAATCTACAGAGAGTGATTTGACAGAACTGTACCTTCGCGAAGCAGTCGGTGCCAGCGCGCTTCGAAGTTGTCATAGGAGAAGTAGTCGAGCCCGTCCGGCACGCCGTGATCCGCTGCTAGTGCCTGTTTAATACCTCGCTTGAGATCGTCGGGATCATCCGGATCGACGACGGCCCCGAGCTGTCCGTTACGCACCGCTTCTTGGCTTGCGTCAGCACAACTCGCGACCACGGGCACGCCGCAGGCCATCGCCTCCAGGTACACAATGCCAAACCCCTCCCCGCGGCCCGGCATCACGAAGGCGTCGGCCAGCCGGTAGTGGTCTTCCTTCTCCTCCTCGGGCACGTAGCCCGCAAAGACCGTGCGGTCGGCCACCCCGAGTCGCTCGGCCTTTCGTTCGAGGCGCGGGCGGTCGTCGCCGTCGCCGCACACGAGGTACGCAACGTCCGGAATTTCTTTGGCGAGGTCCGGTAGCACCTCCAGAATTTCGTCGTGCCCCTTGTACTGCTCCTCGCTGGAGAGGCGTCCGAGCGTGAGGAGGATGGTGCGGTCGTGGAGGTCGTAGCGGTCCAGGAGCTCCTCGCGCTTCGGTCCGGGACTGTACGCATCGAGGTCGATGCAGTCCGGAATGACGTGGCCCTGGTCGGCGTGGAGCGGGGCCCACTCTAGAAACCGGTCTTTCGTGCACTGGCTTACGGTCACGAACGTGTCAACCTGTGGCAGCATCCACCGCACGAGGCGGGACGGGTGTGGGTCCCAGGCGTCGATGCCGTGGAGGACTAGGATCAGCGGTGCGCCCTGGAGCCAGGAGGCCATCACCGCCACTGGTAACAAATTTATGTGTCCACAGATGATTGCGTTGTACGTTGCACGTGGCACGTTCAACGTGGCACGTAGGGCGTTCCAGGCATACTTGATCTTTGTGCGGGCGGCGTCGGGGTGGTAGGTGACGCGGGGGGGGACGTTGTCGATGGACTCGACGGGGGCGACGCGGGGCAGTGCCGTGACCTGGGCGGCGAGGGGGTCGGCGGAGAGGGCGCGGCAGAGGTCGCGGTTGAATTTGGCGATGCCGCCGCGACCGCCGTAGGCGTCGGTCAGTAGGACAAGGATGTTCACTGCGTTGCAGGTTTCACGTTGCACGTGTCATGTGGCAGGTTGCACGTGTCGCGTCATTTAGGGGGCGCCAGGTACTCTTTGTCGATGTCGCTGACCTGGGGCGACGAGTTTTCCAGGTGCTCGATCAGGCGATACAGTTGGCGGGTGATCTTTTCTGCGTCGTCGCTCAATTCTTCAAACGTGTCCTGATCGATGTAGCCTTGATCTTTGGCGACGTAGAGCTGGCAGCGGACTTCGCCGGCGGAGACGTTGGTGGGTGTGCTCCGCGGTGAAGCTCCCACAGGAAAGAGGTCATCCTGAGCGGAGCGAAGCGGAGTCGAAGGATCTCTTCGAATCCATCGGAAACGAATCCGGGAGTCATTCTCCTCTGTCGCCGTTTCTGCCCTCTTCGAAGAGATTCTTCGGTTGCTGCGCGCCCTCAGAATGACGTAGACCTTGGAAAGATGGAGGCATGGAGCTTCACCGCTTCCGCGTATTTCTCCAGGCCTTAGTCTAGCCGGGGTAGTGGATGAACTGGCTCCGCGTTCGGCTTTCGAAGCCTTCCGCCACGTTGGACATGATGCTCACGGCCGCGCGCTGGATCTGGTCGCGGAGGCCGAAGTCCTTGGAAAAGGCGCCGGTCTTCGTGTGCTCGTAGACTGCATTGGTCAGCGCCCGGGCGGTCTGCCAGACGCGGAGGTCTTCGAAGGTTTCCGCCATCGGTTTTTGCGTTGCACGTTCGTCGTTGCACGTGTCACGTGGTACGGTGCACGTGTGACGTGTGACAGGATGCATACCCGGTCAGTCTCCAACCGACCCGAGAAACACGACTCGATTCTGCATATCCCCGGCGGTTCGTTCCGCACGGAGACGCAGGAGTCTCCGCATCCGTTCGCCCACATCGTACCGCTGCTGCGTCGCCAGCACGATCCCCGCATGCTCCCGTCCTTCGTTCATGTATTGCCCGTGCAATTCGTAGAAATCCCCAACATTGAACGAAAGCAGGACACGGCCTGCTTCTGCAGCATAGCCCAGGTGCCTCTTATCCGGCTGCTTAATCATCTCGGCCTCAAGCGCCGTCTCCACGTCCAGCCCCCGAGCCCGAAGCGCCCGGACCAGCCGCTGATCCATGGAGTCCTCGTCCAGATACAACCGCAGTTCCATCAACGCTCATGTTCATGTTCGAGGGCCTCTGCAGTGGTCGCTTCCTCAGCGAGATCGGCCTCAATCGCCTCTTGATTGGCGTGGTAGTATGCCAGAGCCGCATAGATCTGCGCCATGGACAGGTGTCCAATCCGATCGGCAATGTCTTCTGGGGCGTGGCCGAGTCGATACCACTGCGCGACGCGCCGAACCGTAACCCCGGTGCCTGCGATGCAGGGGCGTCCTTTCCGAACGTCGGGATTGGACTCAATAAGGCTCCCTATATGAACGTCCGTTGCCATTTAGAAAAAAGCGGCTGGGTGAGCGGATTACGGTGCCTCCTTCTACGCCGTGATCACTCGGTCGGTCCAATGTTGTGTTGCAGTTCGACGTTGCATGTGGGACGTGATACGTAGCACGTGCAACGTGTTACGTTCTACGTGAACCGATCATATACGTATTTGACCCAGCCGCGGCGGCCTCGGGCGTCTGCGTATTCGGGCCGATCAGCGAGGAGCCAGTTCCATGTGCTGCACTACTCACTACGGGGGTTCCGAATCCGTATCCGTCTACTTCGTGCAATGACGATCGCACCAGCCCGTAACTCTTGACCGTGGCGGCCCATCACATCATCCAGCAGAGCGATTCGTTCCGCACGCGGCAGGTTTTCCAGGCGCAGAACCCCGCAATGATTCTTTCCTTCCTGCCAGATCATCCGCTCGAAGTCCTGGTCCGTCGTTACGATGATGCGTTGTTCTCGGATGGACCACCTGAGGATCTCCTCATCTCTCATCCGGGGCCTTCGTTCGGACACCCCCACGACATCATGACCTCTGTCCACCAGCCAGCGGGCTACCGGTCCACTGGCGTTCACATCGACCAGGAACTGCATCTATCTACGAGGGAATGCGGTCCACGACCTCTTCGCCGGCGACAAGGCGGTGCGCATAGAGAAGGGCGGCCTCTACGTCCTCAGGCTCAAGTTCGGGGTAGTCTTCCAACAACTCGTTCCGGGTTGCTCCTTTCGCCAGAAGCTCCAGAATCATTTCGACTGAGATGCGCAGTCCGCGAATGACCGGTTTTCCTCCGAGCACCTCCTTATCGTATGTGATTCGCTGCAACTCGTCTTCCATCGCGCCTCCGTTGATTGATTGTGATGTAGACTGGTATAACCACATTACCCAAAGTCATCCCGATAGGGATCGAGGACCCCGTTCTGAGCGACCGACAGCCGAAGGGAGGAGGGAGTCGAAGCGCCCGGAATGACTTGGTCTGTAACGTATCTTGCTGAGCTACATCAGTCAAAATGCGTTCTTGAAGTACGCCGTTGACGACCATGCGTTCGATGTCACACGTTCAATGTGGCACGTGTCACGTGGGACGTTGCACGTGCTACGTGAACCGATCATAGACGTATTTGACCCAGCCCCGGCGCCCCCGGGCATCCGAATATTCGGGCCGGTCGGCCAGTAGCCATTCCCGCATGGGGACCCAAAACCCCGACTTGGGGCGGTCGAGAAGATCCCTGGGGAGTGCGTGCTTTGGCGTCCGGGCCATGTCCGTTTTCGAGAGGCCATGTGTTGCAATCAGCGGGGCAAGGCGCTGGAGGAGCGTGTAGTCGACGAGCGGCGTGCGCACCTCCAGGCTGTGGGTCATGCTCGCCCAGTCCGTGTCGCGGAGGAGCTGGTTGCGCATGTACCAGCACGAGTTGAGGGCCGTCACCCGCAGGTGCTTGTTCTCTATGCCGTCAGTCGTCTCGTTCAGGCGGGCGAGGGTCTGAAGCTCTTCCCAGCCCTCTTGGACCAGGTCTGGATCCAGCACGTCCGGCAGTTCCCAGGGCATATACATGCCGCGGCGGAGGAGGTAGGCGCGCCCGTAGTCCGTGCCGTACTCCAGCAGGCCCGCGTACTTCGGGGAGGTCATCCGCTTAATGACGGGCGCCGTGACGACGCGGAGGCCCTTTCCGATGGTGGCGGCGCCCGGCACCGAACCGACCGTGGAGACGAGGCGTGGGATCTGTGTGAAGCTGGGGTAGCTGCCGAAGAGCTCGTCCCCCCCAAGCCCGGAAAGAGCAACTTTCAGCCCCGCTTCGCGGGCCACCTTGCTCACGAAGTACGAGTTGGCCCCATCGTTCGTCGGCTGGTCCATCGCCGCCAGCAAGTCGTCGTGGGCGTCGGCAAAATCCTGCTGCGTCACCCATACGGTCTGGTGGTCCGTGTCGTAGCGCTCGGCCAACCGCTCCGCGCCAGGCACCTCGTCCTGATGCGTCCCCCGAAACTCCTCGAAGCCCAGCGTGACGGTGCGCAGCCGGTCGGTCACCTCCGACGCCAGGGCCGTGAGCGTCGCGGAGTCGAGCCCCGCCGAGAGGAAGAGCCCGACGTCCACGTCCGCCACCATGTGGTGCCGCACCGTATCGAGCAGCGCGTCGCGGAGCTCCTCCTGGACCGTCTCCTCGTCGCGGTCCGTGGTCGACACCGTCCCGTTCGATGTCAGGCCGTCGGTGCGAGAGTGGTTTCCCTGTGACGCGGGATCCGCGTCTGCAAGGGCCTCCGAGATGCTCGCGAACTGTCGCTCTTGAACACCCTCCGCGTCGGCCCACACGGTGTGGCCGGCGGGCACGGCGCGAATGCCGTCGTAGAGCGTGTGCGGCTCCGGGACGTGGCCCCAGAGGAAGTAGCCGACGTGCCCCGCCGGGTTTTTGCTCGTGTCGACCTCGTCGACGCGTTGTAGCGCCTTCACTTGCGAGGCGACGTGGAGGGTTTTCCCTGTATCGGCTACGTAGAGCGGCTTAATGCCGTAGGGGTCGCGAGCCGCAAACAGCCCTTCGCGCTCCGCATCCCAGAGCGCGAAGGCATACATGCCGCGCAGGTCGTGCACCATCTCGCGGCCTTTTTCCGCGTAGAGGTGGAGGAGCACCTCCGTGTCGGAGTCCGACTGAAATTCGTACCCTCGCGCCTCAAGATCGCCTCGGATCGATTGGTAGTTGTAGATCTCGCCGTTGTAGATCACCCGCAGCGAGCCGTCCCCGTTTGTCATCGGCTGCGCGCCGCGGGGCGAGAGGTCGATGATGGAGAGGCGGCGGTGGGCGAGCCCTACGCGCTCGTCCTGGCTCACCCAGAGGCCCTCGTCGTCGGGGCCGCGGGCTTTCATACAGTCCCGCATGGCGCGGAGCTGGTCGCGGTCGACGGGGCCGCGGCGGGCGTAGTGAAATGTGGCGGCGATGCCGCACATGCGTTCGGGGCTGCCTGTTCAAGGAAAAATTGCCGATTGCCCGGCCGGTTTGCAATTTTCGTGGGGTCACACGACGACGGCCGTCGGCGGACGGCGGTCGATTGGGGGCCGGAATCAGGAGAGGATGAACGATCTGCACACGGCCCTACCAATCCTACCTCTGTTCCCGTAGATGCTGGCGGATGGTGTCGAGAACATCTTCCGCAAATGCCTGAAACCGACGTCCCTCCTCTTCGGACGGCTTGCCTTCGGGCATCAATCCCCGCTCTCCTGGATACCGGGCATCAATGTAGAGCTGATTCAGTCGCTCCAGCAGATCCACGTCAATGCTTTCTTCGTCAGGGAGGTAACCCGAAACACGGCCGTGGAGGGTGATCAGGTTATGGATGTTGGGCACCTCTTGCTCGTGTTCCTCCAGTACGGCCTTGAATCCTTTCTCGATGCATTGCTGTGCGTGGAACGCGACGACGTGTGTGAGCCGTGGGTTGTCTATGATCTCGACGACCGTCTCCAAATCGTCCTTTGCGGCTGTGAGCCACTCTTTAGTTGCCGTTCTCATAGATCACCTCTCCTTCCTCCAGAACCTTCCGGGCAAACATGCTGTCCCGCTCGCAAAATCGCCGATGCATTCCCTCCGTATGCACGATGAGATCCAGCGGCATTTCTCGCTGCAGGTCCCGCAGTGGCTTCGACACCCGACGGTAGAGCGCGCCCTTTTCTGCGGAGTTCTCTGGAAAACCGGCCTCGTCCAATATAACGAGCACATCCAGGTCGCTGTCCGTGTGCGGCTCCCCCCAGACGCGGCTCCCGAAAAGAATGATCTTTCGGACGCCTCGTCCCTCCAGCCGCTCCACGATGCGTTCGACAAGGCGGTCCTCCTCCGGTGGCCGTGCGGCCTTCGTCGATGCAGAACTCATGGGGGCAAGACGGTGCGGTGAGAACAGGGAGCTTCCGGGCATGGCCTATTCGTGTCCCCAAGTGCGCCATTGTATTGCTCGGAAAAGCAGCAGAGAAAAGACGGCCGTCGGCCGACCGCGGACCGCCGTCTTTCGTTCACGTCGAGCCCGCCGTCGTCCGCTCCGGAAGGTCGAGCTCGACCTCAAACTGGACATTGTCCTGAAGCACGTCGGACGCGTCGAGCACCTCCAGCCCGATCATGGTGCCCTCCCGATCAAAGTCTGCGTGGATGCCCGGCGACACCACCGTCGTCGAGGCCGCCGTCGTCCCCGGCGTCGCCAGCCACAGATACAAGACGTCCCGGGTTGGATCGTACTCTACTTTCATGACTCATGAGGGTGCCGTGGAAAATCACTGCCGTACCGTGCGATCGCGGTCAGCAAGACGAGATCATCATCGTCGGTCTTAAAGTACACAGTCACCTCTTTTTCCTCATAGTATGTCCCCTCCCACTGCGCGTCGTGTGGAAAAACCAAGGTCCGTCCCTGTGTGCCCGGCTTCGCATCGCCCGATTTCCATCCTCGCTGGACCGTCTCCTGAACCTCATCCTCCGTAATTCCTCGCTGCTCCATGCGACGACGGAGGTGAGAATGGAAATTCTCGTCGGTAAGGGTCGGCCCCTCGTCTGACTCGGTCATTTCGCGTACGCTTCCAAACGGAGCACCGAACGTTCGTATGGACGGAGGTACATCCTGCGGTTCCTCTTATTTTCCGTCGCCGCCTCCGAGTAGCTCGTCTATCGAACGGATCGGAGCGTAATAGCCCCCGTCAATCATCCGGTTCAGGACTTCATCTGCTTCTCCGATAGAGAGCGTCCCTTCCTCGACGGCTAATTTCAACAGTCCCAACGTCCCGGAGATCTCCACACCGTGATCTTGGGCGACTCGCCGAGCTTTGCGATCATCGCTGAAAAATAGCACGTCCCGTTCTTTTGCAATAGCAATCCCCGCCGCTTCTCCATACCCGACCACGCCCAGAAGACGTTTGAATAGCCTCCGTTCCGACTGATTTTCAAACGTCGTCAATACGATCCACTCTGCTTCGGTACTCTCATCAGCCGTCTCGAGAAAATCATAGCCAGCCGCAATTCCCTTCAGAATCTCATCGTGCACCTGAGAGGGAACGAGAACCCGCCCAAAGAGCGGTTCGAGCAGAGGCAGTCGATCGGCCTCTGCCAGGTTTGACAACACGGTCGTATTGACCACAATCATCTCAACGCCCGTCGTGCCCGCTCGGCATCGTCATCGATCTCTTCCTTGTGTTCCGGTCCCTTGAGCGCAACGCCTCGAGATCGCAAGGTCTCCTTCATCTCCTCCATGGACACGCCGGCAATGTCGGCGGCTTTCTCCAGAGACACGGTTTCGTCTTTGTAGCGCTCGATGGCAATCTCGATCTTGTATTCGGGGTGCTTTCTCAAGATATGCCGAATCCCTTCCTCAATAACATGCTGCTCATCTTCATAGAACCCGAGATCGACAAGCTCTTGGGGCTCAATCCCTGTTGTAATCATGTCAGGTCACCTCCGGAAAGTGGTTCGGTGCAGGACACTTCCTACGTTCGCGCTCTCCCGTCGGGTTTCCAGGACCGAAAGTCTTCAGGATCCGGCTTGCTCAGCAGCTCCCGGCGGACGCGGGGTGGCACCAGAATATCCGCCCCAAAGACCCCAAGTAGATCAATCCGGTCCAGCGTGGCAAGCGCAATGATCGGCCCCGTGTCGGCGACAATGATCATTCCGGGTCCGGAAGGTTGCGAAGGGTCTCCACGTCTCGCCGCAATTCATCGGCGGCCTCGTCTGGATCATAGTTGAAGACGCTCACCTGATACCGGCCGCAGGCCTCGAAGAATTCGGCGCGCGTCCGTCCCGCGAGCTGCGCCGCGTGCCCCGACGAAAGCTTCCCGAGCTCGAACATTTTGAGCGCCCTGACCGAAGGGAGGAAGTACTCGTGGGGTGCGCCGCCATGAGTCGGACCTGATCCTCCAACTCACGTTCCGTTGTGGAGACCAC
>ERZ1034543.24-NODE-24-length-42253-cov-8.312811_pt1 | contig 42253 bp, 52 predicted proteins | sample MGYA00520654_ERZ1034543 | MGnify/ENA primary metagenome ERZ1034543 (study PRJEB33760, sample SAMEA4777712) | hypersaline lake metagenome | biome: hypersaline environment; feature: brines | place: Spain | collected 2012-08 | depth 0 m ... | reverse complement strand
TGGCTTACGTAGTCTCCAAGCGCAGGTTGCGGGTACTCGTCAAGAATTCGGATTTCTTCTCCAATCTCATCGATAGCTTCTTCAAGGTCTTCGTAGATGTCTTGGAAAAGCTCGTGAAGCTGGTGAAACAACGGCCCGGTTACGTTCCAGTGGTAAGCGTGAGCCTTTTGCTTGAGCATAACCGTGTCCGCAAGAAGCTGATTAAGGGAGTCAACGATTTCTTGTTTTTCTTGTTGAGTCATAATGTTTACAATTGGTTGATGAAACTATCGATTTTTTGTTCGTTTTGGGCGTCTTTGATTTTTTCTCTCAAGTCCTGTTTATAAATATCACCGTTCTCGAACCAATCGTCGGTCAGGACCTCTCCGGTGTCGGGATTAACGACATCTTCAATAACGATTTTCTCGTCGGTCACTTCATCGATGATAAAGACAGCGCCTTTGTGTTCAATCTCGAAACCACCGGAACTCACGAAATGCGTTGTTTTTTTCTTTTTGATCTGCTTTTATTATCCACGGGCTTGCTTCATCGAAACGCCCATATACTACGATAAATTTTGGTCGAGCATCAATGATTTTGTTCTCTTCACACACAAGCTCTTTCAGCGAATCACTCTTTTGTTCTATGTAATTCCACTCGTGTTCGCAAAGCAAACGGTCCATACGCTATTCACACAGGCTCCACTGGTCGCTCAAATCTTCGATTCGCTCTTCGGTTTTTGACTTGCTGGAGATATTCCATCGTCTCTTCGCGGTTTCAACGTTTTCAAGAACCACACGCTCTTCAGAATAGACTCTCGGCGCGTGCCACTCTTCAGGGATGCCAAAGGCTTCTTGAAGCTTTCCGCTAACGGCATCCATGTCAATCGAGCGGTCGAAATCTTTATAGGTGCTGAGTATAACCCACTTGTTTTCCCAATCGAAATTCGGTCAGTCTGAGCAGTGAAGCCTCCCTCGCCGCTCTGCTTGCGAAAGTGTAAAGAAAACGCTGCGTCTCATAGATGCCAAAAGTGATTTTTGCCAAGCTCTTGTCGTAAGTTTTCTCTTTCGTCCGGTTGAACTACGTGATACTCGTGGTCCAAGTCAGAAACGTGATAGTACTCTACTGTTTTTGGGTATACTCGATAATGCACATCTGCCACGACGTTCACCAGAAGGTTTGTTCTCTTCTGGCCTTGGCACACCTTTCTTATGTACCGCCGTTCCCAACTTTTGATCAGATCTGGCATCAAGCAGGAACGTAAGATTTTTCACCGCCGGAAGACTTGCGAACAAGCTTTTTTCCGTGATAGCGCTCCGGATATTCGGTTTGCATCCGGTAACACGCAGGATACATCTTCTTTGGAAACTTGTCGGGAATCCACGTATCACCTGCTTTTACAGGCTCTTTTTTGAAAACTCTCGCCGTACCGTCTTCGTCGACGCCAACGTATTTTCCCCAATCCAAAGCTTCTTCTTCGGAGATAACAGAACCGGGAAGGTGTCTCATAGGTTCAAAACGATTTTTCGGTATACGTCGATGTTTTCGGCGCTAGCTCTCAAGTCGCTGGCGCTGTTGTACTTCATTTCTTTCAAAACGCCAAGCCCCCCGTTTTGTTCCACGGCACGGCAGTTTTTCACCCTGTCGTCAAGAAGGGCGTCGAAGCCGAAGTGACCTTTTCCGCTTCCGGTCAAAATCACGTTGTCGAACGGCACGTCGTATTCGTGGAGCCACTCGACAGTTGCCTCTTTTTGCCAAGGGTTGTACTGTGAAGTGCAGATTGAAACGACGTGGTCTTCAAAGCTTGCGTCGTGATAAAGCCGCTCCATCGCCGCGATTTCCCCTTCAAACGGGTCGGCGTTTCGGAAACACTTGAAAGAAGAATTGGGAAACTCCAAGGCGAAGTCTTCAATTCGCTTGCCGAGCTGGTGGCTGTCCGCAACTTTCCGAATGTCCCAATACTCAACGTCGTATGCGCTAACAAGGCGGCTTTCGTCTTCAGGGTGTTTTTTCAACCACTCTCTTCGCACGCTTCCCATAAAGCGCCGAAGAACTCCGTCTACGTCTACTCCTATGTGCATTAGATTTGTACGTCTCTTTGATCAGTTTCTTCTTCGTTGATTCGGCTAATTGCATGAACGTTTTTCACGTTGTCGAAGCCGCCGTTTGAAAGTTTTATTTTGAGATCCTTTCGGCTTTTCCGGCGCTCTTTCTCGCGCTCTCCGATCCCCACGCCGGAAAGCCCCTCTCCCTTTCGAACGTCGAAGTTGCAATACTTGTCGACGTCGATTCGGACGACTTCCTTTGTGCCGAACTTCCGGATAAGGATTGTAGATTCTGGATTGTCGTGTACGATTTCCAAAAGCGTTTCCTCTTTCATAGCAAAATCGTTTTTGACCCTTTTGGTGGAAAACCTTCTTGCGCAAGTTCTTTCATTTCGCGACGTTTGCGGCGAAGCTCGTCGATTCTCATTTTCGAAGCTTCGTCTGGCTCGAACTCAAGCATTTCTTCGATAAACTCTCGCTCGAAGTCCGTGACCATAAGCAGGTTCGCGTAAAGCTTCTCCGGTTCCGAAGCTCGCATTTCAATCGGGTTTTCGCCTTCCGGAATCTCTTCGCCGGGAGCAAACATCTTTTCCAAAGTTTCCATTCCTTCTGGCAGAGATCTTTCGGGCGGCGGCCGCCCCTCAATGCTTTCTTCTCCGACTTCTTCAATGTCGTTTTGCTGACTCCGGTTGTCAGGCCAATTCTGGTCGCTCCAGTCTTCGCCGTCGCCGCCGTCTCTTGTTTGATCAGTCATTTTGATTTGAGTTGTTTTTCTTGATAAGCTTGTGAGTGATCTCTTTTTCGCCGCCACCCCACTCGACGCCGTCGCTTTTCCGGAACTTGTTTCCGACGTTCGTTACGATTTGTCGGGAACTCACTTCCGTTACGGTTTCGACGTCTTCGCGGTTGACGACAATTCTCATTCCAGATTCCAAAGAAGAGAAGTCGTTTACTCTGACTCTCTCGAAATTGGAACCTTCTTGGGTATTTTCCGGCTCGAACGTTTCGACTAGTTCAAGCTCTTCTACGTTGTCCCCTGCCTTTTCTTCCGGAGTGACGTGATAGATATCGCCATTCCGGTGAACGCAAATCTCTCGCTGTTCACGCACGGATTTTTTCTCCGCAATATTCAAGGCAGATTCTCTACTTGACGGTTTTGCCATTATCCTCCAAGAACTTTTCGTTGAGAGTTCGACGAATATCGGTAATGTTGCCCGGATCAATAAATCGGCTGTCTTCGCCGTACATTTGCCGGAAGTCGTTGTCTGTGCGCCCTTGCCCAATGTAGTAGGAAAGGACCTGCACGCCCTTCTTCCGCATCTTTTGGACTTGCTGCTTCGTGTGATTCAAGGCAGCGTTTCCGGAGTACCCAAAGTCCTGTCCACGATTGCTGAAGTTGGGCTTCCCGTCGGAAAGATTGACAAAGTAGGATTCTCGATTTTGCGTCGACGGAAGAATCTTGTCTTGGATGGCTTCAAACGTCAATCCCTCCGGAGTTGTTCCGGACGCACGGAAGTATGGGAAGAATCTTCGCACATTTTCAATCGGGTCTTCTTTGCTGTCGTACCCGACGATAATGAGCGGCCGCCCTTCCGAACCCACGGAAGTTTTCGAGCGGAAGCTTACTTGGACGCGAATGTTACCGACCATATCTGCTGCCTTGCAAATCGCGACGCAAGTCTGCAGAGCGTCGGTGAACTTGCTTCCTCCCATAGAGCCGCTTGCATCGACGGAAATGTGAATGAACCCGTCTTTGTACTCTTCAATTTTCTCTTCGTAGAAGATTCGCGAAGAGTACCCGATCTCCGCAAGCATCCGGCTGTCAAGCGAACCGTTGCGTCGGCGGCTGTACTTGGTTTTTCGGCGGTCATCGCGAATTTTGAGCTTGTTTCCAAGGATTCGCCCCTTCTGGAAACCTTTGTTTACCGCCTTGGAGCTTCCACGGTTCGTCGAAGTTGACATGATCCGGAAGTTATCTCCCTTGATCATCGCTTTTGAAATGCTCTCGATGACCACGCACTTGATTCCGGCGGCAGAAGCGGAGTTGCCCGAAGGCTTCAAAGAGCTTGGAGAATTGACATTCTCTCCAACGTCTTCTTCGTCGACGCCCGCGTCTTCAAGCGTGTCGACTTTATCTGCCATTTCTTCGTCAAGCGCTTCGCCAGCTTGTCCTTGCATCTGGTCAAGCTGGTCTTCAAGCATTTCTTGAAGCTCGTCGGGAAGATCTTCATACGGAGTGCCTTCACCGTCTCCTGCACCGAAGGACGGGTCAACGTAAAGGCTTTCGGCGTTTTCAATGATCACCCGCATGATTTCGATTGCCGTTTCAAGGCAATCCCAACTCGACTCGTAACGGTCGATGTTGTTCAAGTCGAGAATGTCCCAAATCTCGCGAAGACCGGGAAGGGCGTCGGGGTCCCAATCTTCATTTGAGATATTGGTTACGCGAAACGAGTAGCTTGACCAGTCAAGGTCGGTGCCTTCATCCGACTGGAGCTTTTCGGAAATCTCTTCCGAATGCCAATACTTCTCGTACATCTTCCGGTAGTAGCCCCGATAACCCGGCGCTTCGTTGTACGCCCAACTGTCGATCCAGCGGTCTTCAACGACGTTCCAGATGTGATGAAGAGCCCGTGTAGCTTGATTTTCCGGATCAAGCTCTGTTTCGTCGTAATCCGGATCTGCTTTCTTCAGCTTTTCTTCAATTTCTTTGTACTTGTCGGACTTCTTCAAAAGAGGCTCGATTCCGTCAATAATGTCTTGCGGAACGAAGTCAGGGGCAGTTCCATTCTCGTCTGCCTCCTGAAACTCGTCGAGCATGTCAAAGTCCGTCTTGCAGATGTGGCTCGATTCGTGAAGGGCGACGCCAACGGTCGCGTCAAACCCCTCGTCTCCAACCACGTCTGCTCCAATCACGACTTTCTCTCCGTCGGTATACGACTGACCCTCTTCTTCGCGATACTCGACAGGAATGGATCGCTTTGTCATGATTCGGACAAAGTCGGCAATCGAGCGCTTGGCTTGTGCCAACTCAATTGCCGAAAGCTCTTCGTTTTCGTCGTCGAGCTTTTCTTTTGTGTTGTCCGAAATCCACCAATCGGAAAACCGATTTCGCATGGTAGGTTAAGAGTTTTGAGTGAAAGAGTTGGTTACGTTCCCATTTCTCGACTGTACCGCATGTCTTCACGGTCGAAGAGAACGCTGTCGGCGTCCTGCTCGTCGACTTCCTTCTGCACAATCTTCTTGACTGCGCTTCGGGGAGACTGGTCGCCGCCGTCGTTGTCGTAGTTCGGGTAAACGGTCACGTGGATAGCTTCAAGCATCGAGTAACCGTCTCGAAGCTGCTCGGCCATCTGAACCGTCTGTCGCGTGGAAACGATCCGGTTGATTCGGCTCTCGATTCGAGCCTCTCGCCGGGTCTCGCCTGCAATCGTCGCAAGGGTGCGAAGCTTTTCATCCGGCACCGAAGGGAACATTTTTTGGAGAAGGTCAAACTCTTCGTCTTCGTCCAGAACGTCCATTTCGATGATCGTGAACCGCTCCTCTAAGGCTCGGTCCATGTCACGGGTTGAAGTATAGTCCGTGCCGATGTTTGCGGTGCTCATAAAACACACGCCGTCGGCAACAGGCACCTTGTCGGTTTCGGTGTCCTCGTCGATCTGGAGGTACCGCTGCTTCGGGTCAAGTACCGTAAGAAGAATGTTCCACGCTTCGGGGTGAGCCCGACTGATCTCGTCAAGCAAGATCATCGAGTTCGGGTTCTGAATCACGTTCACGAACGGCGCGGGCTTGAAGTACGTCGTGCCGTCGTCTGCCTCTCGGGTTCCGATCAGCGTGGTTCGAGGGTCCTGCGTAGAACCCAAGTTCATGTAATGAAACGGGCGCTTCAGCGCCTTGCGAACCTCCATCACGCCCATCGTCTTTCCGCATCCAGACGGGCCGGTGAACATCAGATTCTTGCCCCGAAGTGCAGAGCGAATTGCATGCTTCCACTTCATATCGGACATCTTGAAGTATGGCGGCTTCAAGTCAAGCGCCCGATCTGAAAGAAACTGTCGCATTTCCTCCGGAGTCTCCGGAGTCTCAATCATTTCGGAAGTGTCAACTTCCGTGTGTCCAATCTGATCTCGCATTATCTGGTTTTTTGTGTTGGTTCGTGAGATAAAAAGTCACCCTATTCAACAAGCCGACTCGGCCTGTGTTCCGCAAAGCGAGATCAATTCACACGTTCTTTAAATTCCTTGGATGTGGTCGGTAGCTCTTGGAAAAGCCCGCTTTGCTTGCCTGTAATCTCCAAAGATTTGATCGGCGGCTACTTCCTCTTCTCCACCGGAAGCGGAAATGTATACTCGGTGGCTCTCTTCTCGCTGGAAGTTGTCGTAGCCGCGATACTCTGCAGGGTAGAGGGCTTTTCTCCAATGAACGTAAACCGTCTGCCCGTGGTCAAATCGCTGCTTTTGCCTTGAGTTGTCTGCCATAACTTAAAAATGTGTTGATTTAAGATTTCCAATGAGGTTCGAATGTGCCCGGTTGAATTGAGAGATCAAAAGCTGGGCGTTGGATCGTGAAGTCCGTGACTTTTGATCCCGTGTCGTCAAATTCGATGATCAAATTATTCGTGGTGTCGGAAACGAAAACGTGCCCGCCGGGGTGAACTGCGACGGCTTCAAGTGTCGAATCGTCTTCTGCGGTTTGGTTCCAGTCTTCGTCTCCATTTGAGGCTTGAAGCTTTTTGATTTCGTTTCCGGAAATGGCGTAAACGTTGCCGTTACGAACCGCCAAGTCTTCAATTGAAGAGCCGCCGAAAAGCGTTTCGATGTACGCCTCGTTTCCGTCGTTGTCAATCACCCGAAATTCTCCGTTGGCGGCGCCAGTATATATCTTCTCGCTTTTGTCAACCTCCAAGCAATTGACAGTATCCAAGTGCCCTGTAAACGGCCAGCCACCTGTCGTGTCTTCGCTTCCGTCATTTTCGATGATTCGCCGTACGCTGTTGTCTTCGGAAGCGGAGTAAACGGCAAGGTCGCGAAAAAGCGCAACGTCTGTGACCGAAGCAGTGTGGGCGTTGAAATTCCAAATCTCGTCCCCGCGGCGGCCGATTTTCTTCACGGTGCCGTCTTCGGATCCGGAATAAACGTTTTCGTGTGCTCCACACTCTACGGCAGAGACGCGGTCGGAATGTCCTTCATACTCCCAAATAAGCTCTCCGTTGGAAGTGAGGCGAAGAACGTCGTTGCCAGTGGTGCCGACTGCGGATTTTCTATGTGAGTTGAAGGCAACCGAAGCCGCCTCTCTAGAATGTGTCCATTCCAAAACTTTCGAATCGGAGCTAAAGTCGTAACTGGTCGTTGGGCTTGTAGCCGCTAACACGTCGTACTTCATAACGTCTTCATTGTAAAGCAAATGATTTTCGATTTTTGGCGATCCCCGTCCTTTCGTGTCTTCATTTGGCATTGCCAAATTCGCAACGTAAAAGTACCCGAGCTGCTTTAAGATTCGGTCAAGCTCTTCGTCTGGCAACGCTTCGTCGTAGGTAAGAAGGTCAAAGAGTTTCAAGTCTCCAGCCTGTCCTTCTGGATCAAGCCCGATTCCTCCATTATCCCCTGAATCAAACGGTTCTCCGGTAAGTGGAACCGGATCTCCGGTGATCTCACCGTTAACAGATCCGAAAACTTCTCCGCTCGCAGGATCAATTCGGCACGCTATGATCGCAATGTTTGAAGTGTGAGTGAATTGTTCATATACAATCGAGTCTGCGAAGTCAGACCTGATTTCAATATAATTTTTTCCATTGAAAATTTCGAGATAATTATTTTCTCCTTGCGAAACTCTCGCCACCGGAAATATTTCATCGAAATTTTGATTCCATTGAAGAACCACAATTGAAGTTGACTCTCTCGAAGAAAACGCTTGGTCTTGAAAATTCACCGTTCCAGCGCCTTCGAAATATGGAATTGGTTCTCCGTTGTGTTTGTTAAAAAGATTCGCGCCGTTGGCATTATAGTTGAGCCTTGACATTGAGATAAAATTATCAGAAGAAATGTCAGCAAAGTTTGTGGCCTCTTCAACTTGCTGGCCATCGGAGAACGTTCCGGAAAGCCGCTCCAGCTCTGCGCTTACACGGTTGGTAAGATTTCCGGCGTCGGAGTCTCGATACACTCCGTTTTGATAGAAAAATTTGCCGACGTCGGCGGCGCCCGTGTCGTCTTCAACGGAATACTCAATCAAGTAATCTCCACCTTGATCTCCTCCCACTTCCGGAGAAGGAATTGTGATTTCCAAGTCTCCGTCTCCGTTGATTTCTTTTTCGACTTCCTCAAAGTCGTTGTCAACAAGCTGCCCGCCGTAAGAGTTGCTATATCCCTTGATCTCTACTCCAGTGTCTGTAACTGTGTTTGTAGTAGAGATCGGACGACGAAGAATTACGTTTTTCGCCCGGTTGGGCCGCACAATTTCTCTTGTGTCTTCAGAAAGATCATCTAGACTACTCATTAAACTTGCAGTTGAGTGGGTTCGCCTATATATATCTTCCTCACATAGAAAAACCCGGCGGCTGGGCAAGCCGCCGGGCAAAGTCTCATTGAATTGTTAATCACGCCGCCGCCATCTCCACCGTCTCGGCGTCAAGCCCAAGAAACTGCAAAAACTCGATTGCCTCTTCGGAGCGGCCGCCAACCGACCACTCGACGTCTTCCTCTTTGCCTACGTGGCGGTTCGAGCCGTAGTAGTCGTAAATCGTCGCGACAGTACCGTCGGCAAATCGAACCTGCCAGTGGTAGGTGGACTTCGGGTAGCCTGTATCCGGCTCTCCAAACTGAAGGCGAAGCTCCTCGCGAGAAGCGGTCACGGTGCCTTGCCGTGAAGTGCCGCCGATATCGACGCCTTCGGTGGTGCGGCGGGCAAGCTCGTCGATAGCGTCTTCTGTCCGTGGTTCCATAGCGGAAAGCGGGTCGGTTTGTCTTATAATGCGCCCTGTTACACGCGCGCGCCCGCCTTTTGTTCCGCTAAGATAGGTCTCTTTGGAGTTGCCTGTGCTTTTTCAACTTCTCTTCAAGAGCGCCGATCTCGTCGTCGAGAACGCCGTCTTCATCTGTAATTTTGCAGCCGTACTTCTTTTGAAATACGTCGACGGCGACAAACAAGTTGATGTCGTAATCCCAAACCGGAGCGTTGATCTGGACCATCTCGATTCCTTCTTTGAACGTGAGCACAAAATGGTCGCGCTCGACTTCGAAAGCTTTCGGTCCCATAAGATTTGGTTCCCGCTCTTTTTCTCCAAGCAAATCCCGAATCTCGGAAATTTTTTCCTCCGAAACTCGAATCTCAGCCATCCGGTCTCGAAAATCTACGGTGGCAAGCGGGTACTCGCCCCCCTCAAGGGATTTTTGAATGTGGGTGTCGTCGTCGACTAGCCCGTTTGCAAAATCAGTAACTTTCTCTTTCAGCTTCTGTAACATAACTCCAAAACTTTTTGAAAAGAGACTTTAAGCTGCAAGGTTGCTCTCGTGGAACACACGGCTTTCGGTGAAATCAACGACCTTTCCCTCCGCAACGATCCAAACCGCTCTGTTTCCCTGTTCGTCTCGTTTTTCGGTGTCGATCATAAAAATGTTCGGAAGGTCAACTTCACCGGAGTCTTCAATTTTCGAAAGCGCCATGTTGAGCCCTCTTTCAATTCCTTCGTCGTAGGCCATCATTTCTTGCTTGTTCGGAAAAGGCATAATGCCCTCCTCGACGATTTGCTCCAAGTTTTCAATTTGAGATTTGACGGATTGGGCGTACGCCTTCCGGACTTGTTCTCGAGAGAAAATCGGAATTTGGCCGTAAATTTCAGTATCCATATCAATTTGTAACAGATTTGAAAGATGAAACGTCTTCTCTTGGTTCAACCAAGACCGGATATCGGTCTTCTGGATTTGTCAGTGGTATTTGCGTTCGATGACTCTTCGGTTGGAAAGGCGGCGGGTCAAAGGTAACATGATAAAAAAGCCACGGGCGACTTTTCACGAGGCGGCAAATCATATACCGCTTCTCGTGGTTTTTAAACTTCCGGAAATGGACAATGATATCTCGCTCCATATGAGGTGCGCCCTTCCATCCACTTCATATATAGAGACTTTCAATCAATGATTGTCCTTTAAAGATCACAAGCTTGTCCGGTCCCGGCTCGTCGTGGTCTTTAAGGTAAAACGAATACCTTTCCCCGAGAACCCGAATCATCTTTGGAACATATGCGCTATCGGTAAGCTTTTTGGTGGTGTCGGTTTTGCTTGCGATATATCGAGCTTCGTGATTGCAAATCATCGAGAAACGAAACTTGGCTTTTTGTCTTCAACAACGTCTTCGTACTTGAGTTCCCAATATTGAGTTGATATCCGGTTTTTTATTTTTTCTTCATCTCCGATTTCATCTGCCCACTTCACCGCCCACTCTCCCCCTTGCACTTTGTCGATCATGTCTTCGGAGTCTTCGGGAAACCGTTTTGCCCAATGAAAAGCGGCTTCGGCGCTATCGGCTTTTTCTTTCATTTTTTCTTTATGCGGAGCAAACCGAAATGCAAACTCTGCTCGAACTTTCGCGTTCCCAAGGTTTTTCACAATCTCAGACATTTGCTGCCGATGCCCAACGGTTTGCGCCCAAACAAAAGCGCAGTCGGCGCGATCCTCGCCTTGAAACGGAAAGCGGTTTTTGATGTATTTGAGTTCCCATCCGGCAAAGAGACCGGGGTGCTCGACTGCCACTTCCACAAGATCTTGACGAAATTCTTCGCGCGCGCTTAGAGACATATATGCATAGCTGTTATAAGCTGTACACTGCTGTACACAGCGACCTCAAGCCCCCACCCAGCCTCCCTCATATAAAAGTAGTCATCTCAAAACACGTACAGTCGATTTTAGATCTAACTTCTTGTGAATTTTTACGACCTTAAAGAAGGTCTAGAAAATTCTTGTGAAGTTCAGAGGCTAATCTAGTCTTTTAAGCTCGACCAGCTTTGACGCGTACGCGCGTGCGCGAGCAATCTTCACATTTCTTTCACTTGCAGATCGGAACCGAATTCCCTTGCAGGCGTGTAAGCTACTGCGATATGATGGAGAACCAACCAACCGAGCCGATGAAAGATTTGATTCCTTCCTCAGACGAGCTTGCCGAGCGGATTGCCCCTTACGGCGACACTTCCAAGGGCATCCGGAAGTCCAAGCCCGACGACAACGGGCTCGTTCAATACGTCTGGCGGATGAGCAGGTTTTTTTCCGGCGACGATATGCATATGCCCGTTACGGCTTACTGGTGGCTGCAGGATTGGATCGACGAGCAGGGGATTGATGCTTCCGTTTCCGGCATCCACGACGAAAAAGGCAAAGAGATTATGAACGAGTTGAACGATGTGATTGGAAGAGTGCTTCGTGAAGAGTTCGGAATGGACGACACACGGGCAGCACGCCGTTGGAGCAAGGCAGGTCTTTTCTAAGAGGGGGCAACCCAAGGGCGGGGACCGAAACCTCTCACAACCGAAAATAAACGTTTATGAATAATCTTCAGAAAATCAAGCTTGAAAAACAACAAGAAGTGCTTTCCAACGTCGAGTCGATGCCGCAACGACAAGACTCGACTCGCGATCAGCTTCTTGATCTCATTGTCGTCGCGGAGAAGCTTGGAATGTACGACGCTGCAGACTACTTGAAAGACCAACTTGATCTCCGATGACATCTTTGGAGAAAACCGACGGGGTGCTTCGGCAAGTAAAAAAGCGAAGAGAAAAGCAAAACGAGAAGTGGGGGCAGCACCCGCTTCCGTTTTGGCTTACCATACTTGTGGAAGAGGTTGGAGAAGTTTCCGAAGCGATATTGGCCGGAAACACCGAAGAGGTCAAAGACGAACTTCTTGACGTATCAGCAGTCGCAGTCGCAATCATCGAAGACATTCAATAGACTATGCTCACAGTATTTCTTTTCGCCTTAGCAGGCGGAGTTCTCGGATTTTCGGTCATGCGCCCGTACAACAACGGGCTAGGAACCATAATGCTCGGACTTGCAGCCGGAATGCTTGGGTTTGTGGTTTCGTCTCTCATTTTGGGCGGGGCTTTGGCAGATAAGTCCGACTTTGAAAGGAAAACCAAAACGTTCCAGCTCGTTTCACTTGACAATTCGGTAAACGCAAGCGGACAGTTTTTCTTGGGCTCCGGTTCAATTCAAGGCGAGAAGCGATATTTCTACATGACAGAAACGGAGAAAGGAATCGCAAGCCGCTCTGTCGACGCCTCGGACGCTTACATTGTCGAAACCGACACGACTTCACCGAAAATTGTTCGGCACAAATTTGACGGAAAGCCGCAGCCTTGGTATTTTCCGTCATCGAAGGTTTCGGACGCAGTAGAAAACCACTACCGGATCTAGGAAGGATCAATAAAAACGACTTAAGATCCCAATGGCTGAAGACACTCCACAACTCTTTGACGCGGCACCTGACCTTTACGAGTCTTGCAAGCGAATCGCAAGAAAAGGGCATCGGGACACCTGCGACTCCGTACTTTTACCAGACGGGGGCATGACCGACTGCACGTGCGGACTTCGAGAGGCGAAAAAAGCGATTGCCTACGCCCGCGGAGACGACCCGCTTGAAATTGATGAACAAGGCGTTTACGAGATATGAGAATGGTTCAAGCTTTTTTCAAGATTTGGGGCGGCGAACCCGTCGTTCACCGGGTTCTTTTGGTGGTGAAATACAAGGACGGGTCAGAAAAGATTGAACGCCCCGGATCTGCGTGGACAGAGAAACCTCCAGCTCGCCGCGCGGCAAAAGAGTACTGCGAAAACCGGGAAAACGGGTCCGAGTCAGACCTGATTGATAAAGTAACGTACAAGATCGAGAACCTGTATATTCAACTATGAAAACGTTAAACTTGCTCGAAACCCGTGCAATAGACTTTGAAAACGGCGAAATCGTCCTCAATTTTCCGTTTTTTGCGTTCATGATGGGGGCGATGGTGCTTTATATGCCAACATTTGCGGTCCTGTCCCAAATTATGGGGCCAGCGGCGCTTTTGGTTGCCTTTCCTCTCTCCGGAGCCGGCTCTTATTTTACCATCCGGAAATTTTTCGGGTTCGAGATATCGGAAATCAACCAGAAAAGATCTCAGCCCCACAAAATCATCGACGGGTTTATCAAATGGGAAGAGGGCGACAAAATCGAACTCGGTCACGAGCGAAAAACGGTTCGCTACGTGGGGGTTGAGGACAACTACAACATCATTTTTGCCGAAAGAGAAAGCATAAACGGCAAGTACAAGCACCTTTTTTCGGTTCCTCCGCTTTACGTGGCGCGATATTTGGATGAAAACGAAAGCTTGCGCCGCAGATTCGAGAAAAGGAAGGACCAGAAGCTCCGAAATTCCGAATCGGAGTACGAAAAGTACCTTGAAACCGTCAAAAAGTCTCTAAACGAAATCGAAGACGATGCCAAACGTAAACTTCCCCGATGAAGACGTTCGGAGAAGCTTTTTGATAAACGACTGCGAGTTTGTTACCGGGTGCATTCGAAGTGGATTGAAGCGCCACGAAGTCCGGTACTTCAAGCGGAAATACAGGTTTGAAGAAATCGCGTATGCGGCGAGAGAAGCTTTTCCGAATCCGGCTCGAAGCAACTGGTTTCTGTATAAACATTTCGAGAGCGTCCGAAGAAAGGTCAAACTTCAAATCTTCTTGCCGTTTTTGATCTGTCTTTTCTTTCTTCTGCTTTCTTTGTGAAAATCGTTTGAAGCGGGGAACTCTCACGCCTTGCGCGCGTGCAAGCAACTGCAATACAATGAAAAACGCCCGATAGAAAAATGAACACGACAAGCAAGATTCGGCGGGCTTTGCGCCAGCTTTCTTTCCTGTCAGACGCTTGCGTGGTGGGCGGTGCCGTGCGCGACGCCTTGATCGGTCGGGAAAGCGACGACATCGACCTTGCCACTTCCGACCGGCCGCAAGAGGTCAAGCGAAAGGCAGAAGAGCGGGGTTGGAAGACCGTCGATACCGGAATCGAGCACGGCACCGTCACGCTTCTTGCTCGGGACGTTGAGTACGAAGTCACGACGTTCCGGCGTGATGTATCAACGGACGGGCGCAACGCCACCGTGGAGTTTGCCGACAGCGTGGAAGAAGACTTGGGCCGCCGAGACTTCACGATCAACGCTATGGCGGCGGCGCTTGCCGGAAACCACGTCCGGATCATCGACCCGTTTGGCGGGCAAGACGACATTGAAGCGGAAGTGGTCCGGACGGTCGGAAATCCCAAGACCTGCTTTCGCGAAGACCTTCTTCGGATCGTCCGTGCAATCCGGTTTTCCTGCCGTTACGGGTTTGAAATCGAAGCCGAAACGCTTCGCGCGATGGAAGAAGTGACTCGCGGGCAAGACATCACCGAAACCCTCTCTGCCGAGCGGATCGTGATGGAGATCGAAAAAGCGTTTAAAGACGACCGTCCCGGAGAGTTCATTCGCCGGATGGAAAGTTTCGGGATTCTTTCCGACGCCTTGAACGCGAACATCCGTCGGCTCGAATCGGATTTTCCGAAGGTGGCGCGAGCGGAAGACCGGATGCTTCTTTTCCTCTACGATCTCATGCACCTTCCGGTGGCGAACCTTGATCCGGAAGAAGTGCAAAGCCGCCTCAAGCTTTCGAACGAGCGGATAGAGAAGGCACGGGACGTTGGGCAGGCGCTTTTCCTTTTGTCGGATCCGACTCCGGAGCAGACCCGCCGGAAGGTCCTTGCCGCCTACAGAGGCGAGCTTGAAGCGATCCGGCGCATCGGGCCGCAGGTGGGGATTCCTGCCCCTCGGTTTCGAGAGCCGGAAGAGGTTCCGCTTGATCCTATCGTGACCGGGCAGGACCTAATCGACCGTGGATTTGAGCAAGGCCCGAAGATCGGAGACGTGATCGAGCGAGCCCACAAGATTCAGCTTGAAGACAGTATCACCGACACCGAAGAGCTTATCGAAAGGGCGAGCTAATTTTGCGGCCTTCGGTAGCCCATTCGAGCGACGTGTGTCTCGTCCCAAAAAGGGCGGGGCACTTTTTCTATGGTGGTGTCTTGCCACTTCCAACGGTTGATCGCCTTAAAGCAAAGTTGTGTCATAGGTTCCAGTTGTAAATCTTATCTACATTTGAGTTTGTAACCGAATCCGAATCGACGATCCAAGACTCGTTTCTCGCCACCACTTTCACAGAGACGGGAGTGATTGCCATTTTCCGGAAGTCGCTATTTGCACCGTTTTCTTTTATGTACCGAATATCGTGATCTTGCAGGAGACGTTCCATACGAATACTTCAGAGTCGTCGATCTTGTCGAAAGGTATGAGAAAAGGTTCTGGATTTTTTTCGGTCGGCACCCGCCGGATCGTCCCCCGGCCGCTTGAATCTCGAAACCAGCCGAAGCCGCCGAGAGAAGAATATTCTTTTCGGTAGAGGTAGCGGACTTCGTGGTTTTTCAAAAGACCCATTCTTTTACGTCAACTGCCTTGAGCGTGTCGATTTGAGTTTCGCCAACGTTTGTCGGCGGGCAAAGGGTAGAGTCTCCGAAAGATTCGGTGAAGTTTCGTTTCCGGAGCACAAGCTTGTCGCCGTTGATGTAGCCGCGACCGACGGAGCTTTCTACTGTAAGCCCCAATCCGTATCTTCGCTCGTGGGGTTGGAGAAGGTCCATCCTTCTGCATTGGATTTTTCAAAAAGATAATTCCCGCGACCGAACGTCAAAACTTCCTCTATCATAACCAGATCGGCTTGGGAGTGATACGTCACTTCCCAAAGCGCTTTCTCTCCAATTGGTTTCGGATCGGTGGCGTTGTACGTGTTGGAACGTACGTACCGGAGTTCGTGATTTGTTAAAAGGTCCATTGTCCAGTTACTCCACAACGTCGTGCAGGGGTCAGGCTCAACAAGGCGATCGGAGTTGTACTTGTGGAGGTTTTTGTTTTCTACGCCAACTGCCCGGCGGCTCGGCTTGGAGTGGACGATCCAGTTTCCAAACAGGCGGCGGCCCCGAATCACCTTGCGGCGCTGCCCTTTGCTCAAAATGTACTGCCGTTCGTGTTTTTGCAAAAGTTCCATGTGGAAAAACTGACTTCTCTATCGAGACCGCAGTTGAAGTTTTTGAGAGAAAGGGGGGTACCCCAAAAGAAATCAACCAAAGATCGCCCCCCTGCTTTTAAGTCTCCCCTTGCTTCTTACTCTTTGTTGTTTATACAAAAAGCAGAGAAAGCTGTTCCATAGCGGAGGACGGTCGCGCGCGAGAAAAACCCAAGCCTCTTTCGAGACCACCACACACGCCCCTCTCAAATAAAACGGGGTACCCCAAAAGAATTAAGCCGAAATCACCCCCCCCTCTTCTTCGTCGGAAAAAATGTATTTTCGTAGGGGGTAAGCAACCACGTCTCCGGGATGTCCAAATCGTATGGGTTCGCAACCACGTGTGTACCGAATGTAACAAGCTTGTGCTTGTCACAACGCTTTATTGCCACACGCGCGCGCCCGTGCGTGATGGGTTATGCAAGAGTCCGGGTGAGGGTCGCGTGCGGAGAATTTCGGCAGTTGATAATGAGAAGGGTAGGAACCCCGCTTTTTGCCAGACGCTCGCCCCCACTTTCGGCGGATTAACCTGTCAGTTGCGTGGCGTTTGATACCCTCGCTTCAAGTGTCTGTCACGTATTTGTGAGGCTTGCGAAGAAATACCGTATATTCCTGAATGTTACGTATTGCTGAAGATCACCGTTTTTTGTTCTTTCAAGTTTTGTTTGTTTCTGTATGGAGTTGCAATCGTTTTTCCTTCTCGAGCTTTTGCGGTATTTGTTTTGATGTGGCGGTCCACGTACCTTCGAGCCGTTTTTTTCTATGTACCTCGCTTCGTGTGGCTGAATCAAGTTTTCCATTGTAGTCTGAGAGGTCTTTCGTTTCTGTCGGGCTTATGAGAAACATTTCTTCGCCTTTGCCTGTTTCGATTCCTTGATGAACTTTCGCCGTTACCCTGCCGTGGGGATCGAGAGTTTGGGTTTTGGAGTGTACTTGACTGAACGGATGTACCTTCTTTCGTGGGGTTGGATCAAAGATTCCATTTGTGGACGTGTCTTGGGGTGTCGTCAAAGAGAGTTTGGGTTAGGGTCTCGTCCGGATCTGCCGTGATTGACTTTAGGTTTTCTGAGTAGACGTATAGCGCCTTGTGTCCATTGAGTTTTACGTTTTCGGCGGGAAAGTACACGTGCCCGTCGGAGTCGCCGTCGATCTCGGGGCTTACCGACCGGATATATCGGAGTTCATACGATTTAAAGATCATTTCGGATTTGTCGGTTGGCGATCTCGATTCTTCGGCGCGCCGCCTCTTTCGAAAAGTCCGCTGCCGAGCCGAGAGGCTCGGGCGGCTCGATGATCCGGATGTCCGCTTTGGTGTACCCTGCGGCCGGGCCGGTTTCCGATACGATCCGATTGACTTTTCGGGCGGTGGAGACGTCTTCTCGCACCGTTTCGTTTAGAGCAGTCTCAAGCGCCCACTTGCCGTACTCGATTATTGAGCTTGGGGTGTGGTCGCCTGTGGGGTGAAGCCGAGAGTTTAAGATTACCGTGATCCGATCTGGATTTTCCTCGATTGAAGAACCGATTGGAGCGACGTTCCGAATGCCGCCGTCTCCGTAGAGTTCACCGCCTATTTCGACAGGTTCGACTCCGACCGGAACCGCGCTTGAAGCGACCACGAAGCGGCGCAGTCGGAGCTTTTCTTCTTCGGAATAGCTTTCCTTGGGGCTTAACCGAACCGTCTCATAACCGCTTGTGCGGAGGTTCGTGGCACCTGCCAAAAGGGGCACTTCGAGATTGGACGGGTCAAACTCCTCTGTCACAAGATCGAGAAGCGGCTCTGGAGAGTAGAATCCTCGATTGCGCCCGGTCAAGATTCCGATAAGCCGCCAAAGCCCGATTGCCCAAACGTCGGATTTTCTCGTTTCCCGCCAAATCTCTCGAATTCGATTCGTCTTGCCTTGCGCGAGCACCGATCCGTTTAAGGCTCCTGCGCTCACGCCGAATATGGAGTCGATTTTTCGGTTTTCATATACGTGTGCGGCGACGTGGGCTTGATATGCGCCCTTTGCGCCGCCGCCTGCCAAGATTAGCGATTCGCTCATTTTTCTTCGTCGATTTCAAATACGATTGTCGAGTGCGTTTCGAAATCCTCGTCTCCCTCCTTTAAATATTGGGTTTCATCGGCAAAACGTACTGCAACCGCTAGCTTCCCGTCTCTCCGGAAAGCAAGGTAGCGGGGCATCGGGTGCAAACGGCCGGAAGCTTCAACCATTGGCCCGAATGCCCGAAGCTCCTTTATTTTGCCGATATATCGGGCTTCGTGACGCTTAAAGACGGTGCAGCCGTTTGATGAGCTTTTCACAGGAGGGTTGCATTTCGTAGTTGTACATCTGCGGGTCCGACGTCGGCTCTTCAATGCGGTCGAACGTGAAGGTCTCGCTGCTCGGCCGCTCAATCTTCCGAAGCCATCCGAAGACGTAGTACAAGATGCCCCATTCTGCCCACTCTCCGACAATGGGTTCGGGCTTGTACCGTACGGTCACTTCATCGACCATTTTGTCTGGCCGGAACATTCAGCGCTCCCTGCGCTGGGCAAGGTTCAGCTCGTATGCTTCAATCTTTTCAAGCTTTCTCTCGGGCAAAATCATTGTGGAAGTCCGTTTGTAGCGAGATTCTTGTTTTTGTAGCGCTCGTCTTCGGTTACCTCCCTGCCAAACCACTCGGGCGGCTCGAAGCCTTCGGGGTCTTCTACTTCCGCGACGGCAAGCCCCTCCAATTCGCCCCGGTAAACGTCAAGCTCGATTACGTGATCGCCGCTTTCGATTTCATAGCGGGTTTTCTCCACGCTTCCTTCACTTGCCTCTTCAAGATCGAAGAATTGGTGAAGATCGATGGAGGTGTCGTATTCACCCCGATTTTCGCCTTTTCCCTTCTTTATGCCAAGAGTCCGGTCTGTTGCTCCGTTTGGCTTTTGCCTCTTTCGGATCCGGACCTCTTTGCTTTCGGTCACGACGACGTAAGATTGATAAATGTCGTCGCCCGCCTCCATTTCCGGCGGGTCGGGCACGATCCATTTTCGTTCGATTTCTTCGCTCATAGCTTCGTTAAGAGTTGTTGAGAGGTGCTGCGTCGGTTTCGTTCGATCCCCAACCCGTGCCGTCGGATTTGACAAAAGATCCGACAGAGGTTTTCACAGAGCGGCTCGTGACTTCGTTTACAACCGTCGTCGCTCCGGAGGAAAGGTAAATTTCGTCCCCCTCTTCAACGCCGGAAAGCGGCTTTGGCGGCTCGGGCTTTTTTTCATCTTCCGATTCGGTCTTCTGGCTTTCGACGTTGTTGATGTACCACTCGACTTCTTCATCGGTGAGAGCACACCCGACGCAAAGCGTCCCGCTGACGTGTTCTTTGAAAGAATCGCAAGATCCGCACCACTTCATTTCAAGCGGCTTGTTGAGAAGCTTTTTGCTAATCATGTGATAAAGGCAGGGGATTTGATTATAACTCACTATTTGACACGGGCGCGACCCCAACGGTGTTCCGGCTTCAAACTTTATTCATATGTAAAGATTCTATAAACTGCGGAACCTTTTTCGCGAGCGGCCGTGTAACTGAATGCGTTATAATAAGAATCCAACAAACCAGTCTTATGTATTGCCCTTCTTGCGGGATGCGCCAAAACGAGCACGACGGAGAGTGCTGCTTTCCGGGTTGCCACCTGAATCCGGACAACGACACAGGTTTTGACAATCACCACCTTCTCCACAACCCCGACGACTGGTACGGTTCTCACCTGTGGCTTGAAGAGCGGGGATCGGATAAGTATACGGAGATTAAAGATTCGTTGAAGCCCGGAACCTAACCCGCTTTCGAGCGTGCAAGCTACTGCAATATCACACAGAACCAACCAACCAACCAACTTATGAGTGACCTTCCGGAAATCAAAACCCTGAAAGAGCGGAACATCGAAGAGCTTACCGAGCGGCTCGGGCGGGAGCCCACCGAAGCGGAGCTTGTCGTGAAGCGTGTGGCAGAGGAAGAGGCGACTCGCCAGATCGACGCCACGCCTTCCGGCGAATACGTGATGGGAGAGATCGTCAAGGAGCATTGGGAAGCCGTTGCCGAAGAGCTTGGCACTTACCCGCTTGACCCTCACAAAGAGCTTTTTCAAGACATTTACACCGACGAGATCGAGCGGAATTCATAAAATCTTCACATAAAAAGGGAACGCGTCGCCCGCGGGCGCATTTAAGTAAAAAAAACGCATTATCAGACGGACCCGACTTACAAAGCGTAATGGGACGACTCGTTTCCGAACAAGAATCGACTCCGCTCGACCGCTCCGACTTCACCCGCGGCGAGATTGAAGCCGCCGACGAAGCGAAGGTGCGGGGCGAAGGATGGGCTGAGATTCAATCCGTTTCCTTCACCGACAAGGGTACGGTTATTAGCTGGGAAGAGCAAAGCGAGAAGTACCCGGACATGACGCTTGAACAATCCGCTTACGTTGACGACATTCGAGCAATTCGATAACCACTTATGCCTATTTGGATTGAGTCAATTTTGATGGGGACTGGCATTGCTTTTTGGGGATTAGTACTAATTGCCGCAACCGCCATTTTCGCGATTAAGACTCTCGATTGGATTGAAGAGGGACTTGAATTTTTGCTTGGACGGCCTGATCTTGCGATTCGGTTTCACCTTTGGCGTTGCAGTCTTACGGGTGAAGGCGTGAGTGAATCGCAAATTAAAGCCGCCAAGAAAGTATCAAAGTGGGAAAGCATAGAAGACGAGCTGGAACCGATTATTGAATCATACCGTACCGATGATTGAACGTTACTTCTACGTTGAGAACCACAGGACGGGCGCACGGGCACGCATTCCGATTGAGAAGGGCAAGATTGACTTCTATCGGGAGCATCGGGACGTGCCCGTGGAAGAGTATGTGCGGCGGGCGAAAGTGCCTCTAAGCGAAATTTCGGAATGGAACGGGCGGGACCACTGCATTTTCGGAATGTGGGAGTCGATTCGCCAAGACGGAACTTGGGGACCGATTTACCGGGCGATTAACGCGGGATCTCCGCGAGAAAGCATTGAGATCGGCATTGAACACGGCTCTTAACACGCTCTTCACATAAGGCGTGGAACGGATCGCGCGCGCCTGCGTGTAAAGAAGTGCGATATTGAGAGACACAAACCCAGCCCGACCGATGGACGTTAGCAGTCTGCTTGATGAAGTCGTTGCCGACATTGAAGCTAATCCGGAGTTGACGAACCGAAGCGCCCGGCGCACTTCTTGGTTGGCAGAAACCAATTTTCGAGAAGAGCTTCGCGACCGGCTATCGAATCAGATCGGTGTAATGGCCACGTCCGAAAACGAGCGGCCTTACGTCAAGTCAGCAACAATTGACGATGGCGGCAACGTTGAAAAGATTTGGCTTCGGATTTACTCTCCAAAGCTCAAATCGAAGTATCATCGGACGATTCGGGTTTCCGATGGAACCCTTGACTTGGAAGAGGTTCGGGAAAAGGCAGAAGAGCTTGTAAGTCAAGTCGAAGAGAAGAAAGCCGAGCAAAACCGCTTTGAGCCCGAGCTTGGCACGATTGGCGAGTACTTGATGGACGAAAAAGGGTACAACCGCCAGACCGCTTGACTTCACGAAAATTACGAAGACCGCGGCGAAAAGGCGGGCGTCTCGTCGCTGAAAGATGGAGACGTTGGCGAAGTCACGGCGGTTGAAAGCTACAGCTCGACGCCGTTTCGTTTCAAGGTCAAGTTCAAGTTTGACCCGACCGAGTACGACGGCGAAGAGGGGCTCAAAGAGATCGGCAAAGAGAAAGCCCTTGAAATGTACCCTGAAGCCCGAGTGACTTCGAGTTTCGTGAAGACCGGAATCAATTACGCTCGCATTTGCCTCACAATTGATTAACAGGACCCATGAACGTTGGAGACGTATTTAAAGGACGAGAGCTTGCCGCAAAGAAGCGTGACGGGGATTTCGGAACCGCAGAAATGCTCGTTCACGCCGACACGTTCGACGCCCGAGGCGGCCGAAAAGGCGAGCGCCAGATGCGTGTTGAGGTTCCACACGACACGCTTCGAAGCGGACCTTTCGGCTCGACAGGGCGCAAGTTTGAAGTCATGGACATTCGCAACAACACAATTCTAATTCGACCGAGAGCATGACTGCTTTCTTCATTCTCAACGAAGACGGGGACCGCCTTCGGGATAAAGACGGTTACGGTTGGATCAAGTTCGACGAAGTGACTCCGTGGAACTTCACCGATTACGCTTATAAGAGCCGACAAGCCGCGGAAGGCGAAGTCGAGTTCTTCGATCCGGAAGGTCGGGCAGGGCTTCAAGTCACCGAACGTGAAATCAACTTTGACATCCAATGATCCGAACGAATCTTCCGGATTGGTTTTTCTGGATTGGCGCGTTTCTTGTCGCCTTGAACGTGCTTGCCGCAATCACCGCACCTACGGCAATTCAAGGTGCTCTTAGCTTTGGAGTCGCCGGAGTCGCTTCATACTTGCTTTACAACAGCTTAGAAGAAGAATGACTATTCAACCGATTTCCAAATCTGAAATCAACCGCTTCGAAGACTTTGCCGTGCGGGTAGTTTGTGATAAAGTCATCGCCCCGGCGACCGACACGATGGCGCGACTTCAATCGAAGATTCCGTTTGAAGCAAAAATCGCTACCTCCACCGGAGAAGATGAAGGTTACGGTCGAGTCGCGTACGTGCTTTGCGAATCCAAAGAGCGGAAGCGCCAAGCCCAGCTTGCCCTTGGCGGCGTTGAAGAGCTGATCGACATGTACCGCCGATGGGTCGCTCTTCACTCTTACATTTACTACGAGCTTGGCAAGACTGTCGCCAGTGACGAAACTTGGGACCGCAAGGCTCGGCAACTTGCCCGCCTTCAAGATGTGCATGGGGCAGGGGCGGGAAGTTGGCAAAACAAAGCGTTTGAAGGGTTTACCGGAGACACCGGATTTCACTTGCCCGTGACCGAAGAGATTCGCGAAAAGGCGAAAGAGATGGTGGACGAATAAAAAACCCGGCCTCTCCTGCACTGAGAGGCCGGTCTGGCTGCTGACCGATCGCCATCGGGCGTGATAAAGCAACCATTTAATATATCATAAGCCGCTTGTCTTGCAGCACTTCCATTCCACTAACGCAAAACGAGCAGTTCCAGCAAATAAGTTCGATGTTTTCGGAGCGGTGATCAGTCTTGTCTCCATTTTTGTAGTTGAGGTACAGAGGGACTTTGCCCGTCGTGATATTTTCTTCGTCGAACCCGCAGATCTCGCACTTCTCTTCGCGGTAGCCGTTTTTGATCAACCGCTTTTTGAGCTTGAGGCTGTCGTACTCCGGATACTCTCCATCGAGTATGTCGTCGAGCGCATACTTGCCTTTGTGGAGGTTGTACCCGTTTCGAATGCCTTCACCGGACTGGTTTTTTTGCTCCTCAAACATCTCGTACATCTTGGCGTACTTCTTGTAGGTATTGTACGCCACGTCGAGATAATCTGCCGCTTGGGCGCAGGACTTTGTCTTCGCGTTCGCCTCTGCAATGTCTTCTTCTAAGAGAGGAAACTTTTTGCGTCCCATGTCCGGTTATTCGTCGCTTAGAATCCAATCGAAGATGATCGTGTGCCGTGGGTGAAGCTCGACACCTTCCAGAAGGTCAAGCTCTACTTTTCGCCCACTGACTTCAAACTCTTCGTTGTAGACTTCATTGAGCTTCTCTTGAAACTCTTTTTCGGACTCTTCGTCGGGGAACTGTGCGTTTAGCGTTCCCTCTTGGGTTTTGATCTGGCCGTCTTCGTCCTTTTCGGCGTACTCGTCGAGAAGGTCAAAACGGCGCTGCTCAATATCGACCTGCTTTTGAATTAGGTCCTCGTAGATTTCGAAGAGAGCGGCGCTGAATTTCAACGGAAGCTTTCGCGACTCGCCTTCTTGCTGGATGTTAAGAACTGACTCAATAGAGTTGACGTTTGCTTGAATCTCGCTTCCTCGAAGGGTTTCTTCGACTTCCTCGAAGCCTTCAAGCATGAAGCTCAAGTTTTGACCCCATTCGGCAGGTGCCAAGTAGCCGCCCACTTTATCGATATCTACCGAATACACGTCGAGGTCGGCGGTCTCCGACCAAATCTCATTGAGCCGATTTTGAAACTCTTCCATGTCTTCGTCGCTCGCGAACTTCGCTTCTCCGGTCGGGTTGCCTTCTTCGTCTTCTCTCTGTTGAACTTGACCGTTTTCGTCGGTTTCTGCATAGTCCCGCAAAAGGTCCATTCGAAACTCTTCAAGGTCCTCGGCTTCATCAGAGAGCGTGTCGTGATTTTTCTTCGCCGCATAGACGAGCTTCACGGGCGCGTTCCTCGTTTGACTGAGGATTTGTTCCACATTTTCTTTTGCGTCAACGATTTGGTGATTTGGAATCTCTGCCATAATTTGTTTATGTAGATTAGAATTGAAAGGGTTTCCTTACTTCTTTGCCACACTTATATATAAGTGAGATTATTTTCTTTAAGCCGTCGAGTAGTCAAATAGGGTGCCGTACTTGACGGTTCCTCCGACGTTTACTTTCACCATCAAGTCTCCGTCTGCGCCTTGTCCGGTCCCATTTGAAAGCCAGCTAACTGACTCTCCTTGCGCAGGGTCGGCGGGCTCGCCTGTTTTGTTTCGGGTAAGAGCATCGAAGTTATCAAGCGACACCTCAAATACTCCGGTGTCTCCGGGGCTCAATTCACTAACGCTAATGTTCGAGCCGCCGCGAACCTCTTCAACTGTTGGAGCATACTCGATTCCTACAATGTGCCCCTTTTCATCAACGTCAAGCGCCCGAAGCCCAACGGAATAGTCTTCGCCTGCCTGCAAGCTCGTGTCCGACTCGCTATCTGCCGTCGGCACGTCGGTATCAGTTTCGATATTTGCCGGGGCGTTTTTGTGCCCGATTTGAACTTCTCCGCTATTTTTGTTGAGCGTAATGTAGTCGTCATCTGCAGGTTGAAACACCCGCTTCACGACTCGAAACGTCTCTGCGTCCAACACGTGCCCGTCGTCGACCGTTAAGCTTTGGATTGCTCGGGCGGTGCCGTTGTTGTTGAAGTCGCCATTCACAAAGTCGTCGGCGTCCCCTGCAGTGTCGGTGAACGTCTGGTGCTTTACAATAACCTCTGCGCCGCTTGAAAGAGAGGCGACTTCGATATTGACTTTGTTTCCTCCGGTATACTCGACGGTGCCTTCAAACGGAATTCCAATATCGACCGGATCGCCGTCCGAGTCGAATCCTTTGGCAGACCATAGGCTGCGCTCAAACTCTTGCTTAAACGCCCATTCGCTTGCCAAGTTGAGATCAGTAATGTTGTGAACGTTTCTCGTAAAGTTTGGGTACTTGTACCTCGGGGCGATTGGGCCGCTATCGGTGTCTAGCGGGTGAGTTTGAGATCCGGTATCTCCAATCGGAGAGCCGTCGTAGGTTTTCTTCCCGCCAGCTCCATCGTCGACTTGAAACTCTGCGTTTCGGTAGTTGTCTTTATACTCTACGGCAGCACCTGGCATCAAGGTAACAAACACGTCCTCTGGAATCGGAACCACTTCATCTTGATTAAAAGGCGTGTCTTGGTGCCAAGTCGTGTAGTCACCCGGATAAAGCGTAACGTGCTTCCGGCGAATCTCACTGGCGGGCTTTGAAATCGCGTCTTTGAGCCCACTTACTTCAAACCGTTTGGTTTCCGGAGATCCGACCTTTTCTGAAATGATTCGTGCTGTAATATCCATTTAAACCTCTTTTTCGTTTGTTGCGTACACTTCTCCGTCGTTTCCAATTGAGCTTGTTGGAGACTGCGGGTTGTAATCGATCTCTTCGATCTCCTCTACGGTAAAGTCCGTTCCGGTCCAAGTGCCGACGTAAAGCCACACAGAGCCGTCTTCGCCTTCCTCCGGAAAGTTTGTTTCCGGATCGCCTGTGTTGCTAACGTAGAAGTCTCCAGCCTTTCGGGCTTCTTGATCAAATTGAGAATCGACCATCCAAAGGTCGCCTTCCTCTCCATCTGTCGCCGTAGGCTGCTGCTTTGAAAGAAAGAGGTTGAGAAGGAAGTCCCTGTTTTTGGTAAGCCAAATGTCCCCGTCTTCTCCGTCTGTTCCTCTCGGCTCCCTGTCGTTGATCGTGGCGACGTCGTTTGCTTTAACGTCTGTCACGTGGCCATTTTCAAACTGCAAAGACTGAATGAACTTCGCGCCAGCGTTTTGTGGGCTTCCGCTTGGCCCGGCGGGGTTTCCGTCTCCATCCGGATTGATTACGTCGTGGTTGACTGTTCGCTGGCCAGCGTCTTCGCTAGTAGTGTCTATGTTTCTTCCCCCGTCAACTTCAATAATCGGTTCATCGGCAAATTCAATCTCGACGTCGACGCTTTCTGTTGGGTTTCCGTTGCCATCAAGCACAGGGCTTGTGGTTATGTCGATAAGATCTCCATTTCGGAACGTAAGCCTTCTGTCAAGTCCAAGTTCTGGAGGGTTCGGTTCGTTACCGACTGCAACTTCAATTGTCGTTCCTCTCTCCAGCAAGTTTGTGACCTGAGAGCGAAGCCCTTCAACGTCGGTTTCAAATGCCCATTCGGAAGCAAGGTTTGTGTCGGAAATGTTTTCGACAAATCCCCGAAAGTTCGGCCGCTTGTACCGATCCGAATTTGAAAGCGGGTGGTTTTGCGCGTCTATCGGCTCTTGGTCGTAGTCAAAGTCTTCCAATCGGAAGTCTTCTTCATACTCGATTTTAGCGCCCGGAAGAATTGTCACTCCCACTCCCTCCGGAATCACGATTGGCGTGTCCGCGTCGAAAGCCTCGTTCCCCGGCTTCGTGTGCCAGTCGGTATAGTCTCCGGGGTAAAGAGTAACGTGATCTCCGGGTTGAGCGTTTTCTTCAATCACGTCTTTAATCTCCCCCTCGTCAAATTCAAGCTGGAGAGGAAGTCCCGGCCGTGCTATCGATATTTGACCTACTTTTGCCATTGAGATTTTTTGTTATCTTTGGTTATCAGAGGCTGTCTACAAACGATCCGGCAACCGTTCCGCTATCTTCACCTTGAATCTGAACTTCGATGTCCGGAGACTGGTTGTCTACCTGAAATTCGAGATTGAGATTGACGGTTCCGGATACCCCGTCTTCAAGTGTAAATATGTATTCGTTCGAGCTTGCAGGATCGGTTGTGCTTTTGATTTGCCCGGAAAGGTCAGTTGTAACGTTCACGTTCGAAGCGTTAATGTCAGGGTCAGAAGCATCTGCATTATCGACGGTAAGTCGGAGCTGTTCGCAAACTTCAGGAACGCCGCCGAATTCTGCCTCCCCCTCAACGTTTCCGGAGCCCACTGGAGTTAGGCTTCCGGTAAGCGTTTCGGCTCCGGTCACGTAGCTGATCACGATAGCACTTACCTGAATTTCAAGCGGGTCCTCTCCAAGTGGCGCGCTATGAGGCACCTGAATGACGTGGTTGTAAATTCCTCCGCTACTTGGGGCGAATTGGAACGTTCCAGTTACCGCATCTCCACCATACGTCGTTCCGTCTCCTATGTCAACGGTCGTTCCATTTTCGATAGCTTCGCTTGACGGAACTGAAGGAGTGGTGGTGGTAGTGAGGTTTTTGTAGGCGTCGCTGTCTTGTGTTCCAGATCCCGGATTTTTCTTGACAACGACAATATCGTCGACGTTGTAAGGGTTTTTGATGTTGGTTTCTTTGATCTCGTAGTTGTTTTGAGTGCTTTGCCCCACGTAGTTGTTGCGCTCGAGCCTTCCGGTCTTTCCGTCCACCTTGATCGGCTCGGTACTTGCGACCTCTGCCTTTGCTGGGCGAAGCACTTCGCCTTGAAGCCCGACCGTTGTCGTTTCTTCGGTTACTCCCGGCCCTTCATACGTCAACTGCACGCTTCCGGTTATCGTGTAGTCACGAGAGTTTTTGTCTCCGCTTTGATCAAATGGAGAGAACGTTACGGCAGGCTCAACAATCGAGCCGCCGCCGGGCACCGGATTGTTGTTTCCGCTACTGCCGTCGTAGTCGGAATAGTCAATGGCGTCGTTTAAGGTGAACTCGCCGTCGTCGCCGCTGTTTGTCACGGTGAAGCTTTTGATCGTCGCGTCTGCGTCAAGCCCAAGTTCGGTTATTTCAATTCCGGTGCTGTCTTCGGTGGTTTGGTTTCCATCTGGGTCTTCGTAGTTTGCCGCGTAGTTGACCGGAGTAGATCCGGTGTTTGAATCTGTCATTTCGAGATCGACCGGATTGAGAGCAGTCGTCGTAAGGTCAATGGTAACGCTTGGTGCAGAAGTTCCTCCGGAGATCGGAAACTCGGCGTCGTGCTCGAACGTGAAGGTCCCGGTTCTTACCGGATCTGGGTCAGACGGATCCGCTGCATCTGTTATTGAAACTTGAATTTGTGCAGTTTCGCTTTTTCCCGCTTCAACTGTTACCGAGTTTGTCATTTCTCCGGTGCCGCCGTTAAAGTTGCTCGTTACGGCGTATTGAGAGCTGCTGACTGCCGAAGAGCTTGTTATGTCGAAGTTTTCGGCCGTTCCAGTTTCTGAAACCACTACTTCAAGCGTGCGGGTATCTCCCTCTGCTACGCCTCCGAAGTCCAAGGTCAAGTCCCCGCCGCCAGACCCGTCTGCGTCAACGGTTTCAACCGAGATTATAGAATCGATAACGCCTTCGACTTGAATTTGAGTAGATTGGTTTCCGTTGTCCCACTCTACGTCGATCAGTTCAGTTGTCCCATTGTCGTCTGCAGTGTCTGGGTCAAATTCAACAGATGCAATTGCTTCATCTCCCGGCGCAAGTAGCACGTCGTTTTTTTCGATCTCCAAAGAAAGGAGATCATCGGGAGAACCGCCGCTTTCATCTGTGGCATCAAAGATTGAAACTTCGGTGGAAAGATCGGTGTTGTTGTTTATTACCTTAAACTGCAGGCTGTTTGGGTTTCCGGGGGCGGCGCCTACGCTAAATGCTGGAGAACCGTCCGGATTAAATGTAGGTTCTCCACCAGTTTCGAGATCAAGCTTGTATTGGAGTTCTGATACTCTGACTTCTCCAACAAGCTCGATTACTTGCGGGTCAGCGCCTTTTGCAGCGTTGTGATCGATCTCGTACTGCTTGTATACTCCATTTGCCGGATCGCTTTGTACAATTTCGCCTTGCGTATATTCATTTCCCGGCTGTGGAACGAATTCAAGCTCCGGAAAGGCTTTTTTGATTCCTTGCTTAATGTCTGACGCCCCGGCAATCGAGTTTGAAACCTCAAAGTCGGCGGTTGTCGTAGAGTCGGCGCTTACGCTAAAGACCGCATCCGACGTGGCGTTTCGCACTTCAAACTCTTCGGTCGCCTCTTCCCCCTCTTTGTTTCCTCCAATAATCGCTTTGTCAAAGACGAGTTCGGTAATGTCGTCTCCGTTGTTATCGACGGTAAGAATCTCAGAGGCTTCAAGTCCCTCTCCAGACAATCCGAATGTATAAGGAGTGTTCGACACGTTAGTTGAATCTGCTGCAGTAATTTCCAAATCGGCCGACCGATTTCCAGTTACGCTCGGGTCAAACTCGATGTCAAAGCTCAATGGGTTTCCATCGCTTACAGTTACGGAAGTGTTCGAGTCGCCATCCGTAACCTCCGATGGAGCGTTTTGGATGGTGAAGTCTCCGACGTCTCCATTCGGAATGTCAATCTCGATCACGTCGTAGTCTCCATTCGGGTTTCCAAGCACGTCAAACTGAACAGTTCGGGTTGGGTTGGTTCCTTCTATAACCGTGCCTTGATACGTGTAAGACGTGTTTCGAGAGCCGTTTGCTTCGGCATCAACTGCTATCTCGACGTTCCCACTTGCATTACCCTCAACTGTTCCATTAAGAGTTGCGCCATTAAGTCCAGCGCCGTCGTAATTCACATCAAAGTCAAAATTTTCGGAGCCAGATGAAGTCCACTCAACGGTAAAAGATCCGGTTCCTCCCGCCGGAATTTGGCTCGGAACGTTTTTAATGGTCCATGTTCCAGATAGACTGGTATTGTCTCCAACGATGCTATCGATTACCGCTTCTCTGTCTTCGCCCGTTTCACGAAGCACAACTTCTCCTGTGTACGTAGTACTACCGTCAGCCGTATCAGCATATATCTTTGGATTTCCATCAACCGCAAGCGTTGGCGTGTTTTCTCCTGCGCCCACAAGGTCGACGGAAAGCTCCGATTTATCTGCATCGGCGTTTAGGTTCAACACAAGCTCTCCGTAAACAAGCCCATCGGTTCCTGTGCTGAAGTCAACTGAAATTGTCTCGCTAGATCCGGAATTCACTGTAATCGGAACTGAATTTGTAACAGTGAAGTCTCCATTTGTTGTATTTTTCCCCGTGATTTGAAATGATCCGGTCCCGCTTGTTTCCCGCACTTCAAACGTTTTTGTCGTGGTTTCGGCTCCGGAGACTGAACTATCGATAAATACATCTCCGAAGTTTGTCGGATCTGAAACTGAAGCGTCAAAGGTCGCGGTAACGTCGTTTGTGGTGAACGTCTCTTTTGCGCTTGCAATCTCCGTTACGCCGCCGTACCTTGCAACTGCCTTGAACTGGTAAGCTTGACCTCTCTTCAAGTTTTGAATCGATTCGGAAAACGTGCCGATATTGTTTGCTGACATTGGCCCCGCGTACACTTCATTTGGGTAGCCCTTTCCTTCTTTTCCCCAAATGAAGCTTACGTCTGCGTTTCCGGCTGTTCCGGAAAGCGTGGTCACTTCTCCTTCCAAGAGCGCAGAGTCGGAAGTAACCGAAGTGGCGGGGTTTGTCGCCACTTGCACGTCTTCGGTGGTGAAGGTCAAAACGTTTTTGTCAACGACCATCCGGCCGTTTGCGGAAAATCCGCCTGCTCGAAAGTCGTATGATTGGTTCGATTCGAGCCCTCGAAGTTCAAGCTCGAAGCTTCCGAGAGTCTCGAGTCCTTCTGCCCGTTGCCTATATTTGAGATTTGCGCCGACCTTTGACCAGTCGAAAAATGTGCGTACCCCTGTGGAGTACACTTCAGCTTTTTCGCTAGCGCTTACATCGGAAATTCCGGCAACTATGTATTCATTGTTCCCATCCCAAGCGACTGACACGTAGGTAACTGACGCGTCGAACGATTCAATCTCAGTTGGCGATCCACTTGAAAGGTCGTATATGCGAACAAACCCGTCTTCAGTTGCGTTTACAAGCCGCTCTTGGCCGTCCCAATCGACGTCTCCGGTGCCGCCCAAAATTGTGCTGTTTACGGAAAGGCCGGTGCTGTATATGCTCGTTACCAAGTCTCCACCATCAATGGCGCCGCCAGCGACGGCAAGGCGTCCGTCAGAGCTATATTCAACTCGCACTTCTCCGTTTCCCTCCAATTCTTGAGTGCTTGTTGGCGGGTTGTTTGTGAGAGTAGAACCCTCGAAGCGATAAAACTTGCCAGATGCTCCACCAACGGCAAGGTAGTTGTTAGTTTCATCCCAACTTACGCTAACTGCAGAGCTTGAAATTGCTGATCCACCAAACTTTGTAGTCCGCGTCCAAGGGGCGCCTTCGTAGATGTACACAAGAGGGCCATTTGTTCCAACGGCCAGCCTTTCGTCAGATTTGTTGAATTGAAGATCGGTGAACCTGCCTGCCGGATCTGAAACGTCAATCGAAAACGGCGCGTTTTGTACAAGCTCGTACTTTCCCTTGTAGTTCTCTTCGTAGATGTAGAGCCGCTCGGCCGCAACTGCGATATAGTTTTCGGTGAAGTCGATTCCTCTAATCTCTTCGCTTGGCTCGACGAGAGTTTGAATCTCACCGATTTGCTTAGGATTTCCCGAAGACCCTGAAAACCCATTTCGGTAAACGGTGCAGGTGTCTCCGCTTCCTCCAATCGCAACGCTTTTTTGATCGGCGGCGGTAGCGGTAATATCTGAGCTGATATCAAGCGACTGGTCAAAGAAGTACGTGTTGTCGGCATTGAATTCTTCATAATCTTTTAGCTCGCCCTGAAGAATCGCGTAGTCTTCGTTTTGAGAATGGCCGACAGTCTCCACGTCAAAAGCGAACTCTTCGAAAATAAGCTTCCATTCGCCGTTAATTTTGACATACGCCTCCTCTGGAAGAATCCATTTTCCAAGTTGTTTTACGTAAGGCGCGCCAACGTTTTTCCACGTGCCGCCTTGCTTATAGTATATTGGCATATATTTTTATCATTTTATTCCGATACGGCACTGCGTAATCAAAGTACCACTTCCCACTTCATACAATTCGAGAGTGTGTGAAGCGTTTTCATCATCAGTTGTAAAGCTAACTGTAGCACTAGTGCTTCCGGAAAAGTCATCATTCCATTTAGCGTTTACCGATTTATTTTGGAAATTATACGTACTCTTTATTTCTGTACCGTTAAGGTTAGGATCACGCGGATCTGCAGTTGGATTATCAGAACTTAGTTGAAATTTTATGTCGTCGCAGTTTTCGGGAAGATTACTTAGATTTGCAGTAACGTCGGAAGCGCCATCACTAGAATCGTCTCTATTCCAACTACAACTTGTAATTGTAACAGCTTCCGGATCACCTTCTATTTGAGCAAAAAGGTCGACGGTTAACGGATTCGGTCCTTTAACTGCGTCGTGACTTACCTCCAGAGTAGCATTGTCATAATATCCCGGATTACTACTTGAAAAACTTACGTCTCCTGTTACGCTACCTGAAGCGCTAACGTCCGTCGGGAAGCTACCGACGCTATATGGTCCGTCATCAGTTCCTGTAATTGAAACTTCTGTAATGTTAAACGGCTCATTCTCGCCGTCTTCAGAAACAGTAACGCTTTGTGTATCGCTAAATGGTCCATTATTTTCTTCTTGGTATGTTCCGAGATTGAGACTGCTTGGAGATATACTTGCTGTTGAAGGTTCAAGCGCAGTTCCATCTAGCGACACTTCTGCAGTTTTGCCCGTAGCTTCTTCTCCGTCGTAGTATATTCTAAACGTTGACTCGTAAAGTTTACTGTCGGTGGAGTCTAATGGAGGGCTAAACACAAGGAGGTCATCGGTAAGCGTTGACCCTGCATTGATTGTTTTAGTGTCACTTTCTAAGTTATCCGTGTTTCCAGAATTTACATATGAAATATTATCGTTCAGTGAAAAGTTTTCGTCACTTGAAAGCTCATTCGACCCATCGAACAAATATATCTCGTCGACTACAGCATCTGTGTCGCCGCCAGTTTCTGTCAAATCGAGAGTAACGTTCGTGCTAGTGTCTTCAATCGTAGAAACTGTAACCGGGGTCGAACCGTCTCCTTGCGTTATGGTTACGTTTGCTTCCTTAAACGTTTCGCCATTCAACTCAATAGGAACCGGAGACTGTTCAAATGAATCAGTTTCAAATTGTGCGTCGTGTTTGATTTCGAATTCTCCAATGTAAGGACTTCCTCCCGAGTCTCCGCTGCCCGGAGAAAAGCTAATTGTGGCTGTTTTTGATCCACCCGGCGAAACTGTTTCATTAATCGCGTTGTCCCCAGAATTTCCATCAAAGTCGTTCTCTACGGCAAATCTTCCGCTTTGGCTGTCTATCAAATTGCTACCAGTTAGAGTGTAAGACTCTGCACCACCCACCTCAAACGCTACTACGTATCGAGTTTCCGTGGTATTTTCCGCGGTTCTGAATTCTAACGTTATGTCATTTGGGGTTCCATCTTGGGTTTCGATGTTAATGATTGATCCAACAACTCCCTTTACAAGAATAGGTTGCTTTTGACTGGAGTTATCCCACTCTACTTCTATCCTTTCAATTTCTCCGGAGTCGTTTGCGTTTGATGGGTCGTAGTTCATCTGCCCCGTAATACTTTCTCCCGGAGCAAGTATGCTATTCTTTTCTTGGTTGAGATTTAAAACTGACGAAATATTATCTGGGGAGTTAATGTACACCCTTGTTCCAACATCGTTACCATTATCAGATGTGATTGTAAATGTTTCGGTTTCAGTATCTCCGTCATTTAGGTTTCCGGCTATCGTAAAGTCTGGAGTGTTTAAACTGTTTAAATCATATGAAGTTCCGTTGTAGTTGAGGCTAAGATTTGTAACCTGCACTGTGCCGGAAAGGTCCACAGTTGTCGGGTTTGACCCGAACTCCGCGTCGTGGGAAACTTTATACGTTCCGTTAAGAGTAGTTGTATCTGCGTAATTTTCAGAAGGCTCTGGCGCAAATTCAATTTCTGCGGTAAGATCAGTACTGGCGTCTCCTCCGTCAATGGTCCCCGTTCCAGCGCTACCTGCACCAGCTGTAAAGAATTCAAAGTCGTCCGAATCGATGGCGTCGTCTGTCACGTCAAATGTGCGGTCGCTGCTCGCATTTGAAATCGTGACTGTTTCAATCGTTCTCTCGTCTGTTCCATTGACGTTTTGAAAGTTCCCGCCGTGGATCGTCGGCCCGAACGAAAGGCTTGACGCAGACGTTGTGATCTCCGATGGTTGAAGCCCAACAAGGTTGATGCTGTGAGTGTTGTTGTTTGCGTTGTCTGCTTCAATGTCAAGGTTTGCATTCCACTCCGATTGCGTATCGCTGGTAGCTGGGCTAAACCCTACGTCAAACCGCATTTCACCCGGATTGGTTATGTTCACAAGTTGCCCGGTTGAAGAGTCTCCGTCCGTCGTGCTTGCAGGCGCGTTTTGAATGAAGAAGTCTTCGCTGTCAGCGCCGCTGATTGATATTTCATTTACGGTATAATCGCCGTCTTTGTCTCCGACGATAGAGAATGGAACCAAGTCTTCCAAGGTGTCCGGATCAAGCCGGTCGGTAAACGTGTAGGTAAAAGAACCGTCCGTGACTCCTCGCGAAGTCGTTCCATCTCTCTCTGGATCAACGGCAATGTTTACAATTCCGCTAACTGTTCCGTTGATCGTAATTTCTTCGGTTTCGCTGTTTGGAACGCCTTGCCCCCGGTAGTTAATATCAATGACGTAGTCTTGGGCGTCTCCGGTGTCTGGGTTCCATCCAATTTCAAGGCTTACGGTTCCTCCCGCCGGAACGGTCGCGTTTCCACCACCGTCGAGATTGCCGGGCCGATTGACGATTCGCCATTCGCTTGACTCGTAGTTGGCAGGTTGGCTGTTTGCCTCTTCTATACTTGTGATTGTGGCGTCGTAGTCTCCACCTGTTTCGTTGATGTTGAACGTCTTGGTTTCTTCGTTTTGATCGGCGGTCGTCGTGAACGTGGTGCCCGGAACCTGAAGGTCAACTGCTTTCTCCACAACGCCTTCAAGTCCTATCTGAAGAGGGTCGTTTCCAGTCGGGGCGTCGTGATCGATTTCAAGACTTGCGGTTCTCGCTCCGTCGTTTATCGCATCAAAGCGAACATCTATGTTTTGCTGCGTTCCGGAAGGAACGTCTGGCGAGATTGCGTTTGAAGGAACGTTAACGACGGTAAACTCGCCAGCGTCCGGGCCGGTTATCGACACGTTTTCAATATTGTATCCATCGCCAGAACCGCTTGATTCTTCAATCGTAATGTTTCTCGACGACGTAGAGCCTTGGTCTTGGGTTGAAGCTTCAAATGCGGTTCCGAAGTCTACGGGGTCGGAACTAACCATGTTCGCGGTCACGTTGTCGATTGTGACCGTGTTGATTGACCCTCGAACAGTTACTCCACCGAACTTCGCCTTTGCCCTGTACTCGTAAGTCTGCGCAGGAGCCAGTCCACCGACGTTTTCCGAAAACTGGAGAGGCGGCGATCCGGAAACAAATCCGGCGTCGACTTCGTTTGGAAGCCCGTTTCCTTGCTCGCCCCACTCGAAGCTCACGTCAACGTTTCCTCCTTTATTATATGGATCGACGGTGCCGACAAACGTCATTGAAGTCGAAGTCGTGTCTGTCGAGCCTTCGGTGGAAACGTCAATATCGGCGGTCGTGAAGGTGTCTTTTTCGATTATGTTGTTGCTGCTGTCTCTTTCGACGTCGATTACCGTACGCCCGCCCGCCGCAAATCCTCCTGCTCGAAACTCGTATTGAGTGTTTGGATCGAGCCCGTCGATTCCGATTTCGAAGTTCCCGCCCGGATCTCCAGTCGCCCGAAGCCCAGAAGCTCGTTGTCGGTACTCGTAGTCGTTTCCAAACTCTCCCCAATCGAAGAACATTCTTGCGCCTGTGGAGTACAGAAGCGCTTCTCCGGATCCGTTGAGCGACGTGCCGCCGACGAGTTGGTTGTTTTCGCTATCCCAACTTACAGACTTGAACGGCCGTGAAGCGTTATTGAAGGTTTTAATAAGCTCGTACGCCGCGTTGGAGTCGTACACGTATACACGGCGATCGGAGCTTGCGTGTAAGAGAAACCCCGTTCCGCTCCAATCTACGTCACCTTCCGGGCCTTCAGTCGAATCGAGAATGGTTTCGTCTAAGGTCAAAGGATCGCCGCTATACACTTTCACTTCTTCTTCGTCGACGGTAGCCAAAACGCCGGATCCGTTGAACTCGACTTTTACTTCTCCGGTGTAGTCGGAACGGGTTTGTATGGAGTTGAAAGCGGTGTTGTAAAGGTCTACGATCCCACCTGCCTTCCCGACTGCAAGAAAGCTATCGGAAAGCCGCCAGCTTACGCTTACGGCATCTGAAGCGAAGCTGATCTTGTTCTTTCGGGTCCAGTTTGCGCCGTCAATCTCATAAATGTAGATGTACCCGCCGGGGGTTGAGGCGGCGATGTCTCCGGTGTTCGGGTTAAACTCTACATCTGTATACTCGTTCCCTTCATCGGCAGAGAAAACGTTTATATCGTTGAAGTCTTCGTCGTAGATGTATAGCTGGTCTGCGGCGACTGCCAAAACATTGTCGTCAAAGTCAAGCCCATTGATCTCGCCGCTTGGCTGGGTAATCGTGTCGAGCTTGTCGATCCGGCTTGGAGTTGGCCCGGAGCTTGTGCGGTTGATTCGAAGCTGGCTGTCGAACACGTAAACTTCAGCACCTTCGCCACCGACTGCCACTTGCTTTTCGCTTTCGTTTACCGCAGTAGCATTGACGTATCCCGGTTGATCGAGTTTTTGATCGAAGAAAAAAGAGTCTTCGGGCTCGAAGTCGTTTTCGAAATCGTTGAGCCTACCTTCCAAAACGGTCTTTTGTGAAGTTTCGGTAAATCCAGTCGTCTCAACGACAAAGGTGAATTTCTCAAAAATAAGCTTCCACGAGCCGTCTTCTTTGATATAGACTTGCTCTGGCTCGATCCAGTCGCCCGCCTGTTTCATGTAAGGCGTTTGTACGTTCTTCCAAACGCCCGGAGAATCGCCTTGTTTGTAAAAGAGTGGCATCCTTTTTTGCTACTTTGGTTCAACTTTATATATCTTCTTTCAACTGAATCCCGTACGACTGCAGGACAGGGGTTTCTTTTTGATTGGTAGATTCAAGTTTGATTCGAGCATTTACGTTTTGGTTAAGCTTTCCCACGTCTACAAACTTGTTTTCTGTAAGCTCTACAGACGTTCCGGTTTGATCCTCCAAAAACGCCGTGACCTGCCCACTTGGGCCGTAGTCGTCGAAAGACGCGTAGGCTTGGCTTGCGTCGAAAGACTTGGATTTGCTCGAAAACTCTCCGAACTCGTAGTACTCAACGAGCTTGTAGTTGTGAACTTGGTTGTTTCCGCTGTTATCTGCGGAAAGTATGTAAAACTCTTCACCCTCCGGATTGGCTTCGAGCCCAAAGGCATCGAGAGTAACATCCGAAACTTCGGAAGAGGTAACAAACGGCCCGGTTGGAGGAGTGGCCCCCAAGTTCCAGTCTTCACCCACGATGTACTCGTAAAGCTTGTCTGTGCCGGAAGAGTCGTTTGCGAGAACGAGCAACTTGTTTTTGTCTACCTTGATTGCATTTGAACTCCAACTTGTGTCATCATTTATTCCAGTTAGATTCAAAATTGCGCTTTGGCTTGTGGTAGAAACGTTCCAGCTTTCGCTCAAGTCGTACTGGTAGATTTGAGTCGTTCCGGTATCTGCGTACATCCGGTTGCCGTTCGGCCGGAAAGATACGGAAGTAACTCCGGATTGAAGCGAGAAGCTGTTTCCGGAAAAGTAAGCGCTTTCTATCTCCCAAGGGACAGAGAGGTTGTATTCAAATACTTCGTCGCTGTCAGATCCCAAGGCGTACATTTTTGTCCCGTCTGGCTTAAACGCCACGTCTGTCGGCTTTTGATCTTGATCTTCAACTTCAAATGTTTTTGGATCTGCCGCACTGCTGACTTCGTAAGGATTTTCAAGCCTATACTGCACGACTTCTCCCGGGGTTGGGCTCGTAGGCGTTTCTCCGGTGTCTTCGCCTATCGCGTAAAGCTTCTCTCCTTTTTTTCCAAACGAAAGCCCTTCATACTTTTTGTATTGGAGACTAGAGAACTCAAAGAGGTTTTCTTCATACGAAATGGCGGTGAGGCTCCAGTTGGTCGATGGCACGTCGTACTCGTATACGTTTCGATTTCCTTCTCCGAGCATGTACATTTTCCGGCCGTCTCTTCTCATAAACATTCCGGTTGGGTTCGAGTCTTCGGAGATAATTTCGTCGTAATTAACTTCTCCGTATGTAGCAGTTGAAAGGTCCCAAGCTGAAGACAAGTCGTACTGGAAAAGCTCTATCTTGCTCATTACATAAAGCTTTTCACCGTTGTTTTTGAAAGAAAGTCCAACCGCATTTCCGAATTGTGAAGAAATGTCTACAAAAACACCGTTGTACGTGGCAGTTGAAAGGTCCCAAGCTGTCGATAGATCGACTTCAAAGAGGTAGGTCAAAGAGTTTCCGTCATCGTTTCCAACTAGGTAAAGCTTTGTGCCATCTGGTTTGAAAAAACCGTCTTCCCAAGACGTTTCGTTGGTAAAGCTTTCGTCGTTGAACGTTTTGAAGCTAAAGCTCTCTTGGGTTATGTCCCACGGGCTTCCAAGGTCGTATTGCTCTACAAGTCCGCTGTTGGTAGAGTCATTTCCATTGATGATATAAAACTTGGTTCCGTCTGGTTTGAACACGATTCCTTTCCACTCGTTGTTTTCGGTATTTGAAATCGTACTTCCAAGCTCATAGCTTGCTTCGGAAATGTCCCAAGGATTGTTGAAGAGGTCGTACTGCCGTATCGTATTGTTCGAACCGTCTTCTTTGTCCAAAACGTAAAGCTTCGTTCCGTCTGGCTTGAAGGCAAGCTCTCTTGACTCGGTTGTGTTCGATGAAATGTCAAGAGAGTTTCCGGTGTAAGAAGTGTTGGGTATATTCCAGCCGAGAGTTTCGAGACTTGCCTGCCGCTCGAAAGTGTTTATCCGTACATTTGATACAGAATCCACGAACGATCTCGTAACAAAAACGTCCCGAATCGCGTTTTGGCTTTCAACCTCAGCGAGATCTCCGTGCTTCGTAGAGTTAGATTGTGAGCGCTGGAGGTTTTCCACCGTCGTACGGGCAAGCCCCTCAAGGCTTTCTTCCAACTCGTCTAACTCGTCATATATTGCCATAGTAGCTTGTTATTTGCGGCTTGAAACTGAAACTGTTATCTGCGATCCTGTCCTGTTTTCCAAATCGACGGATCCGTCCGACTTCACCCCAACTGTAAAGTCTCCGTCGTTTCCGGTTGTGCCGTCGAGCGAGCCTTGAATGACGTTCGTTCTTTCTGCTTCTGTAACGACGGTGGAGTCTCCGTTCGCCGCGTCAAGAAGCAAAACTGCGCCGATCTTGTGACCGCCAAGGTCGGCAGAAGGATTTGGGGTTGATTGCCAAAGCACCGTAAACTTGCTTTGATTGAAAAACGGCTCGACGGTTTCGTAGTTTTGCTCCGTCGGGTCTCCGTCTGCAGTCGCCTCGTCGACGATTGAAACAGTTTCCGACTTCGCCTCTTCGCGAATGAGCCGGTCGAAAATGTCGGCCGAAGACACCGCCATAAACACGTAGTCTCCGTCGGAAAACGAAATCGGAGTCGTGCCCTTCTTTCCACGGCTAACGGTCAACCGAACTCTGCTTCCTCCGTCGTCGTCGGATATGTTCGTGACTTCCATAAACTCCATGTCGTCTTCACGAAGCGGGGCTTGGTTTCTCCAAACCCCGATCAAGAAAGGCACGGAAGGCTCGCCCTTGATGATTCCGACGTCGAACTGCGTGTCGACGCTCGTTATGCCACCACCGTTTTGTATAGTGGTGCGAACCGTGGTATCTGATATCGGAAATTCTGTGTTCGTAGAAGTTGCCATATATTATAGAATTGTATCCAGTGTATCAGTCGAACCATTTGCATCCGTTACAGACAAACGCACATTATCTCCCGAAGATGAAATACTATCTTGTACTGAACCACTTATACTTGTTAAAGATGTGGTTCCAGATGTGATAGTCGTTCGTTGACTTATATTAAATATTTCCCAATTATAATTTGCATCTGTAGTATTCCAAGAGGCGTCATAAAATCCTTTGCCTCCACCGACACTGTAAGTAAAACTAAAAACAACAAGTTCAGGAAATACATCAACGGTTTTGTTTTCAGAATTAAATGGAGTATTATATTCATCATTAAATACACATGTTAATGTTACTCCAGATTTTTCAGACTGTCCTGTTGCAGTTGTATCATAATCACCTGAACTTACACTTAATGCAGAATCATCCGTATTCCAAGTAAAATTTTGATTAAGAGTTTTTATTTTCGAAAATTTGGAACCCTCTCCTGAAAATGTTTGTTCGTATGTTTCTGAAGTGTTTACTTCAACACTAGAACTTCCACTAATTGTGTCAATCGAATTTACCGTAAAATCACTCATTCGAACTTCAGTTTGATCCCCCGCCGCGCAGTTGTCAAGCGAAGTTTGCTGTCCGGTTGATCCATTGTTTCCTACTGCAAACCCCAAGTCTCCAAGGGCGTGATCACTAAGAGGCATTATTCTTTAAGTTGGTTGATCTTGTTTTGCAACTGCTCAACTTTATTTTCGAGTTTTTGAATTCTAGATTGGTTTTCTTTTACGTCTTCGTTTATCTGTTTCAACGCTTCAATCTCTATTCCGTGAAGCTGCTGGTAGTCTACTCCTAAATAGCCACCAGATTGTTTCCTTACGATCCGTTCGTCGATTTTCTTTGCGTCTTGCGCGAAGATCCCGAACGCGCTTCCGTTTCTTGGCGATTCTTCTTTCCAATCAAACCCAACTCCGGTGAGTTTTTCAATCTTTGCCATTGGATTTTCAATTTGCGCCGAATTTTTCTTCAGCCTGCGGTCGGAAGAATAAAAAGCAACCACGTCTCCAGTAGCTGCTATATCCCCCTCGACGTAAAGGGAAAACCCATTAAGATCTCCGTTATTAATTTCTCCATTATCCGTTGCGCCACCACTGTTTACCCAAAGTTGGTTCCGGAAAAATCCTCCATTGTTTTGAGTTACGCCAAATCTTGTGGCTCCACCAGAACTTTCAACTGCAAAGATTGTGTGGTCGCCTGGCGGGTTGTTTTTGGCTCGAACAGAAATTCCATGAGAAGTGTTATCTCCTCCTCGCACTTCATATGTGTTTCCTTCAGCACCGTCGATTTCAGCTTTATCGATATTTTTTATGCTGTTACCTCTCATATCAAGCCGACCATTTAAGTCAGCAGCACCTTCAACGTCGAGCGGTTGATCAGGAGCGGTCGTCCCAATTCCAATATTTCCCCCGACAAGAAAGTTTTGATTATCTTCTGCTCGAACTACAAGATTTCCTCCACTTTTGATCTCAAACTGATTGGACGTGTTTGGAGACATAAAAAAGAAGTCGTTTGAAGGACCGCCTGAGCCAGCAATTTTGAATGTTGGGTCTCCAAAGAAATCCCCAAGAACGATATTATTTGCCGCATCTTGCCCGTCAACACCAGTGCCTAAGTGAACGAAGTCTTGTACGTCAAGAGGACTGCTTGGCGAACTGGTTCCAATCCCGACGTTGCCGTTATCATTTAACCGCATTACTTCAGACCCAGCCCTATCAAATGTTGTGGCACCAGTATCCTCAACCGTGATTTCTGCACTGCCACTACCAGGAATACCTATTCTAAAATCTGAACCATTAGAACCCTCAAAACTAAAATCACCTTGATAATCTAATAACTTCCCTGACACAGTACCATCTGGCCTTAAAATTCTAATTGCTTCCTGACCAGTATTACCGTCTTGTTGTATATCCAATTTGCCATTAGGACTATCCGTCCCAATCCCGACGTTGCC